>ERZ773187.15-NODE-15-length-162358-cov-27.380966_pt1 | contig 162358 bp, 145 predicted proteins | sample MGYA00511242_ERZ773187 | MGnify/ENA primary metagenome ERZ773187 (study PRJEB29015, sample SAMEA2737744) | human gut metagenome | biome: human gut; feature: human-associated habitat; material: faeces | place: China | collected 2012 ...
AAGACAGCTGGGATAAGGTTTCCCGGTCACTCCTATGAGAGCTGCAAGTCCCCCGAGGCAGATTGAACGCGAAAATGAGATGATCGTTATTTCACATCGCCTTTGAGGGGAGCGGCATTCTCGTATCGAAAGCCATCTGTATGAGGAGTCTGTGAAGCGGTATCCTCCCTCCTTCCCTTGGAAGGAGGTGTCCCGAAGGGACGGAGGTTGGCATCGAGCGGGATGAAAGTCGTGGGAGAGGAGCGTTTTCCCTAGTCACCCCTTCCCATCTATGCTATAATACATAGATAAATATCGATAAAAGCAAACGGAGGCGAGGGTATGGATCATTCGCGGATCAAAAGAGAATATACAGAGCCGGCGGTGCCTTTCACGCTGAAAGCGCCGTTCCAGCCGATGGGGGATCAGCCGAAGGCGGTGAAGTCTTTGGTGAGCGGACTCAGGAATGGCGAATGGGCGCAGGTGCTGCTCGGTGCGACGGGGACGGGGAAGACTTTCACGATGGCGAAGGTCATCGAAGAAGTGCAGCGCCCGACGCTTATCATTTCTCCGAATAAGACACTGGCCGCGCAGACGGCGAGTGAATTCAAGGATTTCTTCCCTGACAATGCGGTGTACTACTTCGTTTCCTACTATGACTACTACCAGCCGGAGTCCTATGTGCCGCAGACGGATACCTATATCGAGAAGGATTCGTCACGCAATGAGGAGATCGACCGCCTGCGCCACTCTGCGACGATGGCGCTTTTCGAGCGGCGGGATGTCATCATCGTGGCATCGGTGTCCTGTATCTACGGCTTGGGTGATCCGGAGGACTACAGCTCTATGGGGCTCTCGCTCAGGCCGGGCGAGGAGATCGAGCGCGACAAGATCCTGGAAAAGCTCGTCAGTATGCAGTATATGCGGAATGACATGAATTTCACGCGAGATACCTTCCGTGTGCGGGGAGATACGATCGATGTATTTCCTGCATCGGAAAACAATGTCGCTGTCAGGATCGAAATGTTCGGTGATGAGATCGACTCACTGACGGAGTTCGATGTCCTGACGGGGGAGACGGTCGCTGAGAGAAATCACATCGGCATCTTCCCGGCATCGCACTATGTCACCAGTTCGGATAAGCTCCGCCGTGCCGTCACGTCTATCGAGAAGGAGCTGGATGGGCGGCTCAAAGAGCTAAGGGATCAGGATAAGCTCTTGGAGGCGCAGCGTTTGGAGCAGCGGACGAATTATGATCTGGAAATGATGCAGGAGGTCGGATACTGCTCCGGCATCGAGAATTATTCCCGCCACATGTCGGACAGGAAGCCCGGCGAGCCGCCATTTACGCTCCTGGACTACTTCCCTGAAGATTTCCTCATCATGATCGATGAGTCGCATGTGACGGTACCGCAGCTGCGCGCAATGTACAATGGCGACCAGTCGAGAAAAAGTACGCTCGTCGACTATGGCTTCCGCCTGCCGTCTGCACTGGATAACCGTCCGCTGACTTTTGATGAATTCACCGAACGGATCAATCAGATCATCTATGTGTCGGCGACACCGGGACCGTATGAAATGGGCGTCCAGACGAATCTGGCGGAGCAGATCATCCGCCCGACGGGGCTCTTGGATCCTTCCATCGAGGTGCGTCCTATCGAAGGACAGATGGATGACCTGCTCGGGGAGATTCATAAGCGTGAGGAGATTCACGAGCGCGTCCTCATCACGACACTCACGAAGAAAATGGCGGAGGATCTCACCGATTTCCTGACGGAAGCGGGCGTGAAGGTACGCTATCTGCACTCTGATGTCGCGACCATCGAGCGCGCGGAGATCATCCGTGACCTGCGTGCGGGCGTTTTCGATGTGCTTGTCGGCATCAATCTTTTGCGTGAGGGTCTCGATATGCCGGAGGTATCGCTCGTGGCCATCCTCGATGCGGATAAGGAGGGCTTCCTGCGCTCGGAAACTTCGATGATCCAGGTCATCGGCCGTGCCGCCAGAAATGAGCACGGGCATGTCATCATGTATGCGGACCGCATCACGAAGTCGATGAAGTATGCCATCGATGAGACGAATCGCCGCCGCACCATCCAGCAGGCCTATAATGAGGAGCATCACATCACCCCCCACACTGTCCAAAAGCGGGTCAAAGACCTCATCGACCTCACGAAGATCGAAGAGAAGCCGGCTGCCTACGGCGGCAAGAAAAAAGAGGGCGAGCTTTCTGATGAGGAGATCTACGCTCGCATGAAGGAATGTGAGAAGCTGATGAAACAGGCGGCGAAGGATTTGGAATTCGAAGCCGCTGCCCGCTTCCGCGACCAGCTCGCCAAGCTGCGCCAGCTCTGGACCGATCGCTACGGTTCCCGGGCGGAAGAAGCCCTGAAGCGTCAGGCTGCGGCGAAGAAACGCATCTATAAGCCGATCAAGAAACGGGTGTAATTTTTGGCTGACTGGTGACTAGAGGCTGGTGACTAGTGACTAGTGGCTAGGGATTAGGGATTAGGGATTAGGGGTTAGGGGTTAGGGGTTCGTTTTGCCCTGCCAGCTGAGCATCCCCTTGAAGAAGGGGCGCGCCAAAAGCGGAGGATAGAGTGCCTCGAAGAGGCACCCTTCTGCAGAATGGTAAACGATGTATGTAAGATAATCGCTCCTCTCGTATCGTCATTTCGAGCGAAGCCGAGAAATCTCTATAGCACGATGTTTATCAGCCATTTCTCATTCAATCGAGGCTTTCAAATGGAATCAAGGGGAGCCGCATCAGGGGCTCCCCTAAATCCCCCATACATTTTCCTTCAATTTCGAAAGGACATCCATGGAAAAAGGAATCATCATAAAAGGCGCGCGTCAGAACAATCTGAAGAATATCGATCTGACGCTCCCGCGAAATAAACTCATCGTTTTCACCGGGCTGTCCGGCTCGGGGAAATCGTCGCTGGCTTTTGATACCATCTATGCGGAAGGGCAGCGAAAATATGTCGAGTCCCTGTCTGCCTATGCGCGGCAGTTCTTAGGGCAGATGAATAAGCCGGACGTGGATAAGATCGCAGGGCTCTCGCCGGCGATCTCCATCGATCAGAAATCCACCAGCCATAACCCGCGATCGACGGTCGGCACAGTGACGGAGATCCATGACTACCTCCGTATGCTCTATGCACATGCGAGCCGTGCCTTCTGCCCGCACTGCGGCAAGCCGATCCGGCGGCAGACGGTGGACCAGATCGTCGATGCGCTCCTTGCCCTTCCGGAACGGACGAAGCTCATGCTCCTTGGGCCGGTCGCTGTCGCGAAGAAGGGGACGCATAAAAAGCTCTTGGAAGAGCTCCGCAAGGAGGGTTATGTCCGCGTCCGCGTGGATGGGGACGTACTCTCCCTTTCCGATGACATCGAGCTCGCGAAAAATAAGAAGCACACCATCGAGGTGGTGGTGGACCGCATCATCGTGAAGGAGGGCATCGTGCGCCGCCTGACAGACTCGGTGGAGGCTGCGCTGAAGCTGGGGGATGGCATGATGGTGGGAAGCATCATCGGCGGAAAGGACATGGTCTTTTCCACGCACTTCTCCTGCCCGGACTGCGGCATTTCCCTGCCAAAGCCGGAGCCGCGCATTTTCTCCTTCAATAATCCTTTCGGCGCCTGCCCCGCCTGCATGGGCCTCGGCGCTTCACTGGAGGCGGATTTCCATCGCATCCTGCCGGATCACACGATGCCCTTCCGTCTGGGCGCGATCCAGCCATTTCCTTATAATAAGGAAACATGGCTCTACAAGCTGCTCGATGCCTTCCTGAGATCCTATGGCCTCACCATGGATGCATGCTATGATGACCTGCCGGATCAGGCGAAGGCAGAGTTTGAAAACGGCGGCACGGCACTTCTCTCCTTCCAGTACACCAGCCCCGAAGGCATGACAAAGACCTATGAGCGTCCCTTCGAAGGCATCGTCCCGATGACGAAGCGGCGCTATGAAGAGGCGTGGACAGAGAAGATGAAGGAAACGCTCTCGAATTACCTCATCGAAAAGCCATGTCCCGTCTGCCATGGGGCGCGCCTGAAGCCTGAGAGCCTCGCTTTCCGCGTCGGCGGAAAGAATATCGCAGAGATCTCCTCTATGGCTGTCATCGACCTTTTGGACTTCATGAACCATGTCACGCTTTCCGAAAAGGAAAAGATCATCGCAGACCAGATCCTGCGCGAGGTGAAGAGCCGTCTCTCCTTCCTCGTGAATGTCGGGCTCGACTACCTGACACTCTCCCGCGGAGCCTCGACGCTCTCCGGCGGCGAAGCCCAGCGCATCCGTCTGGCGACGCAGATCGGCTCCGGCCTCGTCGGTGTCCTCTACATCCTGGATGAACCGTCCATCGGTCTGCATCAGCGTGACAATGACAAGCTCCTTGCAACCCTGAAGGGCATGCGGGATCTGGGAAATACGCTCATCGTCGTCGAGCATGATGAGGATACCATCCGCACCGCAGACTGGGTCGTGGATATCGGCCCCGGCGCAGGGGAAAATGGCGGCTCCGTCGTCGCGGAGGGTACGCCTGAGGACGTGATGAAGGTGAAGGACTCCATCACGGGACAGTACCTGCGCGGTGAGAAATACATCCCGCTGCCGGAAAAGAGGAGAAAAGGAAATGGACTCTCGCTCACCATCCATGGCGCTCACGAACACAATCTGAAGCACATCGACGTGACCATCCCGCTCGGTGCCTTCACCGTCGTCACGGGTGAGTCCGGCTCGGGCAAGAGTACGCTCGTGAATGAGATCCTCTATCAGGGGCTGTCGAATATCAAGAACCATACATCCTACCGTGCCGGTGCTTTTGACTCCATGGACGGCGCAGAGTATGTGGATAAGATCATCGATATCGACCAGCAGCCGATCGGGCGCACGCCGCGCTCGAATCCGGCCACCTATACCGGCGTTTTCAATGACATCCGCGAGCTTTTCAGCCAGACCTCCGAAGCCAAGATGCGCGGCTACAAACCGGGGCGTTTCAGCTTCAATATGAAAGGCGGACGCTGTGAAGCCTGCCATGGTGACGGCATCATCAAGATCGAGATGCAGTTCCTCTCAGATGTTTACGTCCCCTGTGAAGTCTGCCACGGCGCCAGGTACAACCGAGAGACGCTCGAAGTCCGCTACAAGGGCAAGAACATCTCTGATGTGCTGAATATGACCATCGATGAAGCCGTGCCTTTCTTTGAAAACCACGACAAGATCCTGCGGAAATTGAAGACCCTGCAGGAGGTCGGCCTCGGCTACATCCATCTGGGACAGCCGGCCACCACCATGTCCGGCGGCGAAGCCCAGCGAGTGAAACTGGCGACCGAGCTCATGCGCCGCGGCACCGGAGATACCCTATACATCCTCGATGAACCGACCACCGGCCTTCACAGTGAAGACATCCGAAAGCTTTTGATCGTCCTCGAGAAGCTGGTGGATCAGGGAAATACTGTCGTCGTCATCGAGCACAATCTTGATGTTGTCAAGACCGCCGACTACATCATCGACCTCGGCCCCGAAGGCGGCGACAAGGGCGGCGAGATCGTAGCCACCGGCACGCCGGAAGAAGTCGCGAAAGTGGAAACGTCCTACACCGGGCAGTACCTCGGCCCGGTCATCGAACGGACGAAAAAGTTTATGGGGTTGAAGTGACTAGGGGCTAGTGGCTGGGGATTAGGGACTAGGGATTAGACTAGGAGACTAGAAGACATCAGCCCCCGTATCGTCATTTCGAGCGAAGCGAGAAATCTTTCTTGCAGACCGATAAACGAAGGATGCGAGAAAGGAGAAATACGCAGTACCGAGACGTCATTTCCGTATCAGTGCCTATGTGATACTGACCGCAGTGCAAGAAAGAATCATCGGAAGCGCTTTCGATGACGAGACGATACGGGAAAGGGATACCCCAAAAAGTTTGAAAGCAGAAAATAACCATCTTCCCTTTATAGGAATCCTCATAGGTTAAACAGGTTCAAAAGGTTCACAGGTTTTTCATCTTTCGTGAATATCATATATTCTAACTAAAACTCCGCGGCGCTTCCCTATGATGATGCGCCGCACCACCCCCCCGTTGAACCCGCTGAACCCCTAATCCCTTATTCTTTTTCTCAGGAGTCTTTTATGATCGATGTCAATGAAAAAATCAAAGCCAAGGTAGAAGCCCTTCCTGACTCGCCCGGGGTGTACCGTTGGAAAGACAAAGACGGGCGGATCATCTACGTCGGCAAGGCGAAGAACCTGAAGAACCGTGTCCGCTCCTATGTACGAGAGGATAAGAACCGTTCCCCGAAAGTCGCTGCGATGATCCGTCACGCGGACGATCTCGACATCACGATGACCGGGACAGAGATGGAGGCGCTGATCCTGGAGTGCAATCTCATCAAAGAACTGCACCCGAAGTACAATATCTCCCTGCGTGATGACAAGTCCTATCCCTATGTGAAGATCACGGTGAATGATGAGTGGCCGCGCATCTTCGTCACGAGGAACATCCGCCGTGATGATGGGGCGAAGTATTTCGGCCCCTTCACCGACGTGGGAAGCCTTCGTCAGACGCTGTCCCTCCTTCGCCACTACTATCCCATCCGCACCTGCCGCTCCATGAAGGTATCCCGTCCCTGTCTGCAGTACCACATGCACCTATGCAGTGCGCCCTGCGGCGGCCACGTCGATCACATCGACTATGACCGTGATGTGAAGACCATCTGCGACCTGCTTGAAGGGAAAAGCACCTCGCTAGAAAAGGAGCTCACTCGGCAGATGATGGAGGCGTCGGAAGCAATGGATTTTGAAAAAGCCGCCAAGCTGCGCGACCACATCCGCGCCATCCAGAGCGTGCAGCAGCGCCAGCACATCGTATCTACGGAAGGGGACTTCGACGTGCTCGGCATGGCACGCGACGGCAGTCACACCGGACTGGAGATCTTCTATATCCGCTATGGCCGCATGGTGGGGAAGGAGAATTTCAGTATCCCTGAAAGTGCATCCGAGACGGATGAGGAGATCATCACTACCTTCCTTCGCGATTTCTACGGAGGAAATCCGACATCCGTCCCGAAAGAGATCATCCTGCCGCTCCTGCCGGAAGAGTCCGGTCTCCTCTCCGAATGGCTGACGAAGCTTCGCGGAAGCGAAGTGAAGCTCATCCGCCCCGAGCGCGGCTTCAAGCGCCGCCTGAAAGACATGGCGATGGAAAATGCAGCGAAGTATCTCTCCGACAAGAAGCTGCAGTGGGAGTATCAGGACGCCCGCGAGCAGGGCGCCGTGCAGAAGCTGAAAGAGCTGCTCTCTCTGCCGCGCCTTCCTGAGCGCATGGAATGCTTCGATATTTCTCACAACCAGGGCGCAGAGACCACCGGCTCCATGGCCGTCTTCGAGCATGGCCGTCCGGCAAAGAGCGAATACCGGAAATTCAAGCTGCAGACCACGCAGGGGCATGCGGACGACTTCAAGTCCATGGCAGAAGTCATGAGCCGTCGCTATGGGAAGGAAAAGGACTGGCCAGAGCCCGACCTCATCGTCCTTGATGGCGGTCTTGGGCAGATGCATGCGGCCATTCCCGTGATTCGCGAGGCCGGCTGCAACGCGCCCGTCATCGGGCTCGCCAAGCGTATCGAAGAGATCTACGTAGAAGGCAGCGACATCCCGATCGTCCTCGATCACCATGAGCCTGCTCTCCAGCTTCTCCAGTTCATACGCGATGAAGCTCACCGCTTCGTCATCACCTATCACAGGAAATGGACGAACAAAAGAAATACGGAGTCCGTCCTTGACCACATCGAAGGCATCGGCCCAAACCGCCGGAACGCCCTCTGGCATGCCTTCCGCTCGCTCGATGAAATGAAAAAAGCGAGCGAAGAGGAGCTCGCCAAGGTAGCGGGCATGAATAAGCGCGCCGCGCACAATGTCTATCGGTTCTTCCATATGAGAAAAGACGAGAAACAGCTCGTCCTGCAGGGGATGGATGTGGAAAAGGAAAGCTGATGATATGGGGTAATGCGACATTCTACCTCCTTCCTCTGGAAGGAGGTGCCCCGAAGGGGCGGAGGTTGGCTTCCAAATCTGGATGAAAACTCATGTTGGACGAGCGCCGCCCCGTATCGTCATCCCGAGCGAAGCCGAGGGATCTTCCTTGCACAGCGGAAAAACAGTTTCTCTGGAAACCGCAGTGCCAAGGCATTGTTACTCTATCATCGCATAAATAAGTGCAGATGACGGAAGAAAGACTGTTTTATCCAAAATGCGACAATAAAAAAAGGCGAACCGAAATGGTTCGCCTTTTTTGTTTGCCCGACTAGCCTGCGTCAGCGAGGTCGTTGGTCGCTACCGTGCGAAGGCCCGAAAGCGGGCGGGACTGGAGCGATGCGATCGCGTTTCCTGCGGCATACAGTTCATCAGCCGTGGCCGATACTTTGATCTTGCTGAAACTCAGATTCTTCACCTTGGAAGTCCCCGAGGACGCATCCTCTACACGGACCTGAAGTTTCATATCGATGGTTTTAGACGTGGTAGCCATAGTGTTCTCCTTTATGGTAATCATAGGTAGTCAATAGAAGGACTGAAGGATGGGACGTCAGACATAGGACAGTCCCGTTCCTCGTTATTCCAGTACAGTCGCACTGGTTTCGACGATCTTCGCCTGCTTGAAAGCCGTGACCGCATGGCCGGAAGAGGATTCCAGTACCGGAAGGATGAGTGCTGCCTTCTCCTTCACCGTCTCGAGCGTCAGGTCATCCTTCGGGCAGGGGATCGAGAGCGTCATGCTGCGGCTGCCTTCTACAGTAAATGTCAGTTCCAACACTTTGTTATTCGTATTCATAGGGTATCTCCTTGTGGAAATGCGGGCTTATGGCCCATAAGAAATCGGAAAATCAAGATATGATGTGAATAAGTTATTCACACACCATATATAGGAATAGATGGCATAAAAAAACACCCGGAGAAGGCTCTCCGCCTGTACCCGAGGCAGGCGGAGCCCAGAATCGGTGACGGTCGTCCATAGGCACCGAAGTGCGGGAGAACCTGTGCTATCGTCGGGACCCGGCCTCGCATGGGGCAGGGAAGCGGAAGAACCTGATCGGTTTCCGGATATTTGGTTTTCACAGTTTTCAGCCTAAAATGGGCATCGGCAGCAGGCTGTACGCTTCCGGCTGACCCATCCGATGACGCCGGGACATCCTGCAGATCCGCCCTGCCTTGGAACGATCCTTCCTTGTGATCTCGTAGCGCTTGGAGAATTCTGGAAATCGGAAGGTCCGTCCGGGCAGGGAACATGTTCAGGCATGTCCGGCTTCATGACTATATAGTACAACTTCATTCTAAAAAAAAGCAAGAGGGGAAAACTACAAATAACTACAATGATTTGTTGAAATTCCGAATTGTGAAAGAAATGCGCACAAAATGTGCAATGAAATCTATGCATAAAAGCAATAAAATATGGCATATATGACATGGCAGATATAGTCGTCAGGCGTCTGGCGGACCACGGCGGACCTCAGTAAACACTGATAGTACGGAGAATCGGTGGCGGCCTGTATGCGGATGGATTGCCTTGTTTGAGAATGATCTTGCTTCGTTGATCGGAAAAAAGAATGCCGATCATCCTGAGAGTGTGTGTTTTCTTTGAGGGCAAAGGAGGTCATGATGTGTGGGGAACCCTTTTGTTTCTTCCACTGAACTTCCATACAGGAAAGGAAAATCCCCCGAGTGGGGATTTTTTATCTTGCACGTTTTTCGAAAAACGGAAGAAATCATAGCGGGGAGTGGTTTGATTTCAGGCAGAAAGCGCTGAAAACATCGATAAAATCAATGCATGGGCAGCAGATGGGGAAATGATGGGTTTGAAAAATTTTCGTTGTCACAGGGTGGGGGATTGTGGTAGAATGTGGGTAAATGTGGAGGAGGTGGAAGGATATGTTTATGAATGAATATTCTCATACTATAGACGCCAAGGGGCGCATGATCCTTCCAGCGAAATTCAGGGAAGAGCTGGGAAGTCGTTTTGTGCTGGCTCCAAGTCTGGATACCTGCCTCAATATTTATCCGAAAGAGCGCTGGGATGCCTTGATCGCCCGGCTGCAGAAGCTGCCCTTCACGAACCGTAATGTCCGCAAGATCATGCGTCATCTGATCGGCCGCGGGACGGAGATGGAGTGCGACCGCCAGGGGCGTATCCTGATCCCTGCTCACCTTCGTGAATTTGCAAAGCTGAAGAAGGAAGCCTGCATCGTGGGGACGGGCCCCATCATCGAGATCTGGGATCCGGAGCTCCTGCGTCAGGACGAAGAGGGCGAGGATATCGCAGAGATCGCGGATGCTCTCGATCTTCCGCTGAATTTTGATCTGTGAGGTTTGGGAGTGACTGGTGGCTAGTAGCTAAGGATTAGGTGCCTTGGGGGCTTACGTGAGTGTCACTATGTTGGCAGACGCATTTTCCATTTGGCTCAGCCGTCTTTCATGCCGCAGGTACCCTATCCGCCCCTTCGGGGCACCTTCCCCTCGAGGGGAAGGCTGACGATACGAGAATAGCATCATCTAAAATGGAGGCGAAGCCGCCACCACAACCTTGAACCCTGAACCCTGAACCATTAAACCTTTTTCGAGGACTCATTTATGGAATTTCAACACACCACCGTGCTTCTGCACGAAATGATCGACCGGATCCTGACGGATCCACATGGCATTTATGTCGACTGCACCTTAGGGGGCGGCGGACATTCTTTCGCTATGGCGGAGAAGCTCGATCCGGATGCGCTTCTGATCGGTGTCGATCAGGATGAAGAAGCGATCGAGGCGGCTTCTCGCCGTCTTTCTGGCTGTGCCTGCCGGCATCTCTTTGTGCGGGATAATTTTTCTCACATCCATGATATCCTGACCTCGCTTACGATCGACAAGGTCGATGGCTTCATCTTCGATCTGGGAGTCTCATCCCATCAGCTCGATGACGGCAGCCGTGGATTCTCTTATATGAATAACGGGAAGCTCGATATGCGCATGGATCAGAGAAATCCGCGCACGGCGTATGAGATCGTGAATACGTATGAAGAGGAAGAGCTTGCGCGCATCATCTGGGAGTATGGGGAAGAGCGATGGGCGAAGCGGATCGCGCAGTTTATCTGTGAATTCCGCGAGAAGAAGCCCATCGAAACGACGGATGATCTGGTCTCGGTCATCAAGGCGGCCATTCCGGCGCATGCCAGAAGAAATGGCCCGCATCCGGCGAAGCGCACGTTTCAGGCGATCCGCATCGAGGTAAATAACGAGCTGGGGATCCTGGAGGACACGATGGAAGCCTGCGTTTCCCACCTGAAAGTGGGGGGACGGGTCGGCGTCATCACGTTCCAGTCACTGGAAGACCGCATCATCAAGAAGGCTTTCAAGGAAATGGAAAGGGACTGCATCTGCCCGCCGGAGTTGCCTGTCTGTGTGTGCCACCACCATCGTCTGGTGAAGTCCATCGGCAAGGCGCAAAAGCCGAGTGCGAAAGAGATCGAGGAGAATCCGCGTGCGAGAAGTGCGGTCCTGCGTGTTGTAGAAAGAGTGTAGGGAGCGACCGGGGATCTGGCCCTGTTTCCTTCAGCCTGAGATATAGAGTCTGAAAAAGATGGGAGAGATATCGTATGGTACAGGAAGTGCAAGTCATGGATTACATGCCGTCGATGCCGGAAAGCGTCGCCGCGCCTCACCGGATCGAGCGCGAGAGGTCTGACTCTTCCTATTTTTTCCATGACGTCATTCTGGGGACGCTGATGATCCTTTTTCCCGTGATGCTGCTGGTCTTCCTGAGTGGGATCAATATTCAGGAGGAATACAGAATGCAGCGTATCCGCAGCGAGGTCATGACGATGGCGAAGGAGAATGCGGTGGATAAGCTCGAGGTGTCCCGTCTGGAGGCACCGGTACGCATCCAGCAGATCGCAGAGCAGAAGCTCAAGATGAGCCTGCCTGTTCGTGTGGTCTATGGCAGTGCGGATCCCGCCAAACCGCACCCGAACAAAGGAAGATAGAGAAATGGGCTCGGAAGGTTCTGAGGGTTCAACGGGTTTCCCCTTTTGGGAAATGGTGTTTCCCTTAACATACGACGTTTTTCTCCGCTCAGGATGACGAAATGCGCCGCACCACGCTTATCAAACCTGTAGAACCTTTCTTACAATGAATCAGTGGATAAAAAAATAAGCAGGTAGAAGTGAACTACACAAGAAAGGGGCTGTGAAAATGAAATTTCATCTTTCACAGCCCCTTGTGCTTGCCATAGATTTAAGCTAATATAATGAGTGGCATTCGAGCGTCATCTCTGCTGGAGGTGATGGCGCATGCCGTGATGATTTCAAAAGCACGACTCATAGAAGACAGGAAGCGCGGATGACATCCGGAGGGGTGTCTATGTTTCCTAAATAAAAAACCAGAGGTGACTGTTTTGAAAAAATTAGCAGAATTACTGAAAACAACGCCGATCCTGCGCACGGAAGGCGCTACAGATATTGAGATCTTGGATGTGACAGCGGACTCGCGTCAGGTGAAAGAGGGGAGCCTTTTCCTTTGCCTCGAGGGGGCGCATGTGGATGGACACAAATTCGTGGACTCTGCTGTGAAGCTGGGGGCGAAAGCCATCGTGGCTTCCAAAGAGGTGAAGGCAGCGGAAGGGGTCACTGTCGTCTATGTGGCAGATACCAGAAAAGCGATGGAAGATATGGTGCCGTTTTTCTTTGACTATCCGTCGCGTAAGATGCGCATGATCGCACTTACGGGGACGAATGGCAAGACCACCACGACCCATGTCGTGAGCCATATCCTTGAGCAGGCGGGCTACAAGACCGGTGTCATCGGCACCATCCATGCCCTGATCGGGGATAAGGAACTTCCGACGCACAATACCACGCCGGATGTCATCGATCTGGAGCGTCTGCTCTGGCAGATGGCAGAAGAAAAGGTCACCCATGTATGCATGGAGGTTTCTTCCCATTCGCTCGTCATGGGGCGCGTCGAAGGCGTGGAATTTGATAATGCCGTCTTCACGAACCTCACGGAAGATCATCTGGACTACCATAAGACGATGGACAACTATGCAAAAGCCAAGGCCATCCTTTTTGAGAAGGTGTCTTCCGTAGGACAGACGAAGGGCAATAAGGCAGCGTGGGTGAATGTGGATGACCCGTATGCCCATGTGATGATGGACGCTGTCGATCAGAAGGTGGCGGATCTTCACACCTACAGCATGAGTGACAAGACGGCGGATCTGTATGCTTTTGACAGCCGATTCACCGGCAAGTCTTCTGCCTTCAAAGTGACCTATGAAGGGAAGACCTACCAGTTCGAGACGAGACTGGCAGGCCGTTTCAATATCTATAACACACTGGGGGCGATCGGTGCGGCGCTTTCCGAAGGAATTTCCATGGAAACCATTGCAGCTGCTATGAAGACATTCCACAGTGTGCCGGGGCGTTTCGAGCTGATCGATGAGGGCCAGTCCTTCACCGTCGTGGTCGACTACGCACATACCCCGGATGGCCTTGAGAAGATCCTGACGACCGCACAGGAGATCACGAAGGGCCGTATTCTGGTCGTTTTCGGCTGCGGCGGCGACCGTGATAAGATGAAGCGTCCGATCATGGGCCGTATTGCTGCCCGCTATGCGGATGTAGCGATCGTGACCAGTGACAATCCCCGCACGGAAGACCCGGAGACCATTGTGAAAGAAGTGGCAGCCGGTGTCGAAGAAGTGAAGGCGGAGAAGCCGTCCCTGCAGGTGGAAGTGGTGGTCGACAGAAGAAGCGCCATCCAGAAGGCGATCTCCCTCGCCAAAGGAGACGATATCGTCCTCATCGCCGGCAAGGGCCATGAAGACTACCAGATCTTGAAAGACAAGACCATTCATTTCGACGATAGGGAAGAAGCGAGGAAAGCGCTGAAGGAGTCAGGTGCGGCTCGCTTTTGAGGACACTACTGAAGGAGTGAAATTCATGGCTTCATTTACGATAGAAGAAATAGAAAGAGCCTGCGGCGCCAAGCTGCTCCAGCGAGGCAGGGAGCCGTCCATGGACGGGGTCAGTACCGATACCCGCACCATCGAGACGGGCAATCTGTTTCTGGCTCTTAAAGGAGAAAATTTTGATGGGCATGCCTTTCTGAAAAAGGCGTGCGAAGAAGGGGCTTCGGGAGTCATCCTTTCGGATGCTTCTTTTGCCGCAGAGGTGCCTTCCGATGTATCAGTGTTTCTCGTGAAGGATACGAAGAAGGCGCTGGAAGATCTCGCCCATTTTCACCGTATGCGTTTCCATGTACCGGTGATCGGCATCACGGGCTCTAATGGAAAAACAACGACGAAAGACATGACGACGGCGCTCCTGTCGTCTCGTTTTCATGTCTGCGCGACACAGAAAAATTTCAATAATGAGATCGGTCTTTCCATGACACTCCTCTCCATGACGAAAGAGACGGAAGTCTGCGTCGTGGAAATGGGGATGCGTGGTTTCGGACAGATCGCAGAGCTTTGCGCGATTGCCAGCCCGACCATCGGTATCGTGACCAATGTCGGCACATCGCATATCGGGATTCTGGGCAGTCAGGAAAATATCGCGAAAGCGAAGGCGGAGCTGATCGAAGCACTGCCGAAGGATGGCACGGCGATCCTGAACGGGGATGATCCCTTCGTCAAAGCGATGGGGGACAGCTTTGCGGGACGCGTGATCTCCTATGGCCTTGCGGGACGCTATACCGTCCGCGGGACAGATGCCCGTTATGAAGCTTCGCAAACCCAATTCATCTGTACGTCCTTTGATGAAGCATTCCGCGTGAAGCTTCATCTTCTAGGCGTTCACAATGTCTACGATGCACTGGCCGCCATCGCGGCAGCCCGTGTCCTTGGCGTGGACAGCCGGAAAATTCAGAGAGCGTTTGCGGATTTCCATCCGATCGGTCAGCGGCAGGCACTGCTTACCATCGCGGGGATCTCCGTCATGGATGACTCGTACAATGCGAATCCGCTCTCCATGGAAATGGCATTCGGCTCGCTCATGCAGATCCCCGCTTCGCATCACTACCTGGTGCTTGGCGATATGGGAGAGCTGGGCGAGATGGAAGAAGCGCTGCACCATGAGACAGGAAAGAAGGCCGCCGCCATGGGCTTTGACGGCCTCATCACGGTGGGGCCTCTCTCTCGCCATCTGGCTTCCGCTGCCAAAGAGGGCGGCATGACGTCCGTTTTCTCTTATGACACTTGTGAAGAAGCGGCAGAGAAGCTGGCGGCTCTGGCGAAGGCCGGAGATGCTGTGTTGGTGAAGGGTTCGCACTATATGCATATGGAAAAAGTACCAATGCTCTTGAGGGGAGTTCTGACAAAGGATGGAAAGTAATTATTTTATATACCTGCTGGAAGCAGCGGTCCTCACCGTCATCTGCGGATGGGTGGGCATTCCGCTTTTGAAAAAATTGAAGGCGCGCCAGTCGATCCGCACCGAAGGACCGAAGTCTCATCGGGCCAAGAGCGGCACTCCGACCATGGGCGGGCTCTTCATGCTGACAGCGATGGTGCTGGTGGTGCTTTTCAACCGCCTCTTGGATCCATCGGTTCTCTGGCTTCTTTTCCTGACGCTGGGGCATGGGCTTTTAGGATTTCTCGATGATTTCATCAAAGCAGAAAAGAAAAGAAATCTGGGGCTGACGGCCAAGCAGAAAATGCTGGGGCAGCTGATCCTCGCCGTGCTCTTCTGCTGGGGCGTCGTAGATACACTGCACCTCCCTTACTCGATCGCGATCCCATTCACGGACATGGATATTTCCATCGGACTTTTGTACTATCCCTTCGTCGTTCTTGTCATTGTGGGGGCATCGAATGCGGTGAACCTGACGGATGGGCTGGACGGACTGGCTTCCGGCTGCTGCGTCATTGCGTTTACGGCCTATGCGGTCTTCTGCTATATGACAGGGTTTCATGACCTCGGTTATTTTATCATCATTCTGGCAGGGGCCTGCATTGGCTTCCTTTTCTTCAATTACCATCCGGCCAAGGTCTTCATGGGGGATACCGGATCGCTTGCCCTCGGCGGAGCCATCGCCGGGATCTCGGTCATGACCCGGACGGAGCTCTTGCTCGCCTTCCTCGGCCTTATTTTTGTGCTGGAAGCCTTATCTGTCATCATTCAGGTCATTTCTTTCAAAACAACGGGCAAGCGTGTCTTCAAGATGAGTCCGCTGCACCATCATTTCGAACTGTCCGGCTGGAGTGAAGTCCGTGTTGTCTGGTCCTTCTGGATCTTCGAAGGCTTCGCCGCCGCGGGTAGCCTGATGCTGGCGATCTATGCACTGCCATAAATCGGCCGGCAGCAGAACGGGAGATAGAGATCGGGAATGAAAGCCGATGCTTTCCATTCGCATCCCTTCCCGCCGACTATCCATGTTTTACCATTCATGGGAGGTATAGCTTTGAAACATGTACTTATTCTGGGCGCCGGTATCAGTGGCCTTGGCGCGGCTCATGTACTTCTCCGTCATGGAACCCATGTCGTGATCTCTGATCTCAAGGATCAGATACAGAATAACAAAGAAAAAGAAGAGCTCATCGGGCTCGGGGCTGAGTTCTGCTTCGGCGCGCAGTCTGAGAGCCTTTTGGATGGGATGGATGCCGTCGTCGTTTCCCCTGTCATCCCAGCGGAAAATGTCGTGATCCAGGGGGCGATGAAAAGGCACATCCCAGTTTTGAGTGAAGTCGAGCTCGCCTATCGCGTGACGAAGGCGCCGATCCTGGCCATCACGGGGACAAACGGGAAGACCACGACCACGACGCTTCTTGGCAGCATGCTCTCCCACTCGGGAAGGCCCTTTGCTCTGGCAGGGAATCTGGGGATCTCCCTTTCCCGTGAAGCAGAGCTGGTGCCTGAGGACGGGCTGATCGCAGCAGAAGTTTCGAGCTTCCAGCTGGAATTCATCACCCATTTCCGGCCGAAGGCGGCGGTCATCCTGAATATCACGCCCGATCATCTGGAACGTCACCACACCATGGAGGCCTATGTGGCAGCCAAGGCGCGGATCTTTGAAAATATGGACGAAACGAACTGCATCCTTCTGAATGCTGACGATCCGTATACGCCGATGCTGAAAAAGCAGGCGGAAGCACACACCCATGTGTGCCTGCTCTCCACATCGCACGGGGTCGAGGAAGGCGCATGCCTTTCCGGAGACCGTCTCGTGCTGAAGAGACGGGGAGAAACCATTCCTCTCTGCACCGCAGGTGAGCTCTTGCTGAAGGGAAGGCAGAATATCGAGGACTGTCTGGCTGCCGCTTTTCTGGCGCATGAGGGCGGCGTCGACACGGCTGTCATCATAGAGGCACTGAAGACCTTTGCTGCTCTTCCGAACCGCATCGAATTTGTTCGCAAACTGGATGGCGTTTCCTACTACAATGATTCCAAGGCTACGAATACCGATGCAGCCATCAAAGGCATGGAGGCCTTCGACAAGCCGGTCATCCTGATCGCCGGCGGTCATGATAAGGGCACGCCTCTTTCTGATTTCATGCAGACCGTGCGCTCTCATACGAAAGAGCTCATCCTTTTGGGAGCGGCGGCTGGGCGCTTCGAGGAAGCGGCCAGAGAGGCGGGCGTCTCTTCGATCCACCGCGTATCCTCTATGAAAGAGGCCGTCCTCCTCGGACAGAAGCTTTCGAGACCGGGGGATGTCGTCATCCTTTCACCGGCCTGCTCTTCTTTCGATATGTATAAGAATATGGAAGATCGCGGCATGGATTTTAAGAAAATCGTTAAGGGGCTTTGAGAAAAGGGAAATATAAGGTTCGAGGTTCAGGTTGTCGGGTTCAGGGTTGTGGTGCGGCGCTTAAAAATAGAAAGCGCCGCGGAGTTATATATTTGCGGCGAAGCCGCCACCACAAGTTTGAAAGCAGGGATGAGTAGCTAGTGACTAGTGACTGGTAGCTAGGGATTAGTAGCTAGGGATTAGGTTTACGATGCGAGAAAACCGCTAGTTTCAAACTTCCGCGGCGCTTCTGTATTTTTATGCGCCGCACCACCATTTCTAATTTCTAATTTCTCATTCAATCGAGGCTTTCAAACGTAATCAAGGGCAGCACGCCCCGTGTGCTAACCCAGAACCTTGAACCCTGAAACTTTAAACTTTGCCAATTATCATTTACAAACCACCAACATGGGAGAATGTATCATTCATGAAACGGGTTATTTTATCTGGCGGCGGTACGGGGGGACATATTTACCCGGCCATCACCATTGCTAAGGAAATAGCAAAACTGGAAGAAACAGAATTTCTTTTCGTGGGCACGCCGAATGGGATGGAGTCACGTATCATTCCGAAGGAAGGGTATCGTTTCGCCTCGCTGCCGGCTTCGGGCCTGAAGCGGAAGCTGACGCTGGAAAATATCAGCATCCTGTGTCATGCAGCAGGGAGCCTCTTTAAGGCGCGCCGGATTCTGAAGGATTTCGCACCGGATGTAGTCATCGGGACGGGCGGCTATGTATGCGGGCCGATCCTGATGGCGGCAGCGCTGTCTCATATACCGACGCTGATCCAGGAGCAGAATGTGATCCCCGGGATCACGAATAAGATCCTTTCCTGTGTGGTCGATCAGATCGCACTGGGCTATGAAGCAGCCGCTCCCCGTTTCCCGCATCCGGAGAAATGCATCTATACAGGAAATCCGATCCGTCCCGACATTATGGAAGCCAAGCGGGAGGCATCCCGCAGGGCGCTCGGGCTTTCGCCGGATACCTTCATGGTACTGGTCACCGGCGGCAGCCGCGGAGCGAGGACGATCAATACCGCCATGCTGGATGTGCATCGCCACTTCAAAGATGCGAAGAACCTGTGCCTTTACCATGTGACGGGTGAGCTGGAGTATGACAAGATCACGAGTGCACTCGGCTGCGCGGAGGATGGACATTATGGCTCTGCGAGCCGCATCATCCGCTATGAGTACCATATGCCGAATGCGCTTGCAGCCGCTGATCTCATCATCTGCCGTGCGGGAGCCATCAGTCTGGCGGAAGTCGCAGCAAGAGAGCTGCCGGCCATCCTGATTCCGTATCCCTATGCGGCAGAGGATCACCAGACATACAATGCCCGCGTCTTTTCCGAGGCGGGAGCAGCGAAAATGATTCTGGATAAGGACGTCACAGGCGCCCGATTCATTGAAAATATCACAGCGCTTCGCGAGCATCCCGAAGATCTTCAGACGATGGAGAAGTCCATCGGCACTTTGAAAAAAGTGCATGCCGGAGAGGATATCGCAAGACTTGCACTGTCGCTCATTAAATAAAGGAAGACGATTATGGACCTCACGAAGTATCATTCATTCCATTTCATAGGGATCGGCGGTATGGGCATGCGTGCGCTGGCCGTCATTCTGCTGGGTAAGGGGGAGCGCATTTCCGGTTCCGATGTGGCAGACTCTCCCTTTCTGCGCGATTTCCGAAAAAAAGGCGCAGAGATCTATATCGGGCATGAAGCGTCTCATGTGAAGGGCGCAGACTGCGTCGTCATTTCTTCGGCGATCTCCGAAGAAAATCCAGAGCTTCTGGAAGCGAGACGCCTTGGCATTCCCGTATTCCATCGCTCCGACGTGCTGGCGGCCATGTTCCACTGGGGCAAAGGCATCGCTGTCGCAGGCGCACATGGGAAATCCACGACCTCTGCCATGGTGGGACAGATCTTCTATGAAGCAGGCAAAGACCCGACGATCGTTCTCGGGGCGGCAGCCAGCTATATCGGAGGAAACTCCTCTCTCGGAAAGGGCGAGTATGTCATCGCGGAAGCGGACGAAAGCGATGGCTCTTTCCTGAAATTTTCCCCTTATATGACGGTGGTGACGAATATCGAGGATGACCATCTGGATCATTATGGCAGCGTCGAAAATATCCGCCGTGCATTCTCCGAATTTATCAGCCATATCTGCTATGAGGATGGCGTCGCCATCGTATGCACAGACAGCGAAGGCGTCTGCGCGATCCTGCCCGAGATCCATAAGGCCTGCATCACCTATGGCCTCAATGAAAAAGCAGACTATCGGGCCGTGAACAAGCGATACGAAAAGAGACATCTGCTTTTCGATGTGGTGCATGAGGGAAAGACGCTCGGCACCATCGAGCTTCAGATCCCGGGGTCGCATAATATCCGTGATGCGCTTGGTGCCGTGATCGCAGCGCTCTACTGCGGCATCCCGATGGAAACGATCGAGACGGCGCTGTCTCACTTCGTGGGAGTGAAGCGACGCTTCGAGACGAAATCCAGAGAAAATGATCTCTGGGTGGTCGATGACTATGCACACCATCCGACAGAGATCAAAGCGACTCTGAAAGCAGCGAGAGAGACAGGCGATCATCGCATCATCTGCGCCTTCCAGCCGCACCGCTATTCCCGCACGCAGCTTCTGCAGCAGGAGTTTGCCGAAGCATTCGATGATGCAGATGTACTCTTCTTCACCGATATCTATGCGGCGAGTGAGGCACCGATCGAAGGCGTCGACGGACATCTGATCCCCTCACTGGTCCATCAGCGTCTGCCGGAAAAGGAGATCTACTATGTGGAAACGGTGGAAGGCGTGTCTCAGGCGCTTTACGACTTTGTAAAGCCGGGAGATATGATCATCACCATGGGCGCCGGTAGTATTTACCGCGCAGGGGAAGAGCTCATTCAGTTGGTGAAGGATAAAGGGTTGAAAAAGTGATTACTAAAGAGAGCAGAATCGTGGTCCTCATGGGAGGACCCTCCAGAGAGGCGGAAGTCTCCAGAAATACAGGGAAGGCCATTTTAGAAGCCCTGACCTCCATTGGTTATCAGGCCATTTCTATGGAGTATGACCCGCACCATGTGGTGGAGCAGCTGAAAGAAGCGAAGGCAGATGCCGTATTCATCGCGCTGCATGGCAAGTACGGGGAGGATGGCACCATCCAGAGCGTACTCGAGCTCGCCCGCATCCCGTACACGGGCTCCGGCGTGACCTCGAGTGCCATCACCATGGATAAGATCATGAGCAGCCATTTCTTCAAGCAGGCGGGCCTACCCATGGCCTTCTCCAAGGCTTACTATCTGAAGGATGGGAAGGAGAATATCGAAGAAGACATTCGCAAGAGCTTCACCCTTCCTGTCGTCCTAAAGCCCGCCTGTGAAGGCTCGACCATCGGCATCGAGATCGTAAAGGAAGAAAAAGATCTGAAAGAGGCGATCGACCGTGTCTTCTCGGTAGAACCAAGGATCCTGGCAGAGGCTTTCCTTTCCGGAGACGAATTCACCGTTTCCGTGTTGGACGGCAAAGCACTGCCGGTCATTCAGATCTGTCCGCATTCGGGGTCTTATGATTACCACTCCAAGTACACCAAGGGCGCGACAGACTACCTCGTCCCGGCTCCGATCCCGGAGGCGCTTGCGGAAGAGATGAGCCGTCTCGCAGAGACCGGCTATCGCATGGCGGAATGTGATGGTGCGTGCCGTTTCGACTTCAAGACGGATCGCGACGGCCGTCCGCATCTTCTGGAAGCCAATTCCATCCCGGGCATGACGGCGACGAGCCTCGTCCCGAAGGCCGCTCAAGCGGCGGGGATCTCATTCCCCGCGCTCTGTGAAAAAATTCTCCTCGAAGCGGGTCTGGATAAGGTGTGATCTCAGTGACCGGGGACGGCACGTCCTACGGATGCCCCCTTAAAACGCAAACCTTAAAACCTTATACAAACAGGATTTGATTCTTATGGATAATTTTAAAAGCTTCAATGATTTCCGGCGCGAGCTGCATGAAGGAAAGATCCCCGAGCAGAAGCCGCGGAAAGAGACGGAAGTGACACCGGAAGATCCTTCGCAAGACATAGAGGCGAAGGAGGCACCCCGGGTATCGCGCAAAAAGAAAAGGAAGGGATTCCGTATCAGGCAGTCCATCCTGCTTGCAGGCGGTGGACTTCTCCTTGCGGCACTTGGCATATTTCTTTTGCCGCTGCCCTTGGGCTATATCCATCTCACCGGCACGAAGGCGCTCACGATGGAGGATATTCTTTTCGAAGGGCAGATCCGCCAACCGGTCAATGTGCTGCAGATCAGCGCCTCCGGCCTGGCAGAGCGTCTTTCTCATGACATTCGTGTGGCTCATGTCGAGGTGAGCCGTGGATTTCCCTTCGTTCTTGAAGTACACATCGAAGACAGAGAGCCGCTGGCCATCATGCAGGCGGAGTACAGCTACGTCGTGCTGGATAAAGAGGGCATGGTGATCGATTCCGTGCAGTCGATCCGGAAGGGCGACGTCGCTATGATCACAGGCAAGCGCATGGAAAACCTGCTCCTCGGAGATACCGTGTCGCAGGAAGACCTGGACAAAGCACTCGCTTTTCTCAATGCACTCTCTCCGGAAGGGCAGCGGTTCTTTTCGGAGATCAATATCGGAAATCCGGAAAACATACGCGCTTATACCAGAGATGGCATCACCGTCCGACTTGGCAGCGGAAGTGACATGGAAGCGCAGGCCAAACTGGCCGAGAATATGGTAGGGGATGTGAAGGCGCGCGGCCTTTCCGTGGAATATGTGGACGCCAATCTATCCTCTCCCTTTATAAAACTGAAAAAATAGAGATTTTAACCGGGAAAATTGCAAATTGTCTCATTCTACCGGTGGCGAACTTGTGGAAAGTATTGTACAATGGTACATATGATTAGCAGAAGTGTAATATAGGTGGATAACATCCTGAGTTAATCAGCGTTTCCTTACATACATGACGCAAAATATCCTGAAGGAGGAGCGAACATGGAACAGTCTGAAATGGCAAACATTAAAGTAATTGGTGTAGGTGGCGGCGGAAATAATGCAGTCAACCGCATGATCGATGCCCAGGTCAAAGGGGTCGAATTTATTGCAGTCAATACCGAAACCCAGGTTTTGAATAAATCCGAAGCAGATAACAAGATTCAGATCGGTGAAAAGCTGACCAAGGGTCTCGGCGCAGGTGCAAAACCGGAAGTCGGTGAACAGGCAGCCGAAGAATCCAAGGAAGATCTCTCCAAAGCACTGGCGGGCGCAGACATGGTCTTCGTCACTGCCGGCATGGGCGGCGGTACAGGTACGGGTGCAGCTCCGGTAGCTGCACAGTGCGCCAGAGAGCTGGGCGCGCTCACCATCGCTGTCGTGACGAAACCATTCACATTCGAAGGCAAGGTCAGAGCAAGAAATGCCCAGGAAGGGATCGAACGTCTGAAGAACAGCGTCGATGCCATCCTTGTTGTACCGAATGACAAGCTGCTGCAGATCATGGATAAGAAAGCATCTCTGAAGGATGCCTTCAAGACCGCGGATGATGTACTCCGTCAGGGCATTCAGGGCATTTCCGACCTGATCACCGTACCGGGCATCATCAACCTGGACTTTGCAGACGTTCGGACCATCATGAGTGACCAGGGCGAAGCGCTCATGGGCATCGGCATCGGCACCGGCGACAACCGTGCGAGCGACGCCGCTTCCATGGCTATCAACAGCCCGCTTCTCGAACGCAGCATCGATGGCGCGAAAGGCATCATCATCAATATCACCGGTAATGAAGACCTGGGACTCTTTGAGATCAACGAAGCATCCCAGATCATCACCGAAGCAGCCGATCCGGATGCCAATATCATCTGGGGTACTTCTGTCGATGATACCCTCGATAACGATACCGTCAGGATCACTGTCATTGCGACCGGCTTCGGCGAAAAGAAAAAAGCACAGGCTCCGGCGCAGGCAGGAAACAGATTCAGCAATGCTGTCCGCCCGAGCACGGGAATTGCGGTTCCGGAATTCCTCAGAAAATAAGGGAAAATACGCCGACTGACTGCTCTCATGGATGACTCTCTTTCTGATATGGCACCATATGGAGAGAGAGGGAGGATGCGGACCATGATCGCATCCGTATTCTCCTGACCGGAGACAGACCGGCTCTTTCTACCTGTCTGAAAAGCCACACCGCATATGCAGTGTGGCTTTTATTGATTTTGCTTTTTGTTAACTCTAAGAAGGAGAATTCGATATGAAATGCCCATTCTGTAAAAGCAGAGATACGAAAGTGACAGACTCCAGAGATACGGATGAAGGCGCAGCCATTCGCCGCCGCCGTCAGTGCCTCTCTTGCGGACGCCGTTTCACGACGTATGAGACCGTAGAAAAACTGCCGCTTCGTGTCATCAAGAAGAATGGCAAGCGTGAGCTTTTCGATAGATCCAAGATCCGTAACGGTATTACCAGAGCCTGTGAAAAGACGAATGTATCCTCTGCCCAGATCGAAGAGATCATCGATCTGGTGGAACATACGATCAGAAGCGATCCGAAGCGTGAGCTTCCGACCACGGAGATCGGCAACATCGTGATGGATGCGCTCTGCAAGCTCGATCAGGTCGCATATGTCCGTTTTGCTTCCGTATATCGCGAATTCAAGGATATCAATACATTCATGCAGGAGCTTCAGAATCTGATGACCAATCAGCAGCCTTCGTCCAAGACCGGTCAGGGTGGGGAAAAGAAATGAAAGCACTCATAGAAAAATGCTTCGATGACCATCAGAAAGCACTGGAAAAGAGCCGCGCTCTCTATCCTGTCATCGAAGATATGGCGAAGATCTGCGAAAAAGCCCTGCGCTCCGGTCACAAGATCCTCATCTGCGGCAATGGAGGCAGCGCTGCAGATGCGCAGCACATCGCTGCGGAATTTGTCGGGCGATTTCATAACGAGCGCCGCTCTCTTCCTGCCATCGCTCTCACGACAGATACCTCGATCCTGACCGCCGTCGGGAATGACTACAGCTTTGACCGTGTTTTTTCCCGTCAGGTCGAAGGACTCGGAGATCCGGGGGACGTCCTCTGGGGGATCTCTACCAGCGGAAACAGTCCGGACGTGCTCGAAGCGCTGAAAATAGCGAGAGAAAAAGGGCTGACGACCATTGGCTCGACCGGGAAGACCGGCGGAGCCATGGTACTCTGGTGCGATGCCTCTTTGGTGGTGCCCGACGATGTCACCGCCCGCATTCAGGAGATCCACATGCTCGCGGCGCATATCATCTGCCAGATCATCGATGAGATGGACTGGACGAAATGATGGACACCAGAAGAAAAGCGGTCTTTTTTGACCGCGACGGCGTCCTCAATGAAGATGATGGCTATGTGCATCAGATGAGGAAGCTGCGCTGGGTGAAAGGCGCAAGGGAGATCGTAGCCGAGCTCACCAAGGCCGGCTTTCTTCTCTTTGTCGTGACGAACCAGAGCGGTGTGGCACGCGGCTATTTCACCGAAGAAACGGTTCGGCAGCTCCATCGGGAAATGAATGAAGAATTTCAAAAATGGGGCGGGCATATCACAGAGTTTTTCTACTGTCCGCACCTTCCCAGTGCGCCCATTCCCGCGTATGATCAGGTATGCAGCTGCCGCAAGCCGGCACCGGGGATGATCCTTCGCGCGCTTGATGCATACGGCATAGACAAAGACCGGGCGGTCCTTTTCGGGGATGGAAAACGCGATGTCGAAGCCGCAGAGAATGCGGGCATCCGCGGATTCCTTTTCCCGGGCGGCGATATAGAAGCATTCGTGCGGGAGAAGCTGGCAGGACATTTCACCATCGGATGAGCCACTGACCAGGAAAGAGACCTGTCAGGCTTCACGGGTTTAGGGGGAGCTTGCGATAGTACGCCTTTTTCCCTATGAACCTCATTGCACCTATAGAACCTCGTAGCCTATGCACGTACAGCTTTTATGGATAGTATCGCCGATAGGGCATGATGCTTTGGAGGACAGGATGATCGAAGAAATAAGGAGCCGCAGCAACCAGTGGATCAAAAAAGCGCTGCAGCTGAAGCAGAGAAAATACCGGCAGGCCTATGGCATGTTCCTGATGGAAGGACTTCGCAGCGTCGAGGATGCTCTCCGTCAGGGCATGAAAGCATGTACCTGTTTTTTCACAGAAAACCAGCTGGAGAATGAACGCTTCAAGGCACTCATGAAAGAGGGAGAAGCACTTTCCTGGCGCTTTCTCAAACTCAATGAGGAACTCATGAAGCTCATCTCCGGCACACAGCATGGACAGGGCATCATGCTCTTGGCTTCTAAGGAAAAAAGAGACATTGAAGAACTGATGCACCCGCTCGAGGGATACTACGTATTACTGGATGCGGTGCAGGACCCCGGCAATATGGGGACGATCCTTCGAAGTGCGGCGGCAGCCGGTGTCAAGGCAGTCCTTCTTACGAAAGGATGCACCGATCCCTTTGCGGAAAAAGCGGTGCGAAGCTCCATGGGGAGCATCCTGCGCGTCCCTGTCTATGAAGATCTGACAGTGGATCAGATCTCCCTGATCCGAGAAAAGAGCGGTCTTGCGCTCTACGGGACAGCCCTTTCGCATGCCGTCCCCTACAAAACGGTGGGAGAGATCCGGAAAGGGATCTTCGTTTTTGGCAATGAAGGAAACGGCATCCGCGAGGAGCTCCTCGCGATGACCGACATGAATTTATATATTCCGCTTGCGGGCACGGTTGAGTCACTCAATGTCTCCGTGGCCGCTGCGGTGATTTTATTTCAATTTATAGAATAGGGAAACGGGCGGGGAGCAGGCCGTCTGTGACACGCCCCATACCTTTCTGTCATACGGTTCATTATGAAAAAAGGAAAAGAAGAATTTTACCTGGTGGATCTGAAGGTACTTCCGGAAGCCATCAAGAAAACGATCAAAGTGAAAGAGCTGCTGAATGACGGGATCTGCGGATCCATCAATGAAGCTGTCAAAAAAGTCGATATGAGCCGCAGTGCTTATTATAAATATAAAGATCATGTAGCGTCAGCCCGGAGCCGGGCGCTCAGGATCGCCATGCTGTCCACAGTCATGACGGAGGAGTATCCTCACTTTGCCCGCCTCATGCGACGCGTCATGAAAGGAAATTTCGAGATCCTTTCCATGAACCGCAGCCGGGCGGGGGAGAAGCTCGTCTCTGTCACCATGACTTTGCAGATAGAAGATGCATCGGAACCGCTATCAGTTCTGGAAGATGCAGTCAAGTCTATGAAAGGAATTCAGTCCGTTGTTCTTCAGGAAGCCATGCTGAAAGCAGGAGAATAGGGGAGATAGCTGGCAGATAGTGACTGGTATTGCGTTTTGTGCTCTCTCGCAAAACCGATCCGTGAGACGCCCTCATTCCCCGCTTTTCAATGCATCCTTGATCAGGAGGAGATTTTATGAAAACAATCAATATTGCACTCCTTGGCTTCGGCACCGTCGGAAGCGGCGTCGCTGAAACCATCAAAAGAAACAGCCAGATGATGGCAGAACAGCTGGGCTGTCAGCTGAAAATCACCTATGTACTGGTGCGTCATCCGGACAAGTACAAAAATGTACCTCTCTTGGAAGGTGTCCATCTGACATCTTCTTTTGAAGAGATCATGGCCGACCCCGATATCGGCATCGTAGTCGAAGTCATGGGAGGCATCCATCCGGCCAAGGAGTATATCTTTGAGGCGCTCAATCACAAAATGAGCGTCGTCAGTGCCAATAAGGATGTCGTGGCGCTCTTTGGACCGGAGATCATGCATACCGCGATGGAGAATCATGTGAATTTCTCCTGCGAAGCCAGTGTCGGTGGCGGTATCCCGATCCTTCGTCCGCTGCACGATTCCCTGGCGGCGAATGAGATCGAAAGCATCGTAGGCATCGTGAACGGGACGACGAATTTCATTCTATCCAGTATGGACGAAGAAGGCGTCAGCTACTCGGATGCTCTTCGCGTGGCGCAGAAGAAGGGCTTTGCAGAAGCTGACCCGACCAATGACGTCTGCGGTTACGACGCAGCCAGAAAGCTGGCGATCCTCGCCTCCATCGGCTTCCGTGCGAACGTCACTTTTGATGACGTACTCGTTGAAGGCATCGAGAAGATCTCCCAGAAGGACGTACAGTATGCGAGCGAGATGGGCTATGCCATCAAGTTGCTCGCTGTCGGTACCCGGCAGGACAATGGCATCGCGCTCAATGTCTATCCGGCCTTCGTACCGCGCACCCATCCGCTCGCTTCCGTCAAGGGCTCCTACAATGCGATCTATGTCACCGGCAACATCGTCGATGACGTCATGTTCTACGGACGAGGCGCCGGCTCGCTCCCGACGGCCAGTGCGGTCATGGCAGATGTGATCTCCACTGCGAAACACATCATGAATGGCTCCACCGGCACCGGCATGATGCTGACGGAAACCAAGCGCATCCCATTCTACTCTTCCCTGAAGCTGAAGAACTCCTACTACTTCCGCTTGATCGTTGACGATGTGACGGGTGTCCTCTCCCAGATCGCTTCTGCGTATGCCGACCATGACATCAGCATCAAGGAAGTCGTGCAGAAGAGCCGCTTCGAGGACGCAGCAGAACTGATGATCATCACGCAGGATACACCTCGCGAAAATATCATTCAAGTCGAAAAAGCCCTGCAGGTTCTGCCCTGCATGCGCCAGGTCGCGAATATTGTGAGGGTCATGAATGATGACAGAGAATAAGACATACATCGTCCGTGTACCGGCCACCACTGCGAATATCGGAAGCGGCTTCGACACCCTCGGCATGTCACTCGGCCTTTATAATGTCGTCCAGTTCGTCCCCGAGGAAGGACGAGAGCTCAAGGATACCGTGATCCGCGCAGAAGGGGAAGGCGCAGACCAGATCCCTTCCGGAATGGATAACATGATCATTCAGGCGATGGCGGAAACGGCCCAAAAGGCAGGGAAAAAGATCCCCGGCGGCAACATGTACCTCATCAACCGTATCCCCTTTGCCAGAGGCCTCGGCAGCAGCTCGGCGGCACTTGCTTCCGGCGTATTCCTTGCGAACCTGCTGATGGGGGAGCCCTTCGACAGGAAAGAGATCCTGAATATCACCGCGGAGATGGAAGGGCATCCCGACAATGCGGCGCCTGCGATCTTAGGCGGCTTCTGCATGGCCCTTCTGAAGGATGGCCATGTCACGGCGGAAAGCATCGACATCCCGTCCCACTGGAAAGCAGTCGTCACGATCCCGGACTTCGAGCTTCACACGGAAAAAGCCAGAGCCGTGCTTCCGAAGACATACAGCAGAAGTGATGCTGTGCATAATATCGGTGCCGTTTCCTTCCTGATGGCTGCCTTCATGTATCAGAAGCCCGAGTATTTGAAATTCGGCCTTGACGACTGCATCCATGTCCCGTATCGTCTAGATCTCATCCCGGGCTCCCGTCAGGTCATTGCAAATGCCATGTATTCCGGCGCCTACGGAGCGACCATCAGCGGCTCCGGCCCGACCATCATCGCCTTCGCTCCGGCGGATAATGCGCACATGGTCGGTGAAGCTATGGTCGACGGATTCCGCTCCGCCAAGATGACGGCGCGCTACCTCGTGCTCGACTTCGATCAGAATGGCATCATGGCCGTGTAATACAATACATCACACCAAAGGGGCTGTGAAGAAATGAATCCGCATTTCTTCACAGCCCCTTTTTGCGTTGACTCATAGCAGAGATCAATAGTACAATAGATCGAAAATATTCTATTTTTGAAAGGAGAAGCTATGAGAGAAAGTCAAATGATTGGTCCGGTATTGAAATGGGTGGGTGGCAAGCGGCAGCTGCTGCGTGAGATCCTGCCTCGCGTGGAAACCGTCCCTTACACACGATATGTCGAACCTTTTTTCGGGGGGTGCTGTCTTTTTCTCCCTGCTGCCGGAGAAAGCTGTCATCAATGATTACAATAGGGATCTGATCAATGTTTACCGCGTCATCAAGGAAGATGTGGAGGCATTGATTTCCTGTCTCGCATATCATGCAGAGCAGAACAGCAAGGAGTATTACTATGAAGTGCGCAGCTGGGACCGGGCAGAAAGCTACCCTAGGCTTTCCGCGGTCGAGCGGGCGGCGCGATTTCTGTATCTGAATAAGACATGCTACAACGGGCTCTTTCGAGTGAATTCGAAGGGGCAGTTTAACGTGCCTTTCGGACGTTACAAACATCCGAACATTGTGAATGCTGAGATGCTTCGCATGGTGTCTGTCTATTTCCGGGAGAAAGATATTCGGATAAAGAATCGCGACTACCGCGATATCCTGGAGGAGACGCGTCCTGGGGACTTCGTGTATCTGGACCCGCCGTACATGCCGATTTCATCGTCCTCTTCCTTTACGAGCTATACGGAGCAGGGCTTCGGCTACGAGGAGCAGGTGGCACTGAAGGAAGCGTGTGATGCCCTTCGCTCGCGTGGCATTCCATTCCTGCAGTCGAATTCAGACTGCCCTGAAATTCGCGAGTTATATAAAGAGTATGACCTTGTCACGGTACGGGCGTCCCGTAGTGTGAACAGCCAAGGAACGAAGCGGGGAAAGATCAATGAGGTGCTGATATCGTATGGCTGGAAGGGGTGGTCGGAATGAGACGAGATTTCGATGTATGGTTAGCCTCCTTCCGAGATAGCATCGCCAGCTATCAGTACTACATTGATTTCGATAAGATTTACCGAAATATAGCAGATGTAAAGGTGGAACTGAATATACTGAATTCACTCATTGGATCAAAGCAGATAGAAGCCGACTTCGAAAAAATTGTAACCCGATATCCGGAGACGCTGAAGTGTATCCCGATTCTTTTAGCTGTTCGAAGCAACGAAATCTATGCGATGGATGAGGATGGCGCATTTACGTATCATTTTAAGAAGATGAGCGATACCATCGAGCAGTACAAGACATTCATGCGAAAGACTGGACTTTTTCAGTTGATGCAGAATCACCACATTCGCAATCTGCTGGATTATGTGACGGGGGTGGAAACAGGGCTTGACTCAAATGGGAGAAAGAACAGAGGCGGACATCTGATGGAAGATCTTGTAGAAAAATTCATTCAGAAGGCGGGATTTCGAAGAGATGAGACGTATTTCAAAGAAATGACGATCACTAAAATTCATCAGAAATGGGGGATTGATTTATCTGCCATTTCCAATGATGGGAAAGCCGAGAAGCGATTTGACTATGTGATCAAAATGCCTGACCAGCTATATGTGATCGAAACAAACTTTTACACAAGCGGTGGGTCTAAGCTGAATGAGACTGCGCGTAGTTATAAGACCATTGCCAATGAGGTGAAAACCATCCGCGGCGTGACCTTTTTGTGGTTTACTGATGGAAAAGGTTGGCGGAGCGCCAGAGGAAATCTGCGAGAAACATTTGATGTATTGGATACGGTGTACAACATTCAAGACTTGGAAAATGGAGTGCTGGACGAGCTGAAGAAGCGAGGCGCTGCATGAAAAAGATCAAATGGGAGCCCGAAAACTTCGAACTCGAGATGAATACTGTCTGGGATTTCCCCGAGCGCGGGAGCTGGGCGACGCATGATGCGAAATATCGTGGCAACTGGTCCCCCTACATTCCCAGAAATCTTCTCCTTCGCTACTCCAAAGAAGGTGACTGGGTGCTCGACCAGTTTGCCGGCGGCGGGACGACGCTTGTCGAAGCGAAGCTCCTTCATAGGAACTGCATCGGTCTCGATGTGAATCCCGCGGCGCTCTCCAGGTGCCATGAGAAATGCGATTTTTCCTTCGAAAATGCGGGGAAAATCATCATCCGGGAAGGCGATGCGAGGCATTTGGATTTTCTTCCCGATGCCTCGATAGACTTCATTTGCACGCACCCGCCGTATGCGGATATCATCCGCTACAGCGAAGATCTCGCGGGTGACCTCTCCCACTTGAGGGGCGAGGCGTTCCTTGCAGAAATGGAGAAGGTGGCAGGGGAAAGCTATCGTGTTTTGAAGAAAGACAAATTCTGCGCCGTCCTCATGGGGGATATGAGGCAGAAGGGCTGTATGATCCCCCTCAGCTTCCAAGTCATGGAGCGCTTTCTAGCCGCCGGTTTCACACTGAAAGAGCTCATCGTGAAGACCCAGCACAACTGCCGCGCGACAGGATTTTGGAAGACGAACAGTGTGAAATATAATTTCCTTCTCATTGCGCATGAGCATCTCTTCGTTTTTAGGAAATAGGGGGGAGCACTCTGCGCTTTCGGATGCAGTGTGTTTTTCCTTTTTGGGAGAATGTATTTCTTTTCCAAGGCGCTTGTCTTTATGATAATATATAGAAAACACATAATTTCGATTGCAAGGGAAAGGAAGTACAGGATGCTTCATATATATCTGGGGACGATGGAGAAGGCGATATACCACCCGCCGGTCTATTTTGATAACAGCTATGAAGACAGCTGGCTCGTGAATCCTTTGGGCCGGGAGATGATCGAGGACGTCGATCGGTCACACGTGATCAGTGCCCATCTCATTGAGAGCCCGGTGCTGGGGCCGATTTCCCCAAAGGCGCTTTCCGGCGGGGTCAAGACTTTGCTGCTGCTGGCTTTTGATGAAAGCGGAGCGGTTTTCAATGCATCGGCCTGCGGGGATAATTGCGCACTGTGGATTTTGAAAATCGCCGAGGAGAAAGAGCTTACGATCAATCTGCGTCATATCATGAATTTTGGAGAGAAGCCGTTTTCCTTGGAATTACTGAATACGCATACCATGATTCACACGATGAATGAATTTGTAGAAATCGCAGGTGATTATGTATGACGGGCCGGTATCGTATCATTGTGCAAAACCGGCGTCTTCACTATGCACTTGAGATCAAGAGAAATATCACCATCATCCAGGGGGACAGTGCCACGGGGAAGACGACGCTGATTGACATGCTACGCCAGTATATGAATCTGCAGGAGTCAAGCGGTATCCATGTGGACTGCGCGAAGCCGTGCCGCATCTTGGAAGGGCCGGACTGGGAGCTTATTTTGAAAAACCTTTCTGGATATATCATTTTTATCGATGAAGGGAATTCTTTTATCACCAGCCAGCGCTTTGCAGAAATGGTGAAGGGATCGGACAATTATTTCGTCTTGATTACGCGAGAAAGTTTGTACAATCTGCCTTACAGCGTGGATGAGATTTACGGACTTACATCTTCTGGGAAGTATCAGCATGCAGAGAAAACGTATCAGGAGATGTATCAGATTTATTCTGCTCGGCAGACGGTGGATTTGCCGATTGAAATCCTGCTTACAGAAGACTCCAATTCCGGATTCCAGTTTTTCCATGGCATGGCGGAAGAAACAGGACGTACTTGTCTTAGTGCACAGGGGAAATCCAATGTATTTGCAAAGCTCAAATCTATGAGGGATAGCGAACGAAATATTTGTGTCATTGCAGACGGAGCAGCGTTTGGGGCCGAGATGATGAGAGTTCATGCTTATATAGAACGGCATTCTCACATCATTCTGTATTTGCCGGAGTCTTTCGAATGGCTCATACTGCAGTCGGGGCTTCTTCCTACGCACGCTGTACAGGACATACTACGTGCGCCTGAAAATTATGCCGATAGCACGAGGTTCTTTAGCTGGGAGAGATATTTTACAACACTTCTGGTGATGGAGACGGCAGGAACCCCTTTCCAATACACGAAGAGTCGTTTGAATCCGGTGTACCTTCAGGGAAAGTTAAAAATGCAAATTCTTCACGCACTTCCGAAATCGATGCAGGATGTTGCGTTCCCTTAAAATGAAGCTATTAAAAGCCCCCGTCGACGATGTCAATGGGGGCTTTTCAAATGCATGTAAAATCAGATGCAGTGATTTGATCAACATTTCCTTAAATCAAATTCGGTGCTGCGGCGAGTCTTCTTTCTGCTTCACTCACGAGTTCTTCTATGATTTCCTGCACGGGCTGTACTTTCGTGAGGTGGGTGAGGGACATGCCGGCTAAGACGAAGCCGTTCTCTGTGTCACCGTCGATGACGGCTTTGCGGTTCGTTCTGGCGGCGAGGGCGGTGAGTTCGGACTGCGGAGCACCGCTGTATTCGAGCTTCAGGTATTTTTCAGAGAATGGATTTCTAAGGCCGCGGACGGTGTCTCGGGTGGTGAAGCCAGTCACGACGGAGTCGGTATCGGAGGCATTGATGATGGCCTGCTTGGCGTTTGGATGGAGGCGGCATTCTTCAGAGAGGAGGAAACGGGTGCCCATCTGTACGCCGGAGGCACCCATGAGGAGGGCTGCGGCGATGGCGCGTCCGTCTACGATGCCGCCGGCTGCGACGACCGGGATCTCGATCTCGGGGAGGACGTTTTCGAGAAGAGCCATGAGGGTGATCTTGCCGTCATGGCCGCCGGCTTCCATGCCTTCGACGACGAGGGCATCGGCGCCTGCGTCCTGTACGCGATGGGCGAGCTTGACATTCGGCACGACGGGGATGCATTTCACGCCGGCATGATGGAAGGGGTCGAAATAGGGGACAGGGTTTCCGGCGCCAATGGTGACGAAGGGGACTTTCTCATCGCAGATGAGCTGCGCGACATCATCTTTGTTCGGCATCTGCAGCATGAGGTTCACGCCGAAGCATTTGCCCGGACCTAAGATGTCCTTCGCCTGACGGATGTGGTCACGGATCTCATCGATAGAGAAGCCGCCGCTTCCGATGACGCCGGCGCACCCGGCATGATTCATGGCAGCAGCGAGGACACCGTCAGAAATGTAGGCCATGCCGCCCTGAATGATCGGGTAGTCGATACCTAAGAGTTTTGTGATTTTTGTGTTCCAGGACATAGAGGGTACTCCTTTCGGGAAAGGTGGGAAGTGAAGGTAACGGCTGCTCCCTGATCGGCACAGAGGATCTCTTGCCATATTGAAAGACAAGAGTAAGACCTCATAACGATTGAAAGAACCGATGATCGGGAGGAGGAACATATTCATCTATTTCATTCTGTCTATGCATATTATAGCCGTTTCTGTCTAACAATGGAATGTAGAAACGGTAAATTCTTTCAAAAAAGTCATCGAAATTGAAAGGTCGATGCTTTTTTGGAAAGAAAGGATGAAAATCAGGATGAACGGGTTTGGAACGCTTGGTGATTCCTTGGAAATGGGATAGTGAGAGGCGCCGGTCGCAGCTTTTGCTGACGGGGACAGGTACAGCGGAAGAGAGCGACAGGCACATGCCCCGACCCATCACGCCTTATCGCGGCGTGATCAACGAAAGCAGATGGGGTGAGGTCCGTAGCTTCTTACCCTGACAAGGTGCCTGCAGGCATTTTAGGATTTATTTGACACTCTTTTTGCTTAAAAGTATATACTTAAATAGAAATCTTGCAAGAGATATTGTAGTATTAAAGCCGGCGTGATATACTGTAGTCGTAATGTTTCGCCCGATTTCTTCTGTATGGAGCAAGGGAAATGGAAGCGGGCGGGAGGTTTTTGTATCGGTTTTACAGTGCGGGCGGTTCGAAAGAAGATATCCCATCGAGCCCGCATGTTTTAGGCTGTCGGTGAAGGGGTTTCTCTGCACGGCGCCTCAGAAGAGCTGCTTCAAAAGCAGGTTCAGTTACAGGAGGGTATATAAGATGACAAAGATCGGTATCAATGGTTTTGGCAGAATTGGCAGACTGGTATTCCGCGGACTTCTGGATAGAGATGATCTGGAAGTGGTCGCTATCAATAACCCGAGCGGCGTGGAAACTGCAGAGTATCTTTTGAAATATGATACTGTCCATGGCCGACTTGGCAAGGACGTCAAGATCGATGGCGATGATCTCATCATTGATGGCAAGAGAGTCCATGTCTTCTCTGACCGCGATCCGGAACATCTGGACTGGAGCAAGTACGGCGTCGAGATCGTTGTCGAATCCACCGGCAAGTTGAAAGATAAAGAAAGTGCCGGAAAGCACATCAAAGGCACTGTGAAGAAGGTCATCATCACTGCACCAGGCAAGGATGATGATGCGACCATCGTGATGGGTGTCAATGAAAACACCTACGATCCGGAAACGGACAATATCATTTCCAATGCCTCCTGCACCACGAACTGCCTCGCTCCGGTGGTCAAAGTGCTGAATGAAAAATTCCACATCGTCCGCGGCCTGATGACCACGGTTCATTCCTACACGAATGACCAGGCGATCCTGGAAAAGGCACACAAGAAGGATGCCAGACGCGGCAGAGCGGCAGCGGAAAATATCATCCCGACTTCCACGGGCGCAGCCAAAGCCATCGGCATCGTCATTCCGGAACTCAAGGGCAAGCTGAATGGCCTTGCGATCCGTGTACCGACCCCGGATGTATCCCTGGTTGACCTCGTCGCTGAGATCGAAAAGCCGGCTACGAAGGAAGAGATCAATGCAGCACTCAAAGCGGCGGCAGAAGGTGAATTGAAGGGCATCCTCGCCTACACCGATGAACCGCTCGTTTCTTCCGATTTCAAGACCACCGATGTCAGCTCCACCGTCGACAGCCTGCTCACCATGGTCATGGAAGGCAATCTGGTCAAAGTTATTGCCTGGTATGATAACGAATGGGGCTACTCCATGAGAATCATCGACCTCGTCAAATTCGTCGCATCGAAAGGACTGTAAGAATGAATAAGCAGACCATTTATGATTTGAAACCGGAAGGCAAGACCATCTATATCCGCGTGGACTACAATGTGCCGCATGACAAGGAAGGCCATATCACCGATGACCGCCGCATCGTGGCGACCCTGCCGACGCTGCGCTGGCTTCTTGACCATGGCGCTGCTCTCGTCATTGCGAGCCATATGGGCCGTCCAAAGGGCGAAGTGAAGCCGGACCTGTCTCTTGCGCCGGTCGCTAAGCGCCTTTCCGAACTGCTGCACATGGATGTGAAATTCGCCTCTGACTGCATCGGCGAAGAAGCAAAGGAGAAAAAGGAAGCGCTTGTACCAGGCGAAGTCCTTCTCCTTGAAAACCTTCGTTTTCATAAAGAAGAAGAAAAGAATGATCCGGCCTTTGCAAAAGCTTTGGTCGAAGGCTGCGACCTGGCGGTCAATGACGCATTCGGCGTATCGCACAGAAGCCATGCATCCATTGCCGGTGTCGGCAAATTGATGCCGATGGTATCCGGACTGCTTCTCAAGAAGGAGATCGATTTCCTTGATGGCGTTATCGAAAAGCCGGAGCGTCCGTTCGCTGCCATCATTGGCGGCGCGAAGATCAGCGACAAGATCCAGGTCATCGCGAATCTGATGGAAAAAGCCGATGTCATCCTGATCGGCGGCGGCATGGCGAATACCTTCGTCGCAGCGGAAGGCTACGACATGGGCAAATCCCTGCAGGACAAGGATCGTTTCGATCTCGCCAGAAACCTCATGAAGAAGGCCCATGATATGGGCAGCGAGATCATGCTGCCGGTCGATTTCATGGCAGGCGATGCCTTCGCGGAGGATGCGAATACCAAGGTCCTCTCCAAAGAAGAATTCCAGGACCCATGGATGGCGCTTGATATCGGGCCGAAGACCATCGAGCTCTATGTGGAAACTCTGAAAAAGATGAAGACTGTCGTATGGAATGGGCCGATGGGCGTCTTTGAAATGAAACCATTCTCCAAAGGCACCTTCACCATCGCAAGAGCGATGGCTGATCTCGATGCGACCACCGTCATCGGCGGCGGTGAATCAGCCTCTGTCGTCGATGAGCTTGGGCTCGGAGACAAATTCTCCCACGTTTCTACCGGCGGCGGCGCTTCACTGGAAATGCTCGAAGGCATGGTCCTTCCGGGCGTAGCTATCCTGGCGGATAAGGAGTGATCCCCGTGAGACAGATCCTTATCGCAGGAAACTGGAAAATGAACTGCACGGTCGAAGAGGCGGAGGCCTTCTTCAAGCATTTCAAACTGCAGAAGAAGGAGGGCGTGGAAATGCTCATCTGCCCGCCTTTCACCGACCTTCCGCTGACGAATTTCTTCCTCGCCCGCACCTCGGTCCATTGGGGCGCGCAGAATGTCTACCCGGAAGAAAAGGGCGCATTCACCGGAGAGATATCTCCGGCCATGCTGAAAGGCCTCGGCTGCAGTTATGTCATCTGCGGTCATTCGGAACGCCGTGAGATCCTGGGCGAGAGCGATGAATTCATCGCGCGCAAGGTGAAGGCCGTCAAGGAACATGGCATGACACCGATCCTTTGTGTCGGCGAAACAGCAGAAGAGCGAAAGAATGGTCAGACCGAGGAGCGCATTGCTTCGGAGATCCGCACCGCACTTTTCGTCATCGATAAGAAGGATGTGGGCTCTCTTGTCATCGCCTATGAGCCTATCTGGGCTATCGGCAGCGGAGCGGCTGCGACAGCCGAAGATGCGGAAGCTGTCTGTGCCTTCATCCGCGAGACCGTGAAGGACATCGCTGGCAAGAAAGCCGCCTCCGATATCCGCATCCTCTACGGTGGTTCCGTCAAGAGTGAAAATATCGCTGATTTCCTCAAAGAAAAAGACATCGACGGAGCACTCATCGGCGGCGCAAGCCTCAAACCCGAGGATTTCCTCAGTATTTATGAAAAGGCTGGGAAATAAGGGCTTTATAAAAAATCACGGCAAATATTCTCCCCCTTCCCATGGAAGGGGGATGCCCGAAGGGCAGGGGCGGCCAGTCAAAAATGATGAGAAGCCGGCCAACCTGATTCCTGTCCTCCGAGGATCAACCAAATCCCTAGCTACTACATATTCAAAGGAGTAAGAACAATGGCAGCAATTACTGATCTGCACGCAAGAGAAATTTTGGATTCCCGTGGAAACCCGACTGTCGAAGTCGATATGCAGCTCGAAGACGGCACCTTCGCCAGAGCCGCTGTACCGTCTGGCGCTTCCACCGGTATGTTCGAAGCCACCGAGCTTCGTGACGGCGATAAGGACCGTTATGACGGCAAAGGCGTGCTGCAGGCTGTGAACAACGTCAATGGCGAAATCGCTGATGCGGTCCTTGGCTGGGATGCCAGCGACCAGAGAGGCCTTGACCACATCCTGATCAATCTCGACGGCACCGAAAATAAGAGCCGCCTTGGCGCAAATGCGATTCTCGGCGTCTCCCTTGCTGCCGCTCATGCAGCAGCCCAGTCTGCCGGCCTTCCGCTCTACCAGTATCTCGGCGGCGTGAACGCACACAACCTGCCGGTACCGATGATGAACATCATGAATGGCGGCGCACATGCAGACAACAACGTTGATATCCAGGAAAGCATGATCATGCCGGTCGGCGCACCGAATTTCAGAGATGCTCTCCGCATGTGTGCGGAAGTTTACCATGCCCTGAAAAATGTACTGAAAGCCAAGGGCCTTTCCACCGCGATCGGTGATGAAGGCGGTTTTGCACCGGACCTCCCGTCCAATGAAGCTGCGATGGAAGTCATTTGCGAAGCCATCGAAAAAGCCGGCTACACCGCAGGCAAGGACATCGTCCTTTCCACCGATGTCGCAGCTTCCGAACTTTTAGGAGATGACGGCCTCTACCACCTCGCTGGGGATCACGTAGCCAAAACCGCAGAGGAAATGATCGACTTTTATGAACACCTGATCGACCAGTACCCGATCATCTCCATTGAAGACGGACTCGGAGAAGAAGACTGGGAAGGCTGGAAGAAACTGACCGACCGCCTCGGCAGCAAAGTCCAGCTCGTCGGCGATGATCTCTTCGTCACCAATACCAAACGCCTTTCCAAGGGCATTCACATGGGTGTAGCGAATTCCATTCTGATCAAGCTGAACCAGATCGGCACCCTGACCGAAACCTTCGAAGCGGTACAGATGGCACAGCGCGCAGGCTATACCGCTGTCATTTCCCACCGCTCTGGTGAAACCGCAGATACCACCATCGCAGATATTGCCGTTGCTCTGAACGCTGGCCAGATCAAGACTGGCGCTCCGGCAAGAAGCGAACGTGTAGCTAAGTACAACCAGCTCCTCCGAATCGAAGAAGATCTGGATGCAGATTCCAGCTACGGCAATGGCAGCCTCACTCATAAAATGAGACGCTTTCATTGATAAAAGCTGAGTAAGAAGGGCCATGACACCTTGTCATGGTCCTTTTTGTTGACGTTTAGGGCTAGGCAGGTTTTCATGGATCCACGTGGGCGGCAAAAATGAAGTGCCGATAGATTTTTTCGCTCTTAGCATCCGAAGCCAAGTCATGACGGAACGGGAAGCAGGTCATCTGCACGATTTCAGAAAACCGACATTTCCCATTTCAAAGCACGGATCCCTGTTTTTCCCTTGCGATGCACCCTCTGTTTTGCTACAATAAAATTTACAGGTTTTCGGTAAAAAGCCTGCTATCTATCTGAAAAAACAGGGGAACGGATACGCCGCTCCCATTGCTTGATATGAAATGGGATTTCTATAGGAGGAAACTATGGCAGAATTTACCGCGGTTATTTTAGCTGCCGGACAGGGCACACGCATGAAGTCTGAATTTCCAAAGGTGCTGCACCGCGTATGCGGAGTACCGATGGTCGAGCAGGTCATTCGCCTCGTGCGAGAAGCGGGCTCGGATCATCAGGTCGTGATCACCGGCTTCAAGGAACATCTGGTAAGAGAATATCTTGGAAATCAAGAGGTGTCCTTTGTCCATCAGGAGGAGCAGCTTGGGACCGGCCACGCTGTCATGCAGGCGCTGCCGGAATTTGAAAAAGACAGAGACAGCTATGTGCTGGTCATCTGCGGGGATACGCCGCTGCTGCGCGCGGAGACGATCGCGCATCTGGCAAAGACCTGCAGGGAGGAGGGCGCGGCTGCTTCGGTGCTGACCGCGATCCTTGATGATCCTTTCGGCTATGGCCGTGTGCTCCGTGATGAAGCGGGACACATGACATGCATTGTAGAACAGAAGGATGGCACGCCGGAACAGCTCGCCGTCCATGAGATCAATACAGGCACGTATGTCTTCCAGGTGGGCGCCCTGCTCGATGCACTCGAAAAGATCGATAATAAAAATGCGCAGGGTGAGTACTATCTGACGGATGTTTTCGGGATCATGATTAAAGAAGGCCGCAAGGTCGTTCCGGTCGCAGCGGACGATGCCGATGAGACGATGGGGGTGAATTCCCGCATCCAGCTCGCAGCCGCTGACCGCATCCTGCGCCTTCGCAAAGCAGAAGAGCTTATGGCTTCCGGTGTCAGCATCATTGACCCGGAGCATACCTATATCGAGCAGGATGTCGAAGTCGGCTGTGATACCGTGCTGCTGCCGGGGACTATGCTTCAGGGGAAGACAGTCATCGGCAAGCACTGCGAGATCGGACCGGATACCCAGCTGGCCGATGTACACTGCGGTGATTTCACGCATCTGAACCGCGTGTATGGTCATGAATGCAGCATTGGCAGCTATGACGAGATCGGGCCTTTTGTCCATCTCCGCCCGAATACGGTACTGCATGACCATGTGAAGATCGGTAATTTCGTCGAAGTCAAGAATTCCAATGTGGGCGATGGCACGAAGCTGCCGCATCTCATCTACTGCGGCGATTCGGATCTGGGCAAGAATGTCAATTTCGGATGTGGTACAGTGACTGTCAATTTTGACGGGAAGGACAAGCATCGCTGCACCATTGATGATCACGCCTTCATCGGATGCAATACAAACCTGGTCGCTCCTGTCCATATCGGAGAGAGAGCCTTCACTGCCGCAGGCTCCACCATCACAAAGGATGTCCCGGCAAAATCTCTTTCGGTCGCGAGAGCGAAGCAGAGAAATATCGAAGGCTGGGTCGATGAGAATACGTATAAAGATTAACGGATCCCGAGTTTTACTGGTTCTGCGGTCAAAGAGAAACTATATGACGCCCTCTAGGCGTTCGCTGCATCAAATGGTTTGATATCTTTTCCATCAAAACCTTGCGGCGTTTTCGATGTTTCGTCCTGTGATCCTGTGGAGCCTTTGGTCCCTGCACTGGCGATTTTCAGGCGATCATCAAACTTTTTTGCATTTTTGCAAAGGATTGGTATAATATAAAAACAGTATGCCTGCCGGGGCAAAAGGGAGTGACGCTCCGGCGGCAGAAAATACATTTTACAACTTTCAAAGAAATGAAAGGAAAGGGAGAGGCAGCAAAATGGACATGGAAGACACTTCTAAATTGAAAATTTTTACAGGGAATTCTCACCCCGCACTGGCAAAGGAAATTTCCGACTACATCGGAGTTCCGCTTGGGAAGGCCATCTGCGGCAAATTCAACAATGGTGAAATTCAGGTGATGATCAATGAAAGTGTCCGCGGCAAAGACTGCTTCATCATTCAGCCGACCGGCGCACCGGTCAATGACAATCTGATGGAAATGCTCATCATGATTGACGCACTGAAGAGAGCATCTGCCCGTCATATCACCTGTGTAGTACCTTACTATGGCTATGCACGTCAGGACCGCAAGACTCGTGGCCGTGAACCGATTTCCTCCAAGCTGGTCGCTGACCTGATGTCGGCAGCCGGTGCGACCCGTGTAGTGACCATGGATCTGCACGCAGGACAGATTCAGGGATTCTTCAATGTCCCTGTAGACCACCTCATGTCTGCATCTTTGCTCGCAGACTATGTAAAATCCAAGAACCTGGAAAACCTCACCATCGTTTCTCCGGACCTCGGCGGCGTTACCCGTGCAAGAGAGCTGGCTGACCGTGTCGGTGCTCCGATCGCCATCATTGAAAAACGTCGTCCGGAACCGGGCGTAGCCAAGGTCATGAACATTATCGGTGATGTGAAGGACAGAACCTGCTTTGTCGTCGATGATATCGTAGATACCGCAGGCTCTCTCTGTGAAGGTGCCAAAGCCCTTGCAGAAGCCGGTGCAAGAGATGTCTATGCAGCCGTATGCCATCCGGTACTGACAGATCCGGCTACGGAAAGAATCAGTAAATCCAACATCAAGGAACTCATCGTCACCAATTCTCTGCCGGTTGAAAAAGAAAAAGTGGAAGGCCTTGGCAGCAAGCTGACCCAGCTTTCCATTGCTCCGCTTCTTGGCGAAGCCATCCTCCGTATCTTCCACGACGCTTCCGTCAGCTCCCTCTTTGATAAATAATGAAGATCATTGCAGGCCTGGGAAATCCGGGAAAGGAATATGAGCATACGCGGCACAACATGGGCTTCGATGTGATCGACATTCTGGCGGATCGCTGGAAGGTCGCCAGCTGGAAGAAGGACATGAAAGCCGACATTGCCACCGTCATCGTGGGCGGAGAAAAGGTTCTTCTTGTGAAGCCGCTGACGTATATGAACCTTTCCGGCGAAGCGGTCGGCGCGATCGCCAAGTACTACAAGGTGGATCTGGATGATATTTTCATCATCTGCGATGACCTTGACCTGCCGCCGGGAAAGACGCGCATCCGTAAGAAGGGATCGGCAGGCGGGCATAATGGGATCAAGTCCCTTATTGCCTGCCTTGGGAGCGAGGCATTCAATCGCTTCCGCATCGGTGTAGGCCATCCGAAGGACGGGCACACCGTCATCGAGCATGTCCTGCAGCGCCCTTACGGGGAAGATATCGAGCTTATCGAGGCGGCGAAGATTCATACCGCTGACTCCATCGAGGACGCACTGGCTCATGGTGTCGATCATGCCATGAATGCTTTCAATCCGAAAAAGAAGAAATAGGCATAGCGATTCAAAAGCAACAGCCGTGGGCTGTTGCTTTTTCCGTGGGGAAATGGGAAAATGTAGAAGTGGAGGTTGCCGGAGAGACGAAGAGACTGGATTTTAGACTTTCTTTTCCCTTCATCGCTTGCAAGGCATAGGACATTTTCCACGCATGACGATCATCGGGGAAAGCAGGGCGTGGTGCTTTAGGGAAACGCTGATTCAATCGCAGAATCAGATTTCATATGGATTTTTATACATAGCGTCGTCGACATTCTCCTTAAATAGCTCGCTATTCGCGCCCTCTGTCTCCTCGCTCTGTATAAAAACCCAAGAATGAAATCTGATAACGATTTAATCAGTGTTTCCCTAGTACCCGTTCACTCTGCGAAGTCCTGATCCCGGTCTGCTATCATCGAAAAATGATTCATATAAAAAGGACGCAACTATGACACATGGCACATTGATTGTTCTGGAGGGCATTGACGGCAGCGGAAAGGCGACCCAGTCGGCCCTTTTGGAAAAGAAACTGAAAGAAGCTGGGAAGGATGTCATGCATATTTCCTTCCCCGATTATGCGAGCGACTCGTCGGCTTTGGTAAAGATGTACCTCAAAGGTGACTTTGGGGCGGATCCCGGCGATGTGAATCCCTATGCCGCTTCTCTTTTCTACGCGGTTGATCGTTTCGCCTCATATCGCATGAAGTGGAAGGATTTCTATGAGAAAGGCGGCATCATTATTGCCGATCGCTACACCACAAGCAATATGGTACATCAGATGACAAAGTATGATGACGAGGAAGAGCGGACGCAGTTCCTCTCCTGGCTGGAAAAGACCGAGTACGAAGAGCTGGAGCTGCCGCGTCCGGATCTTGTCATCCTTTTAGATATTCCTCTTGGGATGTCTGAAGCGCTGGTAAAAGCCCGGGCTGCCGAGGGCGGTTCGATGGATATCCATGAGCAGCATTTGGACTACCTCAGGAAGTGTCATGATGCCTATCAGGCGCTGGTACGCTTTTACGGCTGGGAGCGTATCCCGTGTGCCAGAGAGGGTGTGCTTCGAAGTGTCACGGATATCGGGCGCGATGTGGATGCAGCGGTAGAAAAGGTCATGAAAAACAGGAAATAGGAAATGAAAGATCGACGGCTCAGGAAAGGCGGATACTGTGATGCATCAGTCTTTCCCGGACCGCTTTTTTTAGGGAGTGAAAATGGATCACGATGGAATCGGCGTTTCCCAAACCTCCCGTTTATGTTAAAATAGAACCGTTATCAGGATACCCCGTATGGTATCCGGGAGGTGCGTATGCTAATTCAATGGTTTCCCGGTCATATGACCAAGACGAAGCGGATGATCGAAAGTCACCTAAAGGCAGTGGATGTCGTAGCTGAACTCTTGGACGCCCGGATTCCGATGTCGAGTGCGAACCCCATGGTGGAAGAGCTGGTGCAGGGCAAGCCTCGGATCGTCATATTGAATAAAGCGGATCTGGCGGATCCGAAGGCGACGGATCGCTGGATCTCTTATTATCAGAAGAAAAATATACCAGTCGTCCCCATGAGCGTCGGGAACAGTAAAAATAAGAAAAAGCTGCTGGCTCTGATCCGGGAGACTGCAGAGCCGATGCTGGCGAAGTGGCGAAAACGAGGCATCAAGAGCCGCTCGGTGCGTCTCATGATCCTTGGCATCCCGAACGTGGGAAAATCTACGCTGATCAATTTTCTTGCCGGCACGGCAGCGACGCGTACGGCGAATACTCCGGGACATACCCGGGGTAAACAGTGGGTACGCCTCTCTGAAGGACTTGATCTGCTAGATACACCGGGCGTACTCTGGCCGAAATTTGATGATCAGGTCGCTGCGCTCAGGCTGGCGGCAACAGGTGCGATCGCAGGCGATGTATTCAATGCCGATGAGGTCGTCCCGGAGCTGCTTGCTTCTCTGGCAGAAACGGCACCCTGGGTTTTGCAGGAAAAGTACGATATCGAAGATGTCCATCAGGATCCGCAGCTGCTTTTGGAGGCGGCTGGAAGGAGAAGAGGCTGTCTTCTCCCCGGCGGGGCCATCGACTATGATCGCGCAGAAATGGTGGTCCTCCGTGATTTCCGAAGCGGGAAGCTAGGGAAGCTGACGCTGGATCCGCTTCCGGAAAAATAATGGAAGAAAGATGGTTCCGATAGTTCATCGGTCTCTATAAGACGCAAATGCTTCACCAGGATTTCTGCTTGGGGAAAATGTGTTTTTATCGATGAAAAATCCCAAGGCGGCATATTCTTATTTTGCGACGCACTTTCCCGCAGCATCTGAAGGATCTTCTGGACCTTATGAGAACCTGAAGCTGACCGCCTTATTTTGCTGTTGTTTTTCTCTATCGCAGTATAAAATCATGTGAGGCATTATGACTATTTCTGAAATCCGTACCATCCTTTCACAGGATGATGTTGCAGAAGAGCTTTTGCAGGAGATACTTTCTGATGAGAGGAAGGGTGTGAAGACCCTTGTAGGCTCCTATATGAAGCGTCTCGAGCGAAATAGCAGGGAGCGTCTCCGCGTGGAGTCCATGTATGACGTGGAGAGCCGTTTCTATCAAGAGGGACTCACACATATCGTCGGGATCGATGAAGTGGGACGGGGACCACTTGCCGGACCGGTAACGGTGGCGGCAGTCATTCTCCCACCACACTGGTTCTGTGCGGGGCTCAATGACTCGAAGAAGGTCACACCGAAACACCGAGAAGAGATCGCAGCGAAGATTTATGAGAGCGCATTGGATGTCTCTGTTGTCAGTCTTTCGCCGGAAGAGATCGATGCTGTAAATATCTATGAGGCGACGATGATGGCGATGTATCAGGCGGTGAAGAATCTGACGGTCTCGCCGGAGGCGGTCATTGTCGATGCGATGCCGCTTCATTTCAACTGTCCGACCGAGTCCTTGATCCATGGAGATGCGAAGAGTGCCTCTGTTGCGGCAGCTTCCATCGTGGCAAAGGTGTATCGTGATCATCTGATGGATGAGTATGACAGGCAGTATCCTGGCTATGGATTTGCCCAAAATAAAGGCTATGGCACTGCTGAGCATATTGCGGCGCTGAAGACACTGGGCATCACGCCGATTCACCGAAAGAGCTTTGAGCCGGTAAAGAGCATGGTGCTTGGAAAGTGAGAAGGCTTTGAGACGTCAGATGAGGGCCGAATAGACATTAGACGGATAGACTGTCAGATCGCCCTCCGGTGTCTAAAGATAGTGGCCGCCAGTTACGTAAAATATATGAGGTATATCAAATGAAACAATGTATGGATGAAGAAAATCTGCATCGCCGTCTTAGAAAGATCATTGGTCAGGTGCAGGCGATCGATCGTATGATCGAAGAAGACGTTCCCTGCGAGGATGTCATCACCCAGGTGAATGCGGCAAAGTCTGCGCTGCACAAGGTGGGACAGATCATTCTCGAAGGTCATCTTCAGCACTGCGTCCGAGATGGTATCGAGCATGGTGATGCGGAGGAGACGATCGCTCGCTTTGCCAAAGCAGTAGAACGGTTTTCTAATATTGTATAATCAAAAATAAAGATAGGATAAATATATTATAATAAAGCACAATAAAACAAGCCCTATATTCTAATGGGCTTGTTTTATTGTGACAGCTATCTTTTTGCTGTATAATTAAAAATACTGGTATTTGGTCATTTGTCTTCATTTTTTATGAATCAGGGCAAACGAGATCCAGAGTTTATTGATCATGGTGAGGAGATTATTTTTGTATCCTGTGAATCTCAAAGCGGCAGGCCTTCGTGCGCTGGTCATCGGCGGCGGCCATGTGGCTCTTAGAAAGGTGAAAAAGTTAATAGCAGAGGAAGCAGACGTGACGATTCTTGCGCCGGAAGTTGTTTCTGACATCGAGGCGCTTTCCGAGGCAAAAAAGGTGCACTGGGAAAAGCACCTTTTCCGTGGTGACGATCTCTCTTCCTATGGACTGATAGTGACAGCCTGTGGTGTGAGGGAAGTGGCAGAAGCGGTGCAGCAGGCATCGAAGGAGAGCCATTTCCTTTATAATGCTGCAGATTTTCCTTCGCTGGGGAATTGCTCACTGCCGGCTGCTTTTAATGCAGGGGGGATCCAGATCACCGTTTCTACGAATGGCCGCTCGCCTGCGATGGCTCGGTATATGAAAGAGTGGCTTTCTCTGAAAATCCCCGAAGGCTTTGGCCTGTGGCTGGACCGGGTGGGAAAGATGAGAGTGGAAATGAAAGAAAGGATCAGCACCAGCGAGGCCAGAGAAGCCTTCTGGAGAGCTGTTTTTACTGAAGATATCATGCATCTGGTGATGCAGGGGAAATTAGACGAAGCAGAGGAGTGTGTACGTCATGCAGTTGGTCGTTTTGGGGCTGAATCATAAGACAGTCCCGGTAGATATTCGTGAGCAGTTTGCGATTTCGCCAGACAGTGCGAGAAGCGGGCTGATTCATCTGGATGAACAGGAAGGGATCGAGGAAGCCGTCGTGCTTTCCACCTGTAACCGCACTGAGATCTATGCGGTACTCAAGGATGAGACAGCGAAGGAAACACTGTACGATTTCTTTTTAGCCCTTTCCGGAAACAGCGAGGCGAAGGATGAGTATTTCTTCTATTTTGAAGGGGAAGCCTGCATCCGACATCTTTTCGAAGTGGTCTCAGGTCTGGACTCCATGGTCATCGGAGAGAGCCAGATCCTGAATCAGATCAAGACGGCGTACACGATGGCGCTCGAAGAAAAAGCGACCCGTACCATCCTGAATACTCTCTTTCACCGTGCCATACGTACGGGCAAGCGTGTGCGGACGGAGACGCAGATTTCCTACAGTGCGGTATCTGTCAGCTATGCAGCGGTGAAACTCGCTGAGAAGATCCTGGGTGGCTTGGACGATCGTACTGCCATGGTCTTCGGGGCAGGTGAGGCGGCTGAGCTGCTGGTGAAGAATCTGCAGGGTAAAGGTCTCAAAAAGGTCATTGTGACAAACCGTCACATTGAGAAAGCAGAAGAACTCGCAAAGAAGATCGACGGCGAGACGGTCCCGTTCAAAGGAGCACTCCAACATGCTGAAGATGTTGATATCATCGTGACAGCGACCGGAGCTTCTCAGTACATCGTAAAAGCATGGGATGTCAGAAACCTCATGATGAAGAGAAAGACACGCCCGCTGGTCGCCATCGATATCGCAGTGCCGTGCGACATCGAGCCGTCGGTCGGTGATATCCGCCATGTGACGCTTTACAATATCGATGATCTGCAGGATATCGTCGAGAGCAATATCCGTTTCCGTGAAGGGGAGGCAGAGCGTGCGAAGGGCATCATCGAGGAAGAGATAGAGTCTATTGAGGACCGCTTCACGTATCTGTCCACGCGTCCGGTCATGGTGTCTCTTTCGGATAAGGCCGAGGAGATCCGTCAGCGCGAGCTGCGTCATATTTTTGCTAAGATCGATGGACTGACAGATGAAGATAAACGTGTCCTGCAGTACATGACCCGCATGATCGTCCGCAAGATCCTTCGAGAACCGATGATGCACCTCAATGAACATGCGGGAACCAAGTGGGAAGATGCGGATAAGTCAGCCGTGACCCGTCTCTTCAAGCTGGATGTCAGAAAGGGGCAGGCACTTGAAAAATAAAATCACCATCGCGACCAGAGAAAGTCTTCTGGCTCTCTGGCAGGCGAAATACGTCGCTCATGCTTTGGAAGAAGCACATCCTGGGCTCACTGTCGAGCTCTTCCCCGTCACCACGAAAGGAGACCAGATCCTCGATCGTCCGCTGGTTGAAATCGGAGGGAAGGGACTTTTCATCAAGGAACTTGAGGTCATCCTGCTCGAAGGAAAGGCGGATATCGCCGTCCACTCTTTGAAGGATATGACGGCGGAATGTCCGAAAGGGCTCACCATCGCCGCAGTCACGAAGAGAGAAGACCCCAGAGATGCCTTCGTGTCGAATAAATACCGGTCGCTGGACGAGCTTCCGCTTCATGCGAAGGTGGGGACGTCGAGTCTCCGACGCCAGGCGCAGCTCCTGCACCTGCGCCCGGATCTGGAAATCAGATCCCTGCGCGGCAATGTGCAGACCCGTCTCCGGCATCTGGATGAAGGCGACTTTGACGCTATCATTCTTGCGGCAGCAGGACTCAAACGTCTCGGCCTTGCTGAGCGTATCTGCTCTTTCATTGATACAGAGACAAGCATCCCGGCTGCAGGGCAGGGCGTCATGGCGGTCGAAGCCAGATCAGATGACAAGGAAACACTGGACCTGATCTCCTTCCTGCATGACAGTGATGTGGCTTCCTGTATCACCACGGAGCGTGCGTTCCTTGCCAAAGTCGGCGGGGACTGCAAGGTACCGGCTGGTATCTATGCGACAGCGAAAGATGGCGGCATCGAGGCCCATGCCTTTATTGCTTCCACCGATGGAAAGAGACTCTATCGCAGCAAGAGATCGGCTGCTGTTTCTGAAGCCGTATCTGTCGGGAAGGCTCTGGCGGAAGAGCTTTTGGATGCCGGCGGAAGAGAAGTGCTTGAGGAAATGCAGAAAATTTAAAAACAGGTGTAAGATCCGAGGGGCCTATCGGGTGCGCTCCGGCTCCCCCGATAGGGGGCTCATAGGAGCGAGGCCATGCGCTGAATATATAGTGGGTGACTGTGGTATTTCAATCACCCGTCACGTCGGACCCCTCATCATACCAAGAACTACCCACTAACAAACACGAGGAGATTTCTATGAAAAAAGGGAAAGTATATTTGATCGGAGCTGGTCCGGGAGATCCGGAACTTTTGACATTGAAGGGCAAGCGCTGCCTGGAAGAAGCCGATGTGATCGTCGGCGATTATCTGGCGGATCCGCGTCTTTTGAGATATGCGAAGCCTGGCTACGAATACATTTATGTCGGGAAAAAAGCAGGCTGTCACACCATGAAGCAGCATGAGATCAGCGAGCTTCTGGCCGAAAAAGGCGAGTCAGGGAAGATTGTTGCCCGCCTCAAAGGCGGTGACCCCTTCGTCTTCGGACGCGGCGGGGAAGAGATCGAGGTACTCCGCGCACATGGCGTGCCTTTCGAAGAAGTTCCCGGCATCACGAGTGCCATCGCGGCGCCGGCCTATGCGGGCATTCCGGTCACACATCGCGGTGTGGCAGCATCCTTTGCCGTCATTACCGGACATGAAGACCCGACGAAAGACCAATCTTCCATTCACTGGGACAAGTTGGCAGGCGGTGTCGATACACTGATCTTCCTGATGGGCGTCGGCCATACTGCGATGATTGCCTCCCAGCTGATGAAGTACGGACGCGCGGGTGAGACACCGGCAGCATTTGTACGCTGGGGGACGCGCCCGTATCAGGAGACCTATACCACGACACTTGAAAAAGCGGCAGAAGATGTGAAGAAGCTCGGGATCAAGCCGCCGGCTGTCTTCGTCGTCGGGGATGTGGTAAACCTGCGAAGCACCATGGACTGGTTTGACAATCGTCCGCTCTTCGGAAAACGCATCATCGTGACCCGTTCCCGCAGTCAGGCGTCGAAGCTCGTGCATGTTCTCGATGCCAAAGGCGCTCTCTGCGAAGAGATCCCTACGATCTCCATCTCCGCTCCGTCAGATGACTATGCAGGTCTTGACAAAGGCATTGCAGAAATCTCCTCCTTCCAGTGGATCGTTTTCACCAGTCAGAATGGGGTAAACTGCTTCTTCGACCGTCTCTTCCGGCAGGGCAAAGACGTCCGTGCGCTGGGACATGTAAAGATCGCAGCCATCGGACCTGTCACGGCGAAAGAGCTTAGAAAATACGGTCTTTCCTGTGACTGCGTGCCGGAAAAATACAAGGCGGAAGATCTCCTGGCAGAGATGGAAAAGCAGGTGCAGAAGGGCGAGCGCGTATTCCTCCCTCGTGCGAAGGAAGCGAGAAATATTCTCCCTGAAGGCATCGAAGCGATGGGCGCGCATTGCGTTGTCGCTGAAGCATACATGACTACGCCGGATCTGGAGTACAAGGATCAGCTGCTCTCTCTTCTGACACATCATGAAGTCGATATCATCACGTTCACAAGCTCGTCGACCGTGCAGAATCTCATGAAACTGCTCGATGGGAAAAATGAGCTCTTGGAAGGCGTCGTGCTCGCCTGCATCGGACCGATCACCGCAGACACCTGCCGCAGCTACGGCCTTGTGCCGCATATCGTTTCTGATGTCTATACCATCGATGGACTGGTGGAAGCGATCGAGAAGAATCCGGAAAAATACTGAAGGAATCGCTATCAGATAGAATCAGCGATTCCTTACAATAAGGAATCAGACATTCCTTATTCCCTATCCAAGCAGAGCTTTCAAACAGAATCAAAGGGGCTGCCTGATAACCTTGCACCCTGCGTATCATTTTCGCCTGTGGAAGCAGACGGTATATCACTTATTCAAAGGAGTCTGACAATCATGAAACTCAATACTCTTCGCCCTCGCCGTTTAAGAAGAACGGCTGCCATTCGCAGCATGGTCAGAGAAAACTCTCTGGAACTGAATGATTTCGTCTACCCGATCTTTGTCGTACCGGGCACGAATGTGAAGGAAGAAATCCCGAGTATGCCGGGGCAGTACCATCTCTCCGTTGACAATGCAGTCAAGATGGCAGAAGAAGTATACAAGCTCGGTATCCCGGCGGTAGAGATCTTTGGCCTGCCGGAATACAAAGATGACAAGGGATCCTCCGCCTGGGATATGACGAGCCCCGTGCAGCGTGCCATTCGTGCCATCAAAGAAGCCGTACCGGATCTGGTCATCGTGGGGGACGTCTGCCTTTGCCAGTATACGACAAGCGGGCACTGCGGGCAGCTGAAAGGTCATGAAGTCGATAACGATCCGACACTGGAGCTTCTGGCGAAAGTTGCACTTTCTCAGGCAGAATGCGGCGCCGACATCATCGCACCGTCTGATATGATGGACGGCCGTATCGCAAAGATCCGTGAGACACTCGATGCGAATGACCTCGCGCAGGTATCCATCATGTCGTATGCCGTGAAATATGCATCCGGCTACTATGGTCCATTCCGCGATGCGGCTGACTCTGCACCGCAGTTTGGCGACAGAAGAGGGTACCAGATGGACCCGGCAAACAGCCGCGAAGCGATGAAGGAAGTGGATCTCGACATGGAAGAGGGCGCTGACATCATCATGGTGAAGCCGGCTCTCGCTTACCTCGATATTGTCCGTCAGGTGCGCGACCGCATTGACCGTCCGGTGGCCTGCTACAATGTATCCGGTGAATACGCCATGGTCAAAGCGGCTGCTGCCAAGGGCTGGATCGATGAAAAGAGGATCGTTATGGAGTCCCTGCTCTCGATGAAACGCGCCGGCAGCGATATCATCATTTCCTATCATGCGCCTGATGTAGCGAAATGGATGAAGGAGGAAGCCGGGAAATGATCGATCTCACGAAATCCAAAGCTGCGTTTGAAGAAGCGCGGAAATTCATGCCCGGCGGGGTCAATAGTCCTGTCCGTTCCTACCCGCACATGGGCTGCCCGCCGCCCTTCATTGCGTCGGCGAAAGGTTCTCATATTACAGATATCGATGGAAATACCTATATCGATTATGTCGGCTCCTGGGGACCGATGGTCCTCGGACACGCACATCCAGCTGTCATTGCTGCCATTCAGAAAGCAGCTGAGCGAAGCACCTCTTACGGTGCGCCGACACCGATGGAGACAGAAATCGCTGAGCTGATTCACGAAGTCTATCCTTCCATCGAAAAACTCCGTATGGTGAACTCCGGCACCGAAGCGACGATGAGCGCACTTCGTGCAGCGAGAGGCTATACCGGCCGTGATAAGATCTTGAAATTTGAAGGCTGCTACCATGGACACGGCGACAGCCTTCTCGTCAAAGCGGGCTCCGGCGCAGCGACCTTTGGCAGTCCGGACAGTGCGGGTGTCACGAAAGGCACCGCAAAGGATACCCTCGTTTCCCCTTATAATGACATCAATGCGTTCAAAAAGCTGATGGATGAAGAGGGGGATGAGATCGCTGCTGTCATTGTTGAGCCGGTCGCGGGCAATATGTGCTGCGTGCCTCCGGTCAAGGGTTTCCTTGAAACGCTCCGAGCAGAGACTGAAAAGCATGGCACTGTCCTCATTTTTGATGAAGTCATGTGTGGCTTCCGTACCTCTTTCCACGGTGCGCAGGCGCGCTACCATATCCGCCCGGATATGACCTGCCTCGGTAAGATCATCGGCGGCGGCCTCCCGGCAGCGGCTTACGGCGGAAAGAGAGAAATCATGAACTGCATCGCTCCGGATGGCTCTGTCTATCAGGCAGGCACCCTTTCCGGAAATCCGCTCGCTGTCACAGCCGGTATCGAAACGCTGAAGCAGATGATGACGATCCCGCATTTTGATGAGATCCTTGAAAAGAAAACCGCATCTCTACTTGAGGGCTGGAAAGAGGCGGCTGACAAAGCGGGCGTCCCGCTCATCTCTCACCAGTCCGGCTCCATGTTTGGCATTTTCTTCTCTGAAAAAGAAGTACTGAACTATCCGGATGCCTGTGAGGCGAATGCTTCGCAGTTCAAAGCCTGGTTCCTCTCTATGCTCGATCAGCATATCTATCTGGCTCCGTCTCCTTTCGAGACACTCTTCATGTCCTATGCTCATAGCGACGAAGATATCGAAAAGACAATGAAGGCTGCCAAAGCAGCTATGGAAGCGGCAGCCAAAGCGTAGAGCCGCTGACTCCGATCTTTTTACATACCGTCCTGCCTTTTATACGGCAGGGCGGTTTTTGTATGCGCCCAGTCTCCCTGCTGCCCGCAGAAATGGGAACCATGGACATTTTGACATACGATCCGCATTTCTTTTGATGGCGTGGAGGTGGATTCCCCATGCTCCTTGCGCATAGGTATGGATAAAAGACAGGTATTTGCGATGAAGAGCGGTTCTCTTTATACTAAAGGAAACGCTGATTCAATCGCAGAGTCGAATTTCATATGTTTTTTTATACATAGCTTCGTCATCATCCTCCTTAAATAGCTCGCTATTCGCGTCAGATGATTCCTTGCTCCGTATAAAAATCCAAGAATGAAATCTGACAACGATTGAATCAGTGTTTCCTAAAGTAAAAACAGGGAAACAAGGATCCCTGAAGGAAGGAACTATAAAACTATGACATACCGGAAAACATGCTTTGGAGCAGCACTTGCGCTTTTGGCGCTGGCAGTCTCTGCCTGCGGGGGAAGCACGGGAAAGGGAGGCTCTTCCCCTTCTTCTTCGGTGATTCAGACGATGCAGCCGCAGGCTTTGCGCCAGATCGTGGCAGCGGATAATACCAAAGAGCGCACGATCATGTGGCAGCTGAAGACAGAGAAAGACTGCACGCTGGAGTATCGCGTGAGAGGGAGCGATGGGATCTCCTCTGAGAAAGCCACGTCGAAATCATACAAAGGGAATAACGGTGTCTCTGATAGCTATCTCTACACGGTGCGTCTCACGAATCTGACCAAGGGCGCAGACTACGAATATCGCACGCGCACAGGGGACACAGTCAGTGAGTGGTATCCGCTGAAGACCGATGACGGCAAATCTTTCAAAGCGGTCGTTGTCTCTGATTCACAGAGCTCGGACTATGCGGACTGGGAGAAGTTATTCAAAAGCGCGATGGCACGGAACAAGGACGCGGATTTCTTCGTCGATCTTGGGGACATGGTAGACAATGGCGAGGATGAGTACCAGTGGCAGACCTGGCTGAAATCGGTTGAGCCCACCATTTCGGATATTCCGCTCGTGCCGGCGCTCGGAAATCACGAGGCGTATACGCTCGACTGGAAGATGATGCTCCCGGAGCGCTATACATCACATTTCAACGTGCCTCAGAATGGAGACAGCGCGCTTCCGAATCACTACTACTCTTTCGACTGGGGCGATGTTCATTTCACGGTACTCGATACATCGCTCTATGAAGAAAAGGAATGGATACCGGATCTCTACGAAAAGGAAAAGGTCTGGGCGAAAAAGGACATCCTGCAATCTAAAAAGAAATGGAAAGTGGTCCTGATGCACAAGGATCCTTTCCAGTACAGCTTCGCCGATCCCTCGCGGCCGGCCCGTCAGGAGGGCTTCTCTGAAGAAGGGAGGGCCTTCATGCTGATCTTCGATGAGACAGGCGTGGATCTGGTACTCTCCGCCCATCTTCATACCTATCGTGATCGCGGTCACGTATATGATTTTAAGAGAAATCCGAAGGGGCCGGCGTATGTGATTCTTGGACTTTCCGGCAATGTTCGTTATCCGGGACTTTGGAAAGAGCATACTCTCGATGAATACACGGCGCCGCAGCCGGAAACAGACAATTATGTGGTACTTGAGGCCAGCGAGGATGCGCTCATACTGACGGGCTATCTCCCTGACGGCAGTGAGCTCCATCGGACGGAAGTCAGAAAAAGTGAATAAAGAAACGCGGATGACATAGGAAAAGGATGTCATCCGCGTTTCTTTATGGCGGTCAAAGGGGAGATCCCTGTCGTTAGTCCACCGCTCCTCCTATATGTTACAATAGAGAAAACCATTCGCAGGGAGGAAGAGAACGATGCAGGATGTACTGGCAGGGCTCAATGAGCGGCAGAAAGAAGCTGTGACGATGACAGAGGGTGTGGTGCGTGTGATTGCAGGTGCAGGGAGCGGAAAGACGCGCGCTTTGACGCATCGATTCGCATACCTTGTGAATGAGCTCGGCATCCTTCCCGGTCATATTCTCTGTGCGACATTTACGAATAAAGCCGCGCGGGAAATGGCGATGCGTATCCATCAGCTGACGGGAGATGAAGATACGGGCTATATTTCCACCTTCCACTCCTTCTGCGTGTCAGTCCTGCAGGAGGACAGCTATGCTGTGTCGTATCCGAAAAGCTTTCTGGTGATCGACAATGCAGACATTGATGATATGCTCTCGATGGTGTATGAGGAAATGGAGCTGACACTGCGTGATATGCCTTTTTCCAAAGCGCGTGACATGATCGAGATGAAGAAGTGCGTCTTTGAGCCGGAGTACTATCGGGATATGATCGCGATGCCGATCTCCACACTCTACGAAAAATACCACAAGGCGAGCAATGTGGAGGACATCATTTTCTACGGATACCTTTATCAGGAGAAAAAATGCTTTGCCCTCGACTACAATGACCTCATCAAGTTCACGCTTTATATTTTTGAAGAGCATGAAGACATATGTCGGAAGTGGCAGTCACGTCTCGAGTACATCATGGTGGACGAGTTTCAGGATATCGATCCGCTCCAGTACGAGCTGATGCGTGTGCTGGCTGGCTATCATAAGAATCTTTTCGTCGTGGGTGATCCGGATCAGACGATTTACACCTGGCGCGGGGCGAATATCCGCTTCCTCTTGGACTTTGACAAGCATTTCCCCGACGTGAAGACGATCATGATGAATGACAACTACCGATCGACGCCGGAAATCCTTGCAGCGGCCAATTCACTGATTTCAAAGAATCAGAATCGCATGAGGAAGGATCTCGTCGCTCATCAGCCGAGCGGGCAGAAGGTGACCTGCTTCCATCTGAAAACAGCAGAGGATGAAGCCCGAAGGATCTGCGAAGAAATACACATGCTTCATGACCATCACATTCCCTACAAGGACATGACGCTTCTTTATCGGGCTCACTACGTGACAAGGAATCTTGAGGAAGCACTCCTCAAAGAAAAGATCCCCTATACCATGTACAGCGGGACGCAGTTTTTCTCGCGGATGGGGATCAAGGATGCCCTCTGTTATCTTCGTATGCTTGTATACAAGGATGATATGGCGTTCCGGCGCATCGTGAATGTCCCGAAACGAAACATGGGCCCTAAGCGCATGCAGTTTTTGGAAACGATGGCCCGGGAGCAGGGGATCACTCTCTATGAAGCACTCACATCGCACATGGACGATGCGATCTTCAAAGGGACAAGGGCTTCTGATTTCGTTGAACTCATCGAAACCTTCTCCAAAGATAGGGAAGGGAAGCCCGTTTCGGAGATCCTTTCTGCTTTACTGGATGAGAGCGGTTATGAGGAAATGATGCGTACTGTGGGGAGCCAGGAGCGTCTGGATAATCTTGCGGAACTCAAGCAGTCCGTCTTTGAGTATGAAATGACCGCCGGCGAAGAGACGGGCATCGCTGACTATCTCGCACATGCAGCCCTTTTCTCCAATCTGGACACATCGCCTTCGGAGGACAAGGTGAAACTCATGACCATTCATACGGCGAAAGGGCTGGAATTTCCCTACGTCTTTCTCTGTGGTATGAATGAAGGCATTTTTCCATCAAGAAAGACGCGCACCCGTCAGGCGATGGAAGAAGAGCGTCGGCTCGCTTTTGTTGCTCTGACTCGCGCAGAGAAAGGGCTCTACCTCTCCGAAGCAGGCGGATGGGGGATCGATGGTGCGCCCCGCTATCCGTCCCGATTCGTTTTCGATATCGATCCGGACACTCTTTTTTATGATCCGCCGCTGACAGACGAATACAAAGCAGAAAGTCTCTCCTATATCGAGCGCATGGAAGAAGGCCTGCGTGAGGATGCGACTTCCGGAATTCGATTCAAGGTAGGCGATCGCATCCGCCATCGCGTCTTTGGCGAAGGCACTGTGGAAGAGGTACAGGAAGCCGAACAGTCCTATACCATTCATTTTGATGGCATGATGACCGCAAGAAAGATCGCCTTTCGCGTGAAGATGGAAAAGATGAGATAAGGCCTCTCGTTCTCCGTTTGCAGGTGACAGGGGAGCCTTTTAAAGAAGGCCGATGCAGGGACGGAAACAGTTTTGCATAAGGGCTTTTATACAAGGCGATGCCATAGATTTTTCTGCTGGATTAAAAATGCTTTGAAATTTGAAAAAAGAGGAGACAATCGTGGTATAATAAAACATAGTGAATCTTATCATATAGTTCTATGAGGAGGAAGGATGAGTAAAAAAGGCGAATATGAGACAGGAAAGAGCAAGGCGCTGCGTGTAGCGATCATTGGCTGCTTTGCCGTATTCACTGTCTTTGCCATGATCGCAAGTCTTCTTTTCGGATCTGCAGATATTTCCTTTGAGGTGATCCTGCATACGCTCATGGGAAATGTCCAGACGACAGATGAGATGGTCATCTGGAATATCCGATTCCCGCGAAATATCGTAGGGGCGCTGGTCGGGGCCAATCTCGCCGTATCGGGAGCGATCCTGCAGGCGGTGATGAAGAACCCACTGGCGGATCCAGGTATTGTGGGTGTTTCTTCCGGCGCAGGTCTTGCCGGGGTCATTATGCTGATTTTCATGCCGGAGGCATCGCTTCTGCTGACGCCAGTGGCTTTCATCGGTGCGATGCTTTCCGCAGCGGCGGTGTATGCTCTTGCATGGAAGAATGGTATCCGGCCTAGCCGTATCATTCTGGCAGGTGTTGCTGTCAGTGCATTTCTCGGGAGTGGGATTTCGGCGCTGCTCGTCTTCTACTCGGATAAAGTACAGGGGGCGCTTCTCTGGATGGTCGGTGGTCTTTCTGCACGCAGCTGGCCGCAGGTTGAGTCTCTTTTCCCGTATACAATCTTAGGGCTTGTCTTTGCCATCTGCGGATGCAAGGCACTCACCATCCTCTCTCTTGGCGATGAGACGGCGCGCGGGCTTGGTCTTCCTGTCGAGAAAGTCCGCTTCACAATGACAGCCGTAGCAGCGCTTCTTGCTGCCGGTGCGGTCAGCATCGCGGGGCTTATCGGTTTTGTCGGTCTTGTTGTGCCGCATATTGTCCGCCTGATCGTCGGGACGGACTACAAGTATGTCGTACCCGGTTCAGCTATCCTGGGGGCGGGGGTACTCGTCTTCTGTGATACGCTCGGACGAGTCCTCTTCTCACCGATAGAGATCCCTGCGGGCATCATCATGGCCTTTCTTGGTGCTCCATTTTTCCTGTATCTGTTAAGGAGGAGCGCATGATGGATGATATTGCAATTCGAATTTCTGACATTCATGTGACCTTCGGCGATCATAAGGTACTGAAAGGGGCAAGCGGCCTCATCAGAAAGGGCAGCATCGTCACCTTCCTTGGGCGGAATGGCTGCGGGAAATCGACGCTTCTGAAAGCAGTGACGGGAAATCTCAAGCCGGATAAAGGGAGCGTGGAAATCGCGGGTAAACCCCTGGGGGCCTACAAAGCGGATGAACTCTCACGCGTCGTTGCCTTCCTGCCGCAGTTTCATGAGATCCCGAAAGATATGACAGCGGAGGAGCTCGTTTCCTGCGGACGCTATCCGTACCAGCACTGGTGGTCGGGAGTCTCCACGCATGACAGAGAAGTCGTGGAAGAGGTCATGAGAAAGACGAATACGCTTCATCTGAAAGATCGCCTGGCAGCGAGCCTTTCCGGCGGTGAACGACAGCGTGTGTGGATCGCGATGGCACTCGCACAGGAGCCGAAGATCCTCATCCTGGATGAACCGACTACGTATCTGGATATCTGTCACCAGCTTGAAGTCATGGAGCTTGTTTCAAAGCTGAACCATGAAGAAAATCTGACTGTCGTCATGGTCTTACATGAAATCAATCAGGCCATCCGCTATTCGACAGACCTTCTCGTCCTTGAGAATGGCGTCATCGAACGCTCGGGACCACCGATGGAGGTCATGACTCATGAAGCTATCGCGGAAGTCTTCGATGTCGATGCGGACATAGAGATGAGAAATGGCCGTCCGAGTATCGCCATCAACGGACTGCTTCAGAAATAAGGAATACGAAAGCCGCAGCAAGACTGCGGTTTTTTGTTTGGCTTGGGGTTGACCCGTTGTGCGGGTAGCACCTCCTGGATCCCCTTCGGATCTTATTCCTGCAGGCTGGTCATCCTGCGTTCCTGCTTCTGTGTTCATCGTGTTTTGCGGCGCACCACTTTTACAGGACCCGCAGAACCCGTGGTCCCTTTTAAAAAAATTTGCATGCCTTGCCCAAGTCAAGTATAATGTAGAAATACTTTAAGAATCACTAAGGGGGTTTATCATGAAAGGCAATGACATTCGCGAAAATTATCTTTCGTTTTTTGAAAATAAAAAAGACCATCTGAGACTGAAGAGTTTCTCCTTGATTCCAAAGGATGACCCCAGCCTTCTCTTGATCGGTGCCGGCATGGCGCCACTGAAGCCGTACTTCACCGGCAAAGTAGAACCACCGAAACACAGAGTGACGACCAGCCAGAAATGTATCCGTACCGGAGATATTGAAAACGTAGGCCGTACCGCACGCCATCATACTTTCTTCGAAATGCTGGGGAATTTCTCCTTTGGCGATTATTTCAAGAAGGAAGCGATTTCTTGGGCATGGGAATTCCTAACCGAAGTCCTGAAGCTCGATCAGTCCCGCCTCTACGTTACCATTTATCCCGATGACAATGAAGCGCATGACTACTGGCACAAAATGATCGGCCTGCCGGAAAACCATATCTATCCGCTTTCCGATAACTTCTGGGAAATCGGGGAAGGCCCATGCGGCCCGGACTCTGAAATTTTCTTTGATCAGGGCGAAGAATTCGGCACGGATCCGGAAAACCAGATGGGGGGAGACGGAGATCGTTTCCTTGAGATCTGGAACCTTGTATTCTCCCAGTACGACCGCCAGAAGGATGGTTCCTACCTGCCGCTTGCCAAGAAGAACATCGATACCGGTGCAGGTCTGGAACGTCTGGCTGCCGTTCTTCAGAAGAAAAAGAATAACTTTGAAACCGACCTGTTTTTCCCGATCATTGAAGAAGCTTCGAAGCTTTCCGGCGTATCCTATGGACAGAGTGCCGAGGGTGATGTGGCACTGAAGGTCATTTCTGACCATGCGCGTGCTATCACGAATATGATCGCTGACGGCATCCTTCCGTCGAATGAAGGCAGAGGCTATGTCCTCCGCCGCGTACTGCGCCGTGCCGTTCGTTTTGGCAAGCTTCTGGGCATTCAGGATGCCTTCATGGGGCAGATGATCGATGTCGTCATTCAGATGATGAAGCCGGCCTATCCGGAACTCGTTGATAAGCAGGCTTTCATTAAGAAAGTCGCCGGCGTCGAAGAAGAACGCTTCCATACCACGCTGAATGCAGGCTGCGACCTGCTTTCTGAAATGCTGGAAGATACGAAGAAAAAGCAGCAGACCATTCTTTCCGGTGATCAGGTTTTCAAACTTTATGATACCTATGGCTTCCCATGGGAACTGACCGATGAGATCGCCAAGGAACAGGGTGTCACCATCGATGAGAAAGGCTTCGAAGCGGCCATGGCTGAGCAGAAGGAAAGAGCAAGAGCTGCGCGTGCAAAAGTTTCTGCGAAAGTCGCTACACCGGATACCACAAAACTCGATGCAAAAGAGCTCACCACGGAAGACAAAGATGGCGAAACGAAGCTGCTCCTTCTTGGCCAGGATGGCAAAGAGATCGTCTCTGCAGCAGACGGCACCGAAGTCACTGTAGTCCTCAAGAACAACCCGTTCCACGCAGAAGGCGGCGGACAGATCGGTGATTCCGGCACCATCGTTGGCGAAGAGGGTACCATTCAGGTCGAAGACACGAAGAAGTTGCCAGATGGTATCGTCTATGTCATCGGTACCGTTTCTGAAGGCATCATCCGAGAAGGGGAAACGGTCACTGTCACAGTTGACCGCGTCAGAAGAGAAGACATTGCGAGAAACCATACGGGCACACATATGCTGCAGGCTGCACTTCGCCGCGTACTTGGCGATCAGGTGAATCAGGCCGGCTCTCTCGTTCTTCCTGACCGTCTGCGCTTCGACTTCACATGGCCGGAACCGCTTTCTGAGAAGCAGCTCGCTGCCGTCGAACAGATCGTTAATGAGGAAATCCTGAAAGCGACACCTGTCGATATCCGTGAAATGCCGATCGAAGAAGCGAAGAAATCCGGTGCTATGGCACTCTTTGGTGAAAAATATGGTGACGTTGTCCGTGTTGTCAGCATTCCCGGCTACAGCAAGGAGCTCTGCGGCGGCAGTCATGTAAAGAATGTCGGAGAGATCGGTTCCTTCCGTCTGCTTTCCGAAGGCGGCATCGGCTCAGGTATTCGACGTATCGAAGCTGTCACGGGGAAAGCCTCCTATGAAGACATGAAGAAGGACAGAGCACTTCTCCGCGAGGCAGCGGCTCTCTTGAAAGGCAAACCGGAACAGCTTGCAGAAAAGATCGAAAAGACGCTGGCACAGATGAAAGATCTGGAGCGTGAACTCGACAGCCTGAAACAGCAGCAGGCCAAGAATGAACTGGGCGATCTGATGAAAGATGTGCAGGAAAAGAATGGCGTACCGTTCTTTGGTGCTATCGTTCATGCAGGTAATATGGATGAGCTCAGAAAAGCAGCTGACGTAGCGAAAGCTAAGCTCTCTGGCGGCTGCTTCCTGCTCGGTGCAGTTTGCGGTGACAAAGTGAACCTCGTCGGTATGGCTTCTCCGGAAGCCATCAAGGCAGGTGTCCATATGGGCAAAGTTATTTCTAAAGCTGCTAAAATCTGCTGTGGTGGTGGCGGCGGCAAGCCGGCTGTCGCACAGGCAGGCGGCAAGGATCCGTCCAAGATCAATGAATCTATCGCTGAAGGCGTGAAAGCTATCGCAGAAATGATCCAATAAAGGAATCAGGCTTGAAGGAGCTCCTTTTGGTCTTATAGCCAAAGTGGATTTATCAAGCCTAGAAGGCTCACAGGATTCGATGAGAGGCACTACGCAAAAATAAGGAGGGTCTCGTGGAACTGCAAGAGCGAGGATACGGCATCTGTCCAAGGTTGGAGAACACGGCATCCCATTGAATCTTGAGAACCATTGAAACCTGCTGCACCTGTTTTTTCTTTCCCTTTTCTCGTGGACTGAACTGTCAAAGGAGGTATACCCATGTCAGTTTCTGATGAAACGATTTTATTCAATACGAATGTTGATGAAGGCGAGAATCGCCAGGCTGCCATGATCCTGCAGGAGGTGTACAGTGCTTTGAAAGAAGCCGGACACAATCCGACCGTGCAGCTGGTGGGATACCTGGTTTCCGGTGAACCGACCTATATCACCAGCCGTCATGATGCAAGACGTCTGATCTCCGGCATCGAAAGAGATGAACTGGTGGAAGAACTGGTCCGTTTCTATGTCAAGCACAAAGGACTTTGATATGCGGATCATGAGTCTTGATGTAGGGTCCCAGACCATCGGTGTCGCGGTGAGTGATCTTTTCGGCTGGACGGCGCAGGGACTGGAAACCATCCGTCATACGACGAGGGAAAAAGATTTTGAACGGCTTCGTCAGCTGACGGATGAATACAAGGTCGAAGAATTCGTCCTTGGCATGCCGCTTAATATGAATGGTACGAAAGGCATGCGTGCTGAGCGGACAGAGGAATTCGCTGCTGAGCTTGCGGCTGCTTTCCCCGATATTCCTTATCACTTCTGGGATGAACGTCTGACGACGGTGATGGCGCAGAAACAGCTCATCGCCGCAGATGTCAGCCGAAAGAAGCGTAAAAAAGTCATCGATAAAATGGCCGCCGTGGTGATCTTGGAGGGCTATCTCCAGCACCTGGCTTTTAAAAACAGAGGATAAGCCCATGGCAGAGAAAAAAGAAGAAGCGATCATTATCACCATTACCGGTCCGGATGGTGATGAAAGAGATTATGCACAGGACGTGGTCATTCCTTTTCAGGGAAAAGAATTCGCCGTTCTGGTCTCCATTCCGACATCAGAAGATGATGAAGAAGAGCCGGATATCATTCTGGCACGCATCGATACCGATGAAAATGGGGAAGCAGAATACGTCCCTCCGACGGATGATGAATATGATGCAGTCGCAGATATCTATGATGCGATGTGAGAAACACTACAAAAGAGCAGCTGATGTGTCAGCTGCTCTTTTTATTAAGATGTGCTAAGGAAACGCTGATTAAATCGCAGAGTCGAATTTCATATGGATTTTTATACATAGCTTCGTCATCATCCTCCTTAAATAGCTCGCTATTCGCGTCAGATGATTCCTTGCTCTGTATAAAAATCCAAGAATGAAATCTGACAACGATTTAATCAGTGTTTTCCTAAGGAAACTTTGATGTCGCATTTTCTGAACCTTGAACCCTTCTCCGGCATGCGATATAATGGAATCAGGAAAGCCTATATTTTCATAATTCTCTCATTTAATAATAAGGAGGATTCAAATGGCAAAGGTATATACAAGAACGGGTGACAAGGGCAAGACCTCTCTCTACACAGGAGAACGCGTATCGAAAGGCTGTCAGCGTGTAGAAACCTATGGCACCATTGATGAAGTAGATTCTGTGCTGGGCGAGGCGCGTGCTTTTGCGACCCATGATAATGTCAAGGAAACGATCTATGCGCTGCAGAAAGAATTGTGGCTTTTGATGGCGGATGTAGCGAGCGTCGGCAAAGAAGCAAACATTACGCCGGATCATGTGACGAAGCTGGAACAGATCATCGATACCTATACGGATGAGCTGGCACCACTTGATCATTTCCTGGTGCCGGGGGATACCCAGAGCGCCAGCTTCCTTGATGTGGCGCGTACTGTTGTTCGCCGTGCAGAACGTGACATGTGGCGTCTTTCCGAAGAGGAAGAGGTGCATGAAGTGGATATCCGCTACCTGAATCGTCTGTCTGACCTTTGCTTCACTCTTGCCCGTTACGAAGCTGAAGTCAAATAAGAGATAAGTGACCGGAATGGTGGAACCGCCAAGCGACATTTTCTCGTTTGGCGGTTTTTGCATGTGGGTGGACAGGGGATTGGGGATCAGGATGATTCTTCGCTTTGAGGCTTATCATTGAAACTATCCGGCTGTTAGTATACAATAAGACGAGTTTATTCATGGGAAGAGAGTACGTACGAGACGTGCGATCCTTGATCCATAATTCCTAGTCATCAGTCACTAGTTACCGTTCATTTTCAAAGGAGAAATATCATGGAACTTTTAGCACCAGCCGGATCTCCGGCGCATCTTATCGCTGCGCTCGATGCAGGAGCAGATGCTGTGTATCTTGGTGGGAAACGCTTCAGCGCACGAAAATTTGCGGGCAATTTCTCTGATGAGGAGATGAAAGAGGCCGTCCGTATGGCGCATGGAAAAGGCGCCTCGGTGTATGTGACACTGAATACATTGATCGGCGATATGGAGAATAAGGCTCTTGCAGAGTATCTTCAGTTTTTAGGGACGATCCCGATCGACGGACTACTGGTGCAGGATTTCGGTGTCGTTTCTATGGTGAGGAAGATCGCTCCGCACATTCCGCTCCATGCCAGCACACAGATGACGGTGTCAAATCTGGATGGCGTTCGTTTTCTGGGGGATCATGGATTCCAGCGTGTGGTGCTTTCGCGCGAGCTTTCTCTGGCGGAAATCAAGGAGATCACCGACCAAACGAATGTGGAGATCGAAGTTTTTGTCCATGGCGCGCTCTGTGTGTGTTACTCGGGGCAGTGTCTCATGAGCAGTTTCATCGGCGGGCGCAGTGGAAACCGTGGTTCCTGCGCGCAGCCCTGCCGCATGCCCTATGAGCTGGTGGATGATGCGGGCCGTCCTCTTGCGCAGGAGAAGGGAAAGTACATCCTAAGCCTCAAGGATATGATGGGGCTTCCTCGGATCCCCGACCTCTTGGCCGCCCATGTGTCCTCTCTCAAGGTGGAAGGCCGCATGAAGAGTGCAGAGTACGTCTATAATACCGTATCAGCGTATAGAAAAGCGATCGATGCAGCGAAGCAGCATCTTCTGATCGATACCGAGCCGTTAAAGCTCGATCTGGAAGAGGAATTTAACCGCGGCTATACGACGGCATATCCGGATGATACCGCAGGGCCGTCTATGATCACGGAGTACGCGCCAGGAAATCACGGCGTCGAGGCAGGACGTGTGGAAAGCATCGGGCGCGCCGCCTTTGTGTTTAAAACAGAGGCAGATAGGCGTCTTGTGGATGTGACGGGTATTTCCTATGAGACAGAAGAAAGAACCATCGCCTTTATTCCTGTAGAACGGCTGTCTTCTCTGAAAAAGGGGAAATATCGCGCTCTTTTCGAAAAACGCCCTCTCGCGCATGCACATGTCTACTGGAATGTGAAAATACCGAAAAAGTCACTTGCGATGAAGGATCTGCAGGGAAAGATCCCGCTTTATCTCTCCTTGTCAGCGACTCCCGGGGAGGCACTGTCTTTGACCGCTGCCGATGATAAGGGGCATGCGGTGACGGTTATGTCCGATGTCCTCATGGAAAAAGCCAAAGCGCATGTGACGAGTGCGGAAGAGATAGAGAAGCAGATGAGCCGTCTTGGCAATACATGGTTCACACTGGCAGACATATCGGTGTCCAATGAGGGATGCATGGTGCCGAAAAGTATTCTGAACCATCTGCGGCAGGAGGCGGTAGAGTTACTTTGGAAAAAGCGCATAGAGGCACATGAGGCAGGCATCCCGCACCCACTTCCTGTCTCGATGACGCCTGCTTTTTCGAAAGTCCCTTCTGAGGAGGGCGCACATGTGACAGTCCGGACGACGCTTCTTTCTCATGTGAAAGAGGCGCTGGCAGCCGGTGTACATCAGGTGATTTTTGGCGGAGAATCCTTCTCGCATAGGCCGATTCCATGGAAAGACTATGAGGAGGCGGTGCGTCTTTGCCACGAGGCGGGGGCAGAGATCCTCTTCCCCACACCGCGCGTGGTACGAGAAAAATATCAGGCCAGATCGCAGGCGCAGCTGCGAAAGCTTTTGACGCTCCTTCCCGATGGCGTGGTGCTGGAATATGCTGGAGCCATCGAATGGGTAAAGGGGGAGGAAAGCCTCGCTGTCTGGGCGGGACCGTCCATGAATATTTTCAATAGAGAAGCTGAAAAAGAAATCGAAAGGCTTGGCTTTTCAGGCTGCTTCCTTTCACAGGAGCTGACGATCCCGCAGATCCGTCATATTGCGAAAGGATCAGATATACCGCTCGGGGCCTATGTGTATGGACGGACGGAGATGATGATTTCCGAGTACTGCGCGATCAATGCGGTGATGGGAGATAAGGACAAAAAGCACTGCCCTATGTATTGCATGCGGGGGCGCTTCGCCCTGAAGGATGGGGAAGGACGCCGTTTCCCTATCCATACCGATGAATGGTGCCATATGCATATCGCCAACTGCCATGTCTTGGATATGCGTCCGTACTTTGATGAATTGAAAAAAGCAGGCCTTTCTGCGCTGACACTGGACGTTCGCGGGAATGAAGGCAGCATCCTCTCGCTTTGTAAGGATGCCTGTGATATACTCTGTGGCCGGAAAGAGGCCCCCGGAGCAGGCAGGGGAGACGATGTCACCCGTGGTCACTTCTTTAGAGGAGTTTTATAAATGAAACAAGATGTACTGGAAACACTGGAGTTCGACAAGATCCGCGAAAAGCTCGCAGAGCTCGCCCCCTCGCAGCTTTCCAAAGCTATGGCACGGACGCTCATGCCGTCCGTAGAGCCGGAGATCATAGAGAAAAAGCTCACGGAAACAGAAGAAGCATCGATTCTTCTGGAGCGCGAGATCACGACCCCTTTGGGGGAGACGCATGACATCACCGAGACACTGGAAAAAGCTGGGAAAGACATGATCCTGATGGCGAAGGAATTCATTGATCTCGCCGCAACGCTCGAAACGTATAAGAAGATGCATCACTATTTCGAAGGCGAGCGTCATCTGGTCTATCCCGCACTCGAAGAGCTTGCTTCGCTCATCATCCCGCAGGAACAGCTGATTGCAAGGATCCATCAGGTCTTCGATGAGCATGGCGAGGTCAGTGACCGCGCCTCCCCGCGTCTTTCCCGCATCCGCACGGAAAAGGAAATGATTAAGAATCGTATCCGCAAGACGATCCAGCAGATCATCCAGGATAAGGATCAGTCATCCTATTTTCAGGACGCCATCGTGACGCAGAGAAATGGTCGCTATGTTGTACCGGTCAAGGAAGAATACCGGTATAAATTTGAAGGGATCGTGCATGACAGATCATCCACCGGGCAGACGCTTTTTATGGAGCCGATGGTCTCAGTGCGCCTGAATAACGACCTCGCGGAACTCACAGCTTCGGAAAAGCAGGAAGTACAGGAAATCCTCCGCGCACTTACCGAGCAGGTGAAGAAGACACGGGAAGTCACGAAGAACAACTGTCACCTTGCGACCGAGCTGGAGTTTATTTTTGCACGTGCGAAATTGGCACTCTCTATGCAGGGAGTAAAAGCCATCCACTCCACTCATGCGCTCGACCTTCGCCGTGCTCGTCATCCACTTATTCCTGCGGATAAGGTGGTGCCGATATCTTTGACGCTGGGAATGGATTTCCAGATCCTCATCATTACAGGATCGAATGCGGGCGGCAAAACCATCGCGATCAAAACAGCGGGGCTTCTATCGCTCATGAATCAGTCCGGTCTCTTTATTCCGGCGGCTGAGGGCTCGATGCTTCCGATTTATAAAAATATCTATGCCATTATCGGCGACGAGCAGAGCATCCAGTACAATCTTTCGACCTTTTCTTCCTACATCACACAGCTTACGGCTTTTCTTTCTCATGTGGGGACAGAAGATCTGGTGCTTCTCGATGAACTGGGTTCAGGCACAGACCCTGTAGAAGGGGCTGCGCTTGCACAGTCCGTTACGGAGTATCTGCAGATGCAGGGAGTACCCGCTATCATTACGTCCCATTTCAGTGAAATGAAAAAACTCGCTTACGAGACGCGCGGTATCGAAAATGCATTCGTAGAGTTTGACGAAGAGACACTGACGCCGACCTACCACCTTATCATCGGCGTTGCGGGGAACAGCAATGCCTTCAGCATTTGCAAGCGACTTGGTATGCCGCCCCTTGTCCTTTCGCGTGCCAGCCAGCTGAAAGAAGGCTCTCCGCTTCACAATATGGAAGAAGTCATGGCACGGCTGAACCGTCAGACGCGTGAAGTCGCGCATGAAAAAGAAGAGGTGGAAGCCCAGCTGAAGAAGGCTGAGGAACTGCGGAACGAACTTAGGACAGAGACGGATGCTTTCTATAAAAAGAAAGACCAGATCTTGGAGAAAACCAGACAAGAAGCGGAGACTATCAAAAGAGATCTTAGAAATCAGTCGGAAGCCATCATCAAAGATCTCAAGAAAAAGGCCTCAGCGATGGCAAAGGATGATCTCCAGCAGCATGTTTCCAAAGTGCGTGGTGCGATCGATGCCATGGCACTCCCCGGAAGAGAAAATCGAAGAAATCCGCTTCCCAAGGAGCAGATCAAAAAAGGTACCTATGTCTATATCGATACGCTGGACAGTGATGGTACCATCACCAAAGTGTCAGGAAATAAGATCACCATCGCCTGCGGTCTTATGCATGTCACCGTGACTCCGGAGCATTGCTTCGAGACGAAGAAACCGGTGAAGAAGGTTAGGAAACCGGTCAGTCGTCCGTTCGCTGCTCGGGGTGCGGCGAGTGTTCGCAGCGTTCATACCACGCTCAATGTCATCGGGAAAACAGTCGATGAGGCCGTCCCTGAAGTAGATCGTTTTCTGAATGAATGTTTCATGGCAGGCGTTTCGCCGGTGCAGATTATTCATGGCAAAGGGACCGGCGCACTGCGTCAGGGGATCCAGGAGTATCTTCGTACGCTGAATTTCGTAAAGGAATTCCATGAAGCTGACTATAGAAATGGGGGCGCGGGCGTGACAGAGGTCTTCTTCTGACGGTAGACTGTAAAACAAAGAGGATATGATTTTCTCTTCATGGAAGCGTCAACAAACATAAAAAAGGAGGAAGCCTATCCTTCATTTCTGATACCCTAAAAACGAGCCTCTCCGGCTCGTTTTTTACGTTAAATTTTGCACTGGGTAAAGGAACGTGATAAAATAGGTAAAATATTTTTGTCAGTACGGTTCAGCTTGGCAGACCGTGAGTGAAATGAGGAGGAGTATCGTGGGCGAGCTCAATTTACTGCAGAAGAAAATTATGAAAGACGGTGTCATCAAAGCGGGAAATGTACTCAAGGTCGACAGCTTTCTGAACCATCAGATCGATGTCCCTTTCATCAGCGAACTGGGGAAGGAGTTCAAGAAACTTTTTGGTGACCGCCAGGTGGATAAGATCCTGACCATCGAAGCGTCCGGTATCGGCATTGCCTGTCTCACTGCAGTATATTTCGGTGTTCCGGTCCTCTTTGCCAAAAAGTCCGCAGGCAGCAATATGGATAAGGATGTCTATGCGACCGAAGTGAAGTCCTTCACACATAATAAAGTGAATCATGTCGTAGCCTCCAAGAAATATCTGAATGCCGGTGAACACATCCTCATCATGGATGATTTTCTGGCAAACGGCTGCGCTGTGCAGGGGCTGATCGACCTTGTCAAACAGGCCGGCGGCATCGTTGAAGGTGTCGGTATCTGTATCGAGAAAGGATTTCAGGGCGGCGGTGATGAGCTCCGTGCTTCCGGTATTGATGTGAAATCGTTGGCTATTATCGAAAAGATGGATGCAGAAACAGGCACTATTACTTTTAGATAATGCGCAAAGATGCAACAAAGCAGTGAATTTCTGTAGGGAGTCCAATAATTATTACAGTTAGGAGTGTATTGTGGAAAAAGATCCGATTTATGAACCCAATGGGAAAATCACAATCAGAAAAGCGGTTCCTTTCGGACTGCAGCATGTACTTGCCATGTTCGTGGCCAATATCGCGCCGATCCTCATCGTAGCCGGTGCTGTCAAAATGGATCCGGCGGAGTCGGCGGCACTCGTGCAGTCTGCAATGATCGTAGCCGGCATCGGCTCTCTTCTCCAGCTTTTCCCCATCTGGCGTTTTGGCAGCGGTCTGCCGATCATCATGGGGATCAGCTTCACCTTCGTTTCCGTAGCCTGCATCATCGGTACCAAGTATGGCTATGGTGCAGTCCTTGGTGCTGCGCTCATTGGCGGCATATTGGAAGGTATCCTTGGCCTTGGCGCCTCCTGGTGGAGGAAATTTATCCCGCCGATCGTGTCTGCGTCCGTCGTGACGGCCATCGGTTTCTCCCTGCTTCCCATCGGGGCCAATTCTTTCGGCGGCGGCTTTGGCAATCCAAATTTTGGTGCCCAGAATTACCTGATCGTCGGCACCATCACGCTTGTTGCCTGCCTTGCGTGGAATCTTAAAGCACACTCTTTCTATAAGCAGCTTTCCGTCCTCTTCGGGCTTGTCGTTGGCTATATCGCCGCGTACTGCTTCGGCATGGTCGATCTGTCTCGTCTGACGGAAGTCCCGCTCATTTCCCTTCCCGGCATCATGCCGATCTCGCTTGAATTCCATGGAGATGCCATTTTCTCCTTCTTCCTGATTTTCCTCGTCTCCGCAACGGAAACGCTGGGGGATACCAGTGCTCTTGCCATGATGGGGTATGGTCGCCAGGCGACGAGCCGTGAAGTTTCTGGCTCCATCGCGGTCGATGGCTTCGTAAGCTCACTGTCTTCCCTTTTCGGCTGCATGCCGATCACATCCTTCAGCCAGAATGTCGGTCTTGTCGCTATGACCAAGGTCGTAAACCGTAAGGCTATCGGATGCGGTGCGGCACTTATGATTCTGGCAGGCATTATCCCCGGCCTCGGCGTCATCCTGGCGTCCCTTCCGGATGCCGTTCTCGGTGGCTGCACGCTCATGATGTTCGGCTCTATCGTTGTTTCCGGTGTCCGTATGCTCGGAGAATGCGGTTACTCGCAGAGAAATATGAGCATCGCTGCCCTCTCTCAGCATTGGTCTCGGTTTCACACAGACCCCACAGATTTTCCATATCTTCCCGGAACTCTTCCGCAGTGTTTTTGCGGAAAACTGTGTGGCTGTGGTTTTTGTTGTCGCTGTTATTCTGAACCTCGTCTTCCCTAAAGAAGAAAAGAAAAATCTGATTGTAGAATAATCGAATTTAGAAAAGCCGCCCGGTCTTTGAGGCCAGGCGGCTTTTTGCGGGGGGCGAGAGGCCCATTCGTACCTTCTCTGGTTCAGCTTTTTTCAAACGAACCCTTCTGTTTTACATGTGTATTCTCATTTAAAATCAAACATAAAAAATGTTTAGATATACTATAGCAGGGTTCCTTGAAAATGTACCGATTTCCTTGAGAATATCGGTATAAAATGGTGCAAAAAACTTGACCAAAATCGGCTTGGGCGATATAGTTAAATACAGTGGATAAATATAAAATCGAATAGGTGATAAAATGTTTAATTTACCAGAAAAATATGTCATGATTGACGGCTTCAAGATTCCTGCAGACAAAGGCGAAGAGTACAAGCGTCTTCGCGACAGCATGGCGAAGGAAGCAGATAAGTTTTTCCATACCTTCTGTGAAGAAGTGAAGAAGCAGAAGCTGGTGGACATCCTTGGCGAAGGCATCGTCGGCTATTCTTCGACCGGTGAAATGCTGGCAAGAATTTCCCTCGATCCTTTTGAGCTGTCTGCGCTGAATGTAGCAAAACAGAGAAAGAAGCTGCATGAATATATGCTTGCGACCAATGGTTACGATGATGATGACTACCAGCAGCTCCTGAAGGAATTCAAGGAACGTCAGGCGGAAAGAAAAGCAGCCAAAGAGAAAAAAGCGTAATGTGTTTCAGGGCATCCATGCATTTGACCGGCATGGATATGTTTGATATGAGAAATGGCATTGTGATCTTGCGGAAAGACGCGGATCGACATGTCACTTCGGTCATGATGCGCTCTTACAGAAGCCTCTCAGCTCTTAACCGCTAACATAATAACAATAGGAAGGAACATACTGCTATGATTCATTTGATTCTGGACAGTACCTCCGGCGTTGGTGCTGATTTTCTAGCCCTTCACCCGAATGTACACTGTATTTCCCTGACCATTGAAATGGGAGAGAATTACGTACCGGAAAGCGAGGCAACCATTAAGGCTGTCATCGATTATTCCGAAGCGACGAAGAAGTCGGTACCTACGAGCCAGCCGAGTACCGGCGATTTTCTGAAGCTGTTCTCCGATATTCCTGCCGAAGACCCGATCATTGTGCTCTGCATTTGCTCCACCATCAGCGGCACGTACAACGGGGCGCTTTTGGCTGCCCGACAGTCGGGACGCAAGAATATCACGGTCATCAATACGAGAACGACGGCGATCGGCATGATCCATCTGCTGGAGGATGGTCTGGATATGATCGAGAAGGGGCTTTCCTATGAGGAAATCGCGAAAGCGCTCGAAGAAGCCTCGATGCGGACGGGACTCACCGTCGCGCTCGATACCATTGACTATCTGAAGCGCGGAGGACGCATCGGGAAGGCTGCCGGTCTCATTGGAAGCATTCTCAAAATCAAGCCGGTGATTTACCTGAATGAAAACAATGAAGTAGATGCTTTAGGGAAGGTGCGCACGACCAAAAAAGCAAATGCTCTCATGATCGATTATCTGAAAAAGCAGGAGCCGCTCAAGAGACTCGGCATCGTACACATCGAAAATGAAGCCGGAGCGAAGGTGCTCTATGACAAAGCGAAGGAAATGTATCCGGACATGGACATTACACTCACGACGGCGACCCCGGTTCTGACAGCCTATCTGGGTCCTGGTCTTACTGGATTCATTTTTGAAAGAGCCAAATAAATGGGGGAGAGAATGATGTATACCGTTATTGATGGGAATTGTTTCAAAAATATGCTGGTAGGAGCGTATCAGCTTTTCCAGAAGAAATATGAAATTATCAATCAGCTGAATGTTTTCCCCGTGCCGGATGGCGATACAGGGAATAACATGCTGAATACCTTGAAATCCATGTACAGCATGATTGCGGAAGTTAGCCCGGAAGAGCCAGTTGGCATCATCGCTGAGAAAGCTTCTGCTGGTGCTATCATGGGGGCACGCGGAAATTCTGGTGTCATCCTTTCGCAGATCATTCATGGCATCAGCCGCGGCCTGCATGGCAAGAAGACTGCCTCCTGCGGACAGATGAGCAAGGCTTTCCAGTACGGTATCCTGTATGCATATCGTGCTGTCACCAAGCCGGTGGAGGGCACCATCCTTTCCGTAGCTCGCGGCATTGCGAAAGGGACACATGATGTATACCGCGTGGAAACGGATTTCAGCAAAATTTTGGAAGCATCTATCGATGCGGGAGAAGAAGCACTTGCTAAGACGCCGGAGCAGCTGCAGATTTTAAAAGATGCGAATGTTGTTGATGCCGGTGGTCAGGGACTGATCTTCTTTTTGATGGGTTGTCTGAATGGGCTGACCGGGAAAGTCGAGGATATCGAAGTCGATGTGAAGCCGGTCATCAGCCGTCTGGAAGCAAAAGGAGAGTCTTTCTCCATTGAGTATCCCTACTGCACGGAATTCATCATCAGCCCATGTAAAGTAAGTGCTCGTGAGGTCCGCCAGAAGCTTTCTTCCTGGGGTGAATCTATGATCGTCGCTGCGGGCGATAATCTGGTGAAGGTCCACATCCATGCCCAGCGTCCGGGCCATGTTCTGGACATGGCAGCGGACTGGGGTACGCTCCATGACATCAAGTGTGATAACATGGTCGACCAATTTCATAAAAATAAAGAAAAGCAGCAGAAGATGGAAAAGAAACCGCTTGGTATCCTGACCGTGGTCTCAGGCGTTGGCTGGACAGAGCTTTTCGAAAAATCAGGCTGTGATGTTGTCTCCGGCGGCCAGTCCATGAATCCATCCGTACAGGAACTCTCGGCAGGTATGGAAAATGGACAGTATGAGAAATATATCATCCTGCCAAATAACAAAAACATCATTCTTGCTGCGCAGCAGCTGAAAAAAATGCTTGGTGAAAAAGTCCATATCGTACCATCCACGAACCCGATGGAAGGGCTGGCAGCTGCTATGGTTTTTGATGGTAAGGCCACTATCGCGGAAAATCTTGATGCCATGGCCGACCGTCTTTCAGACATCAGGAGCGGTATGATCACGACCGCTGTACGTGACAGCATCGTCGGTGAATCCACCATTCACAAGGACGACTTCATGGGTCTTGTCAAAGGTTGTGAAGTCATCTCCGTACCGGAGCTTTCCGACTGCTTCATGCAAGTACTTGGTGAACTTATTGATGAAGATACCGAGATCGTCACCATTTACTACGGAAAAGACCTTTCGGAAGAAGACTGTCAGAAAGAGATCGAGAAGGCAGAAAAAGCCTACCCGGATGTCACCTTTGAAATGTACGAAGGCGACCAGCCGCTGTATCCGATGTTTATCGCAGCAGAATAAGGAATATGAAAAGCAGAGCGAGAGCTCTGCTTTTTTATGGAAATGATGGCGTCCTTTAGGCAAACACCGAATACTTCTGACTCTGCGATTGAATCAGCCGCTTATGTCGGGGCTCCAGTATCAAAAGATAACAGAATCTCTTGACATTAGCGGAAAATAAGAATATGCTATGAAAAGGTTAGCAAGTGCTATTTACAGGGGAATCCGGTGAGACTCCGGAACTGTTCCGCAACTGTATAGGGAGTTTTCTCATGGCAGTTCCTTCGCACGGACATGGGAGAGCAGGGAACCAAGTCAGAGCGCCTGAAAGATGTAGTCCGATCGTAAGCCATCGAGAGAGTGGCCGCAGGATCTTGGGATGGAGAAGTCCATCCTGACTTCGTGCGGCTTTTTTAGGCGTTACAGCGATGAATTTCTCATGTTTAAGGAGGAATGAAAATGAAAAAGAAAATGGGTGCCTTTATTTTATGCTTCGCCCTTCTTGGTGCGGGATGCATCTTTGCAGCGGAGGAGAAGACAAGCCCGAAGGTCGATCCGGCAGCGACACAGATGACAGAGGCATATCCATCTCCGGATGCCATCCTTCCGCCAGTGCCTGTACCGCCGGAGAAGGGGATCCAGGATGTAGCCGCTTTTCAAAAATATGCAGAAGAAGTGGATCTGTATGTGAAAGCCTGCCAGCACTACATTGACGGAGCGACAAATGATGCGAATGCCATCATAGAAGCCAGAAATAAAGCTGTAAAAAAGGCACAGGAAGCGGTAGATGTGTACAATCGCTTTTTTGATAAATAATAAACTGTTCCAGTCAGATACATAGAAAAGGATATACTCCGATGAAACAACTGATCAGCTACTATCGTATGCCGGGTGACCGGGAGGAGGAGATCTCGCGTCTTATCCATGCGGAAGGTCTGGATGGAGTGGAAAACCTCATATATGGCAGTCAGGCGGGGAGTCCGCCATTTTTGCAAATCACTGTGGGAACGCATCTCAGGTACTGGCCCTATTGGATGGATCTCTATGAAGGGAATAAGGATCGTCTGTTTGAGATTTTTACAAATCAGGACAATATACGCAAAATGTATGGCGCAGAGGATAGGGAAGGATGGATACAGGTCATTCGTGCCAATATCCGTGCTGCACTGGCCGAGAAGCCCCATTATCTTGTCTGGCATGTGCAGGAGAGTACGCCGGAGGAAGCCTTTTCCTGGCGCTTCCGCCATACCGATGAAGAAGTTCTGGCAGCGACGGCAGAGCTCTATCAGTCTTTCCGCGATCTGATTCCGGACGGGGTATTCATTCTCTTTGAAAATATCTTCTGGCCGGGGTTTTACCGGCTTGAACCAGAGAAGGTGGAATACTTTTTCACAAGACTGGATGATCCCGCTCATACAGGCCTTATGTTTGACAGCGGACATTTCATGATCACGAATCCGGATCTGACAAGCGAAAAAGAGGCCGCGCTCTATATCAGGGAAAGCATGAAGCAGCTGGGGGAAATGAGATCGCTCGTGAAAGGTATTCATCTCTCCTGCTCTCTTTCCGGAGCCTATATCCGCCAGTTCAGGAGGGAAATGCCGGTGACGCTGACTGATCAGGTCATGATGCGTCATATATGTTCCTTGGATCATCATGACCCGTTTCAGACGAGAGCAGCCAGAGAGATCGTCGAGGCCATCGAGCCGGACTATGTGACGCATGAACTTTTCGGAAATACGTTCGCCGAAGCGGTGGAGAAGGCACGAAAGCAGGCGTTACTGGTGACAGGGGCAAGGAAAACGCAAGTATATCACAGCGTTTGACTTCACAAGCATTTTAAGGAAACACAGATTAAATCGTTGTCAGATTTTACTCTTGAATTTTTATGCATAGCGAGGAATAACCTGACGCGAATAGCGAGCTATTTAAGGAAGGCTATGACGAAGCTATGTATAAAAATTCTTGTAGAATTTGACTCTTCGATTTAATCAGCGTTTCCTTAGGCAAAGCATAAAATCAAACAGCAATTTCCTTGGCATTCTCCTAAATCTGTGAGGCATAGAATTATTTTTCTTTGGCATTTTCCTGTAGTCCCCGTAAACTGGTAAAAATGCCCGAAATCGAAAATTTTCAAAATACTATATTGACATTTTTCGAATAACACGCTATAATCCATTCAGAAAGTTAAATATGCTTCGTGAGGGTTCGATACGAATCCTCTGCGAGAGAGTATTTCTAATAAGGAGGAATCCCCAAATGTCTCTCAACGGTAAAAAAATTAGCGAATTCAAACTGAATGCATTCCAGCAGAACGATTTCATCGAAGTCACCGATAAGGATCTTCTCGGCAAGTGGAGCGTGCTCTTCTTCTATCCGGCGGACTTTACCTTTGTGTGCCCGACCGAGCTTGAAGACCTGCAGGGCAAGTATGCTGATTTCCAGAGAATCGGATGTGAAATTTATTCTGTTTCCTGCGATACCCACTTTGTTCACAAAGCATGGCATGAATCGTCTCAGGCAGTCGGCAAGGTCGAGTATCCGATGATCGGCGACCCGACTGGTAAACTGTCTAAGGAGCTGGATATCTACATCGAAGACTCCGGTCTCACAGAAAGAGGTACTTTTATCATCAATCCGAAGGGCGAAGTCGTACTGTACGAAGTGAGCGCAGGCAACATCGGCCGCAATGCGGACGAGCTGCTTCGCAAGGTGGAAGCCGCTCAGTTCGTATATGAGCATGGCGATGAAGTCTGCCCGGCTAAATGGCAGCCAGGTGCAAAAACACTGAAACCGTCCTTTGATCTGGTAGGAAAGTTATAAAAAGGAGCGGCATCATGGAAAAACGATATGATGCCATTATAGTAGGCGGAGGACCGGCAGGGCTCTCCGCCGCTATTTATATGGCACGAGCACGTTTTCATGTCCTTGTCATCGAAAAAGAGAAGATGGGCGGACAGATCACGATCACATCTGAAGTGGTGAATTACCCTGGCGTTTATAAGACAGACGGGGAGGCACTGACCCGAGAAATGGTGCGTCAGGCTGAAGCCTTCGGTGCAGAATTTTTGACGGCAGAAGTAAAGAGCCTGTCGCTTACTGCAGATACAAAGGTGGTACATACCGATCGAGGCGATTTTGAGGCGATGGGTATCATCTATGCAGCCGGTGCGCATCCCCGTCTTGCCGGATTTTCCGGCGAAAAAGAATTCCGTGGGCATGGTGTCGCTTATTGTGCGACATGTGATGGGGAGTTCTTCACCGGAAAGGACATCTTTGTTGTTGGCGGTGGGTATGCAGCCGTGGAGGAAGCCCTTTTCCTCACTAAGTACGGGCGCAAAGTCCATGTCCTTGTTCGCGGAGATGACTTTTCGATCTCGTCTGCAGCTGTCGATGAGCTGAAAGAGCATCCTGATGTTACGATTTCCTATCATACGGAGGTGGTGCGGATCGAGGGTGACAGCGCTGTCCGCTGCCTCGTTCTGAGAGATCGGAAGAGCGGGGAAGAGCGTCTTGTAGAAGCCAAAGATGGTGACTATTTCGGCGTCTTTGTCTTCGTCGGATACGCGCCTGAGAGCGGGCTCCTGAAAGGACAGATCGAGCTGGATCCTGCAGGCTACGTGATGACAGATCGTGAGCAGCAGACGAATCTGCCCGGCGTATATGCAGCGGGCGATATCTGTGTGAAGCAGCTCCGTCAGGTCGTGACGGCTGTCAGCGATGGTGCGGTTGCTGCTACTTCGCTGGAACGGTATCTGGGGAATCTGTATCGACGTCTCGGCCTTCGTCGTACCTATGCGCGAAAGAAAGTCGTCAAAGAGGAAAAGACGGCTCCCAAAGCTGTGGCAGGAGCTTTTCTTGATGATGCGATGCGTGAAGCTTTATCGCCGGTCCTCGCTCGTTTTGAGAAGCCTCTCCTCCTCAGAGTATCGAGTGACGGCACTCTGCTTGCAGACGAAGCAGAAAGTCTGGTACGGGAACTTGCCAGCCTTTCAGATACACTTTCCTATGAAGTGGTGAGAGAGGGGAATCCGGATGTTACCATTTCTATCTGCAGCGCGGAAGGAAAGGATCTGGGACTCCGTTTTCACGGTGTTCCCGGCGGGCATGAATTTAATTCCTTTATTCTGGCACTCTACAATGCAGCAGGTCCCGGGCAGGATGTGGGAGAAGCCCTGCAGCAGCGCATAGAAGGGATTTCTCACGATATTCACATAGATATTGCGGTCTCTCTTTCTTGTACCATGTGTCCTGATCTCGTTGCAGCTGCCGAACGGATCGCTGCGGATAATGACCATGTCTCTGTCGATGTGTATGACCTCGCGCACTATCCGGACATGCAGAAGAAATACAACATTATGAGTGTCCCCTGTTTGATCATGGATGGAAAGACGTATTTTGGGAAAAAGAGCCTTGAGGAGCTCCTGCAAATCATAAGCTAAAAGAAGGAAACATTGCTTAAAGGGATGCGGCAAAATGCACAAGCATTTTGCCGCATTCCTTTTTACGTTGTCCTTGTAGCTGGTCAGAAGATGTATTTAGAAAAAGAACGCGTCGTTTGAATTGCAGGATCGGACTTCATTTGAATTTCTGAGCATGAAAAACAAACAATGTCAAGTATTATCTATTATCAACTAACAAATGTTGGTTGGAATCACGAAAATCAACCCTCTTCACAAACGAAAATCTATTTGACGCTACCCTCAGCAGGCTCTATAATAGAAAGAACTGTTTTATCAAAAATGTCGACAGTAACGAAAAATTTGGAAGGTGAAACTATGCACGAAAAGTACGTACCTCAGCAAATCGAAAAAAAATGGCAGAAAATCTGGGAGGACACCAAAGCATTTGAAACTCATTCTGACCCGAGCAGAAAAAAATACTATGTACTGGAAATGTTCCCGTACCCGTCTGGCAATCTCCATATGGGGCATGTCAGAAACTACTCCATTGGTGACGTTGTCGCTCGTTTCAAGACGATGCAGGGATTCAATGTCATTCATCCGATGGGCTTTGATGCCTTCGGCATGCCGGCCGAAAATGCGGCTATCAAGCACGGCATTCCACCGGCGGAATGGACCTATTCCAATATCGACAACATGACCCGTCAGCAGAAAGAACTCGGTCTTTCCTATGATTGGGACAGAAAAGTCCTGACCTGCCGTGAAGACTACTACAAGCACACCCAGAAACTCTTCGAGATCTTCTACAAGAGAGGTCTCGCTTATAAGAAGGAAGCAAAGGTCAACTGGTGCGAAAGCTGCCACACCGTCCTTGCAAATGAACAGGTCGAAGAAGGACGCTGCTGGCGCTGCAAGAATGAAGTCGTCAAGAAAGACCTCTCTCAGTGGTTCTTGAAGATCACCGACTATGCAGACCGCCTCCTTGCGGATCTCGACCATATGCCCGGTTGGCCGGAACGCGTCAAGACCATGCAGAGAAACTGGATCGGCCGCTCCACCGGTACCCAGTTCTCCTTCAAAGTCGAAGGCACGGATGATCAGATTCCGGTCTATACCACCCGTGTCGACACCGTCTACGGCGTCACCTACATGGTCCTTGCTCCGGAACACCCGCTCGTCGAAAAACTCATCGCGAATAACCCGGAAAAGGCGAAGCTCGAAGCATTCATCGAAAAGATGAGAAATGAAAACGACATCGTCCGCACCGCGGAAGATGCACCGAAGCTCGGCATGTTTACCGGCAGCTATGCGATCCATCCACTGACCGGCGAACGTGTGCCGATCTGGATCGCGAACTACGTCCTCTACGAATACGGCACCGGTGCCGTCATGGCTGTACCGACCCACGACCAGCGCGACTGGGATTTCGCTAAGAAATACAGACTCCCAATGAAACTCGTCGTCCAGAATAAAGCCGGCTCCCTTTCTCTTGCCGAGATGGATAAAGCCTATGACGCTGACGGCGTCCTTGTGAACTCTGCGGAATTTGATGGTCTGAAATCCGGAGAAGCCCGTGAAGCCATCACCAAGAAATTCGAAGATATGGGTATCGGCGAAGGCAAAGTGAACTACCGTCTGCGTGACTGGCTGATTTCCCGCCAGCGCTACTGGGGCTGCCCGATCCCGATCATTCACTGCCCGCATTGCGGCAATGTCCTTGTCCCGGAAAAAGATCTCCCGGTCAAACTGCCGGAAGACGTCAACTTTGTCGCAGGTGCGACCTCTCCGCTCGAAACCAGTGAAGCCTTCCTTCACTGCAAATGTCCACAGTGCGGCGCGGATGCTACGAGAGAAACCGACACGATGGATACCTTCATCGATTCTTCCTGGTACTTCCTGCGTTACTGCGATCCGCACAATACCGAAGAACCATTCGCAAAGGATAAGGCAAACTACTGGATGCCCGTCGACCAGTACATCGGCGGCATCGAACACGCCATCCTTCACCTGCTGTATTCCCGCTTCTTCATGAAAGTCCTTCAGGATGAAGGCATGGTCGACTATCCGGAACCATTCACGAACCTGCTCTGTCAGGGCATGGTCCTGAAAGATGGCGGCAAGATGAGTAAGTCCGTCGGCAACGTCGTTTCCCCGGAAGAAATTGTCGGGAAATACGGCGCTGATACGGCCCGCCTCTTCATCCTCTTTGCCGCTCCGCCGGAAAAAGACCTCGAATGGTCCGATCAGGGCGTCGAAGGTTCTTACCGTTTCCTGAAACGCGTCTGGAACATCATCGGCAGGTACGAAGACATCCAGACTGAAGAAAAAGGCAAACTCTCCTCTGATGAATTCGCTCTCAGAAGAAAATTGCACCAGACCATCAAGAAAGTTACCGAAGATCTGGATGGGAAATTTGCTTTCAATACTGCGATCTCTGCCATCATGGAACTCGTAAACGATATGTACCGCTTCATCGAAGCCCATGACACTATCGAAGCGAGCCTTTCCGGCGAGCTCGTCAGAAACCTCCTCATCCTCCTCGCGCCATTCGTTCCGCATATGACTGAAGAACTCTGGCAGAGTGCCGGACAGAAGGAAGAAAGCATCCATCTGGCTGCTTGGCCGGCCTGCGATGAATCTGCTCTCGTCGTTGACGAGGTCGAACTCGCTGTCCAGGTCAACGGCAAGGTCCGCGCGACACTCTCCGTCCCGGTTGCTATGGCGCGCGAAGAAATCGGCGAAAAAGCCCAGGCTCTTCCGGAAATCCAGAAATTCACCGAAGGCAAGACCATTGTGAAAGTCATCGTTGTACCGAAGAGAATCGTCAATATCGTCGTAAAATAATAAACATGACATAAAAAGAGAAGCTGTGAGGCTTCTCTTTTTTGTTGAAATGGGTAGTCCTGCGTAGAAGGGTGCCAAAGGCGCACCGTCATCACAGGCGGATTCATGTCCCAGGTGATTTTCATACCACCTTTCCCATGATTCCCGCACCCTTCGCTCAGACTGACGGCCAAGGGAGAATCCGTCTTCCTGTATTGTCATTCTGATTTGTTTGGATTTCCTATATACTTATGTTATAATGCGGTCATAGTTTCAAAGGAGGCGGTCATGATGAAAAAGAAATCCATTCTTGCTGTCGGGCTTAGTGCAGCCTTGCTTTTTGGTCTTGCCGGGGAAGCGGAAGCATTCGGCTGGGGAGACATCGCGGGCAAAGCAGCGGATAAAGCCATCGGAAGCGTTCTCGGTTCTTCCGCCAAAAAGAAACCGGTGAAACAGTCCCGACCCAAGAGCGAGAAACAGAAGAAAAGCGAACGCGAAGCGGAAAAGTATGGCGTGAGACGGATAGAAAGTCCGGATGGCACGAAACCCACTGCCTTTGCAGGCACGCTCGATCCATGGCCGCCGGATGCACTCTCCGCACGCCCAGACTGGTTCGACAACCGCACGCAGCCTTGGATAATGACGAATGCACGACTTGTCGCAGAGTATGAAAGTATGATCCAATGGCGTGCTTATTCGGAACAAAATGGCCTTGGTACCATTGAGCCGGACGAAATCCGCTACACCGAGCTCATGGACGAAATTCACGTCCGCGTGAGAGCGATCGAAAGGTACTGTGATGCGGCAGAGTACGGAGATTATCAGTCGATGCAGTCGAGAGCCTCCATGGGAGATTACCAGCGTGCAGTTGCCAGCAACATCGATCCGCTTAGTGGCTATGATCTGGATCTCAGTATCCCCGCAAATACACTCCCCGGCTATCATCCCGAGCGAAATTAAGGAAACACGGACTCAATCGTAGAATGTTCAGATTTTTTATTTTATGAAAAGAAAACCGTGTAAAATCCTGAATTTCCACGATGGTATTTCTCGGAGAGGGAAATCTTCCCGGGAGCCCAAAGCTCCCTCCGCACTCCTTCGTGCACAGACCTATAGGAAAGGAGCGCAGAGAGGGCAGACGGCGGATCCGATTTCCTTTCTCCCGTTTGAAAGCGTGCTAGCCGCCGGAGAGCGTAAGAAACACAAATCACAGAAAGACGCAGCAGGTCAAAAGATCTCATGCAGGATTCGCCTCCACGGCAAACCCTAGAGCGAAGTTTAGCCGTACTTGTACGACATGAACCGTGAAATGCGCTGGTGCCAGATTGCAGGGAATGCCTCCATGGATACTTATAAAACTCTGCTGCGCCTTTGTGATGAAGGTGACCCTTTTTCGAAAAGAAGGTCACTTTTAGCTTGCTGTCGGTGCCAGGGAGACGATGATGCCACACAGAACCTGGATGCCCTTCCTCGTTCTTTTTAACATGTGCGACTTTTTCTTGCTTTTTCTCTCATTTGTTGCTAAAATAACATATGTCGATATTGCGGGCCTATAGCTCAGTTGGTTAGAGCAGGCGGCTCATAACCGCCCCGTCCCAGGTTCGAGTCCTGGTGGGCCCACCACAATGAACGTATCCGTGCTGATTTCAGTGATTTGGATACGTTTTTTTGATAGAGAAAAGGAATGGCTGCAGGATATCCTGCATGGAAAGTCATTGCTGAAAGGACCCATCTATGAAACTGACGAATCGTCTACAGGCGGCAGCCGATCTGGTGCCTGTCTGTGAGAGTATGGCCGATATTGGTACAGACCATGGCTATCTTCCTATTTACCTTGTGCAAGAAGGGCGCGCCAGGCGGGCGATCGCCTGTGATGTGAATGACGGTCCGCTCACACGCGCCAGGGAGGACGTGCGTTCTTCCGGGCTTTCACGTCAGATCGGTTTACGACTGGGCGGAGGACTTGCGCCGCTTGGTAAAGGAGAGGTGGACGGAGTCACCATCTGCGGGATGGGCGGCCTTTTAATGCGGGATATTCTTGTGGAGAATGAGGAAAAGGCGCAGGCGCTCTCATGGCTGGTGCTGCAGCCGCAGGGACATGTGGCGGAGCTCCGTCAGTTTCTTGGCAGGCATCATTTCCGCATTGAAAAAGAGGTGCTTTCACTGGATGGCGGGCAGCTGTATGAATTGATGCTCGTTCGTCCCGGCGAGATGGAGGAGCTTTCGATGCTGCAGGCAGAAATCGGTGCGACGGCGGCATATCGGAAGGATCCTCTTTTCAAGACGCATATCGAGCGGCTCATCCGGAGACGGCGCTTTGTGATCGAAGGGGCAAAGAATTCGAAGAGTGAGCGGCATCGCCTGTCCAGAGAAAAAGCACTGGAAGAAGTAAGCATATTGGAGGGACTCTTATGAAAGTCACAGGAAATGATTTGATCGGATGGATGGAGTCGTGGGCACCGAGAAGTCTTGCAGAGTCATGGGATCACCCGGGGCTTCAGGTGGGGAATCCTTGCCGCAGAGTCACGAAGGTACTGATTTCCCTCGACCTCACGGAAGAGAATGTGGATCTTGCCGTCCGTGAAGGCGCTGAGATGGTGATTTCCCACCATCCCTTTCTTTTCAAAGCCATCCGCGAGCTTGACCTTCGGACGTATAAGGGGCGCGTGATCGAGAAGCTTGTGAAGCATGATATCCTGTCTTTTGCAGCCCACACGAATCTGGATACAGCCAAAGGCGGCGTGAATGATGCTCTGGCAGCTGCGCTCTCTCTTTCTGATACGGAAGGGTTGGTCTTTGAGCAGGAAACGAAAGAGAGGAAGCTTGCGCTTTATGTGAAGCCTGTCACCGCGAAGGTGCTCCGACATACGCTTTCAGAACGCTATGGGGATGCCGTAAATCATTTCTATCTTTTGGATGATGAGGATGATGCGACGGATGAGGCGAAGCTCGAATGTAATGTACCCACCGCGCTGCTTGCTTCTGTCCTTGCGAAAGTACAGGAAATCTGTGGAGATATTCACTATGATGTATATACGCTGGAAAGCCATGGGTACAAGGAGTACATGGGGCGGATCGGAAATCTGCCTGCGCCCATGAGCGGAAAAGAGGCGCTCTCGTATATAAAGGAGAAGCTCGGCATTCCCGTCCTTCGTTATGCGGGAAATCCTGATACCACCATTTCCCGCGTGGCTGTTCTGGGCGGCGCGGGCAGTGAGTTTGCTGCGCTGGCCAAAGCGAAGGGAGCAGATCTCTACCTGACGGGCGACCTCAAGTACCATGAAGCGCAGGACGCTTCCCGCCTCGGTCTTCTCATCGCAGATGGCGGCCATTTCTATACCGAGCGCGTCATCGTTCCTGCTTTGGCAAAGCGCCTTCGGACGTATGCCGCAGAGCATGGCTGGGAGATCGAGGTCATCGAAGACAGCAGGGCAGAGGATATTTTCGGGGAAATGTAGAAAAACGGATTCGTGGTTTACCTAAGGGGCGTGCCGCCCCTTGACTCTGAACCAGATTTTATCTTTCTCTTGAAAAAATTCCGTCTCCATGCTATACTGTAGCACGCGAGCAGGAAAGATGATTGCGGGCCGTAAGGCGTGAGGAAAGTCCGAGCTTCGTAGGGCGGGATGCCGGATAACGTCCGGCGGGAGTGATCCTAGGGAAAGTGCCATAGAAAAGGAAACCGCCACGCAAGTGGTAAGGGTGGAAAGGTGCGGTAAGAGCGCACCAGCAGTCGGGAGACCGGCTGGCTTGGTAAACCCCATCCGAAGCAAGACCGAATAGGGAAGGGTTGAGGTTGCCCGCTGACCTTCCGGGTTGCGTCGCTTGAGCAGTCGAGCAATCGGCTGACTAGACAGATAATCATCACCACGCAAGTGGGACAGAACTCGGCTTATTGAATGCTCGCCTTGAAAGAAATGACGCTGTGACGTATGTCACAGCGTTTTTTTTGTTTGGTTCAAGGAAAGCCCGTGGGATGTGCTACCTTTTTACTACGCTGAAAGCCTCTCTTGAATTAGAAATTAGAAATAGTGGCACGGAGTTTTGAATATATGGTGTTCGCAAAAGATGAGAAGTTTGAAAGTAGGGATGAGTAGCTAGGGATTGGGGATTGGGAGTGACTAGCGACTTGAATACGACTTTCGGGCATCGCCTCCTATAATACTTGCGGCGAAGCCGCTACCACAACCCTGAACCCTGAACCCTGAACCTTGAACCCACAACCCTTGAACCTTGAACCTTGAACCTTAAACCTAAAAATTTTTTCCCATTCCCTTGATTTCCCCTTTTTCTTTTGGTAGAATAAATAACGCATGAGTACACATGTCTGGCGGACTCTGCATCTGTGCTTGCGGGAAAAATTTCATTTCACACATTCCCGAAGTGGCTGCAGGGGAGGAAACGGACAGAGGTTAAAAACAGGAGGTTTTTATTATGGCAGTTGTATCCATGAAACAGTTACTCGAAGCAGGCGTTCACTTTGGTCATCAGACCCGTCGTTGGAATCCGAAAATGGCACGTTTCATTTTCACGGAAAGAAACGGCATCTACATCATCGACCTGCAGAAGACTGTAAAGAAAGTAGAAGAAGCATACGCTTTCCTGCGTGAAGTCGCAGCTACCGGCGCTCCGATCCTTTTCGTCGGCACCAAGAAACAGGCGCAGAATTCCGTGAAGGAAGAAGCTACCCGCTGCAATCAGTTCTATGTCAATGAACGTTGGCTGGGCGGCATGCTCACCAATTTCCGTACCATTCAGACCCGTATCGCTCGTCTGAAAGAACTGGAAAAAATGTTTGAAGAAGGCACCACTGACCAGTATCCGAAGAAGGAAGTCATCCTGATGAAACGCGAACTGGAAAAACTGGAAAAGAACCTGGGCGGCATCAAAGACATGAAGAAGATCCCGGGCGCACTCTTCATCATTGACTCCAAGAAAGAAGAAATCGCTATTGCCGAAGCTCACAAGCTGCACATTCCGGTTATCGCTACCGTTGATACCAACTGCGATCCGGATGTTGTTGATTTCCCGATCCCGGCAAACGATGATGCTATCCGTGCTGTAAGACTGCTTGCTTCCAAGATGGCTGACGCTGTCCTCGAAGGCCGTCAGGGTCAGCAGGAAGCTGAAGCTGCTAAAGAAGCAGAAGCTGAAGAAGCTCCGGCTGAAGAAGCTGCTGAACAGGAATAATGGCTGTATAGGAAATTCGGCCTGCGCGTTGCGCAGGCTGGGGATTTCCTTTTTTTGAGAAATTTTTACAAACACCTTACTGTTTTATGATGGAGGTCATAAAGATGGCAATTACCGCTAGCATGGTCAAAGATCTGCGTACAAAGACTGGCGCAGGCATGATGGACTGCAAAAAAGCACTCGTAGAAGCTGAAGGCGATATGGAAAAAGCAGTAGATATTCTCCGTGAAAAGGGACTGTCTCAGGCTGCGAAGAAAGCAAGCCGTGTAGCTGCTGAAGGTGCTGTCGTTTCCGCTATTTCCGCTGATGGCAAAGTCGGCACCATCGTTGAAGTCAACTGCGAAACCGACTTCGTAGGCAGCAATGATGACTTCAGAGCACTGGCTGCTCGTATCGCACAGCAGATCATCGCTGTGAATCCGGCTGATGTAGAAGCTCTGCTTGCTTCTGAAATGGACGGCAAGGCTGTCAAAGATCAGGTCACCGAAGCTGTAGCTAAGATCGGCGAAAACATTTCTGTTCGTCGCTTTGTTCGCTATGAAAGTGCAGAAGGCGCTGTCTACAGCTACATCCACGGCGCCGGCAAGATCGGCGTTCTCGTCGAAATGAAGGGCGCAGACGCCGAACTCGGCAAAGATGTCGCTATGCAGGTCGCTGCAGCAAATCCTTCCTACCTCGACCGCACTCAGGTACCGCAGGCTGAAATCGAACACGAAAAAGAAGTTCTGGCTGTCGAAGCGAGAAATGAAGGCAAACCGGAAAAGATCATCGAAAAGATGGTTCTCGGCCGTATCAACAAATACTACAAGGAAGTCTGCCTCGTAGATCAGGAATTCATTAAAGATGGCGATCTGACCATTGCGAAACTCCTGAAATCCAAGAATGCAGAAGTTGTTCGCTTCGCTCGTTTCCAGCTCGGCGAAGGCATCGAAAAGAAACAGGACGATCTGGCTGCTGAAGTCGCTAAACAGCTGAATCAGTAATCCATAAAATAGGAATAAGAGAACATCATCTTTGGTGTTCTCTTATTTTATGGTCTTTTTTAGGGATTGGATGGAAGCCTGGAAGTGAGGAAGTCAGATGTCTAAAGTCTAAAGGCTGTAGTTTCCAAGGCTCATCTCTCAAAATTCTTATGGCAGCTATTTCTGAAATACTATATAATAATATAGATGTATCACTGATTTTTACGGGGGGTGTACAATGGCAACAGAAAACAAGAAGTATAAGAGAGTCATGCTGAAATTGTCTGGTGAAGCGATGGCCAGCGACAAAGGATTTGGTATTGATCCGGAGGTCGTATATCGACTGGCTGGCGAGATCAAGGAAGCCAGCGATGCCGGTATCGAGATCGCTGTCGTTGTAGGTGGCGGCAATATCTGGAGAGGTCTCAAGGGCAGCCAGGGCGGGATGGATCGTGCGTCGGCTGACTACATGGGCATGCTCGCGACTGTCATCAATTCCGTCGCTCTGCAGGATGCACTCGAAAAACTTGGTGTCTCCACCCGCGTGCAGACAGCCATCGAAATGCAGCAGGTCGCAGAGCCTTACATCCGCCGCCGTGCGATCCGCCATCTTGAAAAGGGCAGAGTCGTGATCTTTGGCGCAGGTACGGGCAATCCTTATTTCACAACAGATACCACGGCAGCTCTGCGCAGTGCAGAAATCGAAGCTGATATCATGCTGATGGCGAAGAAGCAGACCGATGGTGTGTACGATGCAGATCCAAAGTTCCATCCCGAAGCAAAAATGTTCACTCATCTCACCTATAGTGAAGTGCTGCAGAAAGAGCTGGCTGTCATGGACAATACGGCCATTACTCTCTGCATGAATAACGAAATTCCGATCAAAGTATTCAATATCGACGTTCCTGGCAACATTGTCAAGGCCTGCAAGGGAGATACCCTGGGCACATTAATCGAAGGGAAATAATCATGTACGAAGAAGAACTGAAGAAACTGTCTGACAAGATGGATAAATCCATCGTTGCTCTCAAGAATGAATTCACCAGCATCCGTACGGGTCAGGCGAATGCCAGCCTGCTCGATCGCGTATTTGTTGAGTATTACGGCAGCCGTACTCCGATCACTCAGGTCGCTTCTGTGACTGTACCGGAAGCTCGTCTGCTCGTTGTCCAGCCATGGGACAAGGGTCTTCTGAAAGATATCGAAAAAGCCATCCTGCAGTCTGACCTCGGCCTCGTACCGATGAATGATGGCAACCTGATTCGTATGGCCATCCCGCAGCTGACCGAAGACCGCCGCAAGGAGCTCGTCAAGGTTGTCAATAAGAAAGCGGAAGAGGGCAAGGTCGCTATCAGAAATATTCGTCGTGATGGCAATGATTTCCTGAAAAAGGAAGCAAAGAACAGCGATGTTTCCAAGGATGTCATCAAGGAAACTGAAGATAAAGTCCAGAAGCTGACGGACAAGAAAATCAAAGAGCTGGAAGCTGCCACCGAAAAGAAAATTAAAGAGATCATGTCTGTATGAGTGAGGATGTTCTTTTTGCAGGACAGCCTTTCACCGAAAAACTGAGACAGTGTGTAGAGAAATCGTATCCGAGTGGTACGATTTCTTTCACTCATGGGCGGGAAGAGCAGCTCGAAGAGGGCGTGCTTTACCTTGTCCGTTCCGGAGAAAAGGCCGTCGTCATGCCGCGAATGAAGTATAGTGAGAGTGTGGAAGAGGCTGCGATGCATCTAGGGTGAATGATGCATGGGTTCAGGATTAGCCCGTGGGCGTGAAGCCTTTTGATTGCGGGTGAAAAGCTTCGCTTGAATGAGAAATTAGAAATGAGAAATGGTGGTGCGGCGCATAAAAATCAAAAGCGCCGAGGAGCATAAATAAGGCGATGCTAGAAGATGGCATGTAAGTCACCAGTCACCAGTCACCAGTCACTCCTAATCCCTAATCCCTAGCTACTCATCCCTGCTTGTTTTTTATACGGGAGATTCCATTTATGTCTGATAAAAAATCATTTCCTGAGCATGTGGCCATCATTCTTGACGGGAATGGCCGCTGGGCGAAAGAAAGAGGAAGAGAGAGAACCTATGGTCATCAGGTCGGCGCGGCGAATGTGAAGACCATCGTCCGCGCGGCAGGTCATATGGGAGTGAAAGTGTTGACGCTCTATGCATTCTCCACAGAGAACTGGAAGCGTCCGCCCATCGAAGTCCGTTTCCTGATGAAACTTTTCAAGAGCTACCTGATCAGTCAGCTGCGCGAACTGGTGGAGGACAATGTGCAGGTGCACATCGTGGGAGAGCCGTCCGCACTGTCAGATGATCTACGCAAGGAGATCGCTGCCTGCGAAAAAGACACAGCGAAGTGTGATGGCATGATCCTGAATGTGGCCATCAACTACGGCGGACGCATGGAAATCGTGCAGGCGGTGCAGCAGATCGCGCGCGAAGTCAAGAGCGGCGCTCTTGATGCGGAATCCATTACCGAAGAAACGATTTCTTCCCATCTTTATCCGTCGGATGCCCAGGATGTGGATCTCATGATACGTACGGGCGGAGAGTCGCGCATTTCGAATTTTCTTCTCTGGCAGATCTCCTATGGGGAGCTGTACTTCACGCCTGTCCTGTGGCCTGATTTCACCGAGGAGGAGCTTTCGAAAGCGATCGATTGGTTTACCGGAAGAGACCGTCGCTTCGGCGGGCTCACGGAGGATAAAAAATGAAAGTGCGTGTGATCACAGCGATCATCGGTATCATCGCTGTCCTTGGGCTGGTATATCTGGGAGGTTGGTTTCTGACGGGAGCCATTTTCCTGGTCTCTTTGTTGGCCCTTCTTGAATATGATAAGATGCTGAAACATTTCGGTGTCCATATCTATCTGAAAGCCACAGCCATTGCCACCGCCGTCATGGTACTGGCATCCGGTTTTTATTCGCTGAAGGCCTTTCTGGCTGCGTTTTTTCTTGCCTTTGTGCTTCTTCTCTACCTGATTCTGGGCATTAAGAAGGAAAATATGACCGGGCTTATTTATTCCACTTTCGGTGCCGTCTATTTTGGTGTGGGCTTTGGCAGCATCGCGCTCCTTCGCGGCAGTCATGAGCTGCTCTCTCCGACAGCAGTTTCCATCGAGCCGGGGATTTTCCTCATTCTTCTCGCACTCATTTGCACCTGGGCGAGTGATTCTTTCGCTTACCTGACGGGGAAGGCCTGCGGTCGTCATAAGATGGCGCCGCACATCAGCCCGAATAAAACGGTCGAAGGTCTTGCCGGCGGCGCAGTCGGCTGCGTCATTCTCGGTGTCCTTGTTTCCTTCTGTGCGGGTTTTGATCTTTTGGAAGGATCCATCCTTTCCGTCATGGCGGCGATCATGGCGCCCATGGGGGATCTCTTCGAGTCCTATGTAAAGCGTGCCTGTGATATCAAAGATTCCGGAAATATTCTACCGGGGCATGGCGGGATGATGGACCGTTTCGACAGTCTTCTTTTCGTTGCTCCGAGCCTCGTCGCAGTGCTGGCGCTGCTTCGCTAACATGCGAAAGGAGAAACGAGAAATGAAGGTGCGGCGCATCATAGAATGGGAACGCCGCATTTTTGATCATAGTATCTATGATCGAGTCTTCCCGCTTGAGTGATTTTGATTTCTAGGGAAACGTAATCAGGGTTTCCCTAATCTCTAATTCCTTGTCATCAGCCTCTATTTCTCCCACGCAAAAAAGACAGGAGGCTATCCTATCGAATGGTCTGATCCAATGAATCGGGCGCCAGGCTGGGAGGCGTAGAGTTTTCGAGGGCGGCCTGGCCGTAGCCAGGACTTCTACTCACTTAGAGGCGAGCCTGATCTTGTCGTCAATGCGATCCACTTTATTCGGCTTCGGATTTTTATCCTGTCTTTTTCAATTCTGTTACTGGTCTTGTACCCTTTTCTGGTTCCTCCCGGGCGAAGCCTTTGAAGGGAGAAGCATTTGAGAGCCGCATGATATCTGCTATTTCTTTTTCCCTGCCTAGGACGAGGGAAATCGGTCGAGTAGATGATCTCCGGGAAGCTCTCTCCCGCTTCTATACATAGCATCGAGAACGCAGGGGAAAAGTGACCCTGTAGTGACCCTGTTTTTTGACAATACGCATAAATAAAAAAATGCCTTCTCAGAAAGAGGGTTATGATGAAGTGTTGTAAGAAAATGCTTGCGGAATCGAGCTTTGCGATTTCCTCAGCGTTTTTTCAGTCACCAGTCGCTTACACTTTCCGAAAGGAGTACCTATGAAAGAAATCGCTGTATTAGGCAGTACGGGTTCTATCGGAACCCAGACAATGGACGTGATCCGGCTCCATTCGGATCTTTTTCATGCGTCCGTCATCGCGGCGCATAAAAGTATCGATAAATTACGTGAACAGGCCGCTGAATTTCATCCCCACGCCATCGCCATCACTGATGAGGATGCGGGGAAGAAATTTCTGGAAACCTATGATGGCGATGCGGATGTGCTGATCGGCGAGGCAGCTCTTTCTGAGGTCGTGAAGCGAGACGATGTCGACCTTGTCCTTGTAGCAGTCGTCGGCATTACAGGACTTCTTCCGACGCTTGAAGCGATTCGCGCGGGGAAGGAGCTGGCTCTTGCAAACAAGGAGACGCTGGTCGCAGGCGGTGCGCTTGTTCTTGAGGAAGCGAAAAAGCATCATACGCTGATCCGTCCGGTGGACAGTGAGCATTCTGCCATCTTCCAGAGTATGATCGGGCAGGATCAGAAAGGCATCCATAAAATCCTTCTCACAGCTTCTGGCGGTCCCTTCCACGGCAGGACAAGAGAAGAGCTCGCGCAGGTGACGGTCGCAGATGCCATGAAGCACCCGACATGGAACATGGGGATGAAAGTGACGCTCGACTCTGCGACCATGTTTAACAAAGGACTCGAGGTCATAGAGGCGCACTGGCTCTTCGGCGTAGACTATCAGGATATTGAAGTCATTGTCCAGCCGCAGAGTCTGATCCACTCGATGGTCGAGTATGTCGATGGCACCATCATGGCACAGATCGGACTGCCGGATATGCGTCTTCCGATCCAGTTTGCCCTGACATATCCGGACCGCCTGCCTTCGCCGTCGCGTGCTTTCGTGGACTGGAATGAAATCGCGCAGATCCTGATCGCAAAGCCCGATATGAAAGTCTTCCGTTCGCTGAAGCTGGCTTACGAAGCAGGAGAAATGGGGGGAGACGGCGGCGTCGCTTTCAACGCAGCCAATGAAGAGGCCATCCGCGCCTTTATCGCCGGGAAGATTTCCTTCCTTTCCATTTTCGATGTGGTGGAAGATACGCTCTCGCACTGGAGTGCAGAGCCTGTCGTTTCTTATGAAAGTGTACTCTCATCGGATCGCAAGGCTCGCGCGCTGGCAGATGCATTCATTTCGAGGAAATGCCTATGATTTCATCGATACTGGCTCCGATCTTTGTCTTTGCCGTTGTTGTCATCGTCCATGAGGGCGGGCACTTCCTCATGGCGAAGTGGACGGGTATGAAGGTCATCGAGTTTGCTGTCGGTTTTGGCCCTGTGATCGTTTCAAAGAAATGGGGAGAGACGCTCTATTCCCTTCGACTTATTCCGCTGGGGGGATTCAATAAGATCGCCGGCATGGATGATCAGAATAAGGATGACCCACGCGCTTTCAACCAGCGCCCGACATGGGCAAAGCTGCTTGTCATCGTGGGGGGCGCGCTCTTCAATGTACTTCTTGCCCTTTTGATCTTCATCTCCGCCTTCAAGATCGAAGGTTATAATACTTTCCCGAATTTACCGAAAGTCGGTACCGTACTTGCGGGAAGTTCGGCAGAGAAGCAGCATCTTTCGCCGGGAGATACCATTCTTTCCATCGAAGGGAAGGCTATGGTGAAATGGACGGATATCGGAGAAGCCCTGAAAGAGAAGGGAAATCGGGTGGTTTCCATGGAAATCGACCACGAGGGTACGATGAGACAGGTGACGATCATCCCCGAGGTGCAGCCCGATGGTCGTGCCATCATGGGGATCACGCCTTATGTGGAACATCACGAAACCACGATGACAGAGGCCATCGCCATGGGGGTTGGACGCGCCGCCGATCTGCTGCATATGATGACGGCGGGGCTTTATGATATGGTGACGGGCACGGGGCGTGCGGAGGTATCCGGCCCGATCGGAATCGCTCGCATGTCAGGGGAGGTGGCATCTTACGGGGTCATGCCGCTCTTCATGTTTATCGCCCTTCTCAGTCTGAATCTGGGACTTCTCAATATACTTCCCGTCCCGCTTCTTGATGGCGGACATTTGATCCTTATTCTTTTGGAGGCTATTCTCGGGCGGCAGCTGCCGGAGAAAGCGCTGATTTATATTCAATCGGTCGGGATCGCCATACTGGGTGCGATTTTCTTCTATGCACTCTTCCATGATATCAGCGCGCTGATGTAGGAAAAGCGGGTTCAGAGGGATATGTTCTTATCGGTAGGCTTCTCGCACGACTTTCATTCCAATCGGCGATGATAAGGATAGGACGTTTTTACGTTTTTAGGAAGGCAAACCTGACTCTAAACCATATATTCATGTAAACCACTATGAAAAGGAGATTCAAATGGGAAATACCAGACAGGTCGTTGTCGGCGGTGTCAAGATCGGTGGGGGCGCGCCCATTGCGATCCAGTCGATGAGCACGTTCAGCCCACTCGATACGGACGCTGCTGCATCGCAGATCGAGGCCCTGCATCAGGCGGGCGCAGATATTATCCGAGTCGCCGTGCCGGATAAAAAGGCAGCAGAAGCACTGGGCGCACTCCGTGCGAAAGTGGATGTACCGCTGGTCGCAGACATTCATTTTGACTACCGTCTTGCGCTCACGGCGATGGAGCAGGGGATCGACGCTCTTCGCATCAATCCGGGAAATATCGGCAAGCGGGAAAACGTCGTGAAGGTGGTGGATATGGCGAAAGAAAAGCATATCCCCATTCGTATCGGTATCAATGCAGGCTCTCTGCCTGAAGACATCCTTGCAGCACATGGCGGACATCCGACCGCGGAAGGCATGGTGGAAGGCGCACTCTCTCATGTCCGTATCCTCGAAGCGGAAGGATTCTATGATATCGTGATATCTGTGAAGTCCTCAGATGTCCCGATGATGGTGAAGGCGAACCGTCTTCTTTCGGAAAAAGTGGACTATCCGCTGCACCTCGGCGTGACAGAGGCCGGGACGCTCTACCGCGGGACGATCAAGTCAGCCATCGGGATTGGCAGCCTGCTCTTAGACGGCATTGGCGATACCCTTCGTGTATCTTTGACCGATGATCCGATGAAGGAAGTAAAAGCAGCGAAGGAAATCCTGAGCTCCGTGGGCATGCAGCAGTATGGCCCGGTCCTCATTTCCTGCCCGACATGCGGCCGCACGCAGGTGAATCTCATCGAGATGGCCAAAGAAGTGGAGGAGAAGATTTCTCACTTTAAGAAACCCATCAAAGTCGCCGTCATGGGCTGCGCCGTGAATGGTCCGGGCGAAGCCAGGGAGGCAGATTTCGGCATCGCCGGCGGGAAAGGCAGTGGCCTGGTCTTCCGCAAAGGAAAGATCCTCCGATCCGTCCCAGAAGACCAGCTCATTGATGCCCTGATGGAAGAGATCAGAGCGTATGAAGAAGAGGAATAAAATCATACAAAAAGCAGCGTGCAGGCGCTGCTTTTTGTATGGTGAGATGAGTGACTATGCCCATAGGCATTCATTTTTGTTTTTCACAGGAGCGGTTCATACATACATTTATGATATTAATGTACCTGCATGTAACAGATTAAAATCTAGCAAGAGTGATGCATGGAATCTGGGGAGGACGGGTGACTGGGAATCAGCAGCTGGGGATTAGAAAAAACGCCGAGAAATTGTATGGCGATTTCTCGGCGTTTTTATGTGGAAGAGAGGAGAAGGTAAAACTATACCTTTATTCTCTTTCTATCCGGAAGGAGGTAGGGGCGGGAATGACGACATCCCTACTCCCTAAGGAAGCACTGATTAAATCGTTGTCAGATTTTACTCTAGGATTTTTATGCATAGCAAGAAATAACCTGACGCGAATAGCAAGCTATTTAAGGAAGGTTATGACGAAGGCTATGTATAAAAATCCTTGTAGAATCTGACTCTGCGATTTAACCAGCGTTTCCTTTAGCTCCCACTATTTCCCATAGGCCAGCTGGTACAGCTTTTCCAGTGATTCCGGGGTCTTGATTCCCGGATTCATGAGGAAAAGGTTTGGCTCTAAGAAGTAGACGTGATTCTCCTGTACGGCTTTGAGGTGTGCCCATGCAGGATTGTTTCTCATCGACTCATCGAGAGATTTGTTGATCTCATCTTGTTTGCCCATGGTGACGATGAAGATGACATCTGGATCGTCAGCGGAAAGCTGCTCTAAGGAATAGGGAACAGTCTTGCTGTCGAGCTTCAGATCCTTGTGGGCGGTGATGACGTTATTCATTTTCAGCATATCCACCATGGAAGCGCAGATGGACTTCGGAGTTTCTGCTGTGACAGATTTCCCGGTAGCGCGAAGGACAGCGACTTTCGCCGGAGTCTTTTCAGCGGCCGCTTTATCCATGACTGCTTTGACACCTTTTTCGTAGGCATCAATCACTTCTTTGGCTTTGTCTGTTTTACCATAGAGTTCACCCATGAATTTCAAAAGCGGCACATTGTCATGGATACCGTCGTACTGGATAAGGACGTAGGGAATCTGGCTCGATTTCAGAAGAGACTCGAGCTTGCTGTTTTGCGTCTTTTCTCCGATGACGAGGTCTGGCTTCATGCCGACCAGAGATTCCATATTGATATTCTGCACATGCCCGATGGTGGGGAGGGATTTTGCCTCTTCCGGGATCGGGCTCGTGGTCTCCGGGCGCGCGATGGAGGTGCCTCCGACTGCATAGGCCATATTGATGAGTGGCGCAGACAATGTAACAATGCGCGAAGGAGCAGCCTTCATGCTGATGGTCTGGTCTTTATAGGTGTAAGAGAGGGCGGAGGAGGAAGCAGGCTGCCCGCTGCCGCCGCAGGCAGAAAGGGAGAGGCAGAGGGCAGCCGCTGCGATAGATGCAAGAATTTTTTTCATAAGAAGACTCCTTGGAGATAATGGGGAATAGCGAAAACATACTAAAACGCTCTTACGCCGAGATGACGTAAGAGCGTTTTTTTAATGAAGAGACATCATCTCTGCATTAGTATAGCACATTTCATTATTTCTGCAGAGCTTCGATTGCTTCGGTTGCACGATCTACATACAGGCCGCGAACGTTTGCGTTTTCGCCAAGGCCATGGATATAGGTGTCAACGGTGAAGCCTTCAGCTTTCAGGATGCTCTTATGGGAGTCCGGTTCATCACCAGCCATATCATTGTTTGCATGATCGCCAGCAACCATCATGATCGGCATCAGTGTGACATGTTTGTAGCCCTGTGCTTTCAGCTTCGGGATGACATCTTCCAGATTCGGACGGCCTTCGACAGAGTAAACGAAGACATTGTTCATGCCGAGTTCATGCAGGCGATCCTGGATGACGCTGTAGTAAGCGTTGCCTGGATGTGGAGTGCCGTGAGCCATGATCAGGGTAGCGTCCTGTTTACCCATCTTCGGGAACTGGGAGGACAGAGCTTTCAGGAAGTCAACGACCTGATCCGGTTCACCTTCAGTGCCCTGGAAGTACATCAGCGGGGTAGCGAGGGAGATCTTCTTGAAATGCGGAACCTGCATCTTGGTGACGATGGAGTCATAGGAATATTCCATGCCTGGAATGACGTCGAGGGAAACGACAGCGACACGGGTATAGCCTTCATCCTGCAGTTTCTTGAAAGCTTCTTCCGGGGTCATTTTCTGGATGCCTTCATTGGCTTTAACACGATCGATAATGATATGGGAAGTGTATGCTTCGAATACCGGTACATTCGGATGAGCTTTCTGGATGGCTGCTTCTACAGCATCGATAGTTTTAGCTCTGGTATCGGTGAAGGTGGTACCGAAGGTCATGACGAGGACAGCATCTTTGTTTGGTGCATTCTTCATAGCCGGGTTTTCTGCAGTCCATACACCGACGGTGGAAGCTTCGCGAAGAGCCGGGGTTACATCCTTGACTTCCGGGTTCAGTTCATATGCATTGGCGGACATGCCGAAACCAAATACACACAGAGCTGCCATAGATGCAGACAGAACAGTTTTCAGACTTTTTTTCATGAAAAATCACTCCTTTAAAAATTCCCGATTGTCGGGATTCATACAGAGAAGAGGTGAGTCGAGTATTTCCCATGCACTCGATTTCCTTTCTTTCATCTGTATTTCGCATGACCTTAGTTTAGTACAACGTTAAGATAAAGTCAAATGAATTTTACTCTTTTATTGAAAATATTTTTCTGAGAATTAGCGCAGGACGCGGAGTATTTTGGAAATTGCGGTTTAGAATTAGGAGGATCATGATGAGATCGCGGCCAGCTCTTTCTTGTTTTCTTATGTTCCCACCTTGCTTAATGTTGTTATAATAGTATTAAGGTTGATAGCAGCTGGCCTTGTGCCGGCTGGTTTTATGGGAATGCGGCTTTTTCTGCCAGAGATCGGAACCGTGTTTCCTGACTAAAGAGAGTGAATCCTATGAAAAAAATTGCTTTTTACGGAAAAGGTGGTATCGGAAAGTCCACGACGGCTTCCAATGTGTCAGCGGCGCTCTCCCTCATGGGGAAGAAGGTCTGCCAGATCGGGTGCGACCCGAAGAATGACTCGACGCGTCTTCTTTTAGGACATATTTGTAAAGAGACCGTGCTGGATCAGGTGCGGAGAAAGGATCCTGATGAGATCTGCAAGGAGGATATCGTACATACAGGATTTCATGATATCATCTGTGTCGAAGCAGGCGGCCCCGAGCCGGGGGTGGGCTGTGCGGGACGCGGCATCATCGTCGCACTGCAGCTTCTGGACAAAATGAAAGCCATCCCTGATATGGATGTAACGCTCTATGATGTCCTCGGGGATGTCGTCTGTGGAGGGTTTTCCATGCCGATCCGTGAAGGATACGCGAAGGAGATCTATATCGTTTCCTCCGGCGAGCTGATGTCTCTCTATGCGGCGAATAACATCGCCAAGGGCATCCGCCGCTTTGCGGCAAGGGGAGAGGTGCGTCTCGCCGGTATCATCGGAAACAGTCGCAATGTGCCCGGCGAAAAGGAACTTCTGACTGAATTCTGCAAGAAGCTGAATACCCGCCTCGTCGCTTTCATTCCTCGGGATAAGATCGTGAATCTGGCGGAGAATCATAAGCAGACGGTGCTATCGTATGCTCCGGAATCTTCGCAGGCAGATGTATATAGAGCTCTTGCGAAGACCATCTGGGAGAACACGGAGCTTTCTATCCCGACTCCGATGACATTTGATGAGCTGGAGAAATTGGCAGGTACCTATGGCACTCAAGACTAAATGGCTTTTGTCGAAATCAAAATCGTGCAGTTGCACGCTGGTCGGCGTCTACCGCTCGCTCGCTTTCTGCCCCGGCGTGGTCGTCATTTTTCATGGCCCGATCGGCTGTGCGCATGTGGCTTCCACCATGGATCTGGGATCCGGCTTCCGTGTCATGGCGGACGGAGGAAAGGAAAACCGTGAGACGATCCCGCTCGTGTCTTCTCATCTGCGGGAAAAAGATGGCATTTTCGGTGGGATCGATCGCCTCTCTGATTGTATTTCCTATGTGATGGATACCTATCACCCGAAGTGCGTATGGATCGTTTCCTCCTGTGTGGCAGGGGTCATCGGGGATGATATCGAGCAGGAAGCCGAAGCGGCAGAAGCCTCTTATGGCATTCCTGTCATTCCCATGCCGTTTGCAGGATTTCTGGGCGGGGAGTACTCCGATGCCTACTATCAGACAACAGAGATGATGATTCGCCGTTTCTTCCTGAAAGAGAAGCGCGTAAAAGGGCGCGTGCTGCTTCTCGGGGATCAGATGGGTCCGGAAGGGCAGTATGTACGTGAAGTGAAGCGGCTGCTCTCCCGTTTCGGCCTTACGGTGAAGTGGCAGTTCCCCGGGTATGTGCCTTTTGAGGAGTGGAAGGACATTCCTTCAGCTGACTTTTCCATCCTTTTGGGAACAGTGGGACAGCCTGGCGGCATGATAAAGATCGCCAAGCTCTTAGAGGATACCTATGATGTGCCGACACTCGGAGACGTATACCCGGTCGGCTGGGAGCAAACGAAGAACTGGATCCGCGCACTGGCTGACCTCCTCCATGAAAAGGAACGGGGAGAGGAAATCATCAGAGAAGAAGAGGCACGCATCGATCATGCGGCCTCGTCTTTCCTGCCTGTCACAGAGGGAAAGAACGCAGTCATCGGGATCGGCCGCGGTCCGCGCTGGTATCATCCGCAAGAGACCCTCGCCCGCATCGAGCGCCTTCACCTTGCCTGCTCGGGGGTCGTCTTCTTCGATAATCTGACGGAGGACGACAAAAAGATCCTGCGGGAGGAAATCGCCGCCGTGGGAGACATCCCGATCTATGACAGCAGGGAGGGACAGGCGGTGATGGATGCCTGTGACATCCTCCTTACAACGAATGAGATCTACAATACGAAAGCGCGGCAGCTCTTCATCCCGATGGTGCCATTGACCGGCACGGAGGGGGAGATCGCAGAGCTTCGCGCGATGTATCGGCTGCTGTGCCGCTATGGGAAGAAAGGGGGCGTCGCCTATGTCACGGTCTGAGTGGGAAGCAGCCTGTCACCACGGCAGTACCTGTGCGCTGACGGGATCAGCGGCATTCTTTGACTCTATCCCAGGGAGCTTCACGGTGGTGAATGGCCCGCTCTGGTGCTATTTTTATGCGATGAAATATGTGGATAATGAGAATCCGATGGCGTCCATGCGCTTTTCCTGTACACAGGTGGGCCCGAATTCTCTTGTTTACGGGACGGAGGATGATCTGCGTAAGGGGCTTTCCAGTATAGAGGCCTATGCGAAGCCCGAGCGTGTCTTTGTGGAGAGTAACTGCAGCGTCAGTCTTGTCGGGGACGATGTGCAGGGCATCGCCGACCAGATGGATCTCCCATGGCCGGTCTATGCGATGGACAGCGGCGGCATGAAAGGAAGCTTTGAGGCGGGGTATTCCGCAGCCTCTCTTCGCATCGAAAAGGAAATGAAAACAAAGGAGAAGATCCCTTGCTCCGTCAATGTGCTTGGGCTCTCTACCGTTCATATGAAGGGACGGGAGGATGCGGAAGAAATACGGCGGTTGCTCTCTCTCTGCGGTATACGCGTGATTTCCATGCCGGGCGGCGGAAGCAACTGGGAAGACATCATGGATGCTCCTTCGGCATCTCTCAACATCGTCGTGAGAGATGAACTGGGGCTCTCTCTCGCCAAACAGATGGAGCGGGATTTCGGGACGCCGTATATGTCCTGCGGCTTTCCTTACGGTACGGACGGTACGGTGGCCTGGCTCTCGGAAATCATCGAAAAGCTGGGAGCGGGCGAATTGACACGCGCCTCGCATGAGGCGGCGAAGCTGAAAGAATTTTTGCTTCGAAAAGGCAATAATCTGGAGTCTCTCTGGGGACCGCTCTGGTTTGATGCCGTCCTCATTTCAGCGCCGCCGTCGGAAGCACTTGGCATCGCTGAAGCGATCCGCAGCGAATGGATCGATACCGCGCGTCTTTGCATCCATGCCCAGTGTGAGACAGAGAAATCAACGCCGGCAGCGGATGCTATCCGTGTCGTCATGAAAAATGAAAAGGAGATCGCTAAGGATTACGAAGACTGGCAGGGAGGACTTGTCCTCTCGTCTTCCCACGAGACGCACCTGCTCCGGCGTATGGGAAGATCATTCACCGGCTTCCACATCGCACTTCCGTCACATGACGAGGTTCATTTTTCCGATCTCCCGCAGTGTGGTCTTCGCGGGGCGGGATACCTCTACGAGCAGCTGTGGAATGCGAAATTGAGGAAACAGAGGTAGCCCTCGGGCGTGGCGCACCTTGATTAGATTTGAAGGTTTCGCTTGCATGAGAAATGGTGGTGTGGTGCATAAAATTATGGAAGCGCTGCACTGGCGGTTTTCTCGTATCGCGAACCTCATCCCTAGCCACTAGCCACCAGTCACTTCTCTCTCTATACGCAGATGGTCAATCATGCTATAATGGGAAAGAATTTTATTGCATTTTGCATGGTAAAGGAGCATTTCAATCATGAGCAAAATTTACGTCATCGGACATAAATCCCCAGATACCGACAGCATTGCGGCTGCGATTTCTTATTCCTACCTGAAGCAGCAGCAGGGCGTGGAAGCCGTCGCTGCCAGAGCGGGCGAACCGAATAAGGAAACCTGCTACGCGCTGGACTATTTCAAGGTAGAAGCACCGGAATATCTCGAAAAAGTCGAAGCTGGCACGAAGCTCATTCTTGTCGATCACAATGAATCCAAGCAGTGCGTCGACGGGGCCAAAGAGGCCGATGTACTGGAACTCATCGATCATCATCGCATCGGTGACTTCGAAACCACAAATCCGATCTTCATCCTCGTCCGTCCGGTGGGCTGCGTGAATACCGTCATCTGGGGGCTCTACAAGGCTGCTGACGTAAAACCTTCTCAGGCTGTTGCCGGCATGATGCTTTCTGCGATCATCTCTGATACCATTCTCTTCCGTTCCCCGACAACGACCGAAGAAGATAAGGCCGCAGTCAGAGAACTTGCTGAAATCGCCGGCGTCGACTATGAAAAGTACGGCATGGATATGCTGAAAGCAGGCGCAGACATTTCCGACTACTCGGCAGAAAAACTCGCCGGCAACGATACCAAGGAATTCGAATCCGCTGGTAAGACCTTCAGCTGCGGACAGATCTCCGTCATGGATCTCGCTCCAATCAATGCGAAGAAGGCGGACATCATGGCCGCTCTAGAAGCCACCAAGGCTGCCAAAGGCTATGCTGCTTCCTACCTCATGGTGACGGATATCCTCGCAGAAGATACCTATCTGTGGTTCACCTCCGGTGCAGAAGAGGCCGCAGAAAAGGCATTCGGCAAAAAAGCAGAAGACGGCGCTGTATATCTGCCGAAGGTCATGTCCCGTAAGAAACAGGTCGCTCCGTTCCTTCTGAAGGCTTACGCTGAATAAGGAGATCGAGTGCATAAAAGCCCATACGACGGAAGTCATATGGGCTTTTCTTAATGAGGGATGAAGGTGTGGTTCTCCCTCCTTCCTTTGGAAGAAGGCTGGTTTGCGTTTTCCGCCAGACAAACATATCCTGCTGAAAATCACAGAACCCATAGAACCCGCTGAACCTATTCCCAAATCCCTTGATACTATGAAAAGGACGACTCATGAACAACTATTTAAATACATTAAATCCCCGGCAGCGGGAGGCGGTCGAGACGGTGAAAGGGCCTGTACTCATCATGGCGGGCGCCGGATCCGGCAAGACGAAAGCCCTGACCTGCCGCATCGCATACATGCTTGAGCAGGGGATCTATCCGAATGAAATCCTCGCGATCACCTTCACGAACAAGGCGGCGCAGGAAATGAGAGAACGTGTACACAATCTGGTGGGACCTGCTGCGGACCGCATCTGGATGTATACCTTTCACTCCTTTGGTGCGCGCTTCCTTCGGCGTGAGATCGCTTCCTATCCGCCTTATACGGACAGGTTCACCATTTATGACTCGGATGACTCGAAGACGTTGGTGAAAAACTGCCTGAAGGAGCTGAATCTGGATGATAAGCAGTATCAGCCGAATGCGATGCAGAACCGGATCTCCTCTGCGAAGAACCAGCTGATCGATCCGAAGAAGTACAGAGAGCTGGCAGGAAGCAATTTCTTCAACCAGAAAGCGGCGGATGTATATGAGCTCTATGACAAGCACATGAAGGAGAACAATGCGCTCGACTTCGATGATCTCTTATATATCACGACGAAGCTGCTCTCCATCGAGACCATCCGCAAGCGCTGGCAGGACAGATTCCACTATATCCTGATCGACGAATATCAGGATACGAACCATGCGCAGTACCTGATGGCGAAGTACATCGCAGGAGATACGCAGAATATCTGTGCGGTCGGTGATGCGGACCAGAGCATTTATTCCTGGCGCGGCGCGGACCTACGGAATATCATAGATTTCCAGAAGGACTATCCGAAGGCGAAGCTCATCAAGCTCGAGCAGAACTACCGCTCGACGCAGACGATCCTGGACGCGGCAAATGCGGTGATACAGAACAATCCGGATCGCCCGTCGAAGCGTCTGTGGACAGAGAATAATGCCGGTACGCATCTCAAGCATTACACCGCGATCGATGAACATGCGGAAGCAAATTTCATCATCGAAACGATGCAGAAAGAGCATATGGAAAAGCATCGCCCCTATGGCGATATGGCAGTTCTCTACCGCATGAATGCGCAGTCGCGTGTTATCGAAGAAGCGCTCGTCAGACGCGGCATCGGCTATACGATGGTCGGCGGGACACGCTTCTATGACCGTGCGGAAATCCGCGATATGCTGGCTTATCTGAAGGTCATCAATAATTTCAAGGATAATATCAGCCTGGCCCGCATCATCAATACACCAAAGCGCGGTATCGGAGGGACGACGGTCGAGAAGCTCCTGGACTATGCGAATGCCGGCGGCATGTCGATGTTTGAGGGTATCATGGGCATCGAGGGCAGTGGGCTTTCTTCTGCTACGCAGCGCAAGCTTACGAATTTCTCTGCAATGATTTTTGATTTTCTGAATGCATCCACGGAAATGAATGTTTTCGAGCTGATTCAGAAGGTCATGACAGACACAAAGTATCTCGCGCAGCTGCAGGAGAGCAAGGATCCGCAGGCACAGAGCCGTGAGGAAAATCTTGGCGAACTGCTTTCTGTCGCGAAAGACTTCATCACCGAGCAGCCGGAAGGCGGACTTGCGGAATTCCTTGAAAAAGTCGCTCTCGTAAACGATGTCGACTCCTATGAAGGGGAAGACGACCGCGTCACCCTGATGACCATCCATAGTGCGAAGGGGCTGGAATTCCCGCTCGTCTTCCTGCCGGGCATGGATGAAGGTATTTTTCCGGGTGTCCGTTCCTTCATGGAGCCTGCGGCTCTTGAAGAAGAGCGACGCCTCTGCTACGTGGCGATCACGCGTGCGAAGGAAGAGCTCTATCTGTCCAATGCACACATGCGTACCATGTACGGCAAGATCAATTCGTACATGCCGAGCCGTTTCATCGAGGAAATCCCGCCGGATCTCGTGGATAAGGTCATCACGGAGGAAGATCGTGAACGCGTGCATTTCCAGGAAAGAAGCCGCAATGAAAGAGCGAGCCGCTTCGCCCTCTCGGAAGCCGCCTCCCCCGTCAAGAAGCTGAAGCCGAAGGCGGTGAGCGCGCGCTATGACTGGCAGGTCGGTGATACCGCTGTCCATACCATGTGGGGCAAGGGCAAGGTCGTCTCTGTCACGGGCAGCGGGAAAAATATGATCCTGAAAATCGAATTCCCGGGGAATAAGATGAGAAGCCTCATGGTCGCATTTGCACCGATCACGAAGGGAAATGAGTGACTAGTTGCTAGTAAGCTAGGGATTAGGAACCTTGAGTGACTAGTGGCTTAAATTTCACTTTCGGGCATCGCTCCATATATACTTGCGGCGAAGCCGCCACATCACCCGTTGAACCCATTGAACCTGCTGAACCTCTTTCGGGCGCAATCAAATGGTGATACGCCCCGAAGGCTAAACCTGACCCCGACAACTTTTGTGCTGTATTTGTATACGAGGAAATATCTATGGTACCGGAAGACATCAAAGAACAAGCAGAGAAACTAAAAAAAGAGCTCCGACATCACAGCTACCTGTACTATGTGCTGGACCGACCGGAGATCTCGGATTTTGAATTCGACCATATGTACCGGAAGCTGGTGGATCTGGAAAAAGCATATCCTGAGCTGGTGACACCGGACTCCCCGACGCAGCGTGTTGGCGGGAAGGCGTCCGATGATTTCCGGAAGGTGCGCTTCAGAAAGCCCATGCTCTCGCTGGCGAATGCATTCAATGCGGACGAGCTTCGGGACTTTGACCGCCGCGTGAAGGCAGGGCTTGGCGCAGACCATGTGGATTACATCACGGAGCTGAAGATCGACGGACTTTCCATGAATCTCATCTATGAGAACGGCAGCCTCATCCAGGGTCTGACACGAGGGGATGGCCGCGTGGGGGAAGATGTGACGGCGAATGTAAAGACCATTCACACCATTCCTCTCTATATCGAGAATGCGCCGCCCTATCTGGAGGTGCGCGGCGAAGTGTACATGCCGCGGAGATCCTTCATCGCACTGAATAAAGCGCGCGATGAGGCGGGCATCATGCCCTTTGCGAATTGCCGCAATGCGGCGGCAGGCTCTCTGCGTCAGCTCGATCCCCATGTGACGGCGGCAAGGAATCTGGCCTTTTTTGCCTATGCGCTCGGGGACATCGAAGGCATGGAGATCAAAAGCCAGGAGGAACTGCTGAAGAAGCTTTCCGATTTCCACTTTCAGGTGAATCCGAACTATCGGAAATGGAGCTCCATCGAAGGAGTCATCGAAGGGGTGAATGAGTGGGAAGTAAAGCGACATGACCTCGGCTATGATACCGACGGCATGGTCATCAAGGTGAATGATTTCAGCGAGCAGCGTGCGCTGGGAGCGACCGTTAAAGATCCGAAGTGGGCGATGGCTTACAAATATCCGCCGGAAGAAGTCGAGACGCGCATAGAGAAGATCGTCGTCACGATGGGGCGGACAGGCGTGCTGACACCATCGGCTGACCTTACGCCGGTGCATCTTGCGGGGACGACCGTAAAGCGTGCGACGCTGCACAATCTGGACTTCATCCGGGAGAAAGACATCCGTGAGGGAGACTATGTCCTCATCTACAAGGCGGGAGAGATCATTCCGGAGGTCGCAAAGGTTCTGAAGGAGAAGCGAAACGGCACAGAGGTGCCATTCGAAATGCCTGCGGTCTGTCCTGTCTGCGGCGGCGCGGTCAGTCGCATCGAAGGCGAAGCGGCTTTCCGCTGCACGAATCCCGAATGCGGCGGTGTCGTCCGTGAGAAACTCATTCACTTTGCTTCGCGTGATGCGATGAATATCGACGGCATGGGACCATCCGTTGTGGACAGTCTGATCGCCTACCATCTCGTGAATGATCCCTCTGATTTCTATACCCTGAAACAGGAAGATATCGAACAGATCGAGCGTATGGGGGAAAAGAGCGCACAGAATCTCATCGCTGCCATCGCGGACAGCAAGGGGCGTGGCCTTGCAAAGCTTCTCTTCGGACTGGGTGTCCGTTTCCTCGGTGAAAAAGGGGCCGAGCTCATCGCGAAGCGCTACCATACCATGAGTGCACTCATGGAGGCCGATGTGAGTGATATACAGGAGACGGAAGGCATCGGCAAAGTCATCGCAGGCAGCCTTTTCGACTATCTTCATGACATGAAGCATCTCATGATCATCGACAAACTTCGCAATGCCGGCGTCTTGATGGAGGAAATCGAAGAAGAACATGCGGGCGGCGCTTTCGAGGGAGAGATGGTCGTATTGACCGGCAAGCTTACCCGCATGGGCCGCCGTGAAGCTTCGGATCTCATCAAGCAGCAAGGCGGTGATACCCAGAGCTCTGTCACGAACAAGACCACGCTTGTCGTTGCCGGAGAGGATGCCGGCAGTAAGCTGGAAAAAGCCAGAGCCAAAGGCATCCCTGTCATCGATGAAGACGAATTTCTAAAACGAGCAGGACGGTAAAACAAGGGAAACGCTGATTAAATCGCAGAGTCAGATTCTACAAGAATTTTTATACATAGCTTCGTCATAACCTTCCTTAAATAGCTCGCTATTCGCGTCAGGTTATTCCTTGCTATGCATAAAAATTCAAGAGTATAATCTGATAACGATTTAATCAGTGTTTCCCAAGAAATGAGGCAGCACCCTTCCGCGCCCCTCCTGTGGAGGCGGCGTCGAATAAACGCTGCGCCGTTCATCTATCATGTCTATATATGTATTTATCTATAAAAAGGAGAATCATCATGAGCAACACGAACAAAAAAGTCAAAGTCCACTACGAAGGTACCTTTAACGACGGCACCAAGTTTGATTCCTCGTATGACAGAGGAGATCCGATCGAATTCCTCTGCGGTGCTGGCCAGATGATCAAAGGCTTCGACGAAGCGGTCAAGGATATGGCAGTCGGAGAGATCAAGAATATCCACCTGATGCCGGAGGAAGCCTACGGCATGCCGGATCCGGACAACATTCTGACCATCGAGCAGAAGCAGATGCCGGGATCCGAAGAGCTGGAAGTCGGAGAAAAAGTGTACCTTTCCGGTCCGATGGGACAGCGTTTCCCTGTCAAGGTCACTGCCAAGACCGATACGACCATCACCTTTGATGCGAATCATGAAATGGCAGGCAAGGAGCTGAATTTCAAGATCGAGCTCGTTTCTGTCGGCTGATTTTTCTGCACCGCGCAAAAAGCCAGTGGGTGTGAAAATGTATTCACACCCACTGGCTTTTTGATTGCCTGCGATTGAATCAGCGTTTCCCTAGATCTTGACCGCTTTTCTGGCGGATCACTCTTTGACGGCAGGGAGCTTCAGCTTGCTTCCCGGCGTCAGTATGCATGCATCGCCCAGATGATTCAGCTGCTGCACCTCGTAGATGTATTTTCGTACATCCATCCGATCATCGACTTTCTTTGCTGCTATATCCCAGAGTGTATCATTGTCTTGTACAGTCACGATCTCATACGTCTCTTCGCCGGCCATGCTGTCTGCATTGACATTCCAGCCACATAAAAGAATGGCTGCGATCAGAATCATTACGGCTTTTCTCATGGACATCAATCCTCCATTCCATCGGTCTTTTCGTCGCTCTCATCTCTGAAATTATATTACTTCACGGAAAAGGGGCGAACAAGAGAACACCAGATTAGAAATTCGGGGAGCATATATTTGGGGGTTCATGCCGGAGCTGTCCAAAGAAACGGATGTGGCGCGGGGATGTGATATCGCTTCCTAAGGAAAGTTTGAAAGAAGGGGTGAGTAGCTAGGGATTAGGGATTAGGAGTGACTAGTGACTGGTGACTGGTGACTAAATACCTCTTTCGGGCATCGCCGCTATGTATACTCCGCGGCGCTTCCATATTTTTATGCGCCGCACCACCACTCCTAACTCCTAACTCCTAACTCCTCACTAGAGAGCGCGAAGCTTTCGTACGCAATCATGGGACGGCACGCCCCATGGGCTAACTCTGATTCCCACTCGGCGTGTCCTGCCATGTGAAAATTCCCACCGATGCGCTGCTTGTGCGGAAAAGCCGCTATGATTTTCCCACTTGGGTATCAATGCAAATTGACTATGTTCCTGCAAAATGCTAGTATTAGTACAAATCTTATTTCACTCTCTTTGTTGCGTCTTTTGACGAAGGAAAGAGGATTTCAAGGAAGACACAGGGATGGAGCTCTTCATCACGCTGTGCCTTCCAAGGGAAATACGGATCAGATCGATGCCCGATCGGAGTCCGTATTTCCCTGGATAAGACAGGCAGGGTATGATACTTACTTACGGGGAATCAAAAGTTGGTCTGGTGCGGAAGGTCAATGAGGATGCGATCTCGCTCTCTGTACCAGATGTATATCTTCTGGCCGATGGCATGGGCGGTTATGATGGCGGACAGCTTGCCAGCCGTCTTGCCGTCTCTGCCGCAGAGGATTTTTTCCGGAGAAAATGCGAAGAACCGGTATCGGAAGCGCTCATGAAGGAAGCCGTACTGGCGGCGAATGATGCGATCCTCTCCGAAAAGACGAAGACGCCAGCACTCTCTTCGATGGGGACGACGATGGTCGTGTGCGCCTTTTCAGAGGGACAGGTCTTCTGGGCGCATGTGGGAGACAGCCGCCTTTATGTCTGGCAGGATGGAAGCCTCTCCCAGGTGACGGTGGATCACTCCTTCGTGATGCAGCTGGTAGCAGAAGGTAAGATCTCTAAAGAGGAAATGCGTCTGCATCCCAGAAAGAATGAGATCACACGTGCGGTCGGTATCGAGCGGCCGCTTTCCGTGGATACGGGATGCTTTCCGGTGAGTAAGGGGACGCTGATCCTCCTCTGCAGCGACGGCCTTTCCGGCATGGTCGAGGACGATACCCTCTCTCGTGTGATCGGAGAGAGCCCCCGTAAAGAACAGACGGACCTAGACGCGCTGGGCCATAGGCTGATGGAGCTTGTCTATGCCGCCGGTGCAAGGGATAATGTGTCGGTCATTCTGGCACTTTTTGAATGAGAACTGAGGAACGGATGCAAAGCGGCCATGTTTTTTTCTGGGCTGCTCCCTTCAGGGAAATACTGATCCCACAGTGGAATCGGCGATTTCTCAGATTTCCGTGACCAATAACAATAAGCAAGAGACGGAGCAAACAATGATAGGAAAGATTCTTGACGAACGATATGAGCTGATCAAAAAGATCGGCTCCGGCGGTATGGCTGATGTCTATATGGCCAAGGACATCCTTTTGGATCGTGTCGTAGCGGTGAAGATCCTGCACGGCAATTTTGCAGAAGACGAAGACTTCGTCCTGCGTTTCCGCCATGAAGCACAGTCCGCAGGCAAGCTCACGCATCCGAATATCGTCGGCATCTATGATGTCGGCTGTGATGGCGATATCCACTATATCGTCATGGAGTACGTGGAAGGGCAGACCTTGAAGCAGTACATCCAGTCACATCCGAGCATTCCGATCGATACGGCAGTCCGTATCGCGATCGACATCGGAAATGCGCTCGAAGAAGCGCATGATAATGGCATCATCCACTGTGATATCAAGCCGCACAATATCCTTCTCACGGGAGATGGCAAGGTGAAGGTCACTGACTTCGGCATCGCACGCGCCATCAATTCTTCGACCGTCATCGACAAGCAGTCCATCTTAGGCTCGGTACACTACCTCTCTCCGGAGCAGGCGGCCGGAGATAAGATCACGGAAAAGACGGATATTTACTCTCTTGGCATCGTGCTCTATGAAATGCTGACACATCATCTGCCCTTCGAAGGGGAGACCGCTGTCTCCATCGCGCTCAAGCATATGCAGGGGGATGTGCCGCGTCCGACGAAGTACAATCCGGCGATCTCTCCCATGCTCGAAGAGTGCCTTCTGACGGCGCTGCAGAAAGACCCGAATAAACGCTATGATACGGTGGGGGATTTTATTTCCGAGCTGAAAATCGCGCAGGGCTTCACCACGACCATCTACAAGCCGGCTTCGCATGACTTTACTGCGATGACGCGCCCGATCCACAAGGTGGAGCGGAAGCCGAAAAAAATATCCAAAGAAAGCAAGATCCTGAACTACATCGGCAACATGCCGCAGAAATACATCTGGATCAGCATGGCGGTCCTTTTCATCTGCTGTTTTGCATGGGCCTTCTTCTCCTTCGGCAGCTTCTGGAGCAGCCAGAATGTCACCGTGCCCAATGTCGTAGGCAAGCCGGTCGAGGTCGCACAGACGACGCTCAAGAAGCTCGATCTCAAGGTATCTGTCGATGAGATCGCCAGTGATGACGTCCCTGCGGGGGAGGTCATTTCCCAGACGCCGATCGCAGGGACAAATGTCAAGGCAAAGCGCATCATCCACCTTACGGTCAGCAAGGGCGGTTCTACGATGCTGATCCCTGACCTCAAGGGACTCACTCTTTCTCAGGCAAAGGAGCGTCTCGATAAGCTCGGACTCACGATCGGGGCTGTCGAAAATGGCAATGATCCTGATAAGCCGTCGGAGATCATCATTTCCCAGAGTCCGGAGCCGGGCAGCAAGATGACGAAGGGGACGCGTGTCAATATCGTCATTAATATGAAGCAGAAGGTCAGGATTCCAAGTGTCGTCGGCATGACGCTTTCAGATGCGAAGAATACACTTTCTTCTCTGAAACTGGCTGTCGGCACCATCACGTCGAGCGATGGCGGCTCGATCGATGATGCGAGTGCGGTGGTCGTCTCGCAGGACCCGGCGGCAGGTGAGACAAAGTCTGATACGGTCGTGAACCTTACTGTCGCCGCTAAGCAGAAGGCGAAGAAGAACGGGACGGTGAATATTTCCATCCCGAAAGGCGGAAATCCGCGGCAGGTAGACATCCTTGTGACCGATGACAATGGCCGCCATACGGTATACAGCGCCAAGGCAAATCCGGGGAGCACCGTCACCAAGGACGTCTCCGGCAGCGGCAGTGTGCGTGTACAGGTCATCATCGACGGCTCCGTCGTACAGGACAGGGAGCTCTGATGAAAGGAATCATTCTTAAGAACCAAAATGGCTATTTCTCGATCGCGGGAGAGGGGGAGCAGCTCACTCTTTGCCGTTCGCGGGGAAGGCTGAAACGGAAAACCGATATCCTCGTAGGGGACGCTGTCGAATATGAGACAGGGCTCGGCAGTGAAGGCGTCATCACGAAGGTATATCCTCGAAAAAATGCCCTGCATCGTCCGCCCGTCGCCAACGTCGACCAGCTCGTACTGGTGAGTGCCATCCGCACGCCGGATCTCTCGCTTGGCATCCTCGACAAAATGATCCTCATGGCAGAAAATGAGGACATCGAGCCGCTGCTCGTGATCAATAAATGCGATCTGGCCAGGGACGCCGCCAAAGAGGTGCAGGCTCTTTATGAAAAAGCGGGCTATACCTGCATCCTGACATCGCTGGTGACCGGTGAGGGGCTGGATGCGCTCAAGGCTGCCTTTCAGGGACCCATCATTGCCTTTTCAGGGCCTTCGGGCGTCGGGAAATCCAGTCTGCTGAATCACTTCCTGGCCCGTACCCATTTCGAGGCAGGTGCTGTCAGCCGGCACACCGGCCGCGGCCGCACTACGACCCGTCACGCTGAGCTCGTCCGGACTGAAAATGGCCATTTCCTGATGGATACCCCGGGCTATACGCTTCTGGATGTGCTTCATGTCAAAGCGGACGATCTTGCTTATCTCTACCGTGAATTTCGTCCTTTTCTCGGGAAATGCCGTTTCCGCGATTGTATGCATGCGAAGGAACCGGACTGTGCCGTCCGGGACGCCGTTACACGCGGCGATATCCAGGAAAAACGGTATCTGTCCTATCTCCATCTGTTAGAAGAAATCAAAGAATCTGAAGCGAGGAGGTTTTTATGAAAATCGCACCATCTCTTTTATCCGCTGATTTTGCCAATCTTGCATCCGAACTGAAGGATATCGAAAAGGCCGGCGCCGATCTTGTCCATCTGGACGTTATGGACGGTCATTTCGTGCCGAATCTGACTTTCGGATGCCCCATCATCAAAGCACTCCGAAAGCATACGACACTTCCCTTCGATGTGCATCTCATGACCGAGCATCCGGAAGTCTACTTTGATGATCTTTCCAAGGCGGGTGCAACGATGGTCTCCTTCCATGCGGAAGCGGCCGTCCATCATGACCGCCTCGTCCATGCCATTCAGGAAAAGGGGATGAAGGCCGGCATTGCGCTGAATCCGGGGACGCCGCTCTCTATGATCGAAGAGCTGCTGCCTATTCTGGACTTCGTTCTCATCATGTCTGTCAATCCCGGCTTTGGCGGACAGAAATTCATTTCCTACTCACTCGATAAGATCCGCAGATTGAAGGACATGGCGAAGGCCATGCATCGGGATGAGCTCGATATCGAAGTCGATGGCGGTGTCACACCGGATAATATCCTCGCACTCGGAGAAGCCGGTGTCACTATTTCTGTCGCAGGCTCATCTGTCTTCGGAAAGCCGGACCGCAAAGCAGCGATCGAGGCTTTAAAGAAACGCTGATCGGGGATCTCTCTTCCGAGAGACCATATGAGGAGGAAGTCGCAGAAAGGGCTTCCTCCGTTTTTTTCAGGGAGGTGATGGTATGTCTTTCGAGCCTTTCCATCTTATTTTTTTCCTGATCTGGGGGTTCTTCCTCTACAAGGCACTCTTTAGAAGGCGAAAGAGGCCGCCGGTGAATATGCCGCCGGATATCCCACAGGAGGGGAAAAGCGTGCCTCCTTCTGCTGCTGATACGGATGGCGAGTATGACTACCAAGCACTTCGCAAGAAGATCCTCACCACCTGGGGAAAGCAGGAAGAGGGAAAAGAGCTGGATCTGCCGGACGAAATGGAAAAGCCGGTCTATCATGAAAAGCCTTTACCCAAGCCCCCTCTTTCTGCTACAATAAAGAAGAAGAAAGTGACGGAAGCGAAGGATCTCTCGATGCAGGAAAGAGCACGCCTGGAACAAATGCAGGCCTATGTCAGAGAGAAACCGGTGCCGGTGAAAGAGAAGTGTGAACATCGAGAAGGGACGCTTCCGGCGGAAGAAAAGTCCGTGCCTTCTGTGAGAGAATGGACGGAAAAGGATGCCAGAGAATGGGTGCGCTATGATGCGATCTTCGGATCTCCTCGATCGAGGTCGCCATGGCAGCCGATCGGAAGGCGATAAGTTTGCATTTTGTCCTTTGTTTCGGTACAATTAGGCATATTCCGTGGTGATAAAAGAATAGGTTTTAGAAGGAAGGTGAGACGATGGATAGCTTTAATGAAGAGATTTACGGGAAAGTACTGTGGGAATGTTATCGATCGAAAGTTTACATCGTCACGCTTTCACTGATGTATGTGTTGCTCGGAGCCGCTGCAGTGATCTGGGCGATGAATGAGGATCAATTCCTTTTCTACGTTCTGGCGGTGGTCGTGATCTTCTTCTGTCTGTGGCGGATCAACCGCGTGCATCACCCGGTCGCGCTCATTTGCGAAAGGAAGCTGCTCGTGGCAGTTCCCTGGTCCTTTTTCACGTTTGACTACTACATCACGTTTCGTGCGCTCTACATGCCGGTGGCGTACAAGGATGTGGCAGGCGTCTCAAGCCGTTGGAATCATTTGTATATCGGCGGCAGAGAAGAGGGCGGACTTGTCTCTCTTCCTGTACAGCTCGCTTATGTTTCCAGAGATGGCAAGTATGATTTCCAGAACTGGGTCGAAAGCAAACAGTGTGAATAAGAAAAAGAGCCGGCCCTCCGGCTCTTTTTTGTTGATTTTTTTGACATCAGATACCGATGTACCGAGTGTTTTTCTCACCGTCTTTCTCATCCTCTGTGTTTCCCCTTGCAACGCTCGTCTCATTATGTTACCATAGCGCTAGTGTGGAAGGATGACTTCCTTGATCATGATTGATGAGGTGAAAAAATGGCTGCAAAGATTACGTATACGATTCAGGAAGAGCTTGGGGATCTCTCCACGGCTTCCAATGGATGGAAAAAACAGCTGACCTATACCAGCTGGAATAATAGAGGCGAAAAGTTCGATCTGCGTTCTTGGAATGAAGAACACACCGCAATGACCAAAGGTCTGACACTGACGAAGGATGAACTGATGAAGCTTCGCGACATCCTGAATGACATTGACTTCGACAAATATAACTCATGAGGATCCGTCCTCTCGCTTTTCCAGAATGGAAAAAGGCTCTCCCTATGGAGAGCCTTTTGGCGTATATGGGGAATTTTTAGGCAGTCCGTCGAATAGGGGGTAGGACTACATGCATCGGCATATATGAGGGGGCTTTTCATTTATATTAGAATCGGACATGAAAAATACACGAGTGAAAGCAGCTGGCGACTCAATGAGAATGCCGCTTTTCCCGCTTCTGTCATTTCAAGCGAAAGCGAGGGATGCCGATATCCTCGTAGGCATTACGCTCTCCATTCTTATTGTTTTTGCTGACTTCACAGCTTGGTATGTCACATTTATTTTTTTATAGGAGATTACGATCTATGCAAATTCTTTCTACTGATGACAAGGCATCGCGTACACAGCAGGCGATCCTTGTCGGGCTTGTCGGTCTGGCCGTGAACTTTGTCCTTGGCGGTGTGAAGGTATTCATCGGCTGGCAGAGCGGTTTCCTCTCTGTTATGGGGGATGGCTTCAATAACATCACTGATATGGGCTCGGTGCTCCTGCTCATGATGACCTTCTACTATGCCGCAAAACCATCTGACACAGAGCATCCTTTCGGACACGGGCGTCTGGAGTATATCAATTCGACCGTGATGGCAGCGGTCATCCTCTATGTGGGGATCACACTCGGAAAGGAATCCATCGAGAAGATCCTGCATCCGGAAGATACCCACTTTACGCCGCTTGTCGCCGGAATTCTGATCTTCGGCCTCATCGGGAAGCTCTTCCTGGCATGGTGGTATAAAAGAGCCAGCCAAAGGCTTTCCTCGGATTCGTTTCTGGCCTACAGCGCCGACTCCCTCTCGGATATGCTTTCTACGGCAGGTGTCCTTGTCGCGACGCTCGTAGAATATTTCTTCGGCTGGCACATCGATGGTGTGATGGGCGTCATCATGTCCCTCTTCATCCTTTGGACCGGCTATGGCATCATGAAGCAGGCGGTGAATGATATCTTAGGGTCGACACCGGATGCAGAGCTGTACAAGGAGATCAAGGATACGATCCTTCAGTGTCCGGGCGTTTATGGTGTCCATGACCTCATTGTCCATGACTATGGGCCGGAGAACCATTTTGCCACGGCCCATGTCGAGCTCGACAGCGATCTGAGTCTCGTCGAGAGCCATGAGCTGGCTGAAAATGTCATGACCACCCTTCGCGAGAAGCTCAAGGTGCAGGCGACCATTCATGCAGACCCGAAAGCCGTATCAAATCCGAAGGAAGGCGAGTACCAGCGTGATCTGGAAGCAGCCATTTACCGCTCCGGCCTGCCTTTGTCCTACCATGATTTCTTCGCCGAAGAACAGGGAGATACGATTCATATCTCCTTCGAAGTCCAGCTCGAGGGCGCATGCCGAAAGACAGATCAGGAAATCTACCAGGCACTCCAGAAGGAGCTTCTCTCGATCGATCCGCATTATCACATCGAGATGATGGTGGATCGGAACTTCATCAGAGGAAAAGTGTACGGAGAAAGCCGCGATGATCTTTTCGGGAATGAAGAAGGGAAAGTGACTAAGTGACTAGTGACTCATATAGGGCACACCCGCGGGCGGGCGTGCCCACTGATTCCTTTTGAAAACTTCGCTTGAATAAGAAATTAGAAATGAGAAATGGTGGTGCGGCGCAAAAAATAATGAAGCGCCGCAGAGTTTTGATAGCGCTTCGCGCCGTCGTCATCTCGAGCGTAGCCGAGAGATCTCTCTTGCAGAACGGTCAGCTCACCATTTGCGCTATTTCGATCACCGCTTGCTTCTAATCCCTAATCCCTCGTCACTCATCCCTGCTTTCAAACTTAGACTTGCACAGCGTTTCCTTTAGAAAATCAGGAGCCGCCTTTTTCCCCTTTTCGATTTCTTACAATTATGTTACAATAGAAAGGAAATTGAGACTGACAATCGAATAGACGGATAGCGATAGAAGAGAATAGGATGAAGGAAGTGCAGCGTATGAAGAAAAAGTGCAGCGCACTGCTCCTGGCAGGATTTCTTGCTTTCGGGGCGGGGCAGATTTCGATGGCAGACTACATGGTAGGTTCCAGAGGACCGGAAGTGCAGAACATTCAGCGTCGGCTGATCTCCAATGGCTACCGCCTGAAAGCGGACGGTAACTATAACAGCCAGACCTCGGCTGCGGTCAAGAAGTTCCAGTTCAAAAAGCATTTGGACGTCGATGGGATCGTGGGGCCTGCGACATACAAAGCCCTGATGGGAAAGGCAATGAACTGGGCGCCGGAGAAATCGACACGCAAGGCCGGACACGAGGCGAATCACAAGGCTTTTATTGGCATCGATGATGCGACCGTTGAGTGGCACCATGAAAACGCGATGTCTTCGACAGTGAAAGCCATCATGGAAGAAGCAAAGAAATATGTCGGCGTACCGTACCAGTTTGGCGGCACGACACCCAGAGGCTTCGACTGCTCCGGCTTCATCCAGTACATATTCAACCGGAAGGGCATCGTCCTTCCTCGCGGAGCGGATGAACAGTATAGTGCAGGCCGCAAGGTATCTGTCAATGCACTGAAGCCAGGGGATCTTGTCTATTTCCAGACCTATGCCGAAGGCATCTCTCATTCCGGGCTCTATCTCGGTGACGGTTACTTCATCAGTGCTACGAGCAGCCAGGGCGTCGCGGTCGCGACCATGAAGAGCGGTTACTGGCATGATCGCTACATGGGAGCCAATCGCGTGCTGTGATCGGCGGGCATTTCCCTTACATTTGACTTACAAAAGGCTGTGAAGGATGGCTTCACAGCCTTTTTGATACGGCAGGGCTTCTTCTCTGCCTCCTCTTTCGTTTTTAAGGAGTATTCCATGCGTATCGCAATGATCCAGATGGCGTCCGCTTCCGGTGACGTGGAGAGAAATATCAGTCGTGCTTTTTCCATGATGGAAGAAGCGGCAGAAAAGAGTGATCTCCTCGTACTCCCCGAGCTGTGGACAATCGGCTATAATTTTCATCACTTCGAAGAGCATATCCTTTCCCGCCATGCTCTGCTTCTCGAAAAGCTCTCTGACTTTGCAAGGACGCACCGTGTGACGCTCTCTCCGGGAACACTTCCTATCCGTCACGGTGCTATCATACGGAATACAGGCTTCCTTTTTGCACCGGATGGAAAGTGTATCGCAGAGTACAGCAAGCGGCATCTTTTCCAAGGGTACCTCGAAGCACAGCTCTTTCGTCCAGGGGATGTGCTCATGCAGACGAGGATCCATGGCATCCAGACGGGGATGGCTGTCTGCTATGAGTTCTATTTCCCGAAGATGTGGAGGAAAATGGCAAAGGCCGGGACGACCCTCGTCCTCGCGCCCGCTTCTTGGCCGAAGAAGCATATCCTCCAGTGGCGTGTCCTTTCCGCTGCCCGTGCCATCGAGAACGGCATCTGCATCTGCGCCGTCAATATGGCAGGTACCTATAAGGATGTCGTCCTCGGCGGACACTCCCGCTTCATCGATCCCCTGGGGCATGTCCTCGTAGAAGCGGGTGAGGGCGAGGAGATCTGCTATGCTGAGTATGACGAGGAAAAATATAAAGACCTCGGCAAAAAACTCTCCGTCGTCTCCGGCGTCGTATATGGAAAAAATAATTGACCTCTGCCCTGCGCAAAACCGCATTTTTTCAGGAAAGTGCGGTTTTTTCATGCACATTTTCACCAGCCCATGCGTAAGACTTGCGATACGGGAGTATCATTTCCCGTGCAGGCAGCATGGATCGCCTTGCGGGGAAAAATCATCTTTGCTACAATCGTAGTAGGTTAGATATGGATTAGTCAGACAAAAGGAGCTAATATGGCAATTTTGGAGCAGGCGTCCGTTTTAACAGATGCGATCCGTCCTGTCCCGGCAAAGGAGCTGGAACAGCGGCTGGAAAAATTTCGGAAACTCATGGATGCGCGTCATCCGGACTGGGAGATGGCAGTCATCAGTCACAAGGTAGCGATGTACTATTTCACGGGGACGATGCAGGAGGGAGCGCTCATCATCACTCCGGCGGATGCGATCCTGTGGGTGCGGCGAAATTTCGTGCGCGCTTCGAATGAGTCTCACTTCAGTGATATCCGCCCGATGCGAAGCTTCCGCGAGGCGGCGGCTCTTTATCCGCATGTCCCGCAGGTGATCTATGTGGAAACGAAGAAGACCACGCTGGACTGGATGAAGCTTTTTCATAAGCATTTTCCTTTTGAAACGGCGCTGCCGCTGGATGATGTCATGCAGGATCTGCGCCTTCGGAAAAGTGCCTATGAAATCACGCAGATGGAGCGTTCGGGAAGTATCCATGAGACGGTCTTGGATGTCGTCGCACCGAAGCTCATCCATGCGGGCATCAGTGAGGCGGAGCTTGCCATCGAGATCTACAAGGAAATGGTGATCCGCGGTTCTCATGGTACGGCGCGCTTCAATCAGTCTCTGGGGGAAGAGGCTGTCGGGCTGGCGTCCTTCGGTAAGAGTGGTCTTGTCCGCACGGGGTTTGACGGCCCCGGGGGTACGGATGGGACCTGCATCGCGGTGCAGTCCATCGGGAATGCTTTCCGCCGCTTGAAAGAGGGACGGCTCGTCTATCTCGATATTCCCTGCGGCTTTGATGGTTATCATACAGATAAGACGGTGGTCTATTACTTCGGGGAACTCGCGAAGAATCCGGAGGCGGATGCCATTCTCAAGGCGCAGGAGGAGTGTCTTCGTCTGGAGGAGGAGGTCGTCTCTTTGATGAAGCCGGGGGAGTCGATCGAGAATCTGTATCTAAAACCGATGGAAAAGTTTCAAAATATATATGGGGATGACTTCATGAACGGGGGCAAATTCTTAGGACACAGCATCGGGCTCGTGATGGATGAAGCGCCTGCTCTGGCAAAGGGCTTCAAGGAGGTGCTCGAGCCCGGTATGACGTTTGCGGTCGAACCGAAAATCGCGCTCCCAGGGCTTGGCATGGTCGGGACGGAAAACACCTATGTCATCACAGAAAAGGGCGCACGCTCTCTCACGGGGCGGTCGTATCCTTTGAGAGAAATCCACAGCTGAGCCGGGATCCTTTTGAATTTCCCATAAAAAAATGCCATGCGGATCCGTCGGGATCTGCATGGCATTTTTTATTGAAAGCCGTATTCTCTTAGTCATCCTCGTCCAGCCACTCGACCTTGCCTGTTTCTATATCGTATACAGCGCAGGCGACCTGCTCCTCTCGGAGCAGAGGATCCTTTTCCTCGGAAAAGGCAGCGCGGATCTCCTTGCCGGCGCAGAGGACATTCAAATGGCAGGCCGCACGAGGATCTTTTTCCTCACCGATGGCTTCCCGGATGGTATCTACGATGTAGCGGATGTGTCCGTCGGCTTCGCCATGGAGCGCGGCCTGCACGGCGCCGCAGCCGGTATGGCCAAGAATGACGACGAGGGGCGTTTTCAAATGGGATACGGCATACTCGATGGAGCCGAGCTGGTGGGCGTCGATCACATTTCCAGCGATGCGGATGGTGAAAAGCTCGCCAAGACCACAGGAGAAGATGACTTCGGGGATGACGCGGGAGTCCGCACAGGTGATGACCACAGCGCGGGGAGACTGCCCGCCGGTCAGGGCGAGACGTTTCTCAGGGGAGATGTCTCCGGCAAAAGCACCGCTCTTTACATACGCGGCGTTTCCTTCTTTGAGTGTTTGCAAAACGATTTCTGATGTATGCACAGCTACCTCCTTGTCCTTGACTACATGCTTATATACTACACCTTTTTATTCCCCCTGCAAAGGAAGCGGCAGAACCAGCCGCGCGAAAAAGGGCATAAAAAAACATCCGGAAAAGGCTTCCCACCTATACCCGATGCAGGCGGAGCTCGGAATCGGTGACGGTCGTCCATGGGCACCGAAGTGCGGGAGAACCTGTGCTATCGTCGGAACCCGGCCTCGCAGAGGACAGGGAAGTGGAAAAGCCATGCTTCCGGATATTCATTTTTTCTTGCTTGTCAGCCTAAAATGGGCATCGGCAGCAGGCTGTACGCTTCCGCTGACCCATCCGATGACGCACGGTGCATATAGCAGATCTGCCCCTTCCGTTGCGGCCCTCCCTGTGATCTCGTAGCGCTTAGAGAATTCTGAAGATCGGAGAAACCGTCCATCTGGGGAACATGTTCAAATATGTCCATGCTTCATGACTATATGGTACTACGTTCTAGAGGAAAAAGCAAGTGGGAAAAGAAGTGTGACGCAAGATGTAGTTTGTTTTATGGATTGCAAGAAGTTCAAATATACCATTCTTACAGTAAATACAGAGGTTTAGATGATGTATACTGTTTGGCTGTTGGTGACTGGTACCGCCTGTTTCAGTAATTTTACATCGCTTTTTCTGCTATCATTTGCTACAATACAGATAGAAAGGCGGTGATGCCATGGGACGATTCAAACAATGGGAAGAGTTGACCATCCAAGATAATTTTCTTTTTCAGAAAGTTATGCAGAACCAGCGAATCTGCAAATACCTGATCGAAAAAATTTTGGGCATCCAGATTGAAAAGATCACATTTCCTGAAGGCGAGAAATCTATAGACAACCGCTACGACAGTAAAAGCATCCGTCTGGACGTCTATGTGCACGATGAAAGTGGCCACGTTTATGACATTGAGATGCAATGCACGAATGGCGACGAGGGGGAACTCCCCAAGCGGACCCGTTACTATCAGGGCATGATTGATATGGATGAGCTGAAAAAAGGGCAGTACTATACAGAGCTGAAAGAGTCCTTCATCATCTTCATCTGTACCTTCGACCCCTTCGGCGAAAATCTCCCCATGTATACCTTCCGCCATCGCTGCATCGAAAAGGAAGGCCTGGAACTGGGTGATCTCTCGACAAAGATCTTTCTGAATGCGAAAGGCGAAAGCGATGCCCTTGACCCAGATATAGCAGCATTCCTGCGCTATGTGGACGGGAAAGCAGCAGAAGGTGCATTTACGAAAGAAGTCAATGAAGAAGTCATACGGATCAAAGAGCATAAAGAAATGAGGCGAGAATATATGACACTTTTGATGGAACTCCAAAAATATAAAACCGAAGGCATGGAGGAAGGGATAGAGATTGGCATGGAGAAAAAGAGTAGGACTGTGATCGTGAATCTTCTCAAGCTGAATATGCCGATCGATAACATTGCCGCTGCGACAGAAAGTCCGATCCCATATGTGAAAGAAATCGCACGAGAGGCCGGATACTCCGTGTGAAGATACATGTGAAGCAAAGAAAAATCTGACAACGATTTAATCAGTGTTTCCCTAGATTGCCTCAAAGTGCGCTATGCATGATGTTTCATGCACAGCGCACTTTTTTTATGCATCTTTCTTCGGATATGTTAAAATAAGATGGCAGAGGGAAAAACATTTCCATTTTGCATACAGGAGGCTTATCACATGGATGATCTGATCATAGTAGACTGTCAATATGATTTTATCGATGGTACGCTGGCTTGCGCTCACAGCCATGAGGCGGTGGCATGGCTGGTTGATTTTATCAATACGCACGAAGTGCGCGTGCTGTATACGTCTGACTGGCACAGTGAGACGAATGGTTCTTTCAAAAAGAATGGCGGCATCTGGCCGGTCCATTGTGTAGCCGGCTCCGAAGGGGCGGCGCTGGATCCCTCTTTTGCACGGGATATCAAGCGGTCGGCCAATCGTCCATCGAAGGAAAATCTCTTCCTCAAAGGTCTGCGGGATGATGTCGAAGAATACTCTGCTTTCCATGGGATGAACGCGGAAGGAAAGGCGCTGCATGATGTCGCGTCTTCTCATGTCTATGTGGGCGGTATCGCTTCGGAGTACTGTGTGAAGGAGACGGTCCTGTCTCTTTTGCAGTCAGGGCGGAGCGTGACGCTTCTCGTACCGGGGCTGGGCTGGGTCGCTGAAGAGGATCATAAAAAAGCGCTCCAAGAACTGAAAGGTCTCGGGGTCCTGCTGGTGGAAGCCTGATCTTCGCAAAACCAGCAGCTGCAGAGGCCGCTTCGAAGGAGGATTTTCATGGAAGAGACCGTGAAAGATGTCGGTGAATTCGGTCTGATCGATCGCATAGCGAAGGATCTCATCTATCGGCCGGAGCTGGTCGTGATCGGCTCGGGCGATGATGGGGCGGTGTATAGGGTGCCGGCCGGCTATGATCAGGTGATTTCCACCGATACGATGGTGGAAGGGATCCATTTTATCAAGAAGACGATGCGCCCTTCCGATGTCGGATACAAGCTCTGTGCTTCAAATTTCAGTGATATGGCTGCGATGGGAGCGGATGCGATCGGATTCGTCATTTCGGCGGCGCTCCCGGAGCAACTGCCGGTATCCTGGGTGGAATCACTCTATGAGGGGATCCGCGAGTGCTGCGCATCCTATCGCGTGAATCTTCTGGGCGGCGATGTCACGGGCTCTCCCGGTGGGGTCATCCTGACAGGAACGGTGGTCGGTATGGTGCCCAAAGGACGTGCCGTCGCGAGGAGCGGGGCGCGCGCTGGCGATCTCGTCTTTGCGACGGAGACACTGGGTGACGCGGCCGCCGGACTCTCCGCGCTCCTTGCGGGGCTTCAGGAAGAGTATCCCTCTCTATGTGAGCACCACCAGCGGCCGCGTCCGCAGATCAAGCTCGGCAGCGCACTCAGAGCAGCCGGAGCGACATCTTTGAATGATGTCTCGGATGGTCTTTCCTCAGAGATCAATGAGATTGCCAAAGCGAGCCATGTAGAGATCGAGCTTTTTCGCGGGAAGATCCCGATTTCCGAAGAAGCCGGAAAACTGGGCGCGCGTCTCTCCAAGGATCCGCTGGACTGGGCACTCACGGGTGGTGAGGACTATGAACTCATCGGGACGATCTCAGAAGAAGACCTTCAAAAGCTCGATCCGTTGCTGCCTGTCTCTGTGATCGGAAGGGTCACTGAGAAAGGCACAGGCATCGTGTATCTGACGGATCGAGACGGGAAGAAGAGGCTTTTCGCCAAAGGGTATGATCATTTTGGTGATTCATGACCGATGATCAGGCAAGGCAGTATATAGTAGAATATATGGAGTCCACGATAGGTATTGTAAAAAGGAGAAAAACGATGTACACACTGGTAGTCATTCGTCATGGAGAAAGTGAATGGAATCAGAAGAATTTATTCTGCGGCTGGACGGATGTCGAGCTGACGGAGAAAGGCTACAGCGAAGCGCGTGAGGCAGGCCGCCTGCTCGCTAAAGAGGGATTTACCTTCGACAAATGCTATACATCTGTACTGAAGCGTGCCATTCATACGGCATACACGGTGCTCGATGAGATGGATCTCACCTGGATCCCTGTCGAGAAGAATTATCACCTGAATGAGCGTCACTACGGGGCGCTGCAGGGACTCAACAAGACAGAGACCACGGATAAGTACGGTGCTGAGCAGGTCCATCTGTGGCGTCGTTCCTATGACGTCCGTCCGCCGGCTCTTTCGGCAGATGATCCAAGATGCCCGGAGAACCAGGCGCCGTATCAGAAATTCAAGGATGAGGTACAGCTCCCTTTGACAGAATGCCTGAAGGATACAGTCGCACGTGTGGCTCCGTACTTTGAAGACGTGATCCGTCCGGAAATCGCAAAGGGAGAGAAGATCCTGATCGCAGCCCATGGGAATTCCATCCGCGCGCTCCGAAAGCACCTGGAAGGTATCTCGAATGAAGAGATCGCCGGCATGAATGTACCGACCGGTGTGCCGCTCGTGTATCATCTGAATGAAGACTTCACGGTGCATGATGTAAGCTACTTAGGAGATCAGGATGCCATCGCGGCGAAGATCAATGCAGTCAAGAATCAGTCGAAGGGTTCTAAGTAAAAAAACGGTTTCACGGGAGATGGTCACCATCCCAAAGGAGGCATTCTATTCACTCATGATGAAAGCGTGGAATACAGAAAGCGAGATCTATGGAGCGCAAGAGAGCCTGCTCATCATGGAAGGCGGTGCGATGCGCGGGCTCTTCACGGCCGGCGTGCTGGACGCCTTCATGGAGGAAGGACTGTATTTCCCCTGCTCTATGGGGATCTCAGCCGGTTCCATGCAGGGGCTGTGCTACCTGGCACACCAGAGGGGGAGAAGTCTTCGGATGAATACCCGATTTGCGAAGGATCCGCGCTATATGGGACTGCGGCATCTGGTGAAGCGGGGGAGTTATTTCAATTTCCACTTCATCTTCGGCGAGCTTTCGGAGTCGATCGATCCCTACGATTTTGTGGCAGCGGAACAGTCAAAGGAGACGCTCTATATCATCATGACGGATGCTTTCACAGGTCAGCCGGTCTACGTGTCGAGTCGTTCGTGTACGATGAGGGAATTTTTCAAGATCTCGGAAGCCAGCTGCTCGATCCCGCTTTTCTCAAAGCCTGTCCCTTTGAAGGGCGGCGTCTATGTAGACGGCGGGATCGGCATGCCTTTTGTGCCGCTGCCTGAGGAGCTTCCCACGTGCTGCCGAAAGCCGGTGTACATCTTAACGCGCGATAGAGACTATCGCAAAAAGCCGGTGCCTGCCGGATTTCATGCGCTGCTCTCTCTGTTCTATGGGAAGGACTATCCGCGGGTGGTCGAGAAAATGTGCGCCATCCCTGCGATATATAATAAAAAAGTAGAAAAACTCCTTTCTTTGGAAAAAGAAGGGCGCGTCTTTGTCATCCGTCCGAAGAAGCCCGTCGTCGTATCACGGACGGAGAAGAATGTGGAGAAGCTCCGCTCGCTCCACCGAGAGGGCTATGAGGCAGGTCTTGCCTGCCATGAAGATCTAATGAGGTGGCTCCATGAAACATGAGGTAGTACTACATACAAAGAGCGTGGATGAAACGATGGCGCTTGGACGATTTCTCGGAACAGCAGCGGTGAATGATGAATTCATCGCCCTGTCCGGAGATCTGGGCGCCGGCAAGACTCATTTCGTGCAGGGACTCGCTGCCGGCATGGGCATTCCCGGCGTCATCGGGAGCCCGACATTCACGATCATGAATTATTACGAGGGCGCGCTTCCCCTGAAGCACTTTGATTTCTACCGCCTGCATCGAGAAGAAGAGCTCTATGATATCGGGTGGGAGGAATACAGCACGGGCGGCGTGACGGTTGCTGAGTGGGCCGACATGTTTCCTGATGTCGTGCCGCCGGAAGCGATCCATATAGACATCCGTGTCCTCTCGGAAACAGAAAGAGAAATCCGCATCACATGGAGCGACGCCGCTCCGGATGCGATCGTAAAGGAGATTACACATTATGCTTCTAGCCATTGATACCTCTTCCCTTGTGCTGTCGTGTGCGCTGGCGGAAAAAGACCGGCTCGTCGCAGAATGGACGGTACAGAAAAGACTGACCCATTCCGAGCAGCTCATTCCGCATCTGGATGCCATGATGAAGGAGGCAGGCGTATCTAAGGAAGACATCACGGCCATCGCTGTCTCCATCGGGCCCGGTTCATTCACCGGACTGCGCATCGGCCTTGCGACAGCGAAGATGGCAGCCTATATCTGGAAAGTACCGATCGTAGGGGTCGATACGCTGGAGTCACTGGCACGAAATATGGAGGGGGCCGAGGCTTTCATCCTGCCGCTCGAGGATGCCCAGCGAGGCCATGTCTATGCGGCGCTCTACGGGGCTTTTGACGAATTCTGGAAGGAAGCACCGGAAGAGGCGGCGCCCATTGACGATGTCATTGCGGCGGCTCTCCGTCATGGCGGCCCTGTCATTGCGGTCGGTGAATGTGCCGATACGTATAAGGAAAAGCTCGAGTCCGCTGGTATCCGCGTGGCAGCGCCGCACAGCCGTCTTGCCAGAGCCGGCAGTGTCGCAAGGGCAGCCTGGGCAAGGCTGGAAAAGGGCGAAAAGGATGATCCGCTCTCCCTTCTTCCGAATTACATTCGCCGCAGTGAGGCAGAGGTCTTATGGGAAAAACTGCACGGGAAATCCTGATCCGCGAAGCAGAGGAAAAGGATGTGTCTGCCATTTATGATATCGGCTGCCTCTGCTTTTCCGATGCGTGGCGCAGGGAAACGGTGCATCATGACCTCATGGAGAATGAGCACAGCTTCTACCTTGTGGCCGAAGAGGACGGGTTTATCACAGGCTATGGCTGTTTCTGGTTCATCGCGGGTGAAGCACAGCTTGTGAATATCGGCGTCCGCCCATGCTGCCGGCGTCAGGGCATCGGACGTATGCTCCTTCAAAAGGGCATCGAAGAAGCTCAGGGCCGTGGTATGCAGACGATGTTTCTCGAAGTCCGCGTGAGTAATCTGCCCGCACAGAAGATGTATGAGACCTTCGGATTCAAAAATCTGGGCCTCCGAAAGAAGGTCTACGAGCTGCCCATCGAGGATGGGTATGTGATGGAAAGAGCATTGTGACCGGACCGGAAACGTAAAGACAAAGAGGAGGGCTTACGCCTTTTCCATCTTTACCCGGCGGAAAAGCCGCTCCCCTTTCTCAGGGGAAGAAGGCCTTTTCTCATTCCCCTGACCCCTATGTCCGGGGATCTATTCAACACTAAATAAGGAGTCAACATGAAAATACTAGCCTTTGAATCGAGCTGCGATGAGACTTCCTGCGCAGTCATCGAAGATGGGCGTCATATCTTATCCGATGTGATCTCCACGCAGGTGCCGATCCATAAGAAATTCGGCGGTGTCGTGCCGGAGATCGCATCCCGCCACCATATCGAGGATGTCCTTCCTGTCGCCATCGAAGCTCTGGAAGAAGCGCATCTAGGCTGGCAGGATATAGATGCCATCGCCGTGACGCAGGGACCGGGGCTCGTGGGCGCACTGCTGGTCGGTGTCGCAGCGGCGAAATCCGCAGCATGGGCACTCGGAAAACCGCTGATCGCAGTCAACCATATGGAAGGGCATATCTTTGCAAATCTTCTTCAGTATCCGGATCTGGAACCGCCATTCCTTGCGCTTGTCGTCTCCGGCGGCCACACGATGATCGTTATCGTGAAGGATTACAACACCTTCGAGCTTTTGGGACAGACGCGCGATGATGCGGCCGGAGAAGCCTTCGATAAGATCGCCCGTGTGATGGGCTATCCCTATCCGGGCGGTCCTCACATCGACCGTCTGGCACAGGAAGGGGATCCGAATGCCATCCATTTCCCGATGGGACTTGGAAAAGAGCACACCTATGATTTCTCCTTCAGCGGACTTAAATCAGCGGTCATCAATTACCTCAATACGGCCAAAATGAAGAAAGAGGAGGTCCATCCGAAGGATGTGGCAGCCTCCTTCCAGAAAGCCGTCGTCGATGTACTGGTCGAGAAAGCCATGCGCGCCGTCGATGCGACAGGTCTTTCGACCATTGCCCTTGCCGGTGGTGTCGCTGCCAACAGCGGTCTTCGCAAGGCCTTGAAGGCAGCCTGTGACAAACGCGGCATCCGCATGTGCCGTCCCGATCCCGTCCTCTGCACAGACAATGGAGCCATGATCGGCTGCCGTGCCTACTACATGGCACAGGCGGGGGACTATGCCCCTCTGACACTCAATGCAGATCCCCGTCTGCCGTTCCTGGCAGATCAGGTGAAGCTCTAAACTTTGCGAATGAAAAGAGGATGAAACGCGATGCAGACCCGAGGAATCGAAGTCAGTCAGCTCTATACCCTAGTCCGGGATACGACCAATCTGACTGGCGTACAGGCAAAAATCTTAGATCACATGCAGGTGGCTCTGCAGTGCGCTTCCGATATTTCCAAGAGCCAGGTCTACCTCTGTGCCCGAGGGAAGAATGAAGACATCTCTGTCATACTGACAGCCGTGAAGCCATCCTACACCCATGGCTCGACATTTTTCCATGCCGGAGACACCTTTCTGGTGGATGATCTGGCGATCGTCGACAATGTCTTCCAGACAGGGCGCAAGGTCGTCGGCAGGAAGGAACTGGATCAAGGACGGGAGATCGCCGTCACAGCGTATCCGATCGTTGATAATGCAGGACGGCCCTTTGCCGTCGTCTGCTTTGCCTCCGTGTCCCTGTCCCAGCAGCAGGTGCTGACCGATACGGCGAATCTGGCGCTGCAGGTACCATTTGCCGGCAAAGACTACTACAGCATCCGTCCGCAGGACGGCGTCATCATCCTCGATGCCGCCGGACGCATCATGTATGCCAATGACATGGCCGACGATCTTTATCTCGTGCTGGACAAGGAGGCGATCGAGCAGCGTGACATCATCGGACACACCATCGTCCACTTCCCGCTGGTCGATGAAGTCATGAAGACAGGTCGCCCCGCATTCAGTGATGAAGTGTCTGAAAATATGACGCTCTCCGCCTGGGGGCTCCCGATCATTTCCGGAGGCCGGGTGACGCGGACGGTGATCGTTTTAACTGACGTGACAGCCATCCGTGAAAAAGAACGGCAGATCCTTGTCAAGGACTCCGTCATCAAAGAGATCCATCACCGCGTCAAAAACAGTTTGAATACCATTGCGGGGATGCTTCGCATGCAGGCGCGGCGCTCAAAGGATGAAGATACAAAAGAAGCACTGAAGAGAGCCGTCAGCCGGATACTTGGAATCTCCAAGATCCACGACATTTTGGCGAACCAGAGTGGGGATCAGGTCGATATGGACGTGCTTCTCGATAAGATCTGCAAGCTCTCTGTTGACAGTCTCGCACTCTGCGCCGTCGATGTGGTGCGCGAAAAAGGAAAGCGGCCTTTGATCGTGAATTCCGAAAAAGCCGTACCGCTTGCGATCGCAACGAATGAACTCATTCATAATGCGATCGACCACGGATTTCATAAGATGCCGCGCGGCACTCTGGTGGTCGGCACGGAGATCGATCATGGACGCCTGCATGTATCTGTCAAAAATAATGGACACCCGCTGCCGGAAGATTTCAGTACAAGGACATTTGATCTGGGGCTTCAAATCGTCAGAAATCTCGCAGAGATCGAACTCAAGGGCGAGTTTGTCTTAAAAAATGAGGATTCTATGGTCGTGGCAGATATTTACTGCCCGCTGGCTTTGATGGAGGCATAAAAAATGGCAGAAAAATATAGAATCGTCATAGCAGATGATGAAGCGCTCATCTGCATGGATTTAAGGGAAATGCTCGAAGAAGCCGGACACACAGTCGTCGGTGTCGGCTCAGATGGGGTGGAGGCTTTGGATCTTGTCAAAGAAAAAAAGCCGGATCTCGTCATCCTCGATGTGAAAATGCCGCGCCTTGACGGCATCCAGACAGCAAAGATGATCGCCCACGACAATGCGGCGCCCGTGGTCCTCCTGACGGCTTTCGGTGATGAAGACATCATCGAAAAAGCGAAGAAGTCCATGGTCTTCGGCTATGTCATGAAGCCTGTCGATGAGAGAAATCTGTTCCCCGCCATCCAGATCGCAGTGTCTCAGTTTAGGCAGAAGAGCGAGATCGTGGATCGGGTGAAGGACATGGAGCGTGAATTCGCCGCCAGAAAAATCATCGACCGCGCCAAAGGACTTCTCATGGACTACTACCATATCAGCGAAGAGGATGCCTACCGACGTATGCAGCAGACCAGCATGAAGCGCGGCATCGCCCTCGCTGATGTGGCACAGAAGATTGTCAAGGAGATCATGGCGCGAAAGAATAAATAGCGATACATTCCAAGCCATGCATACCATTTTATGAGTTTCGAAAGGAGCGATTTTTATGAAGTACACATTTTTCGGACATGCCTGCTTCCGTCTGGACACCGGCAAGGAGAAGCTGCTTTTCGATCCCTTCCTCACCGGAAACGGAGACGCCGCCGTATCTCCGAATCGGGTGAAATGCGACTACATTCTGCTTTCCCATGCGCACAGCGATCATTTTGGTGACTCTGTAGAAATCGCCCGCCGCACGGGTGCTACGGTCATTGCCATCCCTGAAGTCATCGGTCTTTTCCCGAAGACGGTCTTGAACTTTGCACCGATGAATTTAGGCGGCCAGTACAAGACAGACTTTGCTACGATCAAAATGGTACAGGCGCTGCACAGCTGCGGCGTGCCGGGCGGCATCCCCTGCGGATTTATCATTTCTTTCAAAGAGGGACCGACCGTCTACTACGCAGGCGATACGGCGCTCTTTGGTGATATGAAGCTCTTCGGCGAGATGTATGATATCGACTATGCCATCCTTCCGATCGGGGATAACTACACGATGGGGCCGGAGGATGCGCTCCTCGCTGCGAAATTCCTGAAAGCAAAGCATGTGATCCCCCTTCACTACAATACCTGGCCCGTTATCGCGCAGGATCCGGCGGCGTTTGCGGAAAAGGGTAGGGAAGAGGGCATAGACGTCATCGTCGTGAAGCCAGGAGAGAGTATCGAACTGTAAGCAGTAAAGCATACAGGCAGAAAAAAGAGGAATGCTGATTCTGCCTTGATGAGACAGGATCAGCGATTCCCCGGTATGAGGAGTATCCATGACAAATAAGGAAGAAAAATTCTGGGGCGCCGTTCGTGCGTCTGAAAAAGACTGGCAGGCAGCTTCTGATCTTTTGACGGTCCTGTGGACAAAGAACATGTCGCCGGAGACATACAGCGCATTTCTCACCGCTTTTCGTCATATGGCAGCCCTTCAAGAGGAGATGACGCTGAAGCTCTCCAAGACATGGAAAGGAAGCCGCCAGTCGTATGCGGCGGCTTTTCTGCTAGAAGCCGCGAAGGCTTTCGACGTGCTGAAAGAGATCGGACGCCATGCTCTGCTGCGGACTGACCTGCCTGTACCGGAGGAGATCCTGGCCCTCGTGGAACTCTCTGGCGGGGCAGCCACGGAGTGGCAGAAGATCCTCCGCTATATGGAAGATACGGAGGGAAACCGCTTGAAGATGGAAGCGCGCCTGCATCGCATCGCTGCCTATCAGGAACGCGGGGAAAAGGAGAGCTTTGCACTTCTTCGCTTCCTGTACAGCGGAGAAGATGCCGTCACTCTCATCTACTGGAAGGATGCTGTAACGGATCTTTCCCGTTTTCTCTCTGCCGTGAATCGAAAAGCAGAGCTTCTGCAGCGGCTCATCGAAGAGGCATAAGCACAGCAGGGCGCGGATCCCATGCCAAACGAAAGATTGCCCCTGCCATTTGCGCCTTTTTGGCAGATAGTCCCTTTAATATTTCAAGTTTCGATGCTTCCCACTGGAAATTTCTCAAATATCATGTATAATAGAAGTACATGGAGGAAATGCCATGCAGCAGAGTTGTTCTGCTTGTCCAATTGATGATTATTTCCCTGATTATCAATTCGGCTGCGTCTGAATCATACTCCTCAATGATTCGTTCGCACAGGAAAGCGGCTTACGCCGCTTTTTTGTTGCCCTTTTATGGTATAATTTGAAAAACATGCAGCAGCCGTTTCCCTTGTTTTTTAATGCAAAAGGAGAGACCTATGACCAGACCGGTGCGCAATTACAAATGGAAGGATGGGAAAACGCTTTCCCTCGGAGATGTTTCCCTTGTCATGGGTATCCTGAACGTGACGCCCGACTCCTTCTCCGACGGAGGCTTGTGGAATACCAAAGAACATGCGATGTCTCATATGAAAGACATGGTGGCAGACGGTGCTGCTATGATCGATGTCGGCGCAGAATCGACAAGGCCGGGACACACGGAGCTGACGGCAGAGGAAGAGACGGCGCGCCTCATGCAGCTCTTGCCCGAGCTTCTTTCGCGATGCAGCGTACCGATCTCCATCGACTCCTACCACTATGAGACGATGGAAAAAGCCCTGTCCGCCGGAGCGCACATGGTGAATGATGTCTGGGGCTTCCAGTACGATGACGGCAGCATGGCCCGCGTGGCGGCAGACTATGGCGTCCCTGCCATCCTGATGCACAACCAGAATGGCACTGTGTACACGGGAGATATCATCTCCTCGATGAAGTCCTTCTTCGACCGGACACTTTCCATCGCGATCGCCGCCGGTGTGAAGGAAGAGAACATCATCCTGGATCCGGGCATCGGCTTTGGAAAGACCGGCGAGCAGAATATGGAGGTACTCGCCCGCCTGAATGAACTCACACAGGCATACCCGTATCCATGGCTTCTCGGCGTCAGCCGCAAGCGGTTCATCGGCACGATCCTTGACCTTCCGGCAGAAGAAAGAGACGAGGGGACAGCAGCGGTGAACCTTTGGGGCATCGAAAAGGGCTGCATCCTCTTCCGTGTCCATGATGTGAAGACGACGGCAAGAGAAGTGAAGATGTGGGATGCGCTCAGAAAACAGGCGCGCCTGCAGCATGGGGGAAAGTGACTGTTAGCCGAAGGGATCGTTGTGAGCATCCATTTATTAAAAAGAGAGCGCTTTGGCGCTCTCTTTTTAATTGAGAATGATAATACGGAATAGCTATTGAGAATCAAAAATGGTATAATTGTTGCAAATTACATCTTTTACGGACGATGGATGGATGATCGAGAACATATCACAGACATGATAGCAAAACTGCACAGCAGAAGGACGCACCCGGTATTCTGAAAGACCGGAAAGACGCGTACATCAAAGCTTCCATCCATCTCCAGAAATCGAGGGCATGATGACACAAGGACGAACCGCCTGCCGCTGGCATATCCGGGCAGGCGAAAACGAAACAAAAGAGATCCCTGCGTTTTTCCGCAGGCATTCGGTCACAGATGGTCTTGCGCGTATCCTGATGCGGCGCGGACTGGATACAGAAGACAAATTATCCCATTTTTTATACGATGACCTATCGGATCTATCAGATCCTTTCTTGATGAAGGGGATGAAGGAGGGCGTCACCCGTATGCTTTCTGCGATCGATCGCAGAGAGAAGATCGTAGTCTACGGAGACTATGACGTAGACGGCATCACATCGACTTCGATCCTCGTGCGCTGTCTGAAGGGCATGGGCGCGGATGTCGGATACTACATTCCCCGGAGAGAAACGGAAGGATATGGGCTGAATGAGAAGGCTTTGCTTTCCCTCCGGAAAGAGGGCTATACGCTCCTCATCACGGTGGACTGCGGTATCAGCTCGGCAGAGCTGATCGCAAGGAAACCCGAGGGTCTGGATATCATCGTGACGGACCATCACACGCCGCCCGAGCAGCTGCCGGCATGCATCGCCGTGATCAATCCTCACCAGAAGGACTGCCCGTATCCGTACAAGGAGCTGGCGGGCTGCGGCGTCGCTTTCATGGTCGCCAGAGCACTGCATCTGGCAAGGGATGGTGTCGATTTCACAGACAATGTAGAGCTCGCCGCACTGGGGACGATCGCAGACGTGGTATCTCTGACCGGAGAAAACCGTATCCTGGTACGGGAGGGGATGAAGCGTTTCCTTACGACCTCCATCAAGGGCCTTTCTTCGCTTCTGATCGCATCAGGCATCGTCCATGAGGATACGAAAGCCATCACACATGCGGATCAGGTGTCCTTCGGTCTGGCGCCCCGTCTGAATGCGGCCGGACGCATTGCCCATGCCAGAGAAGGCGTGCAGCTGATGACGACGGAGTCCAGTGAAGAGGCGGAGCGCCTCGCGAGCCAGCTCTGTGATACAAATGTAACGCGCCAGCAAATCGAGCGGAATATCTTCGAGGAAGCGCAGAAGCGCATCGCCGAGCTCGCTATCGAAAAGGACATGGCCCTTGTCGTGGACGGGCAGGACTGGCATCCCGGCGTCATCGGCATCGTGGCGTCGCGCATCCTGGAGATCTACCATCGTCCGGTACTGGTGCTGACAGTCCGAGACGGAGTCGGGAAAGGCTCCTGTCGCTCCATCCCTGCTTTCAATATCTATGAAGCCTTGGCGGCTCAGAAGGATCTCTTGCTCCAGTATGGCGGACACAAAATGGCAGCCGGCTTCTCTATCGAGGCAGACAAGATCCCCGAATTCCGAAAACGGCTCAATGCCTATGCGAAAGCAAGGCTCACTCCCGAAGACTGTATCCCTGTCCTTGAGGTAGAGGAGTGCCTGCCGCTCTCCGATGTATCCATCGATTTCATTCACTCGCTCGACCTTTTAGAGCCCTGCGGCTGTGACAATCCGAAGCCCATCTTTGCCACGCGGCAGGCTTTCGTGGAAACGGCGCGCCGCATCGGACAGGACAGGCGGCATTTCAAATGTCAGCTGTCGGCTGGGAAGGAGCTTATCGATGCGATCTTCTGGGGCGTGGGGGATATCGATCCCTGCCGCGCAGGGGATGTGGTCGATCTTGTTTTCGAACCGGAAGTCCATGAATGGTATGGCGAGCATGTGCAGCTCATCTGCCGCGATATCCGAGAGGAAAATGAGAAGCTGCTCTCCCGCGATCTGCTGGTAGACATCTACAAAAAGCTCACCGTTTTCCTGAAGGACCAGCCACGACCTGTGAAGGAGGTACAGAGCTGCCTCATGACGCAGGGCGGCTTCGAAAAAGTCAGCCTCAGCATGGGACTTGCCGTTTTTGAAGAGCTTGAGCTCCTCTCACGCTTTTCCAGAAACGGGGAAGAATTTTATCAGCGCCGTATCGCAACGAAAAAGCTGGATCTCATGGAGTCTGAAGTATATAGGAAGCATAGAATGTTTTAGGGCGAGGTCGTGACAGCTTCGCCGTGGATTCTTCGGGATGCCTGAAGATATCATCTCGCTTTACCAGTCACGCCTGATACCGGCTCTCCTTTCACAGGTGATGATACACCTCCATTCCTTGGAACGCAGAAAACGGAGAGCGGGCAGTGCCATTTTCATGAGGGAGCTTCCGGCACTGCCTTCCGGAGCTTGCACCCGGAAACCTTAATTTTGATGCTGTAAGGAGGCACCGCTATGAATGATACAGAAAACAAAAAAACAGAAGTACCGGTAGAAATGAATGCCCTTCCAGCACCAAGCGTATTCAATCGCAATCTCAATGAAGAGACCATCCATACGGATGCCTCCGCTTCTACGCTGGCCGAATTTCTGATCCATCAGGATGAATATGTAGAACGCATGAAAGAGCGGCAGGATTTTGCCGGAGAGAAAGAAGAAGAGCATAAAAAGCTCTTCGACAAGCTGAAAACGTACATGCATGATGAGAAATCGCTCGACCTCATCGAAGAAGCCTACGAGCTGGCAGAAAAAGCCCATGCGGGACAGACCAGACAGACGGGCGAGCCATACATCATCCATCCCGTCTCTGTGGCCTATATTCTGGCGGAGCTGGAAATGGATAAGGAAGGCGTCATGGCAGCACTCCTGCATGATGTCGTCGAGGATACCGGCTATACGCTGGAAGATCTCAAAATGCTCTTTGGTGAAGAAGTCGCCTTCCTGGTCGATGGCGTGACGAAGCTCTCCCAATTCCACTACAAGGACAAAGAAGACCAGCAGCTTGAGAATTTCCGCAAAATGTTCCTCGCAATGGCCAAGGATATCCGCGTCGTCGTCATCAAGCTGGCAGACCGCCTGCACAATATGCGTACCCTAGGCATCTTCCGGCGGGAAAAGCAGATCCGCATCGCGCGCGAAACGATCGAGATCTATGCTCCGCTGGCACACCGCTTGGGGATCTATAACATCAAGTGGGAACTGGAGGATCTCTGCTTCCACTACCTGCATCCGGAGGAATATGCTGACCTCGTGCGCCAGATGAAGCAGAAGCGCAAGGCGCGTGAGGAGATCGTCGATGATACCATGCGCGTGCTCCACGAACACATCGAGGAAGCGGGGATCAAGGCGACCATCACGGGACGTCCGAAGCATTTCTACAGTATTTATAAGAAAATGAAAAGGGATAACAAAGACTTATCCCAGATCTATGACCTCTATGCGGTGCGTGTCATCGTGGATACCATCCCGCAGTGCTATGCGATCCTCGGCATCGCACACTCTCTTTGGAGACCTCTTCCGAACCGCTTCAAGGACTACATCGCTGTCCCGAAGCCGAATATGTACCAGTCGCTCCATACGACCGTCATCGGGACGAAGGGGCAGCCGGTAGAGATCCAGATCCGCACGTGGGAAATGCACCATATTTCCGAATACGGTGTCGCCGCTCACTGGCGCTACAAGGAAGGCAGACATGCCGGCGGCAAGGACTTCGATGCGAAGATCTCCTGGCTGCGCCGCATCTTGGAATGGCAGGATACCAGCAACCCGAAGGAATTCATGAATGCCCTGAAGCTCGATGTATTCTCGGATGAAGTTTTCGTCTTCACACCGAAGGGCGATGTCATCAACCTGCCGAAGGGCTCGATCCCGATCGACTTTGCTTACCGCATCCATACAGAAGTCGGCAACCGCTGCATCGGTGCGAAGGTGAATAATAAGATCGTCCCGCTCGATACAAAGCTGAAGAACGGGGATATCGTCTCTGTCATCACTTCGAAAAATGGCAAGCCGAGCTATGACTGGATCAATATGGTCGGTGCTGCTGACAGTAAGGCGAAGATCCGCAGCTGGTTCAAGAAAGAAAACAGAGAAGAAAATATAGCACGCGGGCAGCAGCTCCTGCTCGAGGAAACAGACCGTTTCGGCTATGAATGGAAGAAGCTCATCGGAAAAGACCGCCTGCTCGAGGTCGCAAAGACCTTCAACTGTCCGACCACCGATGACCTTCTTGCCTCCATCGGCTTCGGCGGTATCCCCGTGAAGAGCACGATGGTGAAGCTCACGGAAAGATACAAGAAGGAGCTTGCTCTCCAAAAGCCCGTACTTCAAAAGACCGCAAAGGATCTGGAGAATCTCAAAATGCGCAGCATGAAAGCGCGCTCGTCCTCCGGCATCCTCGTCCGCGGGGAAGTGGGACTCGAGGTGCATCTCGCCAAGTGCTGTACCCCGGTGCCGGGTGACTCCATCGTCGGCTTCGTGACGCGCGGCCGCGGCGTCTCAGTCCATTGTGCGGACTGTCCGAATGCCATCAATTTCCCGGACAAAGACCGCATGATCGATGTGTCATGGGAAGAAGAGACCGGCGGCATGTTCCTCGTCACGATCGAAGTCATCTGCTACGACCGCACCGGTCTCATGGCGGACATCCTGGCCGTGCTGACCGAGATGAAGCTCTCCGTCTCTGCAGCGAATGTCAAGGTCGAGAACAATGGCATGGCCGTCATGAATCTTGGCATCCAGATCAAGGATCTGGCGCAGCTCGACTTCATCATGACCAAGATCCGCCGCATCAAGGGCGTCCATTCAGTCAGAAGAATGCGGTCGTCGAAGGGGGAAAATTAGTAAGAAGGGGTGAGTGGTGACTGGTGACTTGCATACCACTTTCGGGCACCACCCCCATAGAACCTATAGAACCTATAGAACCTATAGAACCTGCTGAACCTCTTTCGCAAACAATCAGGGGGCGGGCACGCCCCACGGGCTGACCCCGAACCCTGAACCATTTTATAAAGGAGACTTATCTATGCGTGCTGTCGTTCAAAAATGCAACTGGTGCAAGGTGGATTCCGAAGGTGAAGAAACGGCTTCCATTTCCAAAGGCTTTGTCGTTCTTCTGGGTGTCAAAAAAGGCGATACCGAGAAAGAGGCAGAGTACATCGCAGACAAGATCCTTCACCTTCGCATCTTCGAGGATGAAAATGATAAACTGAACCTGTCCCTCTTGGACGTGAAAGGGGAGCTTGCGATCGTTTCCCAGTTCACTCTCTATGGCGACGCCAGAAAGGGGCGCCGCCCCAGCTTTTCACAGGCGGAGCTTCCGGAACGGGCGAATGCGCTTTATGAATATGTCGTTGACATCTGCCGTAAAGCCGGTGTCTCTGTTGGGACCGGCCGTTTCCGCACCCATATGAAGGTGGCCCTCGAAAATGACGGCCCCGTGACGCTGCTTCTCGACAGCGATAAGAATTTTTAGCCGCTGCCGCAAATACGTGAATCAAAGGAGGATTTGTTATGAAAATCAAATACACAGTACTCGGTCCTTTTATGACAAACACCTATATCGTGTACAATGAAAAGACCATGGAAGGGCTGGTCGTAGATCCCTCCTTTACACCGGAACACTACATCCATGCCATCCTGCAGGATCAGATCGAGCTGAGATCCATTTTTCTGACACATGCCCATGTGGACCATATGGCCGGTATGAATGCGCTGCGCGCCCGTTTCCCGAAAGCTGAGCTCTACATGAGCCGCGGGGACGCCTCGTATCTGAAAGACCCCTCCAAGAATTTATCCTATGAATTCCCCGACCACGTACTCGTAGAGGATCCGGAGCACTGGGTGAAAGGGGGAGACCTTATCAAGACCTGCGGACTGGACTTTACCGTGATCGATACCCCGGGGCATACGCCGGGCGGGATCTCCTTCTATGAAGCGAAGGAGGGCATCGTCTTCACGGGAGACTCTCTTTTCCATGGCTCCATCGGGCGCACCGATTTCCCCGGAGGCAGTATGACGACGCTCGTGACCGCTATCCGGAAGAATCTTTTCTGCCTGCCGGATACCGTGACCGTGCTTTCCGGACATGGTGATCCGACGACCATTGGCCAAGAAAAGAAGACGAATCCCTTCCTAGTGGGAGGCGGCCTATGAGATGGGGCGCTGAATTCTGGATGCGCGTTGGCATTGCGCTCTTTTTCTTCGGACTGGTGGTCGCAGCCCCCATGATCCTCTTCCCTTTCACCGTCTCGCTTGTGCTCGCGATTCTTTTGAATCCGCTGGCGAAATTCATCCATGAACATATCCGCGTCTGCCGCGGGATGGCGAAGATGCCCTATGATATCGCGATCCTGATCTCCTTTGCCATCTTTATCGGCATTGTCTATATAATCATTGTCCACATCGTCGTGCCGTTCATCGGAGAATTCCGTGCCTTCGTGAAAGGCATCCCCGATATGGTGACAGCGGTGCAGCAGGCGATCCCGGAGATTGAGCGGCAGTACCAGCTCTCCCTGATGCCGCCGGAAGCGAAAAATTTCATTTCCCGCATCATTCAGGATGTCGGCGAGTATACGCTGAAGGTCGCACAGTTCAGCCTGTCCGCGATCTTCTCTTTTGCAAGTACGGTGGTCGAGCTCATCGTCGTACCCTTCATCACATTCTACATGATGAAGAGAGGCAGCTATTTCGTGCATGTCTTCATCGGTTTCTTTCCTGACCGTTTCCATCATCATCTCGAGACGATCTTCAAGGAGATCCACTTCATGCTGAATGCCTACCTGCGCGGGCAGCTGCTCCTTTCCGTCATCATGGCCTTTGTCGTTTTCCTCGGCATGTGGTCCATGAATATTCCCTATCCTCTGGTCATCGGACTTCTGGCAGGCGTCGTGGAAATGATCCCTCTCATCGGACCGATCATCGGAGCGATCCCGCCCGTTTTCCTCGCTCTGCTTCAGGGGACAGGCGTCATGGCGAAAGTCATCATCTTCTACATCATCGTCCAGCAGCTCGACGGTCATTTCTTCATGCCCAAGCTCATGGGCAGCATCATCGATGTACATCCCGTCGCGATCATTGCCGGAGTCCTCATCGGCGGACAGCTTTTCGGCATCGTCGGCATGATGATCTCCGTCCCGCTGGTCGCCGTCCTGCAGGTCATCCTGCGGCATATGTGGTTTTATGATAAGTACAAGATGAGAAAATAGGGGAACACTGGCAACTTTCGGGAAATATCGGCTTCTCCGACTTCCCCTTTCTGATTCTTCATTCCTAATTTAAAAGTGGAGGCATTTTCATGAAAAAGTCCACGGTTATGAATACCCTGCGAAAAAAAATCCGTGAGCACAAATATAAATTCACTTCGCAGCGTCAGGTCATTCTGCAGGCCTTCCTTGACAGCAAAGAAAAACACTTGAGTGCAGAAGACCTGTATGCGATGGTACGGGATGAGAATCCGGACATCGGGCTTGCGACGGTCTACCGCTCGCTGGAATTATTCACATCGCTGGAGCTTCTCAAAAAGCTCGACTTCGGTGATGGACGCAGTCGCTATGAGCTGAATGATCATTCACTGAATCATTCCCATTACCATCTTATCTGTCTTGGCTGCGGAAAAGTGATCGAATTTTCCCAAGAATTATTTCTTTCCGATGTAAAAGACAAGATCCAGAAAGATAGCGGATTCCACGTGGTCGACTACCAGCTGAAATTCTACGGCTATTGCAAAGACTGCGCGAAGAAAGAGAGAGATGAGTAACTTAAGATGAGTGGCTAGGGATTAGGGATTAGAAGTGACTGGTGACTAAAAGACTGGGAGACTGGAAGACTTCAGACTCCCATGCCGTCATTTCGAGCGAAGCGAGAAATCTTCCTTGCAGACTCTGGCAATGGTGCATGTGTGAAAGATGAGTAGCTAGGGATTAGATTTGCGATACGAAAAAATCGCTAATTTCAAACCTCTGCAGCGCTTCTATATTTTTATGCGCCACGCCAATCCCTTTGAACCCGTAGAACCTGCTGAACCTCTTTTGCGAGAAATCAAGGGACAGCTCGACCAAAGGTTAACTCTGAACCCTCAATCCTCAATCCCATTTTTCATTTGCCATTTCCCCTGTAGAAATGGTACAATTTAGTTTGTTAATGTCTTTGATAGACAGAGGAGGGGCGTTGAAGCTTCTGCTCCTTCGAAATGTCTGTCAAATCAAGTAAAGAGGTGTCACAATGCAGGCATTAAAAGGAACCCATGATATCCTGCCGGACGAAGTCTACAAGTGGGATTACATGGAAGGCGTCATTCGTGACGTATGTGCGCGCTACGGATACAAAGAGATCCGTACCCCGATCATTGAAGCGACAGAATTATTTCAGCGCGGCATCGGCGATACCACCGACGTCGTGACGAAGGAAATGTATACCTTCAAGGACAGAGGAGATCGCTCTGTTACCCTGCGCCCGGAAAATACAGCCTCTGCTGTCCGCGCGTACCTGGAACATAAAATGTATGGAGACCAGCAGGTGCATAAGATGTTCTACATCGGCTCCATGTTCCGCTATGACCGTCCGCAGGCCGGCCGTTACCGTGAATTCCACCAGTTCGGTCTGGAAGTCCTCGGTGCGTCCTCTCCGCTTGCGGATGCGGAAGTCATCGCGATGGCTTGTGAGATTTTCCATAAGCTCGGACTGAAAGATCTTGATCTCCATCTGAACTCCATCGGCGATGCGAACTGCCGTCCGCAGTACAGACAGAAGCTCATCGAATTCTTCGAACCCAAGGAGAGCCAGCTCTGTGAAGACTGCAAGGCCAGACTTCACAAGAATCCGCTTCGTCTTCTTGACTGCAAGGAAGAGGGCTGCAAAGCAGCGGCTGTCGGTGCGCCGGTCATCACGGACTATCTCTGCGAGAGTTGCCACCAGAAGTTCGAAGCTCTGAAATCCTACCTCACAGCTATTGGAATCTCCTACACCATCGACCCGAAGCTCGTGCGCGGGCTCGACTACTATACGAATACCGCTTTCGAGATCCAGTATCCACCGCTCGGAGCGCAGAGCGCAGTCTGCGGCGGCGGTCGCTATGACGGCCTCGTTGAAGAGGTCGGCGGTCCTTCCACACCAGGCATCGGCTTTGCAATCGGTCTTGAACGTCTCCTGCTCGCTTTGGAAATGCAGCATCTGATCCCCGAACCGAAAGCAGATAAACACGTCTACATCGCCGCTCTTGGCGAAGAAGCACAGGCCGAAGGCGTGAAGATCCAGTTCGCACTGCGTCAGGACGGCGTCATCACAGATATGGACCTTCAGGGCAGAAGCCTCAAAGGCCAGATGAAGCAGGCAGGCAAGACAAAGGCTGACTTCACCGTCATCATCGGCAGCAATGAGCTGGCTTCCGGCAAAGCCATGGTAAAAAACATGGCAGAAGGCACGCAGGAGGAGATCCCATTCGCCGAAGTCGCCGGGTATATTGCAAAGTTTGAGAAATAGCATTTGGTGACCGGCCTCTGCCGGCAGGCGAAGCCGAGATGAAATCATGCGTGATCCTCCGGCTTTATCCGTCAATACACACCAACAAGCAAGCTAACATATCATTTATTTTCGCTGACGGGATCTCCTTACGATCTCTCACAGCGTCAACATTTTTATAAAGAGGTGCTCTAATATGGAAACAATGGCAGGGATGCATAGATCCTGCGGATGCGGTCTGGTAACAGAAAATGACTGCGGCAAAGAACTGACACTGACAGGCTGGGTGAATACCCGTCGTGACCATGGCGGTCTCATTTTCATCGACCTTCGCGACAGAAGCGGTATTGTACAGCTCGTCATGAGCCCACAGTACGGGGAAGAAGCATTCCACAAGGCGGAAGCCTGCCGCAGTGAATTCGTCCTCGCTGTCAAAGGCAAGGTCAGAGAGAGAAGCGAAGAAACTGTCAACCCGAAGATGAAGACCGGCAAGGTGGAAGTCGTCGTTTCCGAGCTTCGCATCCTGAATAAAGCGAAGACCCCGCCATTCTACGTCGAAGACGGCATCGATGTCGATGAAAACGTCCGTCTGAAATACCGCTACATCGATCTGCGCCGTCCGGAAATGCAGAACCACCTCATCATGCGCCATAAGATCGTACATGAGATGAGAACCTTCCTCGATGAACACAATTTCCTCGAAATCGAGACCCCGATGCTCACCAAGAGCACCCCGGAAGGCGCACGCGACTACCTCGTCCCCTCCCGTGTGAACCCGGGCAAATTCTACGCTCTGCCGCAGTCCCCACAGCTCTTCAAACAGCTGCTCATGGTTTCCGGTCTGGAACGCTACTTCCAGGTCGCTCGCTGCTTCCGCGATGAAGACCTGCGTGCCGATCGCCAGCCGGAATTCACCCAGCTGGATATGGAGCTTTCCTTCGAAGACCAGGATTTCATTCTGGACCTCATGGAACATATGATGCAGAGAGTCTTCAAGAAAGTCCTCAATGTCGATATCCAGATCCCGTTCAAGAGGATCAAATGGGATGACGCCATGGCTCTCTATGGTTCCGACAAACCGGACCTTCGTTTCGATATGCATTTCTATGATGTATCCGACCTGCTCCGTGACACCGGATTCAAAGTATTCCGCTCCGTCCTTGACAATGGCGGCTGCGTGAAAGCCATCACCGTCAAAGGCGATGCCGGCATTCCGCGTCGTGAACTCGACGGCCTCGTCGAATACGTCGGACACTATGGCGCCAAAGGCCTGGCTTGGATCGGCTTCAATGAAGACGGCAGCCTGAAGTGCCAGATCACCAAATTCCTCGGCGAAGACAAGATCCGTGAGATCGGCAAAGTCTGCGAAGCGGAAAAAGGCGACCTCGTCCTCATCATTGCTGACAAGCCGAAGGTCGTCGCACAGGCTCTGGGCGAACTCCGTCTCGAAATGGCTCGCCGCATGGGCCTCATCGACCCGAATGAATTCTGCTTCCGCTGGGTCACCGACTTCCCGATGTTCGAATACAGCGAAGAAGAAAAACGCTACGTCGCTGAACATCATCCATTCACCGCACCAAGAGATGAAGATGTACAGTACCTCCTCACCGATCCGTCCAAGGTCTATGCAAAAGCCTATGATATGGTCCTGAACGGTGTCGAAGCCGGCGGCGGCTCCCTTCGTATCTACCAGCAGGATCTGCAGGAAAAAGTATTCGAAGCCATCGGTATCTCTCAGGAAGAAGCAGAGCAGAAATTCGGCTTCCTGCTTGATGCATTCAAGTACGGCGCTCCGCCGCATGCAGGCATCGCCCTCGGCCTTGACCGTCTCGTCATGCTGATGCTCCACCTCGACTCCATCCGCGATGTCATTGCCTTCCCGAAGACCCAGAGCGCGATCGATCCACTCACCCAGGCACCGTCTGTAGTCGCTGATAAGCAGCTGAAAGAACTGCACATCAAGACCGCTCTCAAGAAAGAGAAAGAAAAAGACCTCTTCGCAAAACCGGTCGACTGATCTTCCGACAGAAAAGAACCCCGAAGCCTGCCTTCGGGGTTCTTTTTGGTGCATCTACTGTAACAGGGGAAGGTGGAAAAAATGCAGGAAAAACCTTTCCCGTATAGTGTATAATGAATAGGAAATCATGGCGCGAAAGGAGGCATCCCATCAAAAATGAAGAAATTCCTGTTTCTCCTGCTGTTCTTTCCCATGCAGGTGCTGGCAGCCGATGCCATGCCTATGGCAGACGTTTTTAGGCACCCGATCGTAGAAGGTCTCTTATCCGCCGTCATCCTTATCTCGCTACTGGCGGAGATCAAGACCGCCGGATTCTCGGGCGGGGCACTGGCAGCGGCGATCGCAGGCTGTCTCCTGATCGGAGCGAACTGGTCAGAAGGCGATCAGATGCTCGAAGCTGTCTTGTACTTCGGCGGACTGGCACTGGTCATTCTGGACATCCTGGCACTCATGACAGGCGTAGCGGCTGTCATAGGCCTCGTCCTCCTTCTCTCCGGGCTTTTCTTCACCTTCGGCGGAGATATGACGGCCCTCTATATCCTGTCGGGTAGCGTACTTCTCGCCGGGATCGGTTTCTATGTCTTGCTCGATCACCTTTCACAAAGCCGGCTGTGGCAGAAAGTCACATTGCGTGATTCCCTCACCGGTCAGAAGGGCTTCAAGTCTTCCGCCGCTGATCTGTCAGCCTATGCCGGGAAAGAGGGGATGACGGACTCAGTCCTTCGCCCGTCCGGCAAAGTGGATATCGAAGGGCATATCCTGGACGCCGTCTCTCGCGGTGACTTCATAGAGAAGGGGAAGAAGGTCATCGTCATCAAGGCAGAAGGAAGCTATCTTGTCGTGAAAAAAGCGGATACCCGCTAGGCAGGTGCGATAGGATTGCCAGCGCCGATCCTATCGCAGAGGCAGATCCTCTGACCCTTTGACCCATGGCTCTGGCATACCCTTTCCGAAGCCGCAAGCTGAGAGTCCTGCCAAGCGGATTCTCATTGATTCCTGATTATAAAAAGGAGGCATGTATGGAACTTTTACTCTTTCCGGTGATCATCTTTTTCATTGCCATCGCTGCTCTGTCCGTCCTGCTGCACTTCGTGCCGATCGGACTCTGGATCTCCGCGCTCGCCGCGGATGTGAATATCTCCCTCTTCAATCTGGTGGGGATGCGGATCCGCCGCGTCTCTCCGCAGATGATCGTGCTACCGCTCATCAAAGGCACGAAGGCGGGACTTCTCCTCAGCGTGAACCAGCTCGAAGCGCACTACCTGGCGGGCGGCAATGTGGATAACGTCGTCGATGCCCTGATCGCCGCGCATCGCGCACAGATCGATCTCTCCTTCGAGCAGGCAGCCGCCATCGACCTCGCAGGACGCAATGTCCTCGAAGCCGTCCAGATGAGCGTCAATCCAAAGGTCATCGAGACCCCGACCATTTCTGCGGTCGCGAAAAACGGCATCGAGCTGAAGGTCCGCGCACGTGTCACCGTCCGTGCGAATATCGATCGCCTCGTCGGCGGGGCGGGGGAAGCGACCATTATCGCCCGTGTCGGTGAAGGCATCGTCACGACCGTCGGCTCCTCCGAAAAGCACACTGACGTACTGGAGAATCCGGATCACATTTCCCGTACGGTCCTCGGCAAAGGTCTCGACTCAGGGACAGCTTTTGAGATCCTCTCCATCGATATCGCTGATGTCGATGTAGGCAGAAATATCGGCGCCCAGCTCCAGACCGATCAGGCAGAAGCAGATAAGCAGATCGCACAGGCAAGAGCCGAAGAACGCCGTGCCATGGCCGTCGCCAAGGAGCAGGAAATGCGCGCCTATACCCAGGAAATGCAGGCGAAGGTCGTCGAAGCCCAGGCCGAAGTGCCAAAGGCTATGGCAGAAGCCCTCCAGAAGGGAAATCTGGGTGTCATGGATTACTATCAAATGAAAAATATTGCAGCCGATACCGAGATGAGAGAGAATATCTCCGGAAAGAAAGCATAAAGTTTGAAAGTAAGGATTAGAGATAAGTAGCTAGGGATTAGGGATTAGGAGTGACTAGTGACTGGTGACTAAATACCACGTTCGGGCATCGCCACTATTTGTACTTCGCGGCGCTTAGATCCTTCAACTCAGTTCTCACATTTCAGATAAGCTATTTTTCTCCGCTCAGGATGACGAAATGCGCTGCACCAACCCTGCCCTACCTGTAGAACCCGCTGAATCTCTTTCGCTCGCAATCAAAGGACGGCAACGCCCCGAGGGGCTAACCCTGCTGTGAAACAAGCAAAAAGAGAGCCGTGAATCGTTTGATTCACGGCTCTCTTTTTATCTTTGGTTACAAACTTACGCTATATAGCAGTCAGTTCAGTGATCAGCCTTCAACTTTAACGTTAGCAGCCTGAGGTCCTCTTGCACCATCAATAATTTCGAAATCGACCTTCTGGCCTTCATTCAGTGTTTTGAAGCCATCAGCCTGAATAGCAGAGAAATGAACGAAAACGTCGCCGCCTTCTTCTCTTTCAATAAAGCCGTAGCCTTTTTCTGCACTGAACCACTTAACTGTACCTTTCATGGAAATTCCTCCTAAAAAAATGACTTACACTGCTCGTATTGAGCATGATTCAACAATACCATAAATTCATAGTTCAGTCAACCAAAAACATGAGAAAATGCGTAGAATATACGGTATTTTCAGAGTTTATGCAATAGGAGGGACTGGGGGACTGGGGACTAGTAGCTAGGGATTAGGAGTGACTGGTGGCTAAATGCTGCCTTCGGGCATCGCCATTATTTTATACTCCGCGGCGCTTCCATATTTTTGCGCCGCACCACCATTTCGCATTTCTCATTTCTAATTTCTCCATTCAAACGGGACTTTGAAACAGAGCTAAAGGGTGACGCCCCACGGGCCGTCCCCATAAACCTCACCATTCCTCGTTCTATTATGCTATAATATATCCGATTTGTGCTGCTGGAAGAGCCATTCTCTCCGGCGAAAATTTCATGTATACCAGAGGTTTTGACTATGAATACGAATACGATTCAGCATTATCTGAGTGCGGACGGCATCCATCTGACTGTCGCCGATACATCGAATGTATCCCTCGAAGCAGAAGCAATCCATCATCTGCCCCCGGCGTCTGCAAGGATCCTCGCGAAGGCGATGACAGGGGCGGCGATCCTCATCAATGATTTCAAAAATCATGAAGGGATCTCCATCCGCTGGATGACAGGAAGCCCTTTGGGCGCGATCCACGTCGATGCCTATGACGGGCGCTTTGTCCGCGGTTTCCTGGACCATCCGGAAGCCGGAGAAGGCGTGCCTTGTGACGATGTGCATGAGGCCGCGCTGGCAGCAGCGAAGGGACAGCTCTTCGTGACGCGCTACTCGCTCCTGAAGCTCCCATATACGAGCACGGTGAACCTGTCTCACGGAGACATTTCGGCGTGCCTCACAGAGTATATGAATACATCTGAGCAGACGCTGTCGGCCGTGAAGCTGGATATCTCCATGACCGAAAAGGGCGATATCCTGCGCTCGGCGGGCTTCATGGCGCAGCTCCTGCCCAAAGGAAATATGGGAAGATTCGCAGAGCTTTTCCGTGAGCTGGATCATTGGGACCTGACGAAGGATGCCAAGGAAGAAGGCTCTCTGGAAAAGCTTTTGGTCGAAGGCCAGTTCGAACTGCTCAAGGACGGTCCTTTGACCTTCCGCTGCACCTGCTCGGAGGAACGCATCAAAGGGACACTGAAGTCTCTCCCGGAGGCGGAGAAGCAGAGCCTGCTCGCCGATCCCTCCACCGAGATCGTCTGCCCGTATTGTGATAAGAAATATACGATCGATCGAGATACACTTTCTAAATGGTTCATGGAAGGAGATCATGTACAATGAAAAAAATCGCTTTCATCGGCGGCACCGGGGCGGAAAATTCTGTCCTGCTGAAGGACGTGACCGAGCATATCATCGAGACGCCCTATGGCGAAGCGAAGTATGAAGCCGGTTTCTTTGAAGGCAGGGAGATCATCCATCTCTCCCGTCACGGGGCGCATCACACGATCCCCCCGCACAAGATCAATTACCGTGCCAATATGTTTGCCCTGAAGATGCTTGACGTCGCAGCCGTCATCAGCACGACGGCCGTCGGCTCACTGAATCCGGACTACAAGCCGGGTGAGCTGGTGCTTCTCGACCAGTTCATTGATATGACGAAAGCCCGCGAAGGGACCTTCTATGATGGCGAGCGCTATGGTGTTGCCCATCTCGACATGAGCCATCCGTACTGTGCATCACTCCGAAAAGCGATCCTTGCCGCCGGAAGAAAGGAAGGCATCACTCTGCACCCGCAGGGGACCTACATCTGCACGGAAGGGCCGCGTTTCGAGACCCCGGCAGAGATCAAGGCATACCGCATGTGGGGTGCTGACGTAGTCGGCATGACGAATGTACCGGAGTGCCAGCTCGCCCGTGAAGCGGAGATCTGCTACGCAAGCATTTCCATGGTCACGAATTTCGCCGCCGGCATCACCAAAGAGGAACTGAGCCATCAGGAAGTCTTGGGCTGCATGGCAGAAAACAGCCGCAATATGTACCGCATCGTGACCGACGTCTTCGAGACGTATGATGTAGAGAAGGACTGCCACTGCCACCACGCCGCAGAAGCCTTCGGAGGATTTCACGTATGAGCGCGCTCAGGTCGCTTGCCTGGGAAGGTGAGAGCCTCCGTCTTCTTGACCAGACGAAGCTCCCTACAGAGATCACCTATCTACGCTGCAGGGACTACCGTGAGGTAGCCGATGCCATCCGCATCCTTGCGGTGCGCGGAGCTCCTGCGATCGGTGTCGCGGCTGCCTATGCCGTCCTCCTCGCCTATAGAGAGTGCCTTTTGTCCTCTGATGTATCGGCTGCCTTTCACCACGCCTGCCAAGAGATCAGCGCAGCGCGTCCGACAGCGGTGAATCTCTCATGGGCCGTTTCCGAGATGGAGAAAGTCTTCGCTCGATATCCCGCGAAAGAAGCGGGGGATCCCCTCCTTTCACGCGCCAAGGAGATCGAAGCGGAAGATATTCACACCTGTCGGGCCATCGGTGAAAATGGCGCAGATCTTTTCCAGGGAAGAAAGGGTCTTCGTATCCTGACCCACTGCAATACAGGAGCACTGGCGACAGCAGGCATCGGCACGGCCTTCGGCGTCCTCTCCGTTCTTCATGAGCGTGGAGCGATCGAGTGCGTGTATGCGGATGAGACACGTCCGCTCCTGCAGGGGAGCCGCCTCACCGCGACTGAGCTCATGGAAGGGCATATCCCGTGCTGCCTCATTTCCGATACGATGTCCGCTTCCGTCATGCTAGACAAGAAAATAGACGCCATCATCGTCGGTGCAGACCGCATCGCAGCGAATGGCGATACCGCCAATAAGATCGGCACCTATGGCCTTGCCGTCATGGCAGCCTACCACCATATCCCATTCTACATCGCTGCCCCGTTCTCGACATTTGACTTCTCCATCGCCTCCGGCAAGGAGATCGTCATTGAAGAAAGAGATCCGGACGAAGTGCGGAAATTTGCCGGCGTCTACAGCGCGCCGAAAGACGTTCCTGTCTATAATCCCGCCTTCGATGTCACGCCGTCCTCTCTCATCGCCGGTATCATCACGGAAAAGGGCGTGCTGAAAGCACCGTATGAAGCGGCGATCGCGCGGTACAAGAAAGAGCTTTCAAAATAAAAAAGTGACTAGTGACTAGTAGCTAGGAGCTAGGAGCTAGGGACCATCGGTCTTTCTTGTACTGTTATTTCGAGCGAAGCGAGAAATCTTTGTCATTCGCACTCAGGCGGTCAATGGCAGAAAATCCGAAAACGGGAAGCCTGTAATCCGGTGGGAAGGGGCTGCATCAGCGGCGATCAGGGGTTCACTCTTTCCCTACATATGCCGCGCACTTTTTCGCTTTCCTCATCTGTCTTTCATACCGCCTGTGCCCTATCCGCCCCTTCGGGGCACCTTCCCCTCGAGGGGAAGGCTGACGATACGAGGGAAACCTGCCATCGCGGACCTTCGAAAATCGCCAGATTTATACTGCGGCGAAGCCGCTACCACAACCTTGAACCCTGAACCCTGAACCTTTACTGTTTTCCGAAAGGAGCCTCTCATGTCTGAATCCATGATTCGTGATATTTCCTTGGCCGACGAAGGCCTGCAGCGTATTTCCTGGGTCGAAAAATTCATGCCCGCACTGAATACACTGCGTGAAGAATTCGTCAAAGAGCAGATCTTCAAAGGCAAGACCATCGTCATGTCCATCCATCTCGAAGCGAAGACCGCCTACCTTGCGCTCACGCTGAAAGCAGCGGGTGCGAATGTCATCTGCACTGGCAGCAATCCGCTCTCCACGCAGGATCCGATCGCAGCCGGCCTCGTCAAGAGCGGCATCACCGTCTATGCATGGCATGCCTGCACCGAAGAGGAATATTTCATGTTCCTGAACAAGGCCCTCGACCACATGCCCGACATCATCATCGACGACGGCGGCGACCTCGTACACCTGCTCCATACCACCAGAAAAGAGTGCCAGAAGAACCTCATCGGCGGCTCCGAAGAGACCACCACAGGCGTATATCGTCTGAAGATCCTTGAAAAGGAAAACAAGCTGGAATTCCCGATGATCGCAGTCAATGATTCCTACTGCAAGTACCTTTTTGATAACCGCTACGGCACCGGCCAGTCCGCCTGGGACGGCATCATCCGCAGCACGAATCTCACCGTCACCGGCAAGACCGCTGTCATCGCCGGTTATGGCTGGTGCGGCAAAGGCTGTGCGATGCGTGCGAAAGGCCTCGGCGCCCATGTCATCGTGACAGAAGTCGATCCCATCAAAGCCATCGAAGCCGTGATGGATGGATTCGAAGTCATGCCGATGGCAGAAGCTGCTAAGCACGGTGACATTTTCCTCACCGTCACCGGCGACATCGACATCATCACCGAACCGCATTTCCTCGCGATGAAGGACGGCGCCATCTGTGCGAATGCAGGCCACTTCGACTGCGAAGTCAGCCGCAAGGATCTGGAACGCATCGCCGTCTCTCACTACGAAGCTCGCAAGAACATCGAAGGCTATGTCCTGCCAAACGGCAAGACCGTCTTCCTCATGGCTGAAGGCCGCCTCGTGAACCTTGCAGCAGGGGATGGCCATCCGGCAGAGATCATGGACCTCTCCTTCGCAATGCAGACCCTCGCAGCCCGCTACCTCCTACAGCACGGCAAGGACATGAAGCCGGCCGTCTACACCCTTCCGCATGAACTGGATACCAAGATCGCCTCCATCAAGCTCGCTGCCATGGGATACCAGATCGATACCCTGACAGAAGCACAGAGAAAGTACCTGGGACTCGACTAAGAAGGAGCATCGATATGACCACACTGATCAAAAACATCGGACTTTACCGGAACGGCAAAGTCACCGAAAACCAGAATATTTCTTTAAATGGGAAATATATCAAAGATTTCCCGGAAAACCCAAAAGACGAAGACTATGAGGAAATCATCGATGGGAAAGGCATGCTAGCCATGCCCGGTCTTGTGAATACCCACACCCACGTTGCGATGACACTGTTCCGCTCTTACGCCGACGATATGGAACTGATGGACTGGCTGCAGAACAAGATCTGGCCGGCTGAAGATCACCTCGACGACGACATCGTCTACTGGGGAAGCATGCTTGCTTTCGCAGAAATGATCCGCGGCGGCACCACCGCCTTCTGCGACATGTACATGTTCATGGACTCCTGCGCGAAGGCAGCTGACAAAGCCGGTATCCGCGGAAATCTGGCACGCGGCCTCGCAGGCATCAGCCCGAATGCACAAAGCGGCCTTCAGGAGAATATCGAGCTCTTCGAGAAATGGGAAGGCGCCGGAGACGGACGCTTCCATGTCATGCTCGGACCGCATGCTCCCTACACCTGCCCGCCGGACTACATTAGACAGGTGCGCGACGAAGCGATGAAGCGCGGCATCCCGATCCACATCCATCTCTCCGAAACAAAAGGGGAGGTAGAAAACTGCCTCAAGGAATACGGCAAGACACCGATCGCCCTCATGAATGACCTCGGTCTCTTCGAGCTGCCGACACTCGCAGCCCACTGCGTCCATGTGACCGACGAAGACATCGCCATCATGCAGGAAAAACATGTCCGCGTCGCACATAATCCGGGCAGCAACCTGAAGCTCGCCTCCGGCATCGCACCCGTAGTCAAGATGAGAAAAGCAGGCGTCACCGTCGGCCTTGGTACCGATGGCGCCTCCTCCAATAATAAGCTCGACATGTTCGCAGAAATGCGCCTCGCCTCCCTCATCCATAAAGCGAATACCTACGATCCCTTCGCCATCACTGCGACCGAAGCCATGGAGATGGCGACCGTCGATGGCGCCAAATGCCTCGGCTATGATCACCTCGGCAAGCTGGAAAAGGGCGCACTCGCCGATATCATCCTCGTGGACAGAAGCGGCTTCCACTGGCACCCGCGCTTCGACAGCGTCTCCCTTGCCGTGTATGCCGGAAACTCCATGGACGTCGACACCGTTATCATCAATGGCAAGACCGTCATGCGTCACAAAGAGATGACGACCATCGACACAGAAAAACTCTATGCCGAAGTCGACCGCGTGACAGAAAAGCTCTATGCTTTCAGCAAGAAATAAATGGTAGATATGCAAAAAGAACCTGCGAAAGCGGGTTCTTTTTTGATGGAAGAGGGAAAATGATGGGTTCAAGGTTCAGGGTTGTGGTGGCGGCATCGCCGCAGTATAAATCTGGCGATGCCCGAAGGTCTGCGATGGCAGATTTCCCTCGTATCGTCAGCTCCCCGGGAAGATGCCCGAAGGGGTGGAGAAGGCACTGGCGATATGAAAGAGAGTGGGGAAATGCGTCTCAAGGGCGGAAAATGAGAATACCGCCTTCCCCATGGGGAAGACAGTGAAACAAGAACACCGTCTTCCCGCATCAAAGCATTACCCGCGTGGGGAAGGTGGCGAGCGAAGCGAGCCGGATAGGGTTCTAGCCGTATGAAAGACAGATGAGGAAAGCAGAGAGGTGCGCGGTCACTCATTCCTGCTTTCAAACTTGTGGTGCACTGCGTCAAAACCCGAAGCGCCGCGTATTTATACAGAACATCTCTCCATGATTCTGCGAACGCGCATTCGTTTGAAGCGCATGTCGGCTCAAAAGAATGACCGTTCGCCTTTTCTTCCAAATGGGGAAGGTACCCCGTAGGGGCAAAGAGGGCTCTCTCAGGCAAGCTGAATGAGAATAGGGGAAAAAGCGACGCTTCACGCCGAACATATGATGGCGTTGAAGCCGCTGCCTTCCCCGCCTTCCCCATCGCACCTTCCAGCCATTCCCACACAGCCTAAATTTGCGATTTCTAAAGAAATCCGTGAAGCGGCCGTCATTTTATGGTATAATTATCGTTACAGATGAAGAGACGCAAGTCTGGTCAATATAGAGTAAGGAGAGACATAAAAGTGGGTTTTTCTTTGATTAATATCGGTTTTGGCAATATGGCAGCTGCAGCGCGCGTGATGGCGATCATCAGCCCGGAGTCTGCACCGGTGAAACGTATGATCCAGGACTCCCGTGACAAAGGGGATCTCATCGATGCCACCTACGGCAGAAAGACGAGAGCCGTCCTCATCATGGACAGCGGGCAGATCATTCTTTCCGCCGTACAGCCGGAAACGATTTCTCACAGACTGATGAATAAAGATGTGATCACTTCTGAAGGAATGGATGAAAACTGATGGCACAGACAGCGAAAAAAGATGAAGGCATTCTTCTGGTCGTCTCCGGTCCGAGCGGTGCGGGGAAGGGGACCATCTGCAATGCCATCCGCGAGAAATTTCCGGATCTCCAGTATTCCGTCTCGATGACGACAAGAGACCCCCGAAAAGGGGAAGTGGAGGGGGAGAGCTATTTCTTCCGCACCAATGAACAGTTCGAGAAGCTCATCGAAGAAGATGCCTTCCTCGAATATGCCAAGGTCTATGACCACTACTACGGCACGCCGAAAAAGCGCGCTCTCGACATGATCAGTGACGGGAAATCCGTACTGCTGGAGATCGACATCCAGGGCGCCATGCAGGTCAAGAAACGCTATCCGAAAGGCGTCTTCATCTACATCGTCCCACCGTCTTTGGAGATCCTGTCCGATCGTCTCTACGGACGCGGTACAGACTCTGAAGAGACCATCCAAAAGCGCCTCGCACAGATCACCAGTGAACTTGCTATGGCACACCAGTATGACTATATCATCGTCAATGACAAACTCGAAGATGCGGTGAGAAAGACCAGCTCCATCCTGGAAGCCGAACGCTGCAAGCTGTCCCGCAATGAAGGGCAGATCGAGACCATTTTCAAACAGTATATCAATAAGGAGGTACCCTTAAAATGATGTGTTATCCTTCTATCGACAGCCTTGTCAAAAAGGTGGACTCTAAGTACACCCTCGTGACCCTCGCCGCTCTCCGCGCCCGTGAACTGACGGACGGACAGACTCCGCTCATCGATCACGCAGAAGGCAAGAAACCTGCGACCATCGCTCTCGAAGAGATCTATGAAGGCAAGATCACCTACTCCTTCAGCAAATAAAAATAAGGTCAGGCAGTCCAAGAAAGGCTGCCTGACTTTTTGTACGTTCAGGGTGACTAGTGACTGGTGACCTACAAACAACTTTCGGGCATCGCCCCCTATGTACCCTATGTATTTGCGGCGAAGCCGCCACCTGAACCCGTTGAACCCTGAACCTTCCATCCATTTTTTAGTAAAGGAACTCATGCATGATGTTTGAAAATAAGCACATTGTCGTAGGAATCAGCGGCGGGATCGCCGCTTTCAAAGCAGCCGGTCTCGTGAGCCAGCTCCGCCAGAAAGGGGCTGATGTCCACTGCATCATGACGGCAAACGCCGCCAAGCTCGTGACACCGATCACCTTCGGCGAACTGTCTGGCAATGATGTCACTGTCGATATGTTTGCGAATATCAGCAAATGGGATGTCGAACACATCGCCCTTGCCAAGCTCGCCGACCTTTTCGTCGTAGCACCTGCGACCGCCGACATCATCGGTAAAGTCGCAAACGGCATCGCTGACGATATGCTCTCGACCACCATCATGGCGACGAAGGCGAAAGTCCTCTTCGTACCGTCCATGAATACAAACATGTACGAAAATCCCATCGTGCAGGCGAATATGGAAAAGCTGAGATCCTTCGGCTATGAATTTATCGAACCGGAAAGCGGCCATCTCGCCTGCAATACCTCCGGCAAAGGCCGTTTCCCGACGCTTACGACCATCCTGGACTGCGCGGAAAAATGCATCTATGGCCGCGAACTCCTGAAAGGGAAGAAAGTCGTCGTCTCCGCAGGCGGCACCCAGGAAAAGATCGATCCAGTCCGCTTCATCAGCAACCGCTCCAGCGGCCGACAGGGCTATGCCATCGCCAAAGCCGCATGGATGGAAGGCGCAGACGTGACACTCGTCTCCTGTACTACGGCGCTTCCCGCGCCCTATGGCGTCAAAATGGTCTACGTTCAGGATGCCCGCGAGCTTGAAAAAGCCATGAATGCGGAATACGACAGCTGTGATGCTGCGATCATGGCAGCGGCCGTCTCAGACTACCGCCCGACCGTGCAGGCCGACCAGAAGATCAAGAAGGAAGACTTCGACTCCCTGCACATCGATCTTACACAGAATCCGGATATCCTCTATGGACTCGGCCAGAAGAAGAGGGGACAGTTCCTCGTAGGCTTCGCCGCAGAGACCCAGGACGTCATCGAACACGGTAAATCGAAACTCAAAAGAAAGAACCTGGATATGCTTGTCGCCAACGACGTCGCCATGCCGGGCGCCGGCTTCAACGGCACGACAAACATCGCATCGCTCCTGTACAAGGACGGACATATGGAACAGTATCCGAAGATGAGCAAGGACGAGCTGGGACATATCATCATCGAAAAAATGGCAGAGCTGATGAAATAAACAGAATGTGATGGAATAGACCCCCATCTTTCTCTGACTATACGAAAAACGCTGCGTGAAACATTGCCACGCAGCGTTTTTTAGGTGTCTCTTCATATAGACAGCCCCATACGGAATGCCCATCCCTTGGCAGCAGGGGATCATTTACTTTTAGAATAGATAACATTGAATTATCGAAAGTAACCATTTCAGGGCATAACCGCAGGAAAATACCCTATTTCCACTTTTCTATGACTACTTATATATCTCTCGGCGATGTGCTACTTCGAAAAGAAAAATAATTAGTTCGTTATCACGGATTTCTGCAAACAGTCGATAGTCTCCCACGCGATAACGCCAAATCCCTTTTAGATTTCCGGTCAACGGTTTGCCATGTAGCCGAGGATCTATCGTATCTACCAGATTTTTGACAACCCAGTTCTTGATGACACGCGCCGTGGGCTTATCCAGCTTTCTCATTTCACGAAGTGCATTTTCAGAAAACTTGACTTGATACATTAGATGCCAAGCTCCTTCCACACTTCTGCCTGGTCGTATACTCTCTCTTTGTGCAAAAGCTCCTGCGCTTTTAAAATACGAGCTTCATCTAGACTCATATCCTCTTCAATCTTATCAATGACAAGATCTCTGATAAAGGAAGATGTGTTTAGATTGTTGGCTGCTACGTAAGCCTGAATCAGTTGATTCTCATGATCGCTGACACGTAAGGAAATGGTACTCATAGAAAAAACACCTCCTGTATTCTTTGTACTACATGTAAGACACCCTCTGTACACATCATATCACACATAAAAATGATACACAAGAAATTTTTAAGGCTCAACAACATTTTCATGCCACCAGCTCTTTGATGATAAGGAATCAGAAAATAGCGAACATGTTTTCTTTTGAAAGGATAAAGACGTCAAGAGAACTACCGTTCGGGAAATATCTCTATGGCGTGAGCCCACTCACTCGTTTCTTGATTTCCTTGATATCCTCCCGGATCTGGCTGATGACCCTTCCTGGGCCTTTCTGATTTCGCGCATCCGTGATACTCATCGACTCCCCGCTCTCCTTATCCACCAGCTCTATCTTCCCCAAGTGGAGCTTCCCATCAATGATATGGAAGGCATCCGTATGAATGAAGCCGAAATCCGTATCGATCGTGACGTCATAGAAATCCAGCGCCCGATAGCGGTTATGAAACGTACCAGTGATGCCACGGAATGGGATAAGACTGTAGAAACCGCCGCCAGAAGTGAAACTACCGAAAGCTACGAGATCCTTCTTATTCCCATCACAGTGGATCTCCCCATCCAGCGTGACCAGACAGTAGAACCTCGGCTCCTTGGTCGGGATACGGCTATCCAGTCCCTCCCCGTGGAGATAGATATTATACACGCGGCTATCGACATTATAGTCCCCGCGAGCCGTCACGATGCCGCCGTAGACTCGCGCCTTCACGTCCGAGAACGTCATCGCCCCGTCATCGTAGTGGATATCCCCCTTCACATCATAGAAATCCAGCGCCGGTACATGAAGCTCCGGCATGGTGACCGTCCCCTCACAGATGAGATGAGGCAGAGGCCCGCGTCCGGAAGCAGTCAAAGTCATCTTGTCATGGATATCATCCCCCAGCCCCATGGAAGAAGGGATCACCCCCTTCGCCGTGACAGAGACGATCGAGGGGAGATTCTTTTCTTTGAAATCAATCTCGCAGTCCGCCTCGATGCCATTCCCCACCATCGTCCCGCCAAATTCCCCCGTCTTGATGTGGAGATCACTCACGCCGCGCGTGTCGATATGCCCATTCAGCGATACGCGCGAGACAAGATAGCGACGCTGTCGATAGAAAGCCGCCATTCGGCCGTTATGCACCGTGATCGTGACATCCAGCGGCTTTCCCTCACGATTGAAATTCGAGATCCGATCCTCCAGCTTTTCCTTCGCATCCCGCGCCTTTTCCTGCTCGATCTCCCCCTGCCGTCGATTGATAAAATCCACATGCATCTCCTCATCGAAATGCACCGCAAAGGCCGGACTCTCCAGCGTGATCTCCCGGATGGTCGTAGAGACGAAATGCATCCTGAGCACATCCCACGGATCCACCTTGAAAGATCCGGACGGCACACGCAGGATCGGATTCCCCGCCGGATCATCCCACACCAGCTTCTCGAAAGTGACATCGCCATGAATATTCGCTGTGATCGACTCCACCGTGATCCTCCCCCGAAGCATCTCCTGACGAGAAGCCGCATAGTTGAAAATCTCTGCCGCTCCATAGCTCATGATTTTTGCTACCAGAAGCAGCAGACAGAAAAGAGCGAGCAGCAGACCAAAGATCCTGAGAAAATACCGTGACCAACGCTTACCCGTCCGAAGCTCTTTGAGTCTCTTCTTCATCATGTCGCTCCTTTCTATTCTATGCCTATTGTAGCATGTTCCGAACAAAGAAAAAACGTGGAAAGCACCCATGCGCAAAAAATCCCGCCTTCCTTTGGGAAAGCGGGATGACGACATCAGCCGTCGTATTTCATGATCTGAGTGATAGTGATTTACGAAAGTATGATACATAAAACGACTAACAGTATTTCTCTAAAAGGATGCTCCGACTTTTACCATTGATTTTTTCGATTCAGGTATTCAATATACTGAGGTTCAAGTCTTACATAGCAGTTGCCAAAGCAACCCGCGGCCAATTGATATGGTTGAAAAACTAGGCAAACTACACCGTTTCCTTCCAAGAAATAATTATCTGGAACCGTTTTAATATAGTCACTATTAATGCTTCTCAATTTTTCCCCCTGAGCATCATAACTGTGTCCCCATAAATAATACTTCAGGTCAGTTAATGTGATCCGAACATAATTTTCAAGCGGTATACGTTCCCCTGTAGTTTTATCGTAGACTAAATCATAGCTGGTGACATGATTTCCATTTGCCCCATATGGAAGCCGGAGAAAGTACAAAGAGAGTGACAAAACATCATCATCCTCATAATGTACTGTGTATTTTCCACTGCAAGTATAGTACTTCCCACTTTCGAAGTCACTTCTAAGCTGTCCAACATAGTTCATGATATCACTATTAATAGCATCTTGGGCGCTTTCATTCGCTCCTACCGTTACAACTGGATAGTCTATCTTCCAATTTGTATCTTCTTCATGAAAATTATTTACTTCTGCAAAGGATACGGTACTCGCGCATACACTAATTAAAAGTGCAGCAGCTATTGCTTTAACTTTACTCATAACTTTTATCTCCCTTCTCTTTTAGACGGGCAGGTTCAGCACTGAGCCTCTAAGATTAGTAATTCCAAATTATTACTTTGGCTAGTAATTAAAGCGAATGCCAAACAATACAACTCTATAGACGGGCAGAATCAGTGTTTCCTTAAGTAGGACTTTATTCCTGTCTATTTTCTTACATCTTTAGGCATTGATTTGTTTCTTTCTCCTTTTAGCTCCGTTAGGTGCCACGCAGCTTATTGGCAATGCTCCAGATGAAATTGGCTTCTTCGCTGATATCTACTGGATTATCATCCCAAAGTATATCGATCTTCTGCTCGTGAGTCATTTGAAATCCTCCTATACCCATATGCAAGCTATCCTTATTGGATTCTCTATATATGCAAAATTTTTAGCGATGCAGTTTTCTTACTCTCTTATTTTATCTTATTTTATCCAGGTTTACCTTATTTCCCCGAAATTTATCATGGTATCGTATGAGCGTTTCACCGATTTCCCCTCTAAGTACAGGTACGGGCAATTTGTTCCCAGATTCTTCGACTCATGCCCCGTGTGGTTTTCATACCGTTAGAACCCTATCCGGCTCGCTATGCTCGCTACCTTCCCCATGCGGGGAAAGCATTTCGATTTTTCCCCGAGCCGTCATCCTGAGCGGTCGATAACAGTCTATGTGAAATAATCTCTGCCAGAAAAGTAGAGGAGTGAGTCGAAGGATCTTCTCGCAAAGCCGCTACTTTTGATGAAGACACCGAAAATATTATCGCCTGATTTATTTTTATAGGCAGCCGCTGTATCCGGCGATGCGGAGCCATTTTCCCCCCATCAGCGTAATGCTATTAAGTTAAGGAAATCGTTAGCGACGCAACGTCTTGCTTCCCCCTTCGGGGGAAGTGCCGAAGGCAATAGGGGCATGCTAATGGTTATCGAACAATGTGGGATATACCGTAGTGCTGCCCCCTCAGCCCTTCGGGCA
>ERZ773187.16-NODE-16-length-155179-cov-22.958930_pt1 | contig 155179 bp, 131 predicted proteins | sample MGYA00511242_ERZ773187 | MGnify/ENA primary metagenome ERZ773187 (study PRJEB29015, sample SAMEA2737744) | human gut metagenome | biome: human gut; feature: human-associated habitat; material: faeces | place: China | collected 2012 ...
CGCCCCTCATTTCTATTTTATCTTGTTTGTACCCCTTGTACACCGATGTTTTCTTTTGCCTATACACTTTTGACGAATCAGATCATGTCTGCTCTGGAATGTGTTGGCTTAGATCCCTGTGTCGGATATCTGCATACAGAACGTCCGGGAAGAAGTTCACTGGCATTGGATATGGTTGAAGAACTTCGCTCTGTAATGGCAGATCGGTTTGTATTATCTCTTATTAATAAGAAGATTATTAGCGGAAAAAACTTTACAAAAAAAGAAAATGGTGCAGTTTTGATGGATGATGAGCTGCGGAAAAAGTTTTTGACAGAATGGCAAAATAGAAAAAAGGAAGTTATTACACATCCGTATCTTAGGGAAAAAGTGGAGTGGGGAATGGTTCCCTATGTGCAGGCAATGCTCCTTGCCCGATATTTACGCGGAGACCTGGACGAATATCCTGTTTTTCTCTGGAAATGAGGGGACAAATGCTTGTACTGATCACATATGATGTAAACACAGAAACAGCAGCCGGTAAAGCAAGACTGCGGAAGGTTGCCAAACAATGCGTCAACTATGGAAGAAGGGTTCAGAATTCTGTATTTGAATGTATTTTGGATAACGCTCAGTGCATCGCACTGAAAGCACTTCTGACAGACATTATCGACAGTAAAGTAGATAGTCTGCGCTTTTATTATCTTGGTAATAAATACGAGACGAAAGTGGAGCATGTCGGGGTCGAAAAAGGTATTGCTGCCGATCAGGTCCTGCTCCTCTAAAAACTGGTGCGAACAGGAAGTGCATATGAATTCTTATGGAGATTCGCACCTGAAAAATTATGAAATAACATTTATTAATTTATTTTTTTAAAACAGGAGCTATATTTTATTGGTGAGATGAAATAAAGAATAGCCGTACTGCAAGCGAAAAGATGTTAATAAATGCTGTCGCTCCCTTCGCGGGAGCGTGGATTGAAATCGACGTTTTTATTTCTGGACGCGTCGTGCGGAATGTCGCTCCCTTCGCGGGAGCGTGGATTGAAATGATTTTCCGGTTGCTTGCAAAGTTGCTAATAATTGTCGCTCCCTTCGCGGGAGCGTGGATTGAAATTACATTTACCGGGTCGCTGCCCTCCGGCAGCCTGTCGCTCCCTTCGCGGGAGCGTGGATTGAAATGCCTGCCATTCCAGAAACTTATTTTTCCACTCTTCGTCGCTCCCTTCGCGGGAGCGTGGATTGAAATCGGTTTTGCCGGTAATCACATTTTTAACGCCGCCCACCGTCGCTCCCTTCGCGGGAGCGTGGATTGAAATATTATTCCTCCTGTACGATACTCTGCCGACGCAGGTCGCTCCCTTCGCGGGAGCGTGGATTGAAATCAAACCATCGGATCGCAGACTTGGAGGAGCTAGCTAGAGTCGCTCCCTTCGCGGGAGCGTGGATTGAAATAACTACATTGTCTGGCGTAGACCTAAATTCTTTTGTCGCTCCCTTCGCGGGAGCGTGGATTGAAATGGTGTAACATTGATCGGGATCCGGAAACTGTTTTGTCGCTCCCTTCGCGGGAGCGTGGATTGAAATTAGACAGTGAATTTTAAGGAGGAAGAAAAAATGAGGTCGCTCCCTTCGCGGGAGCGTGGATTGAAATCCACTGCAGGACGGACCGGGAACGGTTACGGTGGGTCGCTCCCTTCGCGGGAGCGTGGATTGAAATGGCATGCTGTCCAAAGTAAAGGCAGCAGGCGGAGCTTGTCGCTCCCTTCGCGGGAGCGTGGATTGAAATGGCATGCTGTCCAAAGTAAAGGCAGCAGGCGGAGCTTGTCGCTCCCTTCGCGGGAGCGTGGATTGAAATGCAGTGCCAGCATGTTTTGAGCATCAAGAATCATGTCGCTCCCTTCGCGGGAGCGTGGATTGAAATACATGCATGAAAGCCACATTCACAGGCAACTGCTGTCGCTCCCTTCGCGGGAGCGTGGATTGAAATGAATCCACATTAAAAAAGAATGGGGTAGAGTATCGTCGCTCCCTTCGCGGGAGCGTGGATTGAAATTGGTAGCCGCCCACCTCCTGCCCGACGGTCTTGGTCGCTCCCTTCGCGGGAGCGTGGATTGAAATCTCTGTCCTGCGTCATTTTCCTGGTTTCGTATTCGTCGCTCCCTTCGCGGGAGCGTGGATTGAAATGTACAGTATTAGCGCAATCGGGATCAGTGCCGCGCCGGTCGCTCCCTTCGCGGGAGCGTGGATTGAAATTCCTGTGACCTGCATACCATGCACTACGCTTACCTGTCGCTCCCTTCGCGGGAGCGTGGATTGAAATTTGCTTCTACACCTTCTTATTCGAAGTGCATTCTGTCGCTCCCTTCGCGGGAGCGTGGATTGAAATTGTTATGCTGCGGATAGAATTTTCCACGTCAGTTGTCGCTCCCTTCGCGGGAGCGTGGATTGAAATCAGTGTCGGACGGTACGGCAGGAAATTTTTAAACGTCGCTCCCTTCGCGGGAGCGTGGATTGAAATTGATAACATCCTCTATGAAAAAGGAAAAGGCGCTGTCGCTCCCTTCGCGGGAGCGTGGATTGAAATATGAACGCAACCGCAATATCAGGCTTTTCCTGCGTCGCTCCCTTCGCGGGAGCGTGGATTGAAATTTTTTTTCCTCCTTTCTTATTAAACAAGCAATTCGTCGCTCCCTTCGCGGGAGCGTGGATTGAAATAACGTCGAAATCGAAGAAAAGGCAGCAGTCGCAGGTCGCTCCCTTCGCGGGAGCGTGGATTGAAATAAAGCTATTACGACAAAACAGAAACAGACTCAAGTCGCTCCCTTCGCGGGAGCGTGGATTGAAATTTTACAAAAAAGACATCTCCCCAGTCTCCGAAAGTCGCTCCCTTCGCGGGAGCGTGGATTGAAATGGCGATGAGGAAGCTGTGGCGCTGATCGACCAGTTGTCGCTCCCTTCGCGGGAGCGTGGATTGAAATCGCCTATCGAAGAAAGAGAAGTACAGTATCTGCGTCGCTCCCTTCGCGGGAGCGTGGATTAAAATGTTAAAATTTATATAAGAGAATATTTGTAAAAGAGAATACAAATGGTCAGAAGCACATCATCTAAAAATCTACATAAATGCATAAAAATACTCCGAAAATTTCGGAATCCTTTTTGATGAAAGTATGGTATAGTAAAAACGTATTTCACAAAAAGGAGAGAGACTGAAAATGGAACATAATAAAAGAAGCAGCTTTTCCGGCAAACTCGGATATGTCCTGTCGGCTGCGGGAGCATCTGTAGGGCTGGGAAATATCTGGAGATTTCCGTATCTGGCAGCAAAGTACGGAGGCGGCATTTTCCTGCTGATCTATATTTTGCTGGCGTTGACCTTCGGCTATACCATGATCGTAGCGGAAACCGCGATTGGGCGCATGACGAAAAAAAGCCCGGTGGGAGCCTTTTCCTCTTTCGGCAAATCGAAATGGCTGTCTGCAGGCGGCTGGATCAACGCGATCATTCCTGTGCTGATCGTACCGTATTATTCCGTAATCGGTGGCTGGGTCATCAAATATCTGGTTGAATATGTCAAAGGAAACGGTCAGAAGCTGGCAGCAGACGGCTATTTTTCCGATTTTATTTCAAATGGAACATCTACGGAAATCTGCTTTGCCGTATTTGCGCTGTTTACGCTGGCGATTATTTATGCGGGCGTGCGCAATGGAATCGAGCGCGTGTCGAAATTCATGATGCCGATACTGATCGTGCTATCCGTGATTATTGCAGTGTATTCGGTGACGCGTCCGGGCGCACTGGAAGGTGTGAAATATTTTCTGGTACCGAATGTGAAAAATTTTTCCTGGATGACGGTGGTTGCGGCGATGGGACAGATGTTTTATTCCCTGTCGATTGCTATGGGAATTTTGATCACGTTTGGATCCTATATGAAAAAGGACGTATCGATTGAAGATTCGACGAGAAATGTAGAAGTATTCGATACAGCCATCGCAATTATGGCGGGTCTGATGATCATCCCGGCAGTATTTGCCTTTTCCGGCGGAGATCCGGATACGCTGCAGGCAGGACCTGCGTTGATGTTTATTACGATTCCGAAAGTGTTTGCAAGCATGGGATTTGGAACAGTAGCGGGAATTTTATTCTTCGTACTCGTGTTATTTGCAGCGATCACAAGCTCGATTGCACTGACAGAGAGTGCAGTGTCTACCTTTGAGGATGAGCTTCACTGGGGACGCAAGAAGGCAGTTGTTTTGGTTGGCGTGATCATGCTGGGGCTGGGTACTTTATCCTGTATGGGATACGGCCCGTTGTCCTGGGTAAAGCTGATCGGAATGCAGTTTCTGGATTTCTTTGATTTTCTGACAAACTCTGTTATGATGCCGATCGCAGCAATTGCCACCTGTCTGCTGGTGTCGAAAGTAGTTGGAACAAAAAGCATTGAAGAAGAAGTCATGCACGGCGAGAGCACATTTCGGAGAAAGAAGATTTTTAACGTGATGATTCGGTATTTATGCCCGATCTTTGCGGCGATCATTTTGATCAGCTCCGTGGCAAATGCGTTTGGGTGGATTTCGATGTAAAAAGAAAAGTGCATTTTACCGCTGCTTATGGCGGAGAAAGCTCTTTCCGAAACAATAGAATGCACGCTCTGCGAGCATTCTATTGTCATGAATGAAAACGGCAGACCTCAGTGGTCTGCCGGAAAAAGAATTTTTTGTTGCCTGCGGACGGTGTCCATGATTTCGAGCTCGAGGCAGGATGCCTTCAGCCAGGAATGACGGATGAGGGAAGGTATCCCATCCGTTGAGTCATTTTCCAGCGCCTGCTGCAGCTGGTCGATTAAGCGGGCAAATTCAGCTGCTTCGTAGACCATGTTGTTGGAAACAGCTGGAATGTTCGGATTTTCGGTATGACCGTCTCGAAACAGGAGCGTGAGCTGCTGGGGATCCTGAATTTTATCGATCAGCAGGGTTGCGGCTTCTCCCTGAATCTGGGACGGCAGATAAGAATCCGAGATTTTGGAATACCGGAGCGTTGCCTGCATATCCGTGTACTGTAAAAGAACCGTGCCGGCGCCTTCGAAGCCGTTGGATAAAAAAATGCTGCTGCTCTGAATCGAAGCCGGCATGCCAAACAGGGAGACGAGCGGATGGACACAGTAAACGCCGATGTCCATCAGGGCAGCGTTGGAAAGCGCAGGATGGAAAGCGTTTTCGGTGATCCCCTCTTTGAAATGGTCATAGCGGCTGGAATATTTACAGAAGGAAAAATCTACCTGCCGGATTGTCCCAAGCACAGGCAGCAGGGAACGGATTGCTGCAAAACCGGGAGAAAAGACAGAGCGCATGGCTTCGAGCAGAATGACCTGATTTTTTATGGCAGTGTCATACATCTGTTGAAATTCCGAAGCGTTGGAGGCGATCGGCTTTTCACAGAGCACATGCTTGTGGTGCTGCATCATCAGGATGCTCTGGGCAGCATGGCAGAAATTGGGGCTGGCGATGTAGACTGCGTCGATCTGGTCGGAGTCAGCCAACGCTTCCAGAGAATCAAAGACAAGGGAAACGTTATTTTTTTGTGCATACTCCTGCGCCCGCGCAAGCGTTCTGGAATAGACAGCGCAGAGCTTGAAATCAGGCAGTGTAGAAGCTGCCTGGAGAAATTTATCGGTAATGGTGTTTGTGCCGATTACAGCGAAACGGATCATGTGGAAGCCCTCCTATATTATCAGGTACTATCAGTATAAGGCAGGAATGCAGGAAGCTTCAATTCTTTTTTTTGACGGACATCCCGAAATAGAGTAGCTATGGAAAGGAGCGGATTATGAAAAAGTTTTTCATCGGACTGGGGATATTTTTTGTGCTTGCGGGAATTGTGTTCTGCGTTGCTGATACGAAAGATACGAGTGCGCGTGCGCAGGCGCTTTATGACGCGCCGGTTGTCACCATGCAGGATCTGGAGGAATGGAAAAATCAGGACACACAGCAGGAAGTTGTGGTGACGCAGATTCCACTGACCGGCGATCTGGTTTCCGATCCGCGAAAGTTTCTGGATGGGCAGTTTTATTATCTGAAAGTGGAAAAATGGGTCTATCAGAAAGAAGAGGATGAGGATTCTTCCGGCTGGGAAAAAGAGGATGGTGGCAGCTATACAGTCCGGGGCGATCATGTCGCAGCTGCATTGGACGATCAGACAGAGCTGACGGAGGATAATGTTCGCGGTCTGGAATGGTTTGACGAATTATACCCGGGCGGAAAAAATGGAGACACCCGTTATCAGATCTGGGGACTGGGAGATGATGCGCAGCTGACGGCGGTAGCGCTTGTCGGAAACGGTGAAGTGACGGTGCAGAAGCCGTCCGAGGGACACGCATATCTCTATTTTTACGGGACAGAAGATGATTTCTATCAGTATGTGGAGGATTTCGTTGAAGGCGACAGCTTCCTGCTGCTGATTGTTGGATGGTTTTTGGCGGCGATCTGTTTTGGAATCGCGTGGTTGTTAAGAGGACACAAAGCCTCCGGCAACATTTTTATTATGTGTGCAGCGTCTGTGGTGGCCCAGAAGCAGGCGTATCAGCAGTTGAACGATGTGGAAAAACTGCGGTTCTGGGGGCTGAAAATCGCGGCTATTCCGTTGGAAATCGGCGGATTTGCGGCGATTTGGATGCATTCGGACAGCACGGTATGGATTGTGGTCGGAACGGTGCTTCTGATTTTTGGAGTCGCGGCATGGATGGGTTCGTCTGCGTCGGACGAGAATCTGGAGGAGCTGGAAGAGAACGACTGAGCGGAGGATTTATTCGATACATGAAAGAAGCGGGATCGCGTTTGCGTCTACAAAGTGCATGGCGCAAAGCGTCTGCAGAATGAAGAGAGATTGAATAATAAATTTTTTCAATCACGAGATTTGTGTCTGCGCGCACTTGACACAAACTCGGCATGCGCAAAAAGCGTGCGCAGAAATGAGAGGGAAAGATGAATTTTTTAAAAAGAAGACAGCAGCTGTTCGATCAGATGGAGGAAAATGCAGCGCTGATTTTATTTTCTGGAATTGAAACACATGTGAGCGCGGACGAATACGCGCCGTTTGAGGCGAACCGCAACTTTTTTTATCTGACGGGACTGCGCCGGGAGCGGATGATCCTGCTCATGAAAAAGACGAAACGCGATCCGAAGGAAATCCTATTTATAGAAGAGGCTGACCCGATGCAGGAGCGCTGGTATGGCAGGAAGGTGACGGTCGATGAGGCAAAAGAGATCAGTCAGATCGAAGATGTGCGTTTCCTGGAAAGCTTTGACGGGGTGTTCGATATGATGATGACCCGCGAGGATGTCAAAAGCCTGTATTTTGACTGTTATCGCCATCAGCAAGAGGATCTGCCGGATTACAATGCGGTAAAGGCGAAGGAATACGCAGCGCTGTATCCGGGACATCCGATCAGAAATCTGTTCCCGTATGTGGCGCAGATGCGGATGCAGAAGGATGCAGACGAGGTCGCACAGCTCAAAACGGCGATCGAAATCACCGACAATGCACTGCAGTATGTGATGAAGCATTTGGCGCCGGGCATGGCGGAATATCAGGCACAGGCGGATTTTGAATATCAGATCATGTATCAGGGTGCGGATGGAACTTCGTTCCCGACGATTGCAGGAAGCGGTGCAAACGGTACAATGCTGCACTACGAAACCAACCGGGATATCTGCGAGGACGGCACGCTGCTGTTGATGGATCTGGGCGCAAAATACCAGGGCTACTGTGCGGACATCACGAGAACCTATCCGGTAAACGGGCATTTTACGCAGCAGCAGAGGGCGGTTTATGAGATCGTTTTGGAAGCAAACCGGACGATCGCAAAAACGGCAAAGCCCGGCATGACGCTTCGAGAGTTGAATGACGTCTGCAAAAAGGTGCTGGCGGAGGGATGTATCCGTCTCGGTCTGATTGAAAACGAAGAGGAGATCGGCACTTACTACATGCACAGCGTATCCCATCATCTTGGAATCGACGTGCACGATGTCAACACGCTGGAGAACGATAAGCTGCTTCCCGGAATGGTCATCAGCGACGAACCGGGGCTGTATATCGATGAATGGGAAATCGGCATCCGAATCGAGGACGACCTTCTGATTACGGAGGACGGATGCGAAGTCCTTTCGGAGCAGATTATCCGCGACCCGGATGAAATCGAAGGGTTCATGCAGAATCGCTGACGCGCATTTATTCATCGTATAGGAAACTTTGTTTCCTATACGATAATAAACGCTCCGCGCGGATCGCACTGCAGCGGAATGGAAGAATGTCGCTTGCGCGACCCGCCGCAGGCGGAGAATCCTGCTTCGCAGGATTCTTTTTTATATATTCATAGAAAAAACATCCTGCGTCATATATTGGAAAAGAAAAAACGACTGTGACAGCCGTGTACCGGAACGTGCGGCGAAAGGCTGTCTGAAACGGAAATCAGGATGGAACGATTCAATGACGCGGTGCGGACAGTCTGCGACCTTTTGTGGAATTTTCCAATGCTGGTGCTGCTTGCCGGGACACATTTGTATTTTACAATTCGACTGGGCTTTATTCAAAGGAAGCTGCCGGATGGACTGCGCCGAAGCCTGTCCTCTGCCGGATCAGGAGGGCTGTCACCCTATGAAGCACTGTCAACCGCCCTGGCGGCGACAATAGGAACCGGAAATATCATCGGAATTTCGAGTGCAATTGCGCTCGGAGGACCCGGGGCGGTTTTCTGGTGCTGGATCAGCGGCTTTTTCGGGATGGCGACCTGCTATGCGGAAAGCGTGCTGTCCGCAGCGTGCCGGAAAAAGCGGGCAGACGGAAGCTTTTATGGCGGACCGATGTATGTGATGGAGCAGCTGTTGCACAATCGGCTGCTGGCGGTTCTTTTTTCCGTCTTTACCGTGCTGGCGGCGCTGTGCGTCGGAAGCGGTGTGCAGGCGCATTCCCTGACAGCGGCAATTTCTCGCAGACTTCCGGTGTCTGTGCACTGGATCGGCATCGCAGCGGCGCTTTTGGCGGGCAGCATCCTGATCGGAGGAGCGAAAAAAACGGCGAAGGTTTGTACCTGTCTGGTTCCGGTGATGAGCGTGCTGTACCTGGGTAGTTGTCTGTTTTTGCTGGTAAAAAATGCTGTCTGGATTCCGGCGGCGCTTCAGGCGATTTTTGTGTCTGCTTTTTCGAAAAAAGCGGTGATCGGGGGCATTGCAGGGACTGCAGTGAAAATGGCGGTTCGCACCGGGATGGCGAAGGGACTTTTTACAAACGAGGCTGGAATGGGTTCGATGCCGATGACGGCGGCAGCGGCGGAAGGGCTATCTACGCGGGATCAGGGGCTGGTTTCGATGACGGGAGTGTTCTGGGATACGCTGGTGATGTGCGCGGTGACGGCGCTTGCAATTTTGAGCGATATGGTAAAAAATGCCGCTCCTTACAGGGCGGCTGCTGCAGATGAATATTGTTTTGTTGCATTTTCGAACCTGCCGGTTGCGGGGGAGGATCTTTTGTCGCTCTGCCTGGTGCTGTTTGCATTTGCGACGATTATCGGCTGGAGCTTTTATGGGGAATGTGCGGCGCGGTATTTGTGGGGCGAGAGAGGTGTAACGGTATTTCAGGTGATTTACATGGTGTTTGTATATCTCGGATCCGTCTGCTCGCTGGAGCTGGTCTGGAACCTGTCGGACCTATGCAATGCCTGCATGGCGGTTCCAAACCTTTGGTGTCTGTGGAAATTGAAAGAGCTGATTGTGGAAAAGACCCGGAACTGATCAGAGGTTCGGGTTCTTTTTATGGATTTTGGTGCTGGTAAAGCCGGAGCCTTTGACCTCGTTTGCATCACTGATGATCAAAAAGGCATGGGGGTCGATTTCCATGACAATCTGATTCAGGGAAGCCATTTCGCGGCGGGAAACGACGGTCATCAGGACGGGCTGATCGGTCTGCAGATAGCCGGTCGTCGCATTTAAAAGGGTGCAGCCGCGGTCAAGACGGGTAAAAATTGCCTGCCGGATTTCTTCATAATGACTGCTGACGATGTCGGCGCGCGCCTGATGGGTGCCGATGACTAAAACCTTGTCCAGCACAAAGGTATAGATCATGACGAGCAAAATGCCGTAAAGACTTTCTTCGATGTCGGAAAAGAACATCTGCAGAATCAGGATGGAAAAATCAAACACATAGAGCGTTGCGGAAACAGGGAGATGGAATAGTTTTTTTAAAATCAGGGGCGGGATGTCCATACCGCCGGTGGATGCGCCTGCACGGATGACAATGCCAATGCCGGCACCGATCATCATTCCGCCGAGGATCGTGCAGAGCATTGCGTCCTCCGTCAGGGAGGACAGCGCCGGGAACTGCTGCCAGAATGCGAGCAAGATCGGGTAAAAGAATGTGGACAAAAGCGTAGTCGCGGCAAACTTCCAGCCGAGCACAAAAAATCCGAGTAAAAAGGTCAGGATATTGAAGCACAGTACGAACGCTGTGATCGGCGTGTGGAACCAGTGCGCAGATGCGAGGGCCAGACCGGTCGTGCCGCCGGTGATGATGCCGGATGGCAGGATAAAGGCGACGATCGCAAGGGAATACAGGGCGTTTCCGAACAGAATCAGGAAAACCCTGAACAGATTTTTTAACGTACGGTGCAGCTTGGGTGACATGGCAGTTTCCTTCTTTCAATGTGATAATACAGTAAAGCGACAAAAAAAGCGGGATATGTGAACCCCACACATCCCGCTTCCGAAAATTCTTTTTGTATTATAGCGTTCGAATGCAAAAAAGTAAACAGATTATGACTTTGTTATGGAAAAAAGTACAATTTGTGGATATACTGATATCAGGGTCAAAAGGTCGGAAATCCGACGCAGGTGTGCTTGCAGGAGGTTTTTCGAACTGTTGACTCTGGTACCATAAACAGAATAGAATAAAGATTGAAAAATAGTAACTGTTCCGTAGGTCTGCGCATTTACTGCGCTGACCGTAAGAAAACTTAGGCTGGAAGGCAAAAATCCTATCGGCACAGCCGATTTGGAATGGATTTTTGCGCGTAACTGTGAGGGGACTGAACAGTTACGAAAAATAAAATTTTTCAATCGCGAGATTTGTGTCTGTGCGCACTTGACACAAACTCGGCATGTAAAAAAATGTGCGCAGAAATGAGAGGAAAATATGGCTAAAAATATTACCGTGGATAATTTTGAAAAAGAGGTACTGCAGGCGGCAGGCCCCGTTTTGGTAGACTTCTGGGCAACCTGGTGCGGACCCTGCCGGATGCAGGGACCTGCAGTGGAAAAGCTGGCAGAGGAAGGCTATAACGTCGGCAAAATCAATGTGGACGACGAGGGTGAGCTTGCAGAGCGCTATCATGTGATGAACATTCCGACTCTGATTATTTTCAAAAACGGCGAAGAAAAAGAGCGCATGGTCGGTGTACAGAGCAAAGATCTGCTGGAAAGCAAATTAAAGGCGCTGGCATAAGACGTTGTGACAAAGCATTTGTTACAGGAAACGGCTTGCTTTCAGCCGTTGTCTTGGTACAATGAAATGGCATTACACAAAGCGGCAGGATATGCCGCATAGATACAAAGGGGAAAGAGGGAAATAACATGGAACTGGGAATTAACACAGATTTTGCAAACGAGCCGTGGGAACTGGAAGAAATCAAAAACAAGCTCCGCGAGATCGCAGAGGCTGGCTTTACGCACATTCACTGGTGCTTTGACTGGGATGGGGATTATCTGTACGCCCGCAGCGAAATGGAGCAGATCCGCAGCTGGATGGACGAGCTTGGATTGAAAGAAAAAGGACTGCATGCTTCGAAGGGCAGCCGCCGATTTGTAGAAAGATATGCAGAGGCACCTCATGGCAGAAAAGACTACCTGTCTGAGCTGGAGCCGAACCGTATCGCGGGCGTCGAGCTGATTAAAAACCGTGTGGAGCTGGTTCATGTGCTGGGAGGCAAGGAGATCGTGCTGCATATGTATCTGCCGACAAAGAGCTTTGAAGAAAAGCCGGAAACCAAAGAGCTTTTCTATCAGCAGGCATGCAAGTCTCTGGATGAGCTGCAGCCCTATTGTAAGGAGCTTGGGGTAAAGATCTGTCTGGAGAACCTGTTTGAAGCTTCTGCAAAAGACCAGATCGAGCAGTTTGATTATCTGTTTGGACGTTATCCCGCAGATTTTCTGGGACTGTGCATCGATACCGGACATGCAAACCTTGTCGGCGGCAACGAGTTCATCAAGCTGCTGGCAACCCGCTATGCAGACCGTTTCTTCTGCCAGCACCTACATGACAACAGGGGCTGGGGAAAAGAAGATGGCTGCGGAGACGCACACCGTCTGCCGGGGGAATGCAGCATTGACTGGAAAGAAACCATGAAGCGTGTCCGGGCGTCCGCTTACGAGCAACCTTTCGTGATGGAAGTTTCCAAGCCGGAAGGGGAAGACTGCGCACATTACTTAAAGCGCGCCTATGAAGCAGGCGTTTGGATGGCAAATTTATAGAATTGATAAAGATTGTCCGGAAAGGGGGATCTGTATGCACTATGCGGAAGAAGAAATGCAGTATCATCTGCAGATTCATAACGGGCAGGTTGGAAAATATGTCATTTTGCCGGGAGACCCTAAACGGTGTGAAAAAATCGCCGCATATTTTGAACATCCGGTTTTGATTGCGGACAGCCGGGAATTTGTGACGTATACCGGAACGCTGGAGGGTGAGACAGTTTCTGTGACCTCGACAGGCATCGGCGGTCCCTCTGCGGCGATTGCGATGGAAGAGCTGTTCAAAGCGGGCGCGCATACGTTTATCCGCGTCGGAACCTGCGGCGGCATTGATACAGAGGTACAAAGCGGCGATCTGGTCATTGCAACCGGTGCGGTACGAGCTGAGGGGACGAGCCGGGAATATGCTCCGATCGAATATCCGGCAGTCGCAAACCTGGATGTGGTCTGCGCACTGCGAGAGGCAGCCAGGGGGCAGGCAATCCGATTCCATACGGGCGTTGTGCAGAGCAAGGACTCCTTTTACGGACAGCACGAGCCGCAGGTCATGCCGGTGGATTACATGCTGCAGCAGCACTGGGGCGCGTGGAAAAAGATGGGATGCCTTGCATCGGAAATGGAATCCGCGGCGCTGTTTATCGTGGCGCAGTATCTTCGGGTGCGCTGCGGCGCGGTATTTCTGACGATGGCAAACCAGGAACGGGAAGTGCTCGGACTTTCTAACCCGGTCGTCCACGACACGGACATGGCGGTGCGCGTCGGCGTGGAGGCGCTGAAAAAGCTGATCGCACAGGATCGCATGACGAAGCTGTGAGCCTAGGATCTGTCTGTTGAGCCGCGTAATCAGGGATGGATGTGTCCTGCACAGAGCATTTTCCTTGTCACCATAACAAAAAGAGCAGTCCCCGTGACGGTGGGAACTGCTCTTTTTCATACAGAATTTTTTAATTCTGTTTCATTCGTTTCAAAATTAAGCGATTTCGTTTACTGCTTTAGCCAGACGGGAAACCTTTCTGGAAGCGGTGTTTTTATGATATACGCCCTTGGAAGCAGCTTTGTCGATAACTGTGGTTGCGTTCAGCAGTGCAGCCTTTGCAGCTTCCTTGTCCTGTGCTTCGATTGCAACACGAACCTTCTTAACAGCGGTCTTAACAGAAGATTTGATCGCTTTGTTTCTTTCAGCCTTGGTCTGGTTTACTAAAATTCTCTTCTTTGCAGATTTAATATTTGCCACGATGATACCTCCAATGAATTAACCCAAAAATGTGTGCTGTATCGTATTACATTAAAGCCGGACACGGACGTTCTAATGCAAACATACATATGTATTCTATTGGATGAAAAGAATTCTGTCAATAGATATTTTCTGGATTTTTGGAAAAAATGGGAATATAGTTCTTACAGTTCACTCGTACCGTTTGTAAGCAGATTTCATGCTCGCATGAAAATCTGCTTACAAAAAGGTACGAAGGGAGCGCCACTTTATGAGTAAAAATGAGCTGCGAAGCAGCGGAGAGCGTCGAAGCGCGGTTCATGACAATAGAATGTTCGCGAAGCGTGCATTCTATTGTATTGCGAATGGCGCGAGTGAACTGTAAGAAACACAATCTTAGAAGGAGGGAATGCGAATGAGCATTTTTGTCGTTCGGACAGATCTTGCACTGGAAGAGGGGGAACGGATTCGGGAGTCCGGCGTTGAGATTCACGGGGTAATTCTGGAAGAAGAAACCAGACCGGAAACGGGAATTTTGGTGACGCGGGTAAAAATAGAGACGAAAAACGGCGCAAAAATTATGGGGAAACCGATTGGAACATACGTTACACTGGAAGCCGGACAGCTTGGAAACGACGAGGAGGAGTATCAGCAGGAGGTGGCGAAGGAACTTTCGGTGCAGCTGCAGAAACTGATTCCTGATCCGGAAACTGAAAAATCCGTGCTGGTCGTGGGGCTTGGAAACCGGCAGGTGACGGCGGATGCGCTGGGACCGAGGGTGGCGGACAGACTGTTTATTAACCGGCACATCATTCTCGAGTTTGGCGCTGCAGCGTATAACCGGAAAAAAATGAACCGCATCAGCTGTCTTGTCCCCGGAGTAATGGCGCAGACAGGCATGGAGAGCGCAGAAATCGTGCGGGGCGTTGTGAAGGAGACAAAGCCGGATCTGGTGCTGGTTGTCGATGCGCTTGCGGCGCGTAGTACAAAGCGGTTAAACCGGACGTTCCAGATCAGTGATGCAGGAATCTATCCGGGTTCAGGGGTCGGCAACCACAGAAATGCGCTGACCGGGGAATCTCTGGGAGTGCCGGTGCTTGCGATTGGTGTGCCGACGGTAGTGGATGCTGCGACAATCGTCGGAGACGCGCTGCGGGAGATGGAACGGGAAAACGATTCTGCGTTGCTTCAAAATCGCGAACATCCACAGGCACTGTCTGGTCTGAACAATATGTATGTGACCGGAAAGGACATCGATGAGACAATTTTGTATCTGAGCGAAATCGTGTCGGATGGAATCAACCGGGCGCTGAACCCGGAAGGGTGATGGCGAACCAACCGGCATTGAATCCGGAAGGGTGATTACGAACCAGCCAGGTGCTTGGTTAGGAAAAGTGATGGCGAACCAATCAGGTACTGAGCCGGGAAAAGTGATTCCAGCCTTCCTGTGCGCATATATTGCAGCATGGGGAAAAAAGACAGACCGAAAAAAAACAGATATCGGGCAGTAATCGCCATTGTGATAGCCGGAATTGTTTTTCTTACGTTTCCGCGCGCAGAGGAACGAAATTTCAGGGAGCTTTTGACGGAGAATGCAGAGCTGGAGCTTTTAAATGCCCTCTGTCCGGTGATCGCAGCGGCAGGGGACAACGGCAGGCTCTCTGTGTCCGGATGGATTTTTCCGTTTCTCGGTTATCAGAGCAAAACAAAAACCGCGCAGCTGGCGCAGGAAAATTCTGATATGGTGGAAAAGATTCTGCTGGCGGAAGGGAGAGACGAATACACCGGGATGAGCGGTGACGATACAGAAAAAAATGCGCCGACGGATGGCAGGAACCTATCGCTTGAAGAGCTTGCACGGTTGGAAAATGAGCAGGCGGGCGGACGAAAAAGCGGACAAAACGGCGTGGCGGACGGCAGCGAAACCGACGGGAGCAGTGCTGCATCCGACCGCGAAGGGCAAAGCAGCGGCGGGATCGAAACCAGACCTGGCGATAGTCAAAACGAAACCGGCGACACAGCAAATAGCTCCGGCATCGGCGATTTTACAGCCTCTCTCCCGGAGAAGCAGCGTACTTACAACTGGTCGGAGCTTACGAGTTATGATGCGCTGGTGCGGGAATTTTATGCGATCGATCCGGCAACCGCGGCGGACGAGACGCAGCTGAATCAAAAGGCGCTGCTTGGCAGGGTGCTTTCCGTACAGAAGCGGACGGACGACCAGCCGCAGATTTTGATTTATCATACCCATTCGCAGGAAACCTTTGCCGATTCGATTCCGGGAAACGCGCAGACCGGAATTATGGGCGTCGGGGAGGTGCTGGCGGAAATTCTTCGCAAACAGTATGGCTATAACGTGATGCATCATATGGGACAGTATGACGTGGAAAAAAGGGATTATGCCTATTCCAATTCCCTTCCGGCGTTGGAAGCGATTTTGAAGGAAAACCCGTCGATTGAGGTGGTGATCGACCTGCACCGGGACGAAGTGGCAGAAGGAACGCGGCTCGTGACGGAGATCGGCGGCAAAAAAATGGCGCGCTTCATGTTTTTCAACGGACTGTCCAGAACGAGACGGCTCGGGGACATTGATTCGCTTCCGAATAAAAATATTGCGGATAATCTCGCATTTTCGTTCCAGATGCAGGTGCTGTGCAACGAGTATTACCCGGGGCTGACCCGCAGGATTTATTTGAAAGGCTACCGTTACAACATGCACTTAAAGCAGAGGTATCTGCTGATTGAAATGGGGGCGCAGACCAACACCTATGAGGAGTGTATGAATTCCTGTGTTCCACTGGCGCAGATGCTGGATCTGGAATTGTCGGGAAAAACAGATTTTACGCTTGATCCGGAGAAAGGATGAGAGTAAAATGAGAACAATAGTCTCCCGTTTTGCAATGTCCGGCGGATGGGACACAACGGCGTTGGAGTTTTCATTCTGATGATATACTGAGGGGGTACCATCGACAAAAATACGACAGATAAGGGGTATTAGATGAGAGAGAAAAGAATCAGCTGGAACGTATTTGCACAGGCAGTCTATACCATTGCACTGCCGATCGCGTTTCAGAATTTATTGTCTACGACGGCGAGCATGGTGGATACGATCATGATCGGAAGCATGGGAGAGCTATCGGTCGCGGCGGTCGGCATCTGCTCGCAGATTTCGTCGCTGTTTTTCTCCTGCTATTTCGGATTTGCAGGAGGCGCGCTTTTGTTCTTTTCCCAGTATTGGGGTGCCAAAAGTGAAAAGGGTATCAACAAAACCTTTGGGCTTTCCATGAGCTTTATGCTGCTTGTCGGTCTTTTGTTCGGAGCAGTAGCGGTGACAAAGCCGGAATTTTTGCTTGGGATTTATACAGATAAGAAAAATATTATAGAGGTGGCGATTCCCTATATCCGGATCGTTGGCTTTGCTTATCCGCTGCAGGTACTGGCGGTGATCATCAGCTTTCTGATGCGGGCGACGGAGCGCGTCAAGATTCCCCTCGTTTCTTCCGCAGTTGCGCTGGTAGTCAATTTTGTCCTGAACTGGATTCTGATCTACGGACGGTTCGGCATGCCGCAAATGGGAGCGGCAGGCGCGGCGGTAGGCACGCTGGTTTCCGGCATTGTCAATCTCATCATCCTGACAGTGTTTTTGCTGAAAGATAAAGAGACGGTTACCCTACATGTACAGGAAATGTTCCACTGGGGAGAAGGATTTGCCGGAACCTATCTGTCCAAATGTTTTCCGATTCTGTGCAATGAGCTGTTTTACGGCATCGGTCAGATGCTGATCAATATCGTGATCGGAAGACAGTCGGAGAGTGCGATCGCCGCAATGGCAGCGTTCCGTGTTCTGGAGGGCTTTGTTTATGCCTTCTTCGGAGGACTGGCGGATGCCAGCAGCGTTGTGGTCGGCAAGGAGATTGGTGCAGGACGGCATATGAAGGGCTATCAGTATGTGAAAGGCTTCACGATCCTCTGCCCGGCGATCACATTTGGTATCTGTCTGGTTGGTGTGATCTTCAACCGCCCGCTGTTGTCTTTGTTCGGATTAGGAGCAGAGGCTATGGAATATGGCAAGTATATGCTGCTCATTTATTTGGCAGCGGGAACCGTGCGAACCTGTAACTACATTATGAATACCTGTTACCGCGCAGGCGGCGAGGCAATTTTCGGAACCGTTTTGGAAATTATCTGTCTGTATACGATCAGCGTACCTGCAACCTGGGTTGCAGGCATGGTTCTGCATCTGCCGTTTCTGGCCGTGTTCGCCTTTTTGTATACAGATGAGCTGATCCGTCTGGTGTTCGAGCTATGCTATACTGCGAGCGGCAAATGGGTCAAACCGGTTACGCAGGAAGGGCGTGCGACCCTCGAGGAATTCCACGAGCAGATGGCACAGCGCAGAAAGAAAAAACAGACGGTATAGTGCACCGTCCTTTTAATAAGAACAAACCAAAACAGCCGCCCGGCAGATATTTACCGGACGGCTGAAATTATTTTTTATTCATGAAATGATCTTTATTTCATGAAATGCTTTTTATTTCATGAAATGCTCTTTATTTCATGGATTCTTCCTGCTTCTTGATCATTCTGCGAACCATCTCGCCGCCGATGGAGCCGGCTTCCTTGGAAGTCAGGTCACCATTGTAGCCTTCCTTTAAGTTAACGCCAAGCTCGGACGCAACCTCAGTTTTGAAGCGTTCCAGTGCGGCCTTCGCCTCAGGAACTTCCACTCTGTTGGATTTACCAGAATTCGTTGCCATGATTAGTCACCTCCATTATTTTCTGCTGTTGGGTTTCAGATAAGCTGCAGAGACTCTGTCATCGGATGGAACGTTGGCTCTGCAGCTGCCTGTCCGGTCGATGGATCAGTGTCACGTTTGCTTATCTTGAGCTTAGTATGTTCCGGATACAGGGAATTATAATGGAAATTTTTGTCATTTTAGTTTCCTTTGGAACGACTGATTTACACAGAACAATAGGAATCGAACGGGCAGAGAATTTCTGCACCCAAAAGCGCAGCGTCCTCTTTTGTATGAGCAGCAAACAGAAGAATTTTGTCCTGTGCGCGGTTGCGGACGAGCGCAGCTGCTTTTTTGCGGTTTTCGCTGTCCAGACCGTTGAAGGGTTCATCTAAAATTAAAAGGTCGAAGGGAACGAGCAGGGCGCGCAGCAAAGACAATCGGCGCTTCATGCCGCCGGAAAATTCGCATACCGGCTGGGACAGGGCATTTTGCGGCAAAAGGGTTGCAGCGTAGGCAGAAAGTTCTGCGTCGGAAAGGCGCTGCCTGCACACAAAACGGAGATTTGTCAGGACATCGTAGCCCTCCAGCAGCCGATCCTCCTGAAAAACAGCGGAAATTTTGAGATTTTTTAGTCCATCTATTGTGCCGCTGTCCGGTGTTTCCAGACCCATCAGGATGCGAAAAAGCGTTGTTTTTCCTGTGCCGGACGGAGCCATGAGACAATAGGCGTTTCCGGGAGAAAGCGCGAGGCTTAGATCGGAAAAGACGACCTGTCCGTGATAGGATTTGGAAAGCTTTTGCAGAATCAGATCATTGTTTTTCATGAACAGTGTTCCCCTTTCCGCCGGCAGCAGTCATGAGCCGGAGCAGAATTTTTTCAAAACAGGAGGCGATAAGAATGATCGCGAGCGTCCAGGCAAACAAAGAAGCCGTGTCGAGATAAATTTTTGCTTCATAGAGGTTTGCACCGATGGAAAAGTCGGGGACACCGATGACCTCGGCGGCGATGCCGGATTTAAATGCCATGCCGAGCGCCGATTTACAGGCGCTGATCAGATAGGGAGACAGCGCCGGACGGTACAGGTAAAAGACTTTTTTATGGAAAGGAACACGAAAAACCTGCGCCATTTCCAAAAGTTTAGGGTCGGTGCTTTTTAAGCCGCTGACCGTGTTGATGTGCAGAATCGGATAGGCAACCAGGAAAGAAATCAGGATCGAAAGGTTTTTCGAACCGGTCCAGATCAGGGCGAGGATGACAAATGACGCGACCGGGATAGATTTCATAAACTGAATTGGCGGTTCCAGAAATTCCCCGACAATCCGGAAGCGGCAGGAGAGCGCCCCGGTCAGGATGCCGAACAGCATGGCGAGGAAAAATCCAACGCAGATGCGGGAAATCGAAAACCAGATGGAACGCCAGAACCCGGCGGTGATCAGACATGAAAAAAAGGTCCGAAGCGTTTTTGACGGGCCGACGAGCAGGATATCATTGTGAAAGAAAACAGCGAGCAGCTGCCAGACGAGCAGCCAGAATGCGTATATGCCGAGCTTTTTGAAAAGCTTCGGGAATCCTTTTTTTTTATTCATAAAAAATGCTCCATATCAAAACAGCTGCAGCCGCACGCAAAAGCGCGGGATGCAGCTGTAACTTCTTATCATATGGAAACTTTGTTTCCATAATGATAAGAAACGCTCCGCGAGGATGCGCACTCGGCGCAAGAATGTGCCGAAGCACATTTTTTTACTGCAGATAATAGAAATCATCCTCCGGCAGGGAACCGCCAACGGACTGTGGGTTCTGCGAAAGCAGTACGGACAGATAGCCGTTTAACGCATCCTTCATGTCCTGTCCGTCGAGATAGGTGATGTTGCAGGCGGGCAATGCTTTCTGTGCGATGGCAGCTTTTGCGACGATGCCTGCCTTTTCGATCAGGGCAGCAGCACCTTCAGGATCGGCTGCAGTATAGGCGATCGAAGCCTCGTGCTCCGTTAAAAACGTATCTACAAGATCTTTGTGTGCGGCTAAAAACTCGTTGTTGACGATTGAAACGCCGGTCACGAGACGGCTGTTGGAACCATCCTCCTGCAGGCTGTCCCATACTTTTGTCAGGTCAAGGACAACGGACAGGCTGTCGTTCTGTGCGATGGCAGCAGTTACAAAAGGTTGTGGAAGCAGACCGATCGCATTGGGATCTTCTGCGAGAACTGCGGCAACCTCGGATGCCTCGGACTTAAATTCGAGGGTCACGGCTTCGCCGGAAAGACCGGATGCAGAGATCAGATAGCGGAGCACATATTCCGGGGTTGTGCCTTTGCCGGGCAGATAAACGGTTTTGCCGGACAGGTTTTCAATCGAGCTGATAGAAGAATCGCCGGATACCAGATATAAAACGCCGAGGGTGTTGATATCGATCACGGAAACTTTACCCTCTGTCTTGTGATACAGGACAGAAGCGACGTTTGCGGGCAGCAGGGCGATGTCCACCTTACCGGAAGCAACCAGACCGGTCAGTTCGTCGGCAGCGGTCACCATTGTGAATTCGTAGTTATTTGCGGCAGTGCCGTTTTGGACATCGTCCATGAGCTTGACCAGTCCCATTGTGGTAGGACCCTTGAGACCGCCTATGCGGACCACGGTGTCGTCAGAGCTTTCCTCCAGGGCTTCAGTCGAGGTTTCTGTTTTAGCAGCAGTCATTTCTTCTAAAGAAACTTCCTCGGAGCCGGTTTCGATAGCGCCTTCGGCAGTGCTGATGGTTTCGGAAACAGTGCTTTGCGAAACGGAAGCGGAAGATGAGCAGCCTGCGAGCAGGGATGCGCACAGCAGGGTGCCAATCAGCAGGGAACCAAACTTTTTCATAATCATGTCTCCTTTTTCAGGTTTTGATAGATGGTTTTCGTACTGATGCCGTCCAGCATGCCGAGCTTGCCGGACAGGCTGCTGATCTGGTTCATAGGCGCGTCGAGAACAATGCTGATAATAGAAAGACCGCGCTCCCGGTAAGGCAGTCCCATCCGTCCGATAATATACTGTCCGTATTCATGCAAAATACGGTTCATCGTTTCGATAGAATCGGGATTTTCCACCATAATTCCAATCAGGGCTACGCGGTTGTCCATAGATTTGCCTCCTGTGTACGCCTTCTCCCGCAGAAAATCAGCCCGCAATCCGAAAAACTGCGGCAAAAATCTTTAGGGTCAGCACGAATTGTCTTAACAATAGCATAAAATCGGGAGACTGTCAAAAAAAACTGGCATTTTAAAACACCTTATGATATAATCGTACAATGACTGTAGTGAGTTTGATGCGGTTGTGCGTCTTTTTATAAAAACGCTTTTGTACCGGCGGCTCACTGGAATATCCGTCAGACGGACAAAAGCAACACGAGGAGGACTTATACAATGAGTTTACAGGTTGAAAAACTTGAAAAGAACATGGCGAAACTGACCATTGAGGTTTCCGCAGATGAATTTTCCAAGGCACTGGAAGATGCTTACCAGAAAAACAAAAGCAAAATCTCCGTACCCGGTTTCCGTAAGGGCAAGGTTCCCAAGAAGATGATCGAGCAGATGTACGGCAAGGGTGTATTTTACGAAGATGCTGCCAATGCCCTGATTCCGGAAGCATACGAAAAAGCACTGGAAGAATGTGAAGAGACCATCGTTTCTTCCCCTAAGATCAACGTTACTCAGATCGAAGAGGGCAAATCCTTCATCTTTACTGCAGAAGTTGCATTAAAGCCGGAAGTAACCCTGGGCCAGTATAAGGGCGTTGAGGTTGACAAGGTGGAAGTTTCCGTAACCGACGAAGAGGTTGAGGCTGACTTAAAGCAGCAGCAGGAAAACAACTCCAGAACCGTAGTTGTGGAGCGTCCTGTACAGGATGGCGACATCGCTGTAATCGACTATGAAGGCTTCATCGACGGCGTAGCCTTCGAAGGCGGCAAGGGCACCAACTACAATCTGACGATCGGTTCCCATTCCTTCATCGGCGACTTTGAAGAGCAGCTGATCGGCAAGAACGCAGGCGAAGCGTGCGAAGTAAACGTAACCTTCCCTGAAGAGTACCATGCAAGCGAGCTGGCTGGCAAGCCTGCACAGTTCAAGGTAACTGTTAAGGAAGTAAAGGAAAAACAGCTTCCTGAATTAAACGATGAGTTCGCAGGCGAGGTTTCCGAGTTTGAAACCCTGGCTGAGTACAAAGAAGATATCAAGAAGAGCCTGCTTGCAAAGAAAGAGGCAGACGCTAAAGGCGCTAAGGAAGACGCTGTCATCGACGCAATCGTAGAGAATGCGCAGATGGAGATCCCGGACGCTATGGTAGAGACTCAGCAGAGACAGACCATCGACGAGTTCGGTCAGAGACTGCAGATGCAGGGTCTGAACCTGGAGCAGTACTTCCAGTTCACCGGTCTTACCTACGAGCACATGATGGAGCAGGTAAAACCTCAGGCAGAGCGCAGAATCAAATCCAGACTGGTTCTGGAAGCGGTTGCGGCTGCTGAGAATATCGAAGCTACCGAAGAAGATTTCGATGCAGAAGTAAAGCGCATGGCAGAAGGCTACAAGATGGAAGCAGACAAGATCAAAGAGCTGATGGGTGAAGCCGGCAAGAAGCAGATCATGGAAGATCTGGCTGTCCGCAAGGCTGTAGATTTCGTTGTAGGCGAAGCAGTAGAGAAATAATTTCAAACTGCGAACGATTCGAACATGATCTAAAATATTTCTTAAATATCAGCTGGATTTGTTGCAAAAGACAATGCCATGGGATAAGATTGGAAACAGATCAAATCCGACAGCGGGGCAGTTTCCTGCTGCAATAAAAAAGAAAACCGCAGGGTTTTGTGTATGCCAGAGCAGGGTCTCTTAACTGCTCTGGCATACCCCTTGTGAAAGGAGAGTGCTCAGATATGAGTTTAGTACCTTATGTAATCGAACAGACAAGCCGCGGAGAACGTTCCTATGACATTTATTCCAGACTGCTCAAAGAAAGAATTATTTTCCTGGGTGAGGAAGTAAACGATGTAACGGCGAGCCTCGTTGTGGCTCAGCTTCTTTTCCTGGAATCCGAAGATCCGGACAAGGATGTCCATCTGTATATCAACAGCCCCGGCGGCTCTATTCCTGCCGGTATGGCAATTTATGATACGATGAAATTTATCAAATGCGATGTCTCTACGATCTGTATCGGTATGGCGGCAAGCATGGGAGCCTTTTTGCTGGCAGGCGGCACGAAAGGCAAGAGAATGGCCCTCCCGAATGCGGAAATTATGATCCATCAGCCTCTGGGCGGCGCACAGGGACAGGCGACTGATATCGAAATCAACGCGAAGCATATATTAAAAACAAAAGAGAGAATGAACAGAATTCTTGCGGAGAATACTGGAAAAGAGTACGAAGTGATCGCTGCGGACACCGAAAGAGATAACTGGAAGACCGCAGAAGAAGCCAAAGAATATGGCCTGATCGATATGATTATCACTTCCCACGAGGATTATCTGAAATAATAGAATGCATGCTCTGCGAGCATTCTATTGTCATGAATAAGAGATAGATAGGAGAACGATATGGCAGGCAGATTTTCTGATGACCAGGTGAGATGTTCCTTCTGCCACAAGACACAGGATCAGGTGCATAAGCTGATCGCTGGTCCGGACGGCGTATATATCTGCGATGAGTGCGTGGACATCTGTGCCGAAATCATCGAAGAGGAAAATGAAGAAGAACCGCAGGAGGAAGATCCCAAACAGATCAACCTGCTGAAACCGGTGCAGATCAAAGAATTCCTCGATGATTATGTGATCGGTCAGGAAGAGGCCAAAAAGGTGCTGTCCGTTGCTGTATATAACCATTATAAAAGAGTGACAGCCGGGGCGGACGACGATGGTGTTGAGCTGCAGAAGTCCAACATTATTATGCTGGGACCTACCGGCAGCGGCAAGACATATCTTGCACAGTCTCTGGCGAAGATCATCAACGTACCGTTTGCGATCGCAGATGCGACGACGCTGACGGAAGCCGGATATGTCGGTGAGGATGTTGAAAACATCCTGTTAAAGCTGATTCAGGCGGCTGATTATGATATTGAACGGGCACAGCTCGGTATTGTATATTTGGATGAAATCGACAAGATCACGAAGAAAAGTGAAAACGTATCGATTACCCGCGACGTTTCGGGAGAGGGCGTACAGCAGGCACTGCTGAAGATCATGGAAGGCACAGTAGCGAGTGTTCCTCCCCAGGGCGGACGGAAGCACCCGCAGCAGGAGCTGATTCCGATTGACACGACGAACATTTTGTTCATCTGCGGCGGCGCCTTTGACGGCATCGAGCGGATCGTGGAATCCAGACTGGACAAAAAGAGCATCGGCTTCAACGCACAGATTTCTTCCAACGTAGAGCGCAAGGCAGGCGAGCTGTATGCGGATGTAACTCCGCAGGATCTGGTGAAGTTCGGACTGATTCCGGAGTTCGTCGGACGCGTGCCGATTACGGTAGCGCTGGAGGGACTGGACAGAGAGGCATTGATCCGAATCCTCATGGAGCCGAAGAATGCGCTGATCAAGCAGTATCAGAAGCTCTTTGGATTCGACCATGTAAAGCTTTCCTTTGAGAAGGAAGCGATTGAAAAGATCGCTGACCTCGCGCTGGAGAGAAAGACAGGCGCCAGAGGACTTCGCTCCATCATGGAAAAGACGATGATGGATGTGATGTATCAGATCCCTTCCGATCCGAGCATTACACAGTGCGTAATTACAAAAGAAGCGGTAGAAGGAACCGGAAAACCGATGGTGGTACGGCGTGAAAAACAGGGACTTCTGGACGGCTTTAAAGAAGCAAAATAGAATGACAGTAAAAGACGCCGCCCGCGACAGATACGGACGGCGTTTTTTATCGTATAGGAAACTTCGTTTCCATACGATAAAAAACGCTCTGCGAGAATGCGCACTCGGCGCAAGGGTAGATGGTTGCTGAAGCAACCGCGCCTCGGCGCGAGAATGTGCCAAGGCACATTCTATTTTTATCGTATAGGATACGATAAAAAATACTCCGCAGGATTTTATCCTAAACTCCGCATCAATAGGAGATAGCATACGATGGAAAATTTCAAAAAACTTCCGGTGATCGCCCTGCGCAGCATGACGATCCTGCCGGATACGATGATACATTTTGACCTGATCCGCAAGAAGTCCATTCTGGCGGCAGAACAGGCGATGAGCGAAGATCAGGAGGTATTTCTGGTAACCCAGTGCCATGCTGAGACGGAGGAGCCCCAGGCAGAGGATCTGTACCAGATCGGCTGTATTGCAAAGGTAAAACAGGTCACAAAGCTGCCGGACAATCTGGTTCGCGTTCTCGTAGAGGGTGTTTGCAGAGGACGTCTTAGGACGCTTTTTGGAGAGTGGGAATGGCTCGGCGGCGACATCGAGACGCTGGAAGTGCCAGCAATGGACGAAAGCAGGAAAGAAGCGATGCTGCGCAGCGCGCGCGATCGTTTCACAGAATACTGCAAATATTATCCAAGAACGGGACGGACGCTTCTGCGCCATATGGAGGAAATTCGTGATCCTGGTAAGCTGATGGATCAGATTATCGAAAATATTCCGGCAGATTACACCGTAAAGCAGAAAATTTTGGAGCAGGTGGATCTCGAAAGCCGTTTCGAAGCGCTGGCAGAGGTGCTTGCGACGGAGGTAGAGGTTGCCAGAATCCGCACTGATCTGACGGAAAAAGTGCGGGAACGTGTGGATAAAAACCAAAAAGATTACATTTTGCGGGAACAGCTGAAATATATTCAGGAGGAGCTGGGGGAGGACGATGCGTCGGATGCAGCGTTGTATGAAGAAAAGCTGCAGCAGCTCAAAGCCTCTAAAGAAGTAAAGGAAAAGATCGCAAAAGAGATCTCCAGATTCAAACGGCTTTCCACAAACAGTGCAGAGTCCGGTGTGGAACGTGCCTACATCGAGACACTTCTGGAGCTTCCGTGGGACAAAACCTCCCGCGAAACCTCCGACCTGACCCGCGCGGAGGAGATTCTTGACCGGGATCATTATGGTCTGGAACAGGTAAAGGAGCGTATGCTGGAATTTCTGGCGGTGCGCGCGCTGACCAAGCAGGGAGAAAGCCCGATTATCTGTCTGGTAGGACCTCCCGGAACCGGTAAAACCTCGATTGCACGCAGCGTTGCAGAGGCGTTGAATAAAAAATACGTCCGCATCAGCCTTGGCGGTGTGCGGGATGAGGCGGAGATCCGGGGACACAGAAGAACCTATGTCGGCTCGATGCCCGGACGGATTGTCAACGGCTTGAGACAGGCAGGCGTGAAAAACCCGCTGATGCTGCTGGACGAGGTGGATAAGGTTTCGAGCGACTATAAAGGAGACACCGCTTCGGCGCTTCTGGAAGTGCTGGATGCCGAACAAAACCGCAATTTCCGTGATCATTATGTGGAAATTCCGATCGATTTATCGGAGGTGCTGTTTGTTGTGACGGCAAATACGACCGAGACAATTCCGCGTCCGCTTCTGGATCGTATGGAAGTGATCGAGGTCAACAGTTATACCGCTGCGGAAAAGTTCCACATTGCACGGGAGCATCTGATGCCCAAGCAGCTGAAGAAAAACGGTATGCAGGGACGGCTGATCGTCAGTGATAATGCACTGCGCAGCGTGATTGAGGGTTATACAAGAGAAGCCGGTGTCAGAGGTCTGGAGCGAAAGCTTGGGGAGATCTGCCGGAAAGCAGCGAGAGAGCTGTTAAAAGAGGATAAAAGCTGTATCCGCGTCAACGACCGGAACCTCGAAAAATATCTCGGCAAGCCCAGATTCCATTCGCTGAAAGCAAATCAGACGGACGAAATCGGAATTGTGCGCGGCCTGGCATGGACGAGTGTGGGCGGTGATACGCTGCAGATTGAAGTCAATATGATGCCGGGCAAAGGCGAGCTGGAGCTGACCGGACAGTTAGGCGATGTGATGAAGGAATCCGCTATGACTGGCCTGAGCTATATCCGTTCGGTCAGCGAGCGGTATCAGATCGATCCCGACGTATTTAAAAAGAATGATTTTCATATTCATATTCCGGAGGGAGCGGTTCCAAAGGACGGACCGTCCGCCGGTATTACGATGGCGACGGCGCTTCTGTCTGCGCTGACCCATACGCCGGTTCGCGCCGATCTGGCGATGACGGGCGAAATTACGCTGCGGGGCAGAGTGCTGCCCATCGGCGGATTAAAGGAAAAGACTCTGGCGGCAAAGACTGCTGGAATCAAGACAGTATTGGTGCCAGAAAAGAACCGTCCGGACGTGGAAGAGATTCCGGCGGAGATCAAAAATGGGTTGGAAATTCTTTTTGTAGAAACGATGGACGATGTGATTGCGCACGCTTTTGTGGGCGGGAAAGGAAACAACTGATATGGTAATTAAATCCGTTCAATTGGAAACGGTCTGCGGCATTACGAGTAAGCTTCCGGACAATATACTGCCGGAAATTGCATTTGCCGGAAAGAGTAACGTTGGCAAATCCTCCCTCATCAACGGGATCATGAACCGGAAAAGCCTGGCGAGAACTTCTTCCCAGCCCGGCAAAACCCAGACCATCAACTTTTATAATGTAAATGAAGTGTTTTATCTGGTAGATCTGCCTGGCTATGGCTACGCAAAAGCCAATCAGGAAGTCAAGGCACAGTGGGGCAAGATGATCGAACGATACCTGCATTCCTCCAAGCAGCTCAGGGCGGTCTTTTTGCTGATTGATATCCGGCACGACCCGTCTGCAAACGATAAGCAGATGTATCAGTGGATGCGTCATTACGGCTTTGATCCGATCATCATTGCAACCAAGCTGGACAAAATCAACCGCAGTCAGATCCAAAAGCAGCTCAAGGCAATTCGGGTTGGCTTAGAGGCACAGAAGGATACGATCATCATCCCGTATTCCTCTCTTTCCAAGCAGGGACGGGAAGAAATTTATGATCTGCTCGACAGCATTCTCTCAGAAGACGGAGGCGTTAAAGCATGTGGAGACAATCCAGAAAATATGTAAAAGCGGTGTTAAACCTGATCACTGCAGCAGTGATTTTGCTGTTTGTCGTATTTGTTGTGCCATCGGTTATTTCATATTTTATGCCTTTTGTAATTGGCTGGATCATTGCGATGATTGCAAATCCGCTGGTGCGTTTTTTGGATGAAAAGATTAAGATCCGCAGGAAAGCAGGCTCTGCGATTGTCATTATTGCAGTTATCGCTGTGATTGTAGCTGGCATTTACGGGATTCTGAGCCTGCTTGCAGGACAGCTGAAGGGATTTGTGGAAGAGCTGCCGGGACTCTGGAAAGCAATGGAGTCTGATATTTCCAACGCGGGAAGCTCACTGGAAAGCTTTTCTCACTATTTTTCCCCAAATGTGCAGGATCAGGTTGCCAGGGTTCTGAATTCGCTGATGAATCTGTTAAGCAGCGCAGTGGATCATCTGGGCAGTCCGACGGTATCTGCAGTCGGCAATTTTGCCAAAAATATCCCGACGATCATCGTCGGTGTCATCATGTGTCTGTTGTCCTCTTATTTCTTTGTGGCGCAGCGGGAAGAAGTGATTGCTGCATTTCGCAGATATGTACCAGAGAGCTTCCGCAAAAAGTGGGATGTGATGTATCATAGTCTGACCGGTGCCATTGGCGGATATTTCAAGGCACAGCTAAAAATCGAGATCTGGGTATATCTTCTGATGCTGGTAGGCTTTCTGATCCTGCGGGTGCGTTACGGTGCGCTGATTTCCATCGGGATTGCGGTCCTGGACTTTTTGCCGGTATTCGGAACCGGTACGGTTCTGTGGCCGTGGGCAGTGATCAAGGTGCTTGGCGGAGACTTTAAAATGGCCATCGGGCTGCTGATCATCTGGGGAGTTGGACAGCTTTTGCGTCAGCTCATCCAGCCGAAAATTGTTGGGGATTCCATTGGCGTTCCGCCGCTTCCGACCCTGTTTCTGATCTTTATCGGTTATAAGGTAGGCAGCGTTGCCGGCATGATCCTGGCGGTTCCGGCAGGCATTATTGTTGCCAATATGTATCAGGCGGGATTTTTTGACACAACTATGGACAGCGTGCGGATCCTGGTGCATGGCTTTAACCGGTTCCGGCGACTGACCCCGGAGGATAAGGCAGAGATTTCGGAGAAAAAGGAATAAAAAACGTTGCCGTGAGGTTCGGGGCGGCGGGCTGAAGTCCGGGAAATCCCTTGGTTGTTCTGGAATTCGGCGTAGGCCGCCCGCAGAATGGAGGATGATTTGCGCAACTTTAAAATTGTGATTCAATACGAAGGAACCAGATATCAGGGCTGGCAGCGGCAGGGGACGACTCAGAACACGCTGCAGGGCAAATTCGAGGCGCTGCTTTCGAAAATTGCGGGGACTCCGGTGGAAATCCAGGCATCCGGCAGGACGGATGCAGGTGTGCACGCCCTGGGGCAGACCGCGAATTTCCATATGAATACGGAGCTTTCCTGCGAAGAGCTTCTGGATAAGCTGAACCAGTATCTGCCGGAGGATGTGGCGGTTATTTCCTGTCAGGAGGCTGCTCCCAGGTTCCACGCGCGTTTAAATGCGGTCGGTAAGACCTATTGCTACCGGATTCACAACAGCAAAATCCCGGTGGTGTTTGACAGACGGCTGGTATGGCAGATCGAACAGCAGTTAGATGTAGATGCGATGAAAACAGCGGCGAAGTATCTGGTCGGGACGCATGATTTTGCAGCGTTTACCTCCGCAAAAAACAAGAAAAAATCGACTGTCCGCTCGATAGAGTCCATTTTGTTCGAGCAAAACGGCGCGGATATCCGGATTTCTTTTCGGGGAGACGGATTTTTGTTCCATATGGTCCGCATTCTGACCGGAACACTGGTGGAGGTCGGTCTCGGGGTGCGCAGACCGGAAGAAATTGCTGCGATTCTGGACGGAAAAGACCGGCAGAAGGCGGGAATGCTGGCACCGGCGTCCGGACTTTGCCTGATGGAGGTTTATTATCAGTAGAGGATCTTTATGAAAAAGATATGGAATCAATTGGGACACAGTCTTTTTGCAGAGGATGAAAGCAGTCGGAAAACAAAGCACATCCTCAGGACTGTGTTTTTCTTTTATATTCTTGTGCTGCTCAAGGTGATTGTTTTTAAGTATCCCCTTGCGCGGCTGGAGGCGATCGCTGCTTCCTGGACAAAGGAGGTTGTCTGGGAGGGACTTGGAACCGCCAACTTCACTTTATTTAAGACGATTCGGATGTATATCCGTTACTGGGGAAAATTAAACAGCTTTGAAAATCTTTTCGGCAACGTGCTTGCTTTTGTGCCGCTTGGCTTCTTATTGCCGTTTCTGCAAAAGGAGAGCCGCCGATTCTGGATTCTGTTTCTGGACGCGTTCGTGCTTGTCTGCTGTATCGAGCTGTTTCAGCTTTTTACGGCATTCGGCGCATTTGATGTGGATGATATTTTGCTGAACTGCGTGGGTGCGCTGCTGGGATATGCGGTTTTTTCGCGCTGCCTGCGGGACGCCCGTCGGACACAGGAGAAGCAGGATGCACCGGGTGCACCGGGCACCGTCGGATAAAACGCGGTATCTGGGATGGAAGCATAGAGCGCGCTGCGCGGAATGCGGTTGGTATTCGTAAAAAATTTCACTGCGCTACGCTGCCGGAACGCAGAATTGGCGCTGGATTTTTCTGTGGAAATGGAGTAACATGAAAACATGTTTGCTGCATAGCAATTTGAAAAATGGGGAGATACAAAAGGAGGAGAAGGTCGATGCGACTGATTTTTATTCGGCATGCAGAACCGGATTATTCAATTGACAGCCTGACAGAAAAGGGCTGGCGGGAAGCGAAGCTTCTTGCTGAGCGCACGAAGCGTTGGAAGGTGGATGAATTTTACTGCTCGCCCCTTGGCAGGGCGAAGGATACGGCTTCGTTTACACTGAAGGAATGTGGCAGGGAGGCAGTGACATGTGATTGGATGCGCGAATTCGATGCCTGTGTCGTTGACCCGGAAACCGGAAAGAACCGGCTGAGCTGGGATTTAAAGCCTGCTTACTGGACAAAAGAGCCGGATTTGCTGAATATAGATCGTTTTCTGGAAACGGATCTGATGAAAAGCGGTCCGGTTGCAGAGACCTATCAGAAAGTCTGCGATGGCTTAGACGGTATCCTCGCAAAACACGGCTACCACAGGGAGGGGCGCTTATATCGCACGAAGCAGCATAATGAGGACACAATCGTGCTGTTCTGCCATATGGGAGTGACATTTTATATGCTGTCCCATCTGCTTTCCATTTCTCCGGTGTGTCTGAATCATACGATGTTTCTGCCGCCGTCTTCCGTGACGGTTGTGAGTACGGAAGAGGTGGAGCAGGGCTATGGGATGTTCCGGACGCAGATGCTGGGAGACACGTCTCATCTGTACTGCGCCGGGGAGCCGGTGTCCCACATGGGATATTTTGCGGAGATTCTGCAGGAGCGTCCGTTATGATTGGGCTGCAGGGCACATCCTCTGCGCAATCCGTCATTCCAACCGCTTACGCTATGCCGCAATCTGTAGTGCTTCCGATTGCGGATACTGCGCTCCTTACAGCACGGACGCTTGCACGCTATCATTTTCCGGAAGAGGAGCGTGAGCAGCTCAAGCAGCTGTGCACCCGGCTAAAGGATGCCTGCAGCGATCAGATCAGCTGCCGGTTCGCAGCGTGCCCGGAAAAAGAAGATCGACTGGCAGCGTCAATGACACTTGGAAAAGGAGTGGATGAGCTGCAGGAAAAGCTTCAAGAGCAGGACATGCTGCTGGAAAGTTATATGGTTGAAACACTCGCCGGAGAAGCTCTGATGGAAGCCTATAGCCGGTTCCATGCGGAAATTCATCGAAGAACCGGATGGTTTGTGAAGCAGATGAGCTTTTTGGGAAGCAGCAGCGAGCCGATCGAACAGCTGCCGACACTGCTAAAAATGCTTGACTGCAATGGTCAATATACCGCTTCCTACATTACCTGCAATGAAAGCCTTTGCCTGATCCCGAAAAAAAGCGTCGTGTTCTGGACAGAATTGACAAAGGAGGGCGTCCGCTGCGCCGGTGTATGCGACAGCTGTGAAAATGTGCAGTGTGAGAACCGAATCCCAGATAATCCGGACAATCAGGAAGCGGCAGAAAAGACGGAAGGCGTGGTAGAGAGCATTCGATGGCCGGATCTGTTCGAACGGCCTCTGCCTTATGGTTATGATCGGATTTTTGGCAGATAAAAAGACCGAATGGAGGAAGACAAGACGTGAAGAAGCTGCTTTGTTATTTGAAAGGGTATGAAAAGGAAACCGTGCTCGCCCCTTTGTTTAAAATGCTGGAAGCACTGTTTGAGCTGTTTGTTCCGCTGGTAATGGCTGCGGTGATCGACCAGGGTATCGGCGGATCGGACAAACCGTACATCGTGAGGATGTGCATGCTTTTGATTGCGCTGGGCGTCATCGGACTGGTCTGCTCGATTACAGCGCAGTATTTTGCGGCGAAAGCGGCGACCGGATTTTCCACCCGCCTGCGCCATGAGCTGTTTGCGCACATCCAGGGACTGTCCTATACGGAAATGGATACCCTCGGCACATCCACGCTGATCACGAGAATGACGAGTGATATCAACCAGGTACAATCCGGTGTCAATCTGGTGCTGCGCCTGTTTTTGCGTTCGCCTTTTATCGTATTCGGCGCGATGATTATGGCGTTCACCGTAGATGGAAAGGCGGCGCTGATTTTCGTGGTGACGATTCCGCTGCTTTCCATCGTCGTGTTCGGTATCATGCTCTGGACGATGCCTCTGTACAAAAAGGTGCAGGCGGCGCTGGATCAGGTGCTGGGTCTGACCCGGGAAAACCTGACAGGCGTGCGCGTCATCCGTGCTTTTAATAAAGAAGAGGAAGAATTAAGCCGTTATCAGGAAAAAAATGAAACCCTGACCGGGCTGCAGAAATATGTCGGCAGGATCTCCGGTCTGATGAACCCCATTACTTATGTGATCGTCAACGTTTCGATCATTGCGCTGTTGTATACCGGCGCGATCCGCGTAGATTCCGGCATCCTGACCCAGGGACAGATCGTAGCGCTTGTCAATTACATGTCCCAGATTCTGGTAGAGCTTGTCAAGCTGGCGAACCTGATTATCACGGTGACAAAAGCGATCGCCTGCGGCAACCGTGTGCAGAGCGTGCTGGAAGTGCAAAACAGTATGGAGCTGGCTGATGTGGAACAGAAAATTGAGACGGACAAAAATGCGCCTGCGGTTGTCTTCGACCATGTGTGTCTGACTTATGCGGGAGCGGGCAGCGAATCGCTGACGGACATCAGCTTTACGGCAAAGCATGGTGAGACGATCGGCATCATCGGCGGTACGGGTTCCGGTAAATCCAGTGTGGTCAATCTGATTCCCCGTTTTTACGATGTAACAAAGGGACGTGTCCTGGTAGACGGCGTGGACGTCAAAGATTACAGCCCGGAAGTGCTGCGCAGCAGGATTGGCATCGTGCCGCAGAAAGCAGTGCTGTTTGCCGGAACCATTGCAGAGAATCTGCGCTGGGGAAAGAAGGACGCGTCCAAAGAAGAAATGTGGAAAGCGCTGGAAATTTCCCAGTCAAAAGAGTTTGTTGAGAAAAAAGACGGACAGCTCGAGAGCAGAATCGAGCAGGGAGGCAAGAATTTATCCGGCGGTCAGAGACAGCGTCTGACCATTGCCCGTGCCCTTGTCAGACAGCCGGAAATCCTGATTTTGGACGACAGCGCGTCTGCCCTCGACTATGCGACGGATGCGGCCCTTCGAAAAGCGATCCGAAATATGGAAGGAAATCCTGCGGTCTTTATCGTTTCCCAGAGAACGTCCTCCATTCAGCATGCAGACCGGATTCTGGTGCTGGACGATGGAAAGGCTGCCGGACTTGGAACCCATGAGGAGCTGCTTGAGACCTGTCCGGTTTATCAGGAAATTTATTATTCCCAGTTCGATGAAAAGGCGGCGAAGGCAGTGCGTGAAAACGCCGCCAATGCCGGTAAAGCAGAGAAAGGAGGATGCTGAACATGGCAAAGAAAATGGAAGCAGGACAGACGCAGACCCTGAAAAAAGTGCTGCACTATATGAAGCCATACCGTTTTTTCCTTCTTTTATCCGTGATTTTAGCGGCGATTACCGTAGCATCCACGCTGTATCTTCCACTGTTAATCGGTAAAGCGGTGGACTGCATCGTTGGAAAAGGTAATGTCAATTTTGACGGACTGATTGCAGTTCTGATCAAAATGGCGGTCATGATCGGGATCACCGCACTGGCGCAGTGGATTATGAACGTCTGCAACAATAAACTGACCTATCAGATCGTGCGGGATATTCGAAACGAGGCATTTGAAAAGATAGAGGTCCTGCCCCTCAAATACATTGACGGACATGCCCACGGTGAGATCGTCAGTCGTGTCATCGCGGACGTCGATCAGTTTGCGGACGGTCTGCTGATGGGCTTTACCCAGCTCTTTACCGGTGTGATTACGATTCTGGGAACGATCGGCTTCATGCTTTCGGTCAACGTCGGCATCACGATTGTCGTGCTGGTGGTAACACCGGTTTCCTTGTTTGTGGCCTCGTTTATCGCAAAGCGGACCTTCAGCATGTTCAAGGCCCAGTCCGAAACGAGAGGTGAGCAGACTGCTTTGATCGATGAAATGATCGGCAACCAGAAGATTGTGCAGGCATTCGGGCAGGAAAAGGATGCCATCGAAAAATTCGACGAAATCAACGGCCGTCTCCAGACGTGCTCGTTGAAAGCGATTTTCTTTTCCTCCATCACAAATCCGTCCACCCGTTTTGTCAACAGCCTTGTGTATACCGGCGTCGGCATCTTCGGCGCGCTGGCTGCGATCAACGGACGGCTGACGGTCGGACAGCTGAGCAGCTTTTTGAGCTATGCAAATCAGTACACCAAACCCTTTAATGAAATTTCCGGCGTCGTAACAGAGCTGCAGAACGCGATCGCCTGCGCGGGACGGGTATTCGAGCTGATTGAAGAAAAATCTCAGGTGCCGGAAGTGGAAAATGCGGTTTCACTGCAGCATGTGGATGGAAAAGTGGAGCTGAAGGACGTTGCGTTTTCCTATGTGCCGGAGCAGAAGCTCATTGAGAACTTCAATCTGCAGGTAAAGCCGGGTGAGCGCGTGGCGATTGTCGGACCCACCGGATGCGGCAAAACGACGGTGATCAACCTGTTGATGCGGTTTTATGATGTAAACAGCGGCTCCATTTCGGTAGAAGATGTGGATATCCGGGAAATGACCAGACACAGCCTGCGTGCGGGATACGGCATGGTGCTGCAGGAAACCTGGCTGAGAGCCGGAACCATCCGCGACAACATTACGGTCGGAAAGCCGGATGCGACGCAGGAAGAGATCGAAGCAGCGGCGAAGGCATGCCATGCGCACAGTTTTATCATGCGCTTGCCGGAGGGCTATGACACGGTTATTTCGGAGGACGGCGGAAGCCTTTCCCAGGGACAGAAGCAGCTTCTGTGCATCACGCGCGTCATGCTGTGTCGCCCGCCGATGCTGATTTTAGACGAGGCGACGTCCTCAATCGATACCAGAACAGAATTAAAGATTCAGAATGCATTTGCAAAGCTGATGGAAGGCAGGACGAGCTTTATCGTTGCACACCGTCTTTCCACCATCCGCAGCGCGGACGTCATTCTGGTCATGAAGGATGGTCATATCATCGAGCAGGGCAACCACGAGACACTGCTTGCACAGAACGGCTTTTATGCAACGCTGTATAACAGCCAGTACGCAATGTGAGCGGTATCGGGAGAAAATAGAAATAAGAATTGTATATTGCAGGCTGCACTGCTATAATGAGAAACGAAACAAAAAAATAAAACATGCAGAGTAGGTTTGTATGCGTTAAGTGCCGGCAGGACAGAGAGTTGCCTGTTGGACGAAAAGCCGGTTCGGCTTGCGGTATACAGACCGCATCTCGCTGCAGCAGAAGATAATCCCATTATCTCCTTTTGCGGCCCGATGTCTGTAGAAGGAGGAAATGCAATGAAAAAAATGGCAGCTCTTTTTACGGAATCCATGCGGGAGTTTCGCAATATCCGCACCATCACGGCGTGCGGACTTTTTGCGGCGCTTGCGTTGATTCTCAACTCGTTCACCGTTCAGATCGGGAATTACTTAAAGATCGGCGTATCCGGTCTTCCGAATGAAATGGTGGACGTCCTGTTTGGCCCTGCGGTCGGCAGCCTGTTTGCTGCAGCGATGGATATTTTAAAGCTGCTGCTGTATCCCACCGGAGCATGGATTCCGGGTCTGACCTTAAACTGCCTGCTGGCGGGACTGATCTACGGATTTTTCCTGTACCGCAAACCGACAAACTTTTGGCGGATTCTGGCGGCGGAGCTGACAGTGGCGCTTTTGGTGAACGTCCTGCTCGGAACCTTCTGGCTGTCTCAGGTGTACGGTAAGGCGTTTATGGTGATGCTTCCCGCGCGGCTGATCAAAAATGTGATCAAGGCTCCGGTGGACAGCATCATTTTATATCTGGTGATGACGGTGCTGGAACGCGCCGGTGTTTTCCGGATGTTAAAAATTTTCCGCCCGGGAAAAAGTGGCGTATGGAGACAGGAAAAGATCTCCGGCTTCGACAAAAAATGACAGGAGGTCAAAATGAATCTGAATATTCCTTACCTGGAGACAGACAATAAGCTCCTAAACGATGCGTATCGGATCGCAGCGGGGGATATTGTCGGTAATATCGTATATTACCAGAACGGACTGCTGACGGAGGAAAAGCCCTGTATGATCGCGGGGCTGGACTACAATACCCCGTGGACCCGGGATACGGCAATCAACATCTGGAACGCGTTGAGCATTTTGTCTCCGGAGGTTTCCAAAAACACGCTGCTTGCGGTTTTGGAGGAAGAAGAGGGAAACATTTATATCAGCGGCCAGTATTGGGATTCGATCATCTGGATGATCGGCGCTAGGGAGTACTGCAGATTTCATAAAGACGATAACTTCTATCGCCTTGCTTTTGAAGCCGGCAGAAATTCCGTACATCGTCTGGAAGAGGACGAATTTGATGAAGAGGACGGTTTGTTCCGCGGTCCCGCTGTGTACGGCGACGGCATTGCGGCATATCCGGACAAGTACAGCAAATGCCCGAATCAGGGTTCCGGAATCCTGGAATGGGTGGATTATCCAGGCAATCCGGTTTATCCCAAGGGCTACGGTATCCCGATGAAAGCACTTTCTACCAACTGCGTTTATTTTAAATCCTATGAAATTCTGGCAGAGATGGCCCATGCGCTTGGCGAGCCCGCGAAAGAGTTCGAGGAAAAAGCGGCAGCCATGAAGAAAGCCGTCAACAAAAATTTCTGGAATGAGAAGCGCGGCAGCTACGATTATCTGGCAGGAGAATGCGATTGTGAAGAGGGGCTTGGGCTGGCATTTGCCGTGCTGTTCGGCATTGCGGACGAACAGCAGACGGCGTTGATTGGGGAAAATACCCATATCTGCGCACACGGCATTCCCTGTGTATGGCCGACCTTCTGGCGCTATGAGTGCCTGGGCAGCTATGGACGCCATTCCGGCACGATCTGGCCGCATATCCAGGGCTTCTGGGCGCGCGCAATGCACAGGGCAGGACATCAGGAAAGCTTCGAAAAAGAGCTGTATCTGATGGCACAGAAGGCAGTCCGGGATATGCACTTTTCCGAAATTTATCATCCGGATACCGGTGCGCTTTATGGTGGTATGCAGGAGCAGGGACCCGGCGGAATCGTGGAATGGGATTCCAGACGCAAACAGACCTGGAGCGCAACTGCATTTTTATCCCTGATTTATTTTGAAATTCTGGGGCTTACCATGGAGGATGGAGAACCGGTCTTTCATCCACAGCTGCCGATTAACTGCGGTCACATGAGGATTCGCGGCTTCGAAGTGGCGGGCTGGCTCTTTGATCTGGATATCGACGGAAAAGAGGTTTCTGTGCGGAAGCGAAAGATTTCATAAACAATAGAATACACGCTCTGCGAGCATTCTATTGTCATGAATAAAAATTAGAACAAGGCGGAAACGAATGCCCGGCAGCGGGTGTGCGTTTCCGCTTTATTATCGTATAGGAAACTTCGTTTCCATACGATAATAAACGCTCCGCGAGGATGCGCACGCGGCGCAAGGGTAGATGGTTGCTGAAGCAACCGCGCCTCGGCGCGAGAATGTGCCCTGGCACATTCTTTTATCGTATAGGAAACTTCGTTTCCATACGATAATAAACGCTCTACGAGGATGCGCCAGGGCACATTCTTTTTTATCATCCTTGTCGCCCTTGACAAAATGAAAAACGTAGCTTATAGTTTATAACACAAACAATATTATACAATGTATAATATTGCAGAAGATACAGGTTTAGGGAAAGGATGGGAACGTATGATTTTTAATACAGGCTCTGCGCTGCTGGATGCGATTGTTCTTGCAGTTGTTTCCCGGGAGCCGGAAGGGACATACGGCTATAAAATCACGCAGGAGGTCCGCCAGGCGATCGATCTGTCGGAATCGACATTGTACCCGGTGCTTCGCAGACTGCAAAAAGACGGCTGCCTGGAAGTCTACGATATGGAATTCGGAGGCAGGAACCGGCGGTATTATCGGATTACGGAGCAAGGAAGCGCGCAGCTTTCGCTGTATGAAGCGGAATGGATTCGATATTCTGAGAAGATAACGGCACTTTTTGAGGGAGGACAAAATTGATGGACAGGGCAGAATTTTTAAATCGTCTGGAAGCGCAGCTTTTAGATGTTCCGCAGGCGGAGCGGGAAGAAGCGCTGCAATATTATGAGGATTACTTAAACGACGCGGGCGACGCAGGAGATTTCGATATTCTGCAGGAACTCGGCACACCGGAGGAGGTCGCGGATTCTATCCGGAACGGACTGCGGCAGGATAGCAGCGACGCGGGTGAGCGCAGCGGCCAGGCGGACGAAAATTGGCAGGACAGCAGCCGCACCGGTCAGCTGGGTGACAGCGGTTATTTCTCCGAAAACGGCTACGTCGACCGGGAGCCGCAGAAGGAAGAGCTGCAGCGGGTAAAGCAACCTGCGTGCGGCGACCGTTCTGATGAGGACTGGCAGAGCACGGATAGCGATGCAGAGGATGATTCCAGCGCTGCCCGCAGAAGGCAACCTTCGGTCTGGCTGTGGATTTTGCTGATCGTCTTCGTAGCGCCTGTGGTGCTTCCGATTGTGTTTGGGCTGCTTGTGGCGGCAATTTCCGTTCTCTTTGCCCTGTTTATCACAGGAATTGCACTGCTGGTCTGCGGAATCGTTTGTACAGGCGTGGGCATCTGGGCGCTGATTCAGGCGTTTACACAGATTGCAGCGTGGCCGGCAGCGGCGATGATTGGAATCGGCATCAGTCTGGCAGCAATTGGAATCGGCGTTTTGGTGACGATGCTTATGGGATGGCTGATCGGTAAGGTGGTTCCGGCAGGTGTCCGGGCATTGTGTAACTGCCTGCACAGGATTGTGACGAGAAAAGGAGGCAAGGCAGCATGAAAAACTGGAAAAAAGGGATGATTGCAGGTTCGATCATCTGCATTGCAGCAGGATTTCTTTTCATCGGGATCGGAAGTTCTATGGGTGGATGGAAAAATATTGATCAGATCAACAGTCGTTATATTCATTTCGGCGGCAGTGATACGTTTATCGGTTTGTATTTACCGGAAAATACAAAAGAATCGATTGAGATTTTTTCACGGGAAACAGACAGTCCTGCGGATGCAGGAAACGACAGCACAGGCGAGGTAATTTCGTTCAACGGAAAATCACCGGAAAAGATGGAGATTTCCGCAAATACCCTGGCATTAAAAATTGTTCCCGGAGAGTCCGATGCGATTATCCTCAGCGGAAGCAACCGGGATAAGATGAACTGTTATATCGAAGACAACTGCCTGTATCTGGAAGAAAAGAACCATAAACCGCTTCAAAAGAGTGGCGAAATCGTCCTGACGGTTCCGGAATCGATGGACTGGAAAAAGATCGAAATCGATGTAGAGGCAGCGTATGTGGCACTGCAGAATTTTTCAGCGGAGGAAATGGAATTTTCGGCAGACGCTGGAAGCATTGAAGCATCCGGGCTGCAGATGAAAAAGCTGATTTTGTCCGTGGAGGCGGGAGCCATTACTTTGACGGACAGTGAGGCAGCAGAGCTGGAAGCGGATGCAGAAGCAGGTGCCATCCGTTTTTCGGGAAGCATCACAGATAGGGTGGATGCAGATGCAGAGCTTGGAAACATTGTCTTGAAGCTTTCACAGAGTAAAGACGATTTTGATTATGAAATCGACAGTGATCTGGGAAACGTGGAATTTGACGGCATTTCCGTGGAAAATTCCGTGATCTGCAATAAGGCGTCCGGAAAGATGAATTTGGACTCTTCCATGGGAAATATTGAAATTTACTTCGAACAGGATTAAAATAAAACAAAGAAAGAGAGGACATCATTATGAACAACAAGAAATTATTTCGTTCCACAACGAACAGAATGGTATGCGGCGTGTGCGGCGGTCTTGGAGATTTCTTCGGGATCGATGCAACTGTGATCCGTATTTTATATGTAGTGCTCAGCCTGATTACAAGTGCAGGCTTCCTTGGATTGATTCTGTATTTTATTCTGGCAGTGATCATTCCGGAAGATGACGGAATCGTAGACTAAAGACGGGAGGAAAAATCATGTTTCGTGAAATGAAACCGCAGGAGATCCAGGATAACCCCTTCGAGCTGATCGGAAAGGAGTGGCTGTTGGTAGCTGCAAACAAAGACGGCAAAAGCAACGCCATGACGGCGAGCTGGGGAGCGGTAGGTGAAATGTGGGGAAAGTCGGTCGTGATGATCGTGATTCGCCCACAGCGCTACACGAAGACCTTTCTGGATCAGACAGAGACGTTTTCCCTTGGTATTTTCCCGGAAACACAGCGGGAGATGTTAAATTACATGGGAACGGTATCTGGAAGGACAGAGGATAAGATCGCCAAAAGCGGACTGACAGAGTCACTTGTAGATGGCGCACCCGTTTTTGAAGAAAGCCGGATGACGCTCGTGTGCCGTAAGCTGTTCGCACAGCCCATGGAGGAAGCGGCATTTCTGGATCAAAAGACCGTGGATTCCTGGTATCCGGATAAGGATTTCCATACGCTTTATATCGCAGAAATTGAGAAAGTGCTGGTAAAATAGAGCCGGATCGAAATAATAGATTGCAAAAAAGATCCTGCATTGCAGCTGCGCGTTTGCGCCGGACAATGCAGGATCTTTTGTTTCTTTCATAGGAAAATGCATCATTTACTGATCTGCCAGATCTGACAGGAAATTTTCGAAGCAGACGCCATCAGGCTCCGGAATCTGCAGCGCGTTCGATGCGGAAATACATTTGGAAATAAAATCCGCCGCCTTTTGGACGGAGACGGAAAAATCGACGCCGTTTAGTGCGTCCGCCATCAGGATCGAAGCGAAAATATCGCCGGTTCCATGTCGGGACGGACCTGCAGAGGGCGTCAGGCAGGCGCGTTGAGAAAACGGCTCCCTGCAGGACAGATAATTTTCAAAGCCTTCTTTCCCATGGATCAGGCAGGGCAGACCTGTGATGACGATTTTGGACGGACCGAGTTTGTGAAGCCTTTGACAAAGCTCAGAAAGCTCAGATTCATTCCAGAAGCCGTCTTTCCAGGGCGTATCCGTCAAAAGGCATGCTTCCGTGATATTGGGCGTAATGATGTCTGCCAGCGGAATCAGGCTACGCAGCTTTTGACAGTGTTTTGGTGTGATCGTGCGATAGGGCTTTCCGTGATCGCCCATGACGGGATCGACGAGAATTGTTTGGCAGCCGCGGCTTTTCTGGTCGGAAAGAAAGGAAGAAACAGACAGAATTTGTTCTGCCTGTCCTAAAAATCCGCACAAAACACCGTCAAACGTAAGATTTAACTGCTTCCATTGCTCCAGATAGGAGGGCAGAAACGCGGTCAGATCCTGACAGGCGAAGGCTGTAAACCCTGTATGATTGGAAAAAACGGCGGTAGGCACCGGGCACGCCTGCACCCTCATGGCGCTCAAAATGGGGAGCGCCTCGGTGAGGGAACAGCGTCCATATCCGGCGAAGCTGTTGATGACTGCCGCCTTTTTGGGAATCTGTAGATTCATTTGGAAGATCCTTCTTTGCCGACCTGAAAGAACAGACCGGACTTTTTGAGTGCAGGCAGAAGCGCCATGTATACAAGAACGGAAACGATGGTGGAAATCACGGTGTTGATGGCTGTTGCAGTGATATTCCATGCCAGAGTCAGCTCTGCAGCGGGTTTGCCCAGGATCAGCAGCTTGTAAAAATATCCTACAAGAGGATCAAAGATTGTGTTGAAGATCAGCCCGCCCAGTGCTGCCAGTGCTGCAATACGGGCGATTTTCTTTTTGTCTGTCTGATAAGTGATGTGACCGAAGCGATGGGCGATCAGACCGGTGATCAGACCGATGCAGAGCTTCAGAATAAAGGTCTTGGGTGCATATACGACATAGACGGGATCGAAAAGGTCGCCGATGGTCATGCCGATGGAGCCGCCGATGCCGCCCCAGAGACCGCCAAGGATCAGCGCGCCGAGAACACAGACTGCATTGCCGAGATGGATGCTTGTTGCGTCGCCGCCGGGAAGCGGGATCTTAATCTGCAAAAAAGTGAAGACAACATAAGATAATGCTGCAAATACACCGGTCAGAACCAGCTTCTGAAAAGATTCTTTTTTCATAGTGGAAATCCTCCTCATCAAAGTTTTTCTTATCATAAGCAATATGTGGCATGATAGAAAGTGCCATTTTACACTTTTTTTACCATACCAGTTTTGGAATTGCTGCCAAATTTGCAAGTGGTTACAAAAAGAACGTGCGTTTGGATTATCGATTTTGTGAGACATTACGGCTTACCGGAAAGTCGCAAATTTGCTAGAATGGAAAGCAGGAAAGGGGAGCCGTGCCACATGCCATTGCATGCGTCGGATGAGATGGAATGTGCAGTACGAAAGGAGAAGATTGAAAAATATAATTTTTCAATCGCGAGATTTGTGTCTGCGCGCACTTGGCACAAACTCGACATGCGCAAAAAGCGTGCGCAGAAATGAGCGGAAAAAATGAAAGAAACAGGAAGCTACTTGTTGGATGTGCTTTTTATGGGAGGTCTGATTACAGCCAGCCTTTGTGATTTTAAGAAAAGAAAGATTCCGGACGCGATCACGGGATTTCTGTTCCTGACCGGTTTTGCTGCGCTTTTTTGGATGCCGCAGCCTTCTATAAGAATGCGTCTTGCCGGGGCGTTTATTGCTGGGTTGCCGCTTTTTGTGGCAGCTGTATGCAGGCCGGGAGCAGTCGGCGGCGGGGATGTCAAGCTGATGGCGGCAGGTGGTTTCTTTTTGGGATTGTCTGCTGTCTGGGACAGTCTTGCGTTTGGAATGGCGCTTGCAGGGGGATACTGTCTGTGCCTGATGTTACTTCGAAATGGGAGAGAGCGGAAGATTGCACTTGGACCATTTCTGAGTATGGGGCTTATGTTTGGAATGTTCCGCTCTATGGGAGCATGATTAGGAATAGAAGACCGGATCTGTGACTTTTTCGTGTAAAGCCTTTACAAAGCGGGAGAAAAGTTGATACAATACCGTCTGTATGCTCTGGCACCAGAAACAGCCGGAAAACCCGTTGGTTTTGGCATCGGGGCGGAAGAAAGACAGGAAAAGGCAGAGATCTATCATGTGGAAAAAAAGAGGAAAAAAATTAGCGCAGAAAAGGAAAAAGATCGGAATCGCAGCGGCAGCAGTGATTGTGGCGGCAGCAGGTTCTACGCTGATTTATCATAATTTACCGCAGACAAAGGTGGAAAAGCAGCTGACCCTTGCGGCAAAATATATGACGGAAATGAATTATTTGGAGGCGCAGGAGGCTTATACAGAGGCACTTTCCATCGATGAAGGCAGCGTGCGCGCTTATCGCGGGCTGGCGGATGATTATGCAGCACAGGGACAGCTGGATGAGGCGGCGGAGATTCTGCATCAGGGATATGAGACGACACAGTCCGAAATTCTGCTGCAGAACTACTGTGCGACTGTATTGAACAGCGTAGTGGAGCACGTCAATGAAAAGACGGCCGGTCTGGACGATATCAGGAGTTGTTTTACCGTACTGGAATCAGATCCGGATCATGAAAGTGTCAGAAGCGTTTTAGAAAGCTGTGTTGAGCAGATCACAGTGCAGGAGGATACTGCGTCCCTGATGTTAGACGAATTGGATGGAACCTCTGATTTTGACGAATATGCAGACGTTGCCGAAAAGCTTTTGGGGCTTGCCGAAAAGGACAGCAGCTACCAGGAAGCAGCATACAGATTTATAATACCGAAAGCACAGAAGATTTATCTGAGCCTGGCACATCGGGACAGCTGGAAGGAACTGGTAGAACGGGCACAGGCGCTGGGAGATGCAGAGGCAGATGGCATTTTGGCATGTCTTTCCAAACAGCAGGAGATAAGCGATTACTTCGCGCCGATGTTTGAGGCGTTTGAACAGGAAGACTACAAGTCGGCGCGGAATTTCATCGTGACGGATCAGTACGAGGCCATCCGGGATGCGTTTATCAACCGCACGATGGAATACTGGACGGGCAATACCTATGTGCCGGTCACGAAAGAAGCGATCGTATTTCTCCTTACAGAGGACGGCTGGAGGTTTTCTTTTGTAGAAGATGATTCTCTTGCACAGCCAAGTGGTACAATTCGGGTGCTGGGACAGAAAATGGAGGATCTCGGCATACAGAGAAGCAGCATCGAGTATGTGCCAGCTTACGATCCGGCGGTATATTATCCCCATACGGAATATGAGATCGTGTACTGGAATACAATGGTAAGCGGGATTGCAACGGACAATACAAACGTCGTATCCCGGATGAATTACCGCTTTGCAAAAAAGACCTACACGGCGGAGGGCTCGTCGGCGGAAATGATTTATGACTGGGGCGGAGAAAACGAGAAGCGTCAGAAGGAGTAAGTAGGCTGCCGCAGCGTGGGGGTATCATGCAGGCGGCGCAGATGGACAGAAGGGAGTGGCAGCATGCAACGGTGTATCTTAATTGGAGCAGGAGACTGCAACGTTCAAAAAATCGAAACAAAGCCGGAGGATCTTGTGATCGCAGTGGATGGCGGTTACGATACCTGCAGAAAATATGATATAGTTCCGGACCTGATTGTGGGCGACTTTGATTCCGTGCAGGAATCGGACATGCCGCAGATTGCGGAGATCGCAAAAATTGCGCCGGATCATGTCGTTGTACTTCCGACAGAAAAGGACGATACGGATATGCTGGCTGCCATCCGTATAGGTCTTGGAGAAGGCTGTCAGGAATTTCGCATTTACGGCGGGATGGGCGGCAGACTCGAGCATACGCTGGCAAACCTGCAGTGCCTGATTTATTTAAAACAGTGCAGCGCAGTTGGGTATCTGATGGATGATAAGATGACGGCATTCGTGATGCAGAACGAGACGGTCTGGTTTAAACCGGAAGCGAAAGGCTTTCTGTCCCTGTTTTCTATCGGGGAAAAGGCATCAGGCGTTACGATTCGGAATTTAAAATATGAAATGCAGGACGGTGAGATTACAAACAGCTTTCCGATCGGAATTTCCAATGAATTTATTGGAAAACGGTCCAGTGTGACGGTGGAGCAGGGAATGCTTGCAGTGATCTTATCCGAAAAAGAATAACGGGCGCAAGAAGGGGCAGAATAGAAAGAAGGCACAAAAAACGGCGCTGTCTGGAAAACGAAATTCCAGGCAACGCCGTTTTGTTTATGTAGCGGCACAACAAAATGATATCGTCTTTATGCCGCGGTGCAGTGAGTTACATCACATTTTTAAACTGACTCATGTACAGATCGTAGTAGAAGCCTTTCTGCGCAAGCAGCTGCGCTGCATTGCCCTCCTCGATGATGCGGCCATCGTCGATGACGAAGATCCGGTCGGCCTTCTGGATCGTGGAAAGGCGGTGTGCAATGACAAAGGAGGTACGTCCCTTTAAAAGCTGTTCAATGCCCTCCTGCACGAGGATTTCCGTGTTGGTATCGATACTGCTGGTTGCCTCGTCCAGAATCAGGATGCGAGGATCGGATACCATCGTGCGGGCAAAGGCGAGCAGCTGCTTCTGGCCGATGGAAAGACCGCCGCCGCGTTCGGATAATACGGTGTCATATCCTTTTTCGAGCTTTAGGATAAAGTCATGTGCGTTGACTGCCTTTGCGGCTGCGATGATCTCTTCATCCGTCGCATCGAGCTTTCCGTAACGGATATTGTCCTTGATCGTGCCGGAGAACAGGAAGTTATCCTGCGTCATGACGCCCATCTGCTGCCGGAGGCTTTCGATGGAAATTTTCTGCACGTCGTAATCGTCGATCAGGATATGACCGGTCTGGATATCGTAAAAGCGGCTGATCAGGTTGACGATCGTCGTTTTGCCTGCGCCGGTAGGACCGACTAAAGCAATCGTTTCGCCGGGTTTGATCTGGAAGCTGACGTCGTCTAAAACGCGCTTCTCTCCATCATAGGAGAAGGAAACATGATCGAAGGTAACAGCTCCTTTGACCGGAGGCAGCTTGGTCACGCCGTCAGCATCGGAAATTTTAGACTCTGTGTCCAGAATCTCAAAAATACGTTCGGCTCCGGCGATATTGGTGATGATCTGGTTGTAAAAGTTGCTCAGGTTCATAATCGGATTCCAAAACATCGAAATATAAGAGCCGAATGCGATCAGGATACCGAGGGAAATCTTATCGGGACCGAGAAGGACAATACCGGTAAAATACAGGGCGAAAGTGCCGATTGCCCAGCAAATATCGATGGCGGAACCGAACGCGTCATTTAAGCGCACTGCGTCGATAAAAGAATCCCGGTGCTCGTCCGTCAGTTGATGGAACGTAGCCATCGTTTCCTGTTCGGCGGAAAAGCTCTGGATGATACGGATTCCGGACAAATCCTCGTGGACAAACGCGTTTAAGTTGGAAGATTTTTTGCGGTGGATCTGCCAGCGCTTATGCGAGTACACCTGGATAAACCACATGCAGAAGATCATCAGCGGCAGGCTGATCAGGGAAGCCGCTGCGAGAACCGGATTTTTGAAAAACATGATCACGACGACGGCGCAGATTGTGAAAAAATCCGGGATCAGCGTCGTGACGCAGTTGCCGAGCACGTCCTTTAAGGAGTTGATGTCGCCGATAATGCGGGCGAGGATCTTGCCGGTGGGACGGCTGTCGAAAAAGGAAAAATCCAGGGTCTGGATGTGGGTATAAAGCTGCTGGCGGATCGTTACGAGGATACTGTTGCAGACCTTTGCCATAATCAGCATCCGCAGCTTGACAAAAAGGATCATGATCACGTTCAGCACAACGGCGATTCCAATCAGTTTTGCCAGTCCGGGAAAATCGCCGGTGGAAATATGTTTGTCGATCGCGTTTTCCATGATCAGAGGGTTTACGAGACTGACAAACACGCAGAATGCCATGATCGCCAGAACAGCGAGGATCTCCTTTTTATAGTCCAGCAGATAGGTGAACAGGCGCATCAGCGTCTTCATTTTACCGACGTCTGTGCTGTGTTCGTCCTGCTTATAAGAATTAACAGCCATAATCTGTCACCTCCTTCTGGTCAGGCATCATGCCAAACTGAGCCTGCCAGGTTTGATAGTAAAGCCCGTGAAGGGCAAGCAGTTCTTCGTGGGTACCACGTTCTGCAATGTGTCCGTTTTCCAGGACGATGATTTCGTCTGCATGACGGACGGCACTGATACGGTGCGCAATGATGAGCTTGGTCGTGTGGGGCAGCCGGGTGAGGGTCTGCTGGATGGCATATTCCGTTTCCATATCCAGTGCGCTGGTGGAATCATCCAGCACCAGCACAGGTGTATGCTTTGCAAGCGCCCGCGCGATGGAAATTCGCTGCTTCTGACCGCCGGACAAGCCGACGCCGCGTTCGCCGATTACGGTATCATACTGATCGGAGAGCCGGTCGATAAATTCCGAAGCCTGTGCGTCGCGGGAAGCGAGCCGCACGTCGGAAATGTTTAAGTTTCCTTTCTGACCGAGCATAACGTTTTCCTGAATTGTGTCCGAGAACAGAAAGACGTCCTGCATAACGGTGGAAATACAGCTGCGCAGCTGGCGCAGGCTGAGTTTGCGGATATCCACGTTGTCGAGATAAATCGTGCCGCCCGTCGCGTCGTAAAGGCGGCAGAGCAGCTGGATCAGGGACGTCTTGCCGCTTCCGGTCGCGCCCATGATACCGATCGTTTTGCCTGCCTCCACATGGAAATGGATGTCGTGAAGAATCTCATGCTGGTCCTCTTTATGGAAAGAAACGTGCTCGAAGCGGATATCGCCGGTCACTTCCGGCAGGACGATCGGCTCTTCGGGTTCCTGAATCGAAGGCTTCTGGTCGTACACTTTGCGGATTTTGCGGTAACTGCCGACCGCGGAGGAAAAGTCGTTGGACAGCCAGCCGAGCATTTCCATCGGCCATACGATATTGGTGGAATATTGTACGAATGCGCTGAGTGCTCCGAGCGTCAGCTCTCCCTGCAGGAATAAGTAACCGCCGATTAAAAGCACCAGAAGCGGCAGCAGCTTTCCGATCAGGGAAAAGTACGGAGAGTAGCGGACAAACACGCGGGACTGCGTCATGTTCAGTTCGTAGTAGCGCTTATTGTGGGAAAGAAACTTTTTGATTTCGAATTTTTCCCGCGCAAAAGCTTTGACGGTGCGCACGCCTGCAAGGTTTTCTTCTGCAACGGTGTTTAATTTTGCGTTTTCCTCACTGATCTCTTCGTAGATAGTTCCGAGTCTGTTTTCCATCAAAATTGCAAGGACAGCGCAGAAAATCATGCAGAGCGTTGGCAGGATTGCAAGTTTCCAGTTTAAACTGTACATGCAGAATAAAATGACGGTGACATGGAACGCAACCTCCATCATCAGCATGCCGACGTAGCCGAGTGCATTCCAGATGCGGTCGATGTCGTCCTTGACGCGCGCCATTAGCTCACCGGTGCTCGTCTTGTCAAAGAAATCGGCGGACAGCGACTGAATGTGCGCGAATAAATCGCGGCGCATGTCTGTGGCGATGGTCGAGGAGATTTTGTCGAAGGTAAACTCCTTGGTGTACTGAAAAATACAGCGTCCGATGCCGATGAGCAAAATCGCCAGCAGCAGATATTTGAGCTTCCCCATCTGACCGCCCACAAGGACGTCATCGACGATATGTCGGGTCACCTGCGGGGTGAGCAGATCCAGGCTGACTGCGATAACCATCGAAAGGATGGCAAACAGATAGCCCGGAATGTGCTGTTTTAAGTAGTAGGACAACTTTTTCATGAAAATAAATTCCCCCTTCTTTTGAAGTTGATATATGTGGAAAAAATCCCGCCAGACAGGATTTTCGCTCCATCTGTAAAAAGCATAACGTCGAAAGGGACGTTTGCTTAAACTGCCTGCAAAGGCAGGACATACCCCTGGGTATAAAAAAAACGCAGAAACATGAAAGCATGTTCTGCGGCAAAAATCTTTTTCTGTCAGGAAAGCCCTGTAGCTTTCTGAGAGCGGTGAAGAAACCGGCTCAGATAAGATGCAGGCTGCCCTGATAAACAACAAAATGCCTGTTTTTCAACATCCTGTTGTATAAAAAAAGCCGCAGCATGAGAATGCCGCGGCTCTTGTCAGACGAATCAAAACGTCAGTTTGGGCGGGAGGCATTCTTATGATATTCAAAATAGCTTCGATTTGATCCGACGAACAATAACATCATAACATACCTCCTTTCCTTTCTTTTATCAGAAAATCCCTTCCGGATCTCCCGTGATTGTTAATGTGTATCGCATATGCCGACCTTAACACTGCATCATACAGTTGTCAAGCAAAAGATTTTTCAGTCAAACTCACACAAAAGCTTTTAAAACGAAATCACGCCGAGGTGCTCCAGCAGAATCTTTATGCCCATCAGGATCAGGACAAGGCCGCCCGCAAATTCTGCGCGGGAGCGGTTTTTTGCGCCGATGATGTTGCCTGCCTTTAAACCGATTGCGGAGAGCAGGAAAGTGATGCAGCCGATGAAGCTGACTGCCGGAACGATGTTTACCCGCAGGAAAGCGAAGGTAACGCCAACGGCAAGTGCGTCGATGCTGGTTGCAACAGCAAGCGGAAGCATGGTTTTGAAATCGAAGCGGTCATTGGATTCATTTTCTTCATCGCTTCTGGCTTCGCGGATCATGTTGAAACCGATAAATGCCAGCAGGACGAAGGCGATCCAGTGGTCGATGCTCGTGATCAGAGAGGAAAACGTGATGCCCAGAAGATAGCCGAGAAAGGGCATCAGCGCCTGAAAGCCGCCGAACCAGCTGCCGACGGTGAGTGCCTGTTTCATACTGCCGCGACGTACGGAGAGACCCTTACAGACGGATACGGCAAAAGCGTCCATCGACAGACCGACAGCCAGAAGGAATAATTCAAGTAAGCTCATAAGAAGAATCCTCCATTGTAAAAGATGAAATAAGTGGTAAGATTGAAAAATAAAATTTTTCAATCACGAGATTTGTGTCTGCGCTCACTTGACACAAACTCGGCATGCGCAAAAAGCGTGCGCAGAAATGAGGCAAAAAACGATGGTTCATACGGAGCACAGGATCCCCTAATTTTTGTCGATATTGATCACACAGAAATAGGACGGATCGATCTGTTTGATCCGTTTATCGAGCCAGCTGCGCAGCTGGGCATCGGTCATTTTAAAATGAAACGGAACCACAACATCGAAAATGACGTTTGTATGGGTAGGACCGCGTATAATACGAAAATCGTGAAGGGTCAGCTGCTCATCGAGCCGGTAGACGATATCGGTGACCTTATGGCGCAGCTCATTGATCTCCGGATCATCGGTGATGACCGGGTCCATATGGATGACAGCACTGCAGGAAAGCTTCTGCTGCAGCTCGCGCTCTATGTTATCAATCAGATCGTGCAGCTCCACAAAGCTGCCCTGGGCATTGACCTCCGCATGCAGGGAGATCATCCGCCGTCCGGGACCGTAATCGTGAACGAGCAGGTCGTGAATGCCCATGATCTGTGGATGGGAAAGCACAATGCTGCGGATTTTTGTGACAAATTCCGGGTCGGGAGCCTGACCGAGCAGCGGATTGATGGTATCCCGGGCAGAGCTTACGCCGGAATAAAAGATGAAGATCGCGACCAAAAGACCGCACCAGCCGTCGATGGCAAGACCGAAAATCCACCCAATAACAGAAGAAAGGAGGACGACAGAGGTAGCGAGCACATCGCCGAAGGAATCAGACGCTGTTGCGTTCATCGCAGAGCTGTCGATGGCACCGGCAATTTTGTGATTATAAAAATACATATAGAGCTTGACGAGAATGGAAACGACCAGAATCAAAAAAATAACCGGAGAAATTTCCGGCAGGGTCGGGTGCAGGATCTTCTCAAAGGAGGATTTGGCAAGCTCCGCTGCCATGATGAGGATAATGGCAGAAACGGAAAGCCCGGCGAGATATTCGATTCTTCCGTGCCCATAAGGATGGTCAGAGTCTGCTTCCTGTCCGCTCATCTTAAATCCGATCAGCGTAATGACCGAAGAACCGGCATCCGACAGGTTGTTGAATGCGTCCGCAGTGATGGCGATGGAATGGCTGATCATACCGGCGACGATCTTTAGCACAAACAGAAAAAAGTTAAAAAAAATGCCCACCGAGCCGGTGAGAATGCCGTATGCCTGGCGAACCTTCGGGCTGGAATAATTCTCATAATCCGGGATGAACAGTCGTGACAGAAGCGTAAGCATGGTGTAATCCCTCCATAAGTTTGAAATGCTTCCTGAAATTTAAGTTTTCTTCTCAGTATACCATGCTATGCGAAAAAAACAAGGAAAAGTGATAGAAAAATCTCTTGACAAGGCCTCGCGCTCTGTATATATTCAAAGTGTACTAATACTGATAATACACTTAATACAATCAATACAGTTCTGGATCGATGAAAAAGACAAAAAGAATCGGGAGAAGGAGGAAAGATTGAAAAATAAAATTTTTCAATCACGAGATTTGTGTCTGCGCGCACTTGATACAAACTCGGCATGCGCAAAAGGCGTGCGCAGAAATGAGAGGAAAGAATGATTATACTGGATTACCGGGATACCAGACCGCTGTACGAGCAGATCGTGGACAAGTTCCAGATGCTGATTTTAAGCGGCGCGCTGGAGCCGAACAGCCGGATGCCGTCCGTACGCTCCCTGGCGGTGGAGCTGTCCATCAATCCGAACACGATTCAGCGGGTATACAGTGAGCTGGAGCGAACCGGATTTTTATACACAGTAAAAGGAAAGGGTAATTACGTTGCCTACAGCGACAGTCTAAAGGACGTCCGGAAGCAGGAAATTTTGGAAAAGCTCCGGGATCTGAAAAAAGAAGCGCTGAGCATGGGGATGACGGTAAAGGAGCTGACTGAGTTCCTGGAACAAGAGGATACAGCTGCGGCAGGGCAAAAAGAGACCAAAGCCCATGCAGCGGAATGAGAGGAAACATGATAGAACTGAAAAATGTGAGCAAATCCTTTGACGGGATTGAAGCTCTGAAAAATGTAAGCGTGACAGTCCGGGAAGGAGAGGTTTTCGGGCTGATCGGGACAAACGGCGCGGGCAAAAGTACGCTGCTGCGCCTGGCGTGCGGGGTATTTAAGCCGGATGACGGATTAGCGATTGTGGATAACATGCCGGTATACGACAATGTGCATGCAAAGGCGAAGCTGTTTTTCATCGCGGACGAGCCGTACTTTTTCAACGGTGCGACGCCGAAGGACATGGAGCGTTATTACAGCAGCGTGTACCGGAATTTTGACCGGGAACGGTTTTACTTATACTTAAACAGCTTCGGGCTGGAATCGAGACGCAGGATCAGCACCTTTTCCAAAGGGATGAAAAAGCAGCTCGCGATTCTGCTGGGGCTGAGCGCAAAGACGGAGTACCTTCTGTGTGACGAGACCTTTGACGGGCTCGATCCTGTAATGCGCCAGAGTGTCAAAAGCATTTTTGCAAAAGAAATGCAGGAGCGGCAGTTTACTCCGGTGATCGCCTCCCATAACCTGCGGGAGCTGGAGGATATCTGCGATCATGTGGGGCTTTTACATCAGGGCGGCGTGCTCTTATCGAAGGATCTGGAGGAGATGAAGTGCAACATCCAGAAAATCCAGTGCGTCTTTTCTTCCAAAGAGGAAGAGAAGCGGCTGTTAAAGCAGTTAGACATTGTAAAATGCGATAGACGGGGATCTTTGTTGACTCTGACAGTCAGAGGAAGCAGAGAAGAAATGATCGCCATGTTTGCAGCGGCAGACTGTCTGTTCCACGAAGTGCTGCCCCTTTCCCTGGAAGAAATCTTTATCAGCGAGACGGAGGTGCAAGGTTATGATATTAAAAAAATCGTACTGGGCTAAATGGCTGGAAAATAACAGAAGAAGAAGCTGGACTTTTTTGCTGTGTCTGGTGATGGCACTCTTTTGCGGTCCGCTGTATCTGATGGTTGTACTGACTGGTTTACAGAACAATTATGCAAATGACAGTGTTTACAATGCAGCGCAGGCCGCAGAGTCCCTGCGGGAGCTGATTCAGTCCAGGATCACGGATGTGATCGGCTTTTCCTTCATACACGTCCTGTTTGCTGCTTTTTTTGCAATTTTATTTGCCGTGCAGGGCTTTTGCTGGCTTTACAGCCGCAGAAAAACAGATTTGTACTTTTCAGTTCCGGAATCCTTAAAAAAGCGTTATGTGCTGATCTGTGGAAACGGAATTTTGGTCTATAGCTTTTCTACCCTGACAGCACTTTTGCTGGACTGGATCATTGGCGCAGCATTTCATGGAATGACAGGAATTATGGCGGCACAGTCGTTACTGGCATGGTTCGTGGAGCAGCTTGCGTTTATTGCGATGTATCAGGTGGCGCTTGTGGCAGTCATGCTGACCGGAAACATCCTGACGGCGCTGTTGGGATGCGCGGTGTTTTTTTCCTATGAGCTGGCAGTGAGATTCCTGATCGATGAATTAAAAACGATGTTTTTTGCCAGCTATTGCAGTGCAGATGCAAGACAGTGGATGCAAAAAAGCTATCTGACACCCTTTGCAGGCTTTTGGGACTTGCTGAGTCATATCTGGTACAGAGACGAAGGACGACTGTGCAGCTATAAAAATGCAGGCGGCTGGGGCAGGGCTGTGGGGGTAGAATGTATTTTGCTTCTTGCCTGTGCGGCGGTTGCAGGCCTGTTTGCATTCTGGCTTTACCGCAGGCGCAAAACAGAAAGCTATGAGCATGCCATTGCATTTGCACCCCTCAAGGGTATTTTGGAGGCTGCGATGGCAGTGCCCTTTGGCATTGCTGTTGGCATGATCATTTCCCGTGTAGCAGCAAATAAGGGGCTGTTTTTATTTGGTGGCTGCATTGTAGGTGTCCTTGTCGGACATGTGGTGATCCGCCTGATTTACCGATGCGAGTTAAAAACCATATTGGATGGAAAGCTTGCCGGAATTTTCAGTATAGCGGCAGCGGTTTTGATCCTTGCAGGTTTTCAGTTTGACTGGGCAGGCTATGATCGCTGGATTCCGGAGAAAGGGAACATTGCAGCCGTGTCTGTGACGATGGAAGATGACTATACGGCTTTTGGTTATTATCAGGGCGAAAGCTTCGGCTCCGATGACATTATGTATGAGGCTTTCGATGACCGGATGCTCCGACGGATGAATTCAACCGAGGAAAAGACGATCGATGCGGCAATCCGGATGCAGAAGAGATGGCAGGATGCCGGAATGCCGGGGAGCTTTAGGGAGGAGGAAGCGCAGACAGAGATTTCTGCAGAGGAAATTAACCCAAAGGAAGAGAAACGCTATGTCAGATGGGTGGTCTGCTATACCATGGAGAGCGGCAGAAAGGTATACCGTCGCTTTTTGGCCGATTCAAACGAAAACCATTCTGAAATTGATACTGTAATGCGGGATGCTTCCTACCAGCGGGAGCGATATCAGTTAAATGACCCGGATTTTCTGGCAAATGTCGGTAAGATGAAAGTAAGCTATTATAATGGCGTTACGGAAAGCTTTTACACCGGAGATAAGCAGACCCTCTTAAAGACGCTGCGGGAGGAAATGAAGAAGTATGATTACAGTCTGATCTCGTCGGAGCTTCCAAACGGAAGACTGACCTTTGCTATGGCGGATCCGGAGGAGAAGGATGCATCGATGATGACCACCTGGACCTATCCGGTCTATGGGTCCTATTTGGCCTTAAACGACCTGCTTGTGCAGGATGGTGCTGAGGTTTATGCCCGTGCCGGCCACCAGAGCGCAGATGACATCGAATCGATCAAGGTAGATTACTATTATTATGACGATGACAGCGAAGAGGAAAACAGTGACAGCTTCTTTGAACCCGGAGAAATCTCGGATCAGGAAATCCAGGTGACTCTTTCCGATCCGGAGGATATCGAAAAAATGCTTGACGCAATCTATCCGAAGGAATTAAGCTGGATTAGTGGAGAGGAATTCGGCGTTTACAACTGGGATTATCGGATTGATGTGACCGTTGTGCCGAAGGAAAGCAGCTACAGCAATCCGGATGAGCAAGTGCGGATCCTGAAAAGTCAGGAACCTTCCTTACTTGCGGAGAGGATCCGACAGGCGGCGGTGCGGGATTAAGCTGTCTGCAAAATCAAATCTATCAGGGGAATGGAGAGTGCGTATGAAGTTCAAAGACATGCCCTATAAAAGGGTCGATTATGACAAAACAGCGGAGCAGTTTAAAACTTTGACCAAACGGGTCAAAGAAGCAAAAAGCGGAGAAGAACTCTGGGAGATCCATCAGGAATATTATAGGGTTTATCAGAATATGATGGATTCCATGACGATTGCGGAAATCCGTCACGACGGCAATACCACAGATCCGTTTTACGCGGCAGAAAAGGATTATTACGATGAGACAGCGCCGATGCTGAGCAGTCTGGCAACCGATTATCAGCGCGCCCTGTACGAATCGCCGTATCGTTCTTTTATGGAAGAAAAGATCGGCAAGGTTGCCTTTGCGACCATGGACAATGCGATCAAGAGTATGGACGAAAGCATTATCGGCCTGATGCAGGAGGAAAACGCGTTGACGACTCAGTACAATAAGCTGATTGCGTCCGCGAAGATTCCGTTTGACGGGCAGGTATGCAATCTGTCCCTGCTGCGTCCCTATCTGACCGGAAACGACAGAACCGTAAGAAGACAGGCATGGAAGGCTTACAGCGATTACTTTATGACAGTTGCGGATGAACTGGATGACATTTATGACAAGCTGGTAAAAAACCGCACTGCGCAGGCAAAGGCGATGGGCTATGACAATTATATCCAGCTGGGCTACTACAGAATGAACCGTAACAGCTACGACAGAAACGATGTCGAGAATTTCCGCCGACAGGTGAAGGAGGTATTCGTACCCTTTGCGGAGCGCGTACACGAGATCAGAAGAAAGCGCCTCGGTCTGGAGAAGCTTTCTTATATCGATAATGAGGTTTATTTCAAAGAAGGCAATCCCGATCCGGTGGGCACTGCACAGGAAATTCTGGAGAGCGGACAGAAGATGTATGCGGAGTTGTCCCCAGAAACCAAAGAATTTTTCGATTTCATGATGGAGAATGAGCTCTTCGATGTGTTCGGCAGAAAGGATAAAAAACAGGGCGGCTATATGACCTATCTGTACCAGTATCATTCTCCCTTTATCTTTGCAAACTTTAATGGAACCAGCGGCGACGTAGACGTGATCACGCATGAATGCGGACATGCATTTCAGGGCTATCTGTCCGGGCAGGATCCCATCATGGAGCATGCGGACATCACGATGGAAACTGCGGAAATCCACTCCATGTCGATGGAATTTTTCACGGATCCGTGGATGAAGGAATTTTTCGGAGATCGTGAAAGGGATTTCTTAAGCATGCAGCTGGAGGATGCGATCCGGTTTATCCCATATGGAACGATGGTGGATGAGTTCCAGCATATCGTCTATGAAACTCCGGAGCTGACACCGCAAGAACGCCGCCGGGAGTGGAGCAGACTGGAAAAAATCTACATGCCCCATCTGGATTATGAAGAGGATCCGTTCTTTTCCAAGGGGGGATTCTGGCAGAAACAGCAGCACATTTACAACAGCCCGTTTTATTATATTGACTATGTGCTGGCACAAAGCTGCGCATTCCAGTACAAGGTGTGGATGGATGAGGATTACAGAGAGGCATGGAAGAGCTACCTTGCGCTTTGCAGATTGTCTGCTTCCAAATTTTATCCTGAAATGCTGCGGGAATGTGGCTTAAAGGTTCCGTTTGAAGACGGATATTTTGAAGAAATCGTAGAGAAGCTGGAGAAAAAACTTCACGCTTAAACAGCAGTCAATAGGGAGAAAATACTCTCAAAATAGAATAAATTTTGTGAAAAACGACCGGAAAGAAATGAAATTCCGGTCGTTTTTTTGGACGCTATTTCGATATTATCAAACGAAAAAATACTTGAAAGAAGCAGAAAATTATGATATAGCTTTCACCAGTTAAAAAAAGCCCGGCAGGTAACAAACCCAAAGGAGGGTCTTGTTGCCCGGGATTTTTATTTAAGCATAATGTCCGCCTGAAGCGAATAAGTGTATTTACTAGACGGATGTGCGAAAGAAAAGGAGTGTTGACATTTGACAAAGTATGTTGTGAAGAGAGTACTGCTTGCAATCCTGACCGTGTTCATTGTCTGTGCCATTACGTTTTTTGCGATGAACGCGATTCCCGGCGGTCCTTTCGATGGAGAGAAAGCGATCTCAGATGAGGTGAGGCGCGTTCTGGAACAGCGCTTTAATCTGGATAAGCCTGTCTGGGAGCAGTTCTTTTTATATCTGAACAATTTGCTTCACGGTGATTTTGGTGTTTCGGCAAAGACTGGAAGAGAGATTAAAACGACGATCTTCAGTTCCTTTAGTGTTTCTGCAAAGCTTGGCGGCATGGCGGTTTTAGTAGCATTGATTTCCGGCGTAGTGATGGGAAGCATTGCGGCTCTGACCAGAAACAAGCTGCCGGACAGACTGATCATTTTCTTCTCGACGCTGTTTACTTCCCTGCCCAGCTTTGTACTGGGTACCCTGCTTTTGCTGGTGTTCTGTATTAAATTAAAATGGGTTCCGGTATGGAGCTCCTCCAGTCATAACTACGTGTTGCCGGTCATTGCCCTTGCTGCATATCCAATGGCCTACATCACCCGACTGACCAAGACGAGTATGCTGGATGCTCTGGGACAGGATTATGTCCGTACCGCGCGGGCGAAGGGCGTTGCACAGTGGAAGGTCATCTTCAAGCATACCCTGAGAAATGCTCTGATTCCGGTTATTACCTATGTCGGCCCGATGACGGCATCCATCCTGACCGGTTCTCTCGTTGTAGAGTCCATTTTTACGATCGGCGGTCTTGGTTCCAAGTTTGTAGAATGTATTACAAACCGTGATTATCCGATGATCATGGGTACGACGATTTTCCTGGCAACCCTGATGGTTACGATGACCCTGATCACCGATATCGTTTACAAGCTGATCGATCCCAGAATCACACTGGAATAAGAAAGGAGGAAGCAATGAGCAGCGAAACCAATAGCATTGATCAGATGCCCAAGAAATCTCCTTTGAGTTTTCAGGTGGATCTGAAAAAATTTGAAAAAGCAACTGATGAAGAAAAAAGACAGCAGGATGTTATGAGCGAATCGGTATCCTTCTTTAAAGATGGTATGCGTAAGCTGATGAAAAATCCGCTGGCAGTTGGCAGTATTATTGTCCTGATCGTCATTATTGCAATGATTCTGATCGTACCCCATGTGGTACCTTATAAATATTCCCAGATCATTACCGTAAATGGCAGCCGTGATAAGGCGGCGGGCAACATGGCACCTTTTACCTATTCCGAAAAAGAGCTGGCTTACATGGCAGAGGGCGGAGAAGTGTTCCCTCACATCATGGGAACGGACAGCATGGGACGTGATTATTTCATCCGTGTTATTTACGGAACCCGGGTTTCTCTGACGGTAGGTCTGTTTGCAGCGGTGATCGTCCTTTTGATCGGCGTTGTTTACGGAAGTATTTCCGGTTATTTTGGAGGCAAGGTGGATATGGTGATGATGCGTATCGTGGACATCATTTATTCCCTGCCGGATATGCTGATGGTGGTTCTTCTGTCTGTCGTACTGCGTGAGGTTATCAATGTCGACGCATTTCCGGCGCTGCAGAAGATCGGTACCAACATGATCTCCATGTTTATCGTATTTGCTTTGCTGTACTGGACCGGCATGGCGCGTATGGTCCGCGGTCAGATTCTGACCGTAAAACAGAATGAATACATTCTGGCGGCGAGAGTCAGCGGTGCGAAGGATTCCAGAATTATCCGCCGTCACATCCTGCCCAATATCGTCAGCGTTATCATCATTGCAGCAGCGCTGCAGATTCCGTCTGCGATCTTTACAGAGAGCTTCTTAAGCTTTATCGGTCTGGGCGTGCAGGCTCCGATGCCGTCTCTTGGTTCCCTTGCAAACGAGGCAAGAGCCGGAATCACCCAGTATCCCTACAAACTGTTATTCCCTGCCGGCATGATCTGTCTGATCACCCTGGCATTCAACCTGTTGGGCGATGGCCTGCGGGATGCATTTGACCCGAAATTAAGGAGGTAAGACCATGAGTGAGAATATCCTTTCCGTGCAGAATCTGCATACCTCCTTCCATACAGATAAGGGAGAGGTCAAGGCAGTCAACGGTGTTACATTTAACCTTGAAAAAGGCAAAATCCTCGGTATTGTCGGCGAATCCGGTTCCGGCAAATCCGTAACCGCATATTCCATTATGCGTATTCTGGAAAAGAACGGCCGCATCACAGAAGGCAAAATCCTTTACAAAGGACAGGATATTGCAGAATTTTCTGAAAAACAGATGCGGGAGTTCCGTGGAAAATGCTGCTCTATTATTTTCCAGGATCCCATGACGAGCTTAAATCCGGTATTTACGGTGGGCAACCAGTTAAAGGAAGCCATTGAGCTTCACACGGACAGAAAAGGGAAAGAGGCGGAGGCAAGAGCCATTGAGATGCTGACTTTAGTTGGTGTCAATGAACCGGAAAAGCGTGTGAAACAGTACCCCTACGAATTATCCGGCGGTATGCGCCAGCGTGTCATGATCGCAATGGCGCTGGCCTGTGAGCCTGATATCCTGATTGCAGACGAACCTACGACTGCCCTGGATGTTACGATCCAGGCACAGATTCTGGAGCTGATGCAGTCCCTGCAGAAAAAGCTCGGCATGGCAATCATCATGGTAACCCATGATCTTGGTGTTATCGCGGACATGTGCGATGAAATTATCGTTATGTACGGCGGAAGAGTCTGTGAAAGAGGTACGGCAGAAGACATTTTCTACCGTCCGCACCATGAATATACGAAAGGTCTGCTGCGTTCCATTCCGAATGTGGACAGAATCGGCGAAAAGCTTATCCCGATTCCGGGAACACCGATCAACCTCTTAAATATGCCAAAGGGCTGTGCATTTTGCCCACGCTGCGAGGAAGCGATGAAGATCTGTATCGAAGAGCAGCCGCCGGAAATGCAGATGCCTGACGGACATTTCGCATCCTGCTGGCTGAACGTAAAGGCAGCCATGGAGGAAGAAAAAGGAGGCAGACAGTGAGCGAAGAAGTAAAAAACAAAAGCGAATATCTGGTGGAGGTACGGGATTTAAAACAGTATTTCCCGATCAAAACCGGATTTATGAAAACCACGCCCTTAAAAGCGGTGGACGGCGTTTCCTTTTCCATCAAGCCGGGGGAAACCCTCGGTCTGGTAGGAGAATCCGGCTGCGGCAAGACGACAGTAGGGAGATCTCTGCTGCGTCTGTATACACCGACCTCCGGTGACGTCTTTTTCGATGGGGAGAGAGTGGATGAAAAGAGCATTGGACATATGCGCAGGCAGATGCAGATGGTGTTCCAGGATCCTTATTCTTCCTTAAATCCTCGTATGACAGTCGAAGATATCATCGGGGAGCCTCTGGATGTCCATAAGCTTTACAGCTCCAGAGGAGAAAGAAGAGACAAGATCCTGCATCTGATGGAGCTGGTGGGTTTGAATGCAGAGCATGCAACCCGTTATGCCCATGAGTTTTCCGGCGGTCAGAGACAGCGTATCGGTATCGCAAGAGCCCTTGCCACTAATCCGAGATTTATCGTCTGTGACGAAGCAGTCAGTGCACTGGATGTTTCCATTCAGGCACAGGTGATTAACATGTTTGAGGAGTTGCAGGAGAAGCTGGGAGTTGCCTATCTGTTCATTGCCCATGACCTGCTGGTTGTCCATCACATTTCCGACAGAATCGCGGTCATGTATCTGGGCAGAATCGTGGAAATTGCGGATTCCAATGAATTAAACGACAATCCGATGCATCCTTATACACAGTCTCTTTTAAGTGCGGTTCCCTATCCGGATCCCAAGATGGCAAAGGAGCGGCAGAGAATTGTTCTTGAGGGAGATGTTCCGAGCCCTTTGCACATGCCAAGCGGCTGTGCATTTCGTACCAGATGCCGCTATGCCACGGAAAAGTGCGCACAGGAGTGCCCGTCCTTGACAGACCGCGGCAACGGACATCAGGTAGCATGCTGGAATAAATAACCGGCAGTAGTTTTGACGCTTGGACAGGACGCAGATTTTAGCGGACTGTTTGGGTATATATTATTTTTCATTATCTATCTTTAAAGGAGGAAGACATTATGAAAAAGAAGTATCTGGCACTTGTGCTGGCAGCTTGCATGACAGCTTCTTTGGCAGCTTGTGGTTCCACAGCAGCTGATACAAGCGCTCCTGCAGCAACAACAGAGGAAGCGGCAGACACCGCTGCAGCAGAATCCACCGAAGCAGCAGCAACCGGTGAGCACGGACCCAGCAGTGAAGCTGCTCCGGCATGGGAGGATTATGATGCAAGAATCGCTGCGATCAGATCGGAGACAGATCTTGTAAAGCGTGAAGCGCTGATGCATGAGGCTGAGGACGAGCTGATGAGCACCTGGGCAGTTGTTCCGCTGTACTACTACAACGACAGCTACCTGCAGAAGACCGATGTAGAGAACATCTATGCCAACCTGTTCGGCTTTAAGTACTTCGGTTTTGCAAAGACTCCTACCAACACCCTGGATCTTCAGATTGCATCTGAGCCCGACAAACTGGATCCCGCGCTGAACTCCACTGTTGACGGTGCATGCCTGGCAATCCTGAACTTCTCCGGCTTATTTGCATACGATGAGAACGGTCAGCTGGTTCCCGAACTGGCAGATTCCTATGAAATGAGCGAAGACGGTATGACCTATACCTTCACGATGAAGGATGGTTTAAAGTGGTCTGACGGCGAAGCTCTGGATGCAAATGACGTTCTGTATAGCTGGAACCGTCTGGCAGATGAAAACACAGCTGCTGACTATTCTTACCTGTGCTCCGTATTTGCAACTAAGGATGACGGCACTCTGGATATCGAAGCAAGCGAAGACGGCAAGACCTTTACTGCTCATCTGAACGCACCTTGCGCATATTTCCTTGACCTGTGCGCATTCCCTGCTTTTTATCCTGTACCCCAGCAGGCTGTAGAAGCTGCTGACGGCGCTGACACCAACCCTGGTGCATGGGCACTGGAAGCTGGTTTCGTAGGCAGCGGCCCGTTCGTACTGACCGAGTGGAAGCATAACGAGTCCATGACCTATGAGCCCAACCCCAACTACTGGGCTGCTGACAAGGTTTCCCTGACAAAGATCAACTTCATGCTGAGCTCTGATGACACAGCAATTTACAATGCATTCCAGGATGGCTCCCTGCAGTTTGCAGATACCATTCCTACCGATATGATGGCTACCGTTAAGGATACCCCTGAATATCACAAGATCCCTACTCTGGGAACTTACTACTGCGGTTTCAATGTAAACAGCGAGCTGTTTGCAGGCAAGACGGTTGAAGAGGCTGCAGCAATGAGAGAAGCATTCACCCTGCTGATCGACCGTCAGTATATCGTTGACGCGATCGCACAGGCAAACCAGGAAGTTGCCAACACCTTCATTCCTACCGGCATGAGCGATGGCAATGGCGGTGAGTTCAGAGCAAATGATGACGCTTACACCTATCCGGATGAAGAGAACGTTGGTTACTTCAATCCTACTGATATGGAGGGCAACACAGAGAAAGCAATCGAGCTGTTAAAGAGCGCTGGCTATGAATTCGATGAAAGCGGCATGCTTTCCGCAAATACCCCGATCAACATGACTTACCTGACCAACGATTCCGAAGGTAATGTTAAGATCGGTGAAGCAATCCAGCAGGATTTCGCTATGATCGGTATCAACGTAACCGTTGAGACTCGTGAGTGGTCCGTATTCCTGAACGAGAGAAAAGACGGTCAGTTCGACTTCGCTCGTGAAGGCTGGCTGGCAGACTACAACGATCCGATCAACATGCTTGAAATGTGGGAGACCACTTCCGGCAACAACGATATGCAGTTCGGCAGATAAGTTAATTGCTGCGGCACATTGCATAGCGGTGAAAATTGCATAAAAATAGAATGCACGCTCTGCGAGCATTCTATTGTCATAAAAAAAGAGAACCGGCGGACATTGAAAAATGCCTGCCGGTTTTTTTGCTCCCGGAAACTGGAGGTTGCCATTTGAAAAAAGTGTGATAAAATATACTCATTGAGTATAAAGGAGACGGCGGTGGAGAAAAAAGAAATATTATTGAAGCTTCGGCAGGAAACAGGCATGAACCGCAGAGAATTTGCGGAATATTTCGGGATCCCGTACAGAACAGTGCAGGAATGGGAGCTGGGACATCGGGAAATGCCGGGATATTTGCTGCGATTGATGTATTATCATGAAAAAACAAAAGAAAAAGAACAACTCCTGCCAAAGATGCAGTCGGAGGATGGAAAAATTTCGATTGTCCGGGATGTTGATGGAAAGAATATCGTCATTATAAATGACATTCGGTTTCGGGGGAAAAGGAAAATTAAGTGGGATGAAGTAGAGAAATATTTAAGGGAATATGTGAAAAAATATTATGAAATTGAAGCATATTCGGACAAAATTTACATAGGAAAAGATTTTCCGGATGAATTTGCCCATTCAAGAGATTCTGAAAAATTATCCGGCGCGAATACAAAGGCGAAAGCAAATGCCGCACAGGCGATTGGGGAATTGATCAGGACGGCAACCAATAAAAGCATGTCAGAAGATCATGAGAATAAGCATGGAACCCGGGCACAAAACGGATGGTATCGTTACGATGTCAGATTTGGAATTCCTGTTTATGACCAGAATGAAGATTTGGAAGGGTACAATATTTATACGGCAAAAATGTTAGTACGCCATGATGCAGATGGAAAATTATACTTATATGACATAATCAGAACAAAAAAAGAAACGAGCACCCCGTCTGGACTGCTCTGAGTCAGTCTCACGGTCACAAAACCCGTTTCATACGGTTATGATAAAATAAAAAAATGATCTTGTCAACTATAGAATTATTAATAAATGACAGCAAGGAATTGCAATGATAAAATCAAAACAAAGGATGGATTTCAACATGACTTCAAATAATCAGAGAAATATACCCCCTAAAAAAACGGACTCGGAGCCTTCTAAAGCCACAGAATCCAAGTCTGCCAAGACTCCGGGGGCTGCTTCGCCCAAAAAAGCAGACGCCCAGTCTTCTACAAAATCCCATCGCCGCCGGGCCTATCTGGACGATTTCAGGAAAACACAAAACGGCGACTATCAATACGAGGGTAGTCGATATGCCTGTGAACTGTCAGAAAAAGAGTGGAAAAAACAATCCACCGCGATGGCGGCAGCCGGAATTGCGGTCATCCTGCTGACGATCGCCGCAGGCTGCGTACCGTCGGTGGGATTACAGGGAAGCATTTTCGTGCTGCTTCCATATGCAGTGCAGCTGGCGGCAGCCTGCAGCCTCGCGTGGGCAAGTGCAAGGCTTTTGGGCAAGGAATATCCGCTTCGGGAATACGTTTATCAGCAGACAGTGTGCAAAATATCGCTGCGCAGCGGAGTCTGCATTGCGGCGGCCGGAGTGTCCGTCATAGGAGAACTTGCTGAATTAACGCGTCACAGTGACAAACTTTTGTCCTCCATTCCGTTCCTTTTAATAGAAGTAATCATGGGCGCTGCCGCACTTGCACTACTGAAAAACGCTAAGAAATACATGTGGAAACGTGTGTGACTGTGGCGGAAAAATGTATTTTTGACACGGAATGGGATTGACAGAAAGCAAAAAAGATAGTAATATATTTAAACATTGGCTAGTACTTTGACGAAAGGAAAAGGGAATGGGCCGATGGAACCTGCAGGCACGGCGATCACAGGGGTGGAAAAGCTGTGAGAACCGGTATCATCCTGCAACAAATATAAGGAGGATTCACATGAAAAAAGCGAACAAGGCTCTTGCAGCTCTGCTTGCGCTTACCATGGTGACCGGCTCTCTGGCTGGCTGCGGAAGCAGCAATGGCTCCGGCAAGACAGAGACTGCACCTGCTACGGAAGGCACAACAGAGACAGCAGATGCTGGTGCATCTGCAAGCGGCGCGGATACTCTGGTGGCATCCAGCGCACATTTTGAGGGAAAATTCTCTCCGTTCTTTGCGGCCAGCGCAGAAGATCAGCATATCGTTGATATGACTCAGATCGGTCTGTTAGGCTCTGACAGACAGGGCGCTATTGTTGAGAAAGGTATCGAAGGTGAGACTCGTTCTTACAATGGAACAGACTATACCTATTATACCGCATCTGATCTGGAGATGACTCAGAACGACGACGGTTCCGTTTATTATGACGTTACCATTCGTGATGATCTGACCTTCTCTGACGGAACACCGATCACAATTGATGATGTAATTTTCAGCATGTATGTATATTGCGATCCTACCTATGACGGCTCTGCAACTCTGTACAGCCAGCCGATCCTTGGCCTGGATGAGTACCGGGAAGGTATGGCAACCCTGTCTTCCCTGATCGCAGCAGCAGGCGAAGACAACACAGACTTCTCTCTGTGGACAGAAGATCAGCAGACCGCTTTCTGGGCTGCAGTAAATGACGGTGGTACTGCATTTGCACAGGAAATCGTTGATTATATGGCAGAGAACGGTGCTACTGACGTTACCTCTGCAGCGGCCGGTTGGGGCTTCGAGCTGGCTGACGGCGCTACTGCAAAGGATTTCTTTATGGCCATCGGCAATCAGTATGAATGGAACTTCTCTTCCATGGAAGCTGAGACAGCAGGCTCTGCTCTGTCTGACCTGATTCCGGAAGATGTTTACAATTACTCCACTGTTGGTGTAAAAACCGGCGATTCTGCAGATCATATCGAAGGTATCCAGAAGACCGGCGATTACAGCATGAGAGTTGTAACTACCGAAGTTTCCGCAAACATGATCTATCAGCTTTCTTTTGCAATCGCTCCTCTGAGCTACTACGGCGATGCATCCCTGTATGATTATGACAACAACAAATTCGGTTTTGAAAAGGGTGACCTTTCCAAGGTTCGTTCCGTAACTACCGCTCCTATGGGCGCTGGTGCTTACACCTTCAAGGAGTTCAGCAACGGTATCGTTTATCTGGATTCCAACCCGAACTACTTCCTGGGCGAGCCCAAGATCAAGCATCTGAACTTCCTGGAAACTCAGGAAGACGATAAGGTTGTCGGTGTAGAATCCGGCACCATTGATATCGCAGATCCTTCCTACTCTACCGAGGTTCGTAATCAGATTACGGAATACAACGGCGGCAGCGAAGAGTTCGACGGTGATGTGATCACCCTGCGTCTGTATGATTTCCTTGGTTATGGTTATGTTGCCATGAGCGCTGATAACGTTAAGGTTGGCAGCGATCCTGCATCCGAGCAGTCCAAGAATCTGCGTAAGGCAATCGCAACCATCCTTGCAGTATATCGTGATGAGGGTATTGATTCCTACTACGGCGATTCCGCTTCTGTAATCAACTACCCGATCTCCAATACCTCCTGGGCAGCACCTCAGGTAACAGACGACGGTTATCAGATCGCTTACTCTACGGATGTAGACGGCAATCCGATCTACACCGACGGTATGAGCACAGAAGAGAAATATGAAGCAGCAGCACAGGCAGCACTTGGCTTCTTTGAAGCAGCGGGCTACACCGTAGAAAACGGCAAGCTGACAGCAGCTCCCGAAGGCGCTAAGCTTGGCTATCAGGTAAACATCGGTGCAGGCGGCTCCGGTGATCATCCTTCCTTCCTGCTGTTAAAGAATGCGGCAGACGCTTTTGCAAAGATCGGCTTTACTCTGACTGTAAACGATATCGCAGTTGCATCTGAACTGTATCAGACCTATCAGTCCGGCGTGGCAGAAATGTGGGTAGCAGCCTGGGGCGCAACTCCTGACCCTGATATGTATCAGCTGTATCACAGCAAGGGCGCGACCAACTACTACAAGATCAATGATTCTGAGCTGGATGAAATGATCGTTGCAGCACGTCAGTCCGTTGACCAGACATATAGAAAGAGCCTGTATAAAGCAGCCATGGATATTATCATGGACTGGGGCGTTGAAGTTCCTGTTTACCAGAGAAGCGAATGCTACATCTTCTCTAGCGAACGTATCAACATCAGCACTCTGACTCCTGATATGACTCCTTACTGGAGCTGGAGAAATGAAGTTGAAAAGCTGGAGTTAAACTAAACGACGGCGATTCCTGTGCAGCTTAAAACGCACAGACTGCAGGCTTATGCCCCTGATCTTCCTCTAAGGAGGAGATCAGGGGCGATGCTGTATATCAAGGAGCTGCCTGGGGCAGGCGGCCGCTTGATATACAGCGGAAGAAGGGAATCGATAAGAACAAAGGGAGAGTTTTTTTATGCGGAAATATATCGTCAAGAGACTGCTTTTGTCAGTCATGATTTTATTTTGCGTATCCTTCATCATTTACACCCTGATGAGATGTCTTCCCGGCTCCTTTGTGGAAACGAGAGCGATGCAGCTTTCGCAGGGAGCTGGTGCAAAGTCCTATGATGAATGGATGGAACAGTTAAATGCATCCTACGGCCTGGACAAACCCATCGTACTCGGTTTTGTGACCTGGGTAGGGGATGCGCTGAAGGGCAATTTCGGAGACAGCTGGAAATATACGGTACCGGTACTGGACAAATTTAAGGAAGTTATCTGGCTTTCCTTTGTAATGGGCGCGATTTCTTTCGTGCTGGAGCTGATTATTGCGATCCCGCTGGGCGTTATCGCAGCAACCAAACAGTATTCCAAAGCAGACTACCTGATCACAGCAGGTGCATTGATGGGTATTTCGCTGCCGACCTTCTTTTTCGCAACGCTGTTAAAGCTGCTGTTCTCCGTTAAGCTGGGCTGGTTTGATTTATATGGTCTGGTGGGACGTAACTATGCGCAGCTGGATTCCTGGGGACAGTTGCTGGATAAGGCAAACCATCTGGTACTGCCGATCATTACACTGGTAATTGTTTCTGTCGGTTCCCTGATGCGTTATACCAGAACAAATATGCTGGAAGTATTAAATGCGGATTATATCCGTACTGCGCGTGCGAAGGGACTTTCCGAGAAAAAGGTTATTTATCACCATGCGTTTCGTAATACCCTGATTCCCCTGGTTACAGTTGTGGGCGGTTCCCTGCCTGGATTGTTTTCCGGTGCATTGATCACGGAAACACTGTTTGCAATTCCTGGTATCGGCTATACCTCTTATCAGGCGATGGTTTCCGGTGATATTCCGTTTTCCATGTTTTATATGACGTTTCTGGCAATCCTGACCCTTGCCGGAAACCTGATTTCTGATATTTTGTACGCGGTGGTTGATCCCCGTGTCCGGATTGCATAAGAAAGGAGGAGAGCATGATGCAGGAAGAAAAGAAAGTGACAGAAGAAACAATAGAGCAGGAACTGTCCTTAAATGACGACCGTCGTGTCAAAGTGCTGTCCCCTGGCGCGCTGGTTGCAAAACGGTTTTTCAGAAACAGACTGGCAGTAGTTGGCTTGACTATGCTGGTCGTTATGTTTGTCTTTTCCTTTATCGGCGGTCTGATAAGCCCTTACGGACAGGATGAACAGTTCTATACGTATACACACATGGACAAAGAGTATGTGGGTGTGGTGAAAAATAACGATCTGCGTTATACGATCAATGACGGACAGGAGTTTAGCTCCATTCTGCAGGCACAGCTGATGCTTGCCATCGGCAAGAATGCGGAAAGCTTTGAGTATAAAGATGTGACCTATGAGGTAGAGAAAGAGGGCGAAGACCTTTATCTGATTTCCAGCAACGGCACAGTGCTGGCTATCGCAGCAAAGGACATCGTAAACGCTGCAGACGGCACAGAGGCTTCTGCATTGACTTTTGCAGTCAAACATGAAGCGTTAAAGGCCTATGCAAACGGAGAAACTTCTTTTACTGCGGACGGTCAGGATTATACCATGGACGCAGATGGAAATATTTTATCCGGCAGCGATGAGATTGGTTATGTCAGCCGTTTCGTTGTACAGGCAAAGGAAAACGGCGTTGTCATCAGCCGTGACTTTAAAGAAAAACTGGCAGATGCCATCGACAGCGACACCAAAGAATTTATATACACCGATACAGACGGTGAGGAATACACTTACACCATCACCTACAAACCGGATTCCAAGACCTGGTCTGTACTGCAGTCGAAGGAAACCTATGTGTATGACCGTTATGCAGGTCCCTCCAAAGCACACTGGCTCGGCACCGATACAAACGGTATGGATATGTTGACCCGTCTGATGTACGGTGGACGTGTATCCCTGGTGATCGGATTTATCGTTGTATTTATTTCAGCGTTCCTGGGTATCCTGCTGGGCGGTATCGCCGGATACTTCGGAAAATGGGTGGATAACCTGATCATGCGTATTGTAGATGTTTTCTACTGTATTCCGTCCACACCCCTGATCATCATTCTGGGTGCTGCAATGGACGCCATGCAGCTTGATCCCCAGATCCGTATGCTTTATCTGATGCTGGTTCTCGGTTTCCTGGGCTGGCCGTCTATCGCACGTCTGGTGCGCGGACAGATCCTTTCCCTGAGAGAGCAGGAATTTATGACGGCTGCGGAAGCCTGCGGTATCCGTGCTTCCAAGCGGATTTTCCGTCACCTGGTTCCGAACGTTATCCCGCAGCTGATCGTAACCTGTACCATGAGTCTTGGCGGCACGATCATTACGGAAGCGACCCTTTCCTTCTTAGGTCTGGGTGTTAAGTTCCCGTTCGCATCCTGGGGTAACATCATTAACGACGTCAACAATGCTTACGTTATGACCAACTACTGGTTTATCTGGATTCCGGCAGGTATCTGTCTGCTGATCACAGTACTGGGCTTTAACTTTGTAGGCGACGGTCTGCGCGATGCGTTTGACCCGAAGATGAAACGATAAGGAGGGAGAACCAGCTATGGCAAAAAAACATCCGGAAGGCTATCTCTCCGCGAAAGAATCCAGAAGGATTTCCAGAGAGAACCGTAAGATTACAGATCAGTATGAAAAACAGTATAGGCGTAAAAATGTTCCGGAGCAGGAATATCTGACACAGATGCACAATCCGGAAAATGCAGTGGAATTTGATAATCTGCACACTTATTTCTTTACAGATGTCGGAACGGTAAAATCCGTTGACGGTGTAAGCTTTGAGGTTCCTGTCGGTAAGACCGTCGGCGTCGTAGGGGAGTCCGGCTGCGGTAAATCCGTAACCAGCTTATCCCTGATGCAGCTGCTGCAGCGTCCCCAGGGTCAGATCGTAGATGGTCAGATCCGCTTAAACCTGGGGGATAAGGCATATGATATTGCAAAGACTCCAATGGAGAAAATGCAGAAGCTGCGCGGCAATTATATGTCCATGATTTTCCAGGAGCCCATGACTTCCCTGAATCCGGTTTTTCGTATCGGAGAACAGGTAGAAGAAGTAATCGAGCTGCATGACGGCGAAGGAAAGAGCAAAGAAGAGATCAAAGCCCGTACTATTGAGCTTTTGGAGATGGTGGGCATTGCAAACAGCGAAGGCGTTTACAAGATGTATCCCCACGAGCTCTCCGGCGGTATGCGTCAGCGTGTCATGATCGCAATGGCGCTGGCTTGTAACCCGAAGATCATCATCGCAGACGAGCCGACGACGGCGCTGGACGTAACGATCCAGGCACAGATTCTGGATCTTCTGCGCAACCTGAAAAATAAAATCAATTCCTCCATCATGCTGATCACCCACGATCTGGGCGTTATCGCAGAGATGGCGGATTACGTTGTTGTTATGTATGCAGGGCGTGTTGTGGAAAAAGGTACGGTACAGGAGATTTTTTCGAATCCTTCCCACCCTTACACAATCGGTCTGATGGCTTCCAAACCGGTGATCGGCAAAAAGGTCGATAAGCTTTATTCCATTCCCGGCAAGGTGCCGAACCCGGTCAACATGCCGGATTACTGCTATTTCCGCGATCGTTGCGAAATGCGCTGTCCGGAATGCGATGGAAAATACCCCTGCGAGATCAGCCTGTCCGAGACACATAAGGTCAGCTGCTATCGCTATTACGATAAGAAGGAGGGAAAATAAATGCAGCCAATCGATAAGAATTTCACGCCGGTAGAATATGATCCGCAGTATATTCTGATGGTCAATCAGCTGAAAAAATATTTTCCCATCAAAGGCGGCATGGTCGGTAAAACCGTTGGACAGGTCAAGGCTGTTGACGGCGTAACCTTTAACTTAAAGCGCGGAACCACCATGGGTCTGGTAGGCGAGTCCGGCTGCGGCAAGACGACCACCGGACGCACCATCCTGCGTCTGTCCGGGGAAAAGACCGGCGGACAGGTGCTGTTTAACGGAAAAGAGGTTTATGACCTTTCCGCTAAAGAGATGCGAAAGATGCGTACAAAAATGCAGATCATCTTCCAGGATCCGTTTTCCAGCCTTTCTCCCCGTCTTCCTGTCGGCGAGATCATCGGCGAAGCGGTTCGGGAGCACAATCTGGTTCCCAAGGCAGAATTAAATGACTATATCGATCAGGTTATGGATAACTGTGGCTTACAGCCCTTCCACAAAGACCGGTATCCCCATGAGTTCTCCGGAGGACAGAGACAGCGTATCTGTATCGCAAGAGCACTTGCCTTAAATCCGGAATTTGTTGTCTGTGACGAGCCGGTATCTGCGCTGGACGTATCGATTCAGGCGCAGATCATTAACCTGTTAAAGGAGCTGCAGGAAAAATACAACCTGACCTACCTGTTCATTTCCCATGACCTGTCGGTAGTCGAATATATTTCTGATACTGTCGGTGTTATGTATCTGGGTAATCTGGTAGAGTACGGAACGACAGAAGATATTTTCCGTAATCCGCTGCATCCTTACACGGAAGCCCTGTTCTCTGCAATTCCGATCCCGGATCCGGAAGCGAAAATGAACCGTATCGTGCTGGAAGGCTCGATCCCTTCCCCTGCAAATCCGCCGGAGGGCTGTAAGTTCCACACCCGCTGTGCCCACTGCATGGAGCGCTGCAAGCATGAAGCACCGGTTCAGAAAGAGGTGGAACCCGGACATTACGTTGTCTGCCATCTCTACGATAAATAATGGGAACGGATAAGCAGGAAGAAGAGGACGACGGCCGCGTGATCGCGGACATGAGCGGTATCGAAACGCCGTCTCTGTTTGCCCCTTTTTCCGGACGAAAAAAAAGACGGGAGGGAGAAGTTCCGAAGGTCAAAAACGACCGGCCGTGGGAAGACTCCTCCCTGAATAAAAAAGAACGTTTCTGGTATGCGATGGGAGCGCTCAAAGCGGCGCTTCTCATCGGACTTGCCTATCTTGCCGGACTGGCGGCGGTGATCCTTTTGCTGTTGCTGCTCTGGAAAGCTTTATAAGCTGACGGAGCGGCATGGAGATTCCGTTCGCGGTTTACACGCGCCATTGGCAATACCATAGGATGCACGCTCTGCGAATATTTTATTGTTAGGAATCGCATCTTGCTTTCTGGAAGCGTTCATGTTATAATCAATATGTTTCGCATTGAGAGGTATCAATGCAGGGAAAGATGAAATGTGGACGGAGAGCCGGAAAACGGCGGATTGTGAGGAAACATGGAGATTCTGAGAATTATTTTAACTGTGATTTTTATAGTGATGTGTATTGCCCTGACAGTTCTTGTACTGATGCAGGAAGGCAAAGATGCAGGACTTGGCGCCATCGCAGGCGGTGCAGAGACCTACTGGGGAAAGAACAAAGGTCGTTCTATGGAAGGACTGCTGGTTAAAATTACCAAATGGCTGGCAATCGGCTTCATGGTAGTTGCAGTAATTCTGAACATCACCAGAATCTGGGGCTGATAAGCGGTATTGTCTGAGCGCATATCGTGGATAAGAAGTACAGAATGTTACGAAAGCACTCCGCACGGCGGGGTGCTTTTTTCACTTGCAGCTGCGCTGTAAGTGAAAAAAGCATGAGATCGCACTGCGGCGGAGCGGAAGATGTCGCATACGCGACCCGCCGCAGGCGACGAATCCGGTGAGCCGGATTCGATTTGGCAGCATTATAGTGGTGTGAAGCACAGAGTAATTCGTATATAACATGAGATCGCACTGCGGCGGAGCGGAAGATGTCGCTTACGCGACCCGCCGCAGGCGACGAATCCGGCGAACCGGATTCGATTTGGCAGCATTGCAGTGGAGCATCATTTTATAACAGGTGATATATGGAAGATTTATTGGAAAAGAGAAAAAGACTGATCTGTGAGCTGGTGGAGGACGAAAAGTATGTCCCGATGAAAGAAAAGGAGCTCGCAATCTTCATGCAGGTAAAACCGGAAGACCGGCGCGAGCTAAAACGTATTTTGGAGGAGCTTCTGGAAGAGGGGAAAATAGAGCAGACCAAGCGCGGACGGTATGTGCGCGCAGAAAAGAAGCTCCTGCGTGCAGTTGGTTTGTACCAGTCGAGTGAAAACTTTGGCTTTGTCGTGCCGGACAATAAAAAGCTGCCGGATATTTTTATCCCGCGGGAAAAGAAAAAGGATGCCTATGACGGTGCGAAGGTCGTTGCAGAATATATCGAGAGTCGGGAAGAGGGCAAAAGTCCGGAGGGCGAGATCATAGAGGTGCTGGGCGGAAGAGATGAGCCGGGCATCGATATGCTCTCTGTTGTGCGTGCCCTTGGCATTCCGGATGAATTTCCGGAAAAGGTATTGAATCAGGCGCAGCGCGTCTCCAAGCCGGTCAGCGAGACGGATTGCGTGATGCGGCGTGATCTCCGGGCGGTACGGATGGTGACGATCGACGGCGAGGACGCGCGGGACCTGGATGATGCAGTCAGCCTTGAAGAAAAAGACGGCAGATGGCTGCTGGGTGTTCATATTGCGGACGTTGCAGACTATGTGCAGGAAAATTCCGCGCTGGACTGGGAGGCAAAGGAACGGGGAACGAGCGTTTATCTGCCTGACCGCGTGATTCCCATGCTTCCTAAGGAGCTGTCCAACGGGTGCTGTTCGCTAAATGCCGGGGAAGACCGACTGGCGCTGTCGTGCCTGATGGAAGTGGACAAGGGCGGAACTATCGGCAATTATGAGATTGTGGAATCGGTGATCCGTGTGGACAAGCGCATGAGCTATACGCAGGTGCAAAAAATTCTGGACGGCGACGAAGCCCTTTGGGAAGCATACCGCGACGAAGTGCCGATGCTTACAGAGATGGCGAAGCTTTCGAAGGTGCTTCGGCAGAAGCGAAAAGAGCGCGGCGCGGTGGATTTTGATTTTCCGGAAAGCAAGATCGAATTGGATGAAAACGGCGAGCCGCTGTCGATTCACCCGCATGAGCGAAACGACGCGACGAAGCTGATCGAGGATTTTATGCTGGCGGCAAACGAGACGGTGGCACAGCATTTTTACTGGCTGGAGGAGCCGTTTTTATACCGCGTACACGATAACCCGGATCCGGAAAAAATGCAGCAGTTGTCCGTATTTTTAGGAAATTTCGGCTATCGGCTGCATATCGGGCGCAAACAGGGAAAGCGTCAGGAAAACGGGGCAGACGTCCATTCGAAGCAGCTGCAAAAGCTCCTGGATCAGATCGAAGGGACGCCGGAGGAAGCAATGCTGTCGAGACTGATTCTGCGCAGCATGAAGCGCGCGGTCTATTCGCCGGATTGCAGCGGACATTTTGGACTGGCAGCAACACATTATTGTCATTTTACGTCCCCAATCAGACGATATCCCGATTTGCAGATTCACCGGATTATCAAGGAGTTTCTGCGGGGACGGTTAAACGAAAAGCGAAAAGAGCATTACGAGGACATTTTAAACGGCGTGGCAAAGCATTCGTCCGAGACAGAGCGGCGTGCGGACGAGGCGGAGCGCATCTGTGAAAAGATGAAAAAGGCGCAATATATGGAAAAGCATATCGGGGAGACGATGGAAGCAGTCATTTCCGGTGTGACGGGCTGGGGCTTTTATGCAGAGCTTCCGAATACGGTAGAAGGACTGGTTCCGGTATCGAGCCTGCGCAGCGATTATTTTATCTTCGATGAAGAAAACTCTGCGCTGGTCGGCGAACACACAGGCAAAACCTATCAGCTGGGCGAAACGGTGACGGTTCGGGTGACGGGTGCAAACCGGTATGCCGGAACGGTGGATTTTGAGCTGGAAGAGGCGGAAAAGAGAGGAAACGATGGCAAAATCAGCACAGAAACTGGTCGCGAACAATAAAAAAGCATATCACGATTATTTTGTAGAGGAAACCTGGGAAGCCGGTCTTGCACTCGCCGGGACGGAGGTAAAAAGCCTGCGCCTTGGAAAGTGCAGCATTAAAGAAGCGTTTGTACAGGAAGACAACGGCGAAATGTACGTTTATGGCATGCATATTTCCCCCTATGAAAAGGGAAATCTGTTCAACAAAGACCCGCTGCGCACGAGAAAGCTTCTGCTGCACAAAGCAGAGATTTTAAAGCTTGCCGGAAAATGTAAGGAAAAAGGCTATACGATCATGCCGCTGCAGGTCTATTTTAAAGACGGGCGCGCGAAGATGGAGATCGGTCTCTGCCGCGGCAAAAAGCTCTACGACAAGCGGCAGGATATTGCAAAGAAGGATCAGCGCCGCGAGGTAGAGCGGGAATTTAAGGTGAAAAATCTCTACTAAATTGCAGGATGTCTGCCAATATGCTATGATTGTAAATTGTAATAGTTCGTTCCTGCGAAACTGCAGCGGATCGGAAAGGAGACCGATTTCATGAAAGCATTGAAAGAGCTTTTGAGTGAGCTTACCTTTACCTGTGAAAGAGGAAATCTGGAAAAAGAAATTACGGCGGTCGTTTATGACTCCCGAAAAATTGTAGAAGGCTGTCTGTTTGTCTGCATCAAGGGGGCAAATTTTGACGGACATCAGGCTGCCGCAGAGGCTGCAGAGAAAAAAGCGGCTGCGATTATCGTATCCAAAGACGTAGAGCTTCCGAAACAGTCGGAAACGACTCTGATCCGGGTGGAGGATACCCGCTATGCCCTCGCGTTCGTATCTGCGGCATGGTTTGACCATCCGGCGAAAAAGCTGACGACGATCGGCATCACCGGAACGAAGGGTAAGACGACGACCACTTATCTGGTAAAATCCATCCTGGAAAATGCGGGACGGAAGGTAGGACTGGTCGGAACCATTGAAATAATCATCGGAGACACGCATATTCACGCGGTAAATACGACGCCGGAATCGTATCTTTTGCAGGAATATTTTGCCAAAATGGTGGAATCTGGCTGTGATACCGTTGTAATGGAGGTTTCCTCTCAGGCGCTGATGCTCCACCGGACCCAGGGCTTTGTATTCGATTTCGGTATTTTTACAAATCTGGAGCCGGATCATATCGGACCGAACGAGCATGGGAGCTTTGAAGAATATGCCCATTGTAAGAGTCTGCTGTTTCAACAGTGCCGCGTCGGGATTGCAAACGTTGACGATGTGCACTGGCAGCTTGTTACAAAGGAGCACACCTGCAGTCTGGAAACCTACGGCATGTCTAAAAAAGCAGACCTGCGCGCACAGAACCTGCAGTTTACAAACAGGCAGGGACATCTCGGCATCGCCTTTGATGTGACCGGATTGATGAATTTCCATGCAGAAATCGCGATGCCGGGAAGATTTTCGGTATACAATGCGCTGACTGCGATTGCGATCTGCAGACATTTTAAGGTATCGGAAGCGGATATCTGTAAGGCACTTCTGGCAGCAAGGGTCAAAGGACGTATCGAAATGGTCAAGGTTTCGAATGAATTTACCCTGATGATCGATTATGCCCACAATGCGATGGCGTTGAAGAGCCTGCTGACGACGTTAAAAGAGTACGAGCACGGAAGGCTGGTCTGTGTGTTTGGCTGTGGGGGCAACCGTTCCCGGGAGCGCCGGTTTGAGATGGGAGAGGTGTCCGGAAATCTTGCGGACTTTACGATCATCACGTCCGACAACCCGCGTTTTGAAGAGCCGGAGGCGATTATCGAAGACATTATTACAGGCATGAAAAAGACAGATGGCGTCTATATTTCCATCCCGGACCGCAAAGAAGCCATTGCCTATGCGATCGACCACGGACAGCCCGGCGACATCATTGTGCTCGCCGGTAAGGGACACGAGGATTATCAGGAAATTAAGGGTGTGAAATATCCGATGGATGAAAGAGATTTGATTGCGGATATCTTAAAAGAAAGAGGAATTTCTTTTTGAAAAAAGAATTTGCGAAGGTGATCGTGGATATCTCCCATGAAAAAGTGGATCGGCCCTTCGGCTACCGGATTCCGGAGCGTCTGGCAGACAGCGTGACACCCGGCGTGCGGGTAAAAATCCCGTTTGGCGCAGGAAATGTGCTGCGCACCGGCTATGTGATCGAGGTGACGGATCATTCGGAGTTCCCGCGGGAACGGATGAAAGAGATCGATTCTGTGCTTCCGGGAACAAAGGAGCCGTCACAGCGTCTGATCGTGCTGGCGGCATGGATGAAGCAGCAGTACGGTTCTACGATGATACAGGCTCTGAAAACCGTTTTGCCTGCGAGGGCGACCGTCGGGGAAAAAGAGCGAAAAAGCATTGAACTGCTGTTACAGGATGCACAAACGCAGGAGCTGGCTGCGCAGATGGAAAGAAAGCATCAGACAGCGAGGCTCCGACTGTTACAGGAGCTTATGACGAACCGGACGATTTCGTGGGAGGCAGCGACCAAAAGGTTAAAAGTTCCGTCGTCTGTAATCAGCAAGCTGGAATCCGACGGCGTGTTAAAGGTACATGCTTCTGTAACGTACCGTAACCCGATCCGGAGAATGGGCGAAGAAACGGAAAAAAAGACGCTTTCGGAGGAACAGCAAGGGGCGGTAAATGGAATTTTAAACGCTTTTGACCAAAATGACCGCAGGCCGAGCCTGATCCACGGTATTACGGGCAGCGGAAAAACAGAGGTTTATCTGGCACTCATTGAGGGCATGATAAAAAGAGGACGACAGTCCATCGTGCTGATTCCGGAAATTGCGCTGACCTATCAGACGGTGCAGCGGTTTACGGCGCGCTTCGGCGACCGGGTTTCCGTGATGAACTCGACGCTCAGCGCCGGGGAAAAACAGGATCAGTGCAGGCGGGCAGAGCGAGGGGAGCTGGATGTTATCATCGGTCCAAGGTCGGCGCTGTTTGTGCCGTTTCCAAATCTCGGGATGATCCTGATGGATGAGGAACATGAGATGAGCTATAAAAGTGAAACGAGCCCGAAATATCATGCGCGGGAGACGGCTCAGAAGCTCGCTGAGCTTTCCGATGCAACGCTGGTGCTGGGTTCCGCAACGCCTTCGCTGGAAGCTTACAGCCGTGCTCAGAGGGGGGACTATCACTTTTATAAACTGACGAAGCGGCTGACCGGCGGAAGCCTTCCCAGAGTGGAAATCGCAGACCTTCGCGAAGAGCTGCGAAATGGCAACCGGTCGATTTTTTCGGTGAGCCTGCAGGAAAAATTAAGGGATCGTCTGGCGCGGAAAGAGCAGTCGATGCTGTTTTTGAACCGGCGCGGCTATGCAGGATTTGTCTCGTGCCGTGCCTGCGGCTATGTATGCAAATGTCCGCACTGCGACGTTTCCCTTTCGGAGCACAGGGGCGGAAGGCTGGTCTGCCATTATTGCGGGTATGAGCAGCCTGCCGTGAAGCTCTGTCCGTCCTGTGGTTCGAAATATATACTGGGCTTTCGGGCGGGAACGGAAGCGATGGAAGAACAGCTTCATAAAATGTTTCCGCAGGCACGAGTGCTGCGTATGGACGCGGATACGACCCGCACGCGGGAAAGCTATGAAAAGATTCTGGCGGCGTTTGCCAGAGGGGATGCGGATATCCTGGTCGGTACGCAGATGATCGTCAAAGGGCATGATTTCCCGGCGGTGACGCTGGTCGGCGTGCTGGCGGCGGATCTGTCGCTGTCCATGAGCGACTACCGTGCCGGAGAACGGACGTTTCAGCTGCTGACGCAGGCGGCGGGGCGTGCCGGACGCGGAAGCCGTCCAGGTGAGGTTGTGATCCAGACTTATCAGCCGGATCATTATAGCATTCAGTATGCTGCACGGCAGGATTATGAGGGATTTTATAAAGAAGAGCTGACGTATCGGCAGCTGCTTTCCTATCCGCCTGCGTCTCACATCCTTGCGGTGCAGTTTTATTCCAAAAAGCAGGAAGAGGCGCTTGCAGGCGCACAGGAGGCAGCGAGTTACGTACGACAGCGAACGCAGTCGCGACAGGTAACGCAGTCGCGGCAGTTTACACAGCAAATGTCAGGCACTGTGCAAATACCAACACCCGCCGCGACACACAACGCCGCCGGCGCTGCCCTGCCCGATACGATTGTGATCGGTCCTGCGCCGGCACTGATTGGCAAAATCAACGACGTTTACCGCTATGGTATTTATTTAAAAAACCATGACTACGAAAAGCTGGTAGAATTAAAGGACGGAATCGAGCAGATGCGCAGCCTGCCGCAGCGGCAGAAAGCGCTGTGTCAGTTCGATTTCGATCCGGTGCACAGCTTCTAGAAAATCATCAGCAGACAGATGCTGCCTGCATAGCAAGAAAGAACAGCAAACCGATAACAGAGCGTAAGACAGAACATCAGAAAGAGAGGAACAAAAGAATGGCAATTCGCAATATCAGAACGATCGGAGATCCCGTCCTGAATAAAAAATGCAAAGAGGTCAAGGAGATGACGCCCCGCATTCAGGAGCTGATCGATGACATGTTTGATACGATGTACGAGGCAAACGGCGTCGGACTTGCAGCGCCCCAGGTCGGCATTTTAAAGAGAATCGTCGTAATTGATACGACCGGAGAAGATCCGATTGTCATGATCAATCCCAGAATTATCGAAACATCCGGCGAGCAGACCGGCGGTGAGGGCTGTCTTTCTGTTCCCGGCAAGACAGGCACAGTGACAAGACCCAATTACGTCAAGGCGATTGCGTTTAACGAAAACATGGAAGCGTATGAAATCGAAGCAACCGAGCTTTTGGCGCGTGCAATCTGCCATGAAACAGATCATCTGGACGGTGAGCTGTATGTGTCCAAGGTAGAAGGACAGCTGATGGATACCGAAGAATATTACGAAGAAATGGACGGGACAGAGGTACTCGACGAAGAATAAGGGCAGTACAGCGCAGCCTGGAATGCAATGCAGAAGCCAATCAGTAGGTTTGAATTGTAATTTCCACGGTGCCAGGCGCCTGCAGAATGGAGGACAAGATGAAGATAGTATATATGGGAACGCCGGATTTTGCAGTCGCTCCGCTGGAAGCACTGCTTGCGGCAGGACATACGGTAACGGCGGTTGTGACACAGCCGGACAAGCCGAAGGGGCGCAGTGGAAAACTGCAGATGTCCCCGGTTAAGGAATGCGCGCTGCAGCATGATATTCCGGTGCTGCAGCCGATTAAGATTAAGAGAGCAGAGGAAATCGAGCGTCTCAGGCAGTATGAAGCGGATGTTTATGTGGTAGCAGCATTCGGACAGATTTTATCACAGGAGATCCTGGATCTGCCCCATTATGGAAGCCTGTGCATTCATGCCTCTCTGCTTCCCGCCTATCGCGGGGCATCACCGATCAATCGTGTAATTATGGACGGACAGAAAAAGAGCGGCGTAACGATCATGCAGATGGATGCAGGAATCGATACCGGTGATATCCTGACACAGTCGGAAGTTGTAATTGAGGACACTGATACCGACCTTTCGCTGGAAGAAAAGCTGTCCAAAGCAGGCGCAGAGCTGATTGTGAAAACGCTTCAAAAGCTGGAAGCGGGTACGCTGACTGCGACAAAGCAGGATGATTCCAAAAGCTGTTACGCAAAGCTGCTGACCAAGGCGATGGGACAGATTGACTGGAACCAGAGCGCGATTTCCATTGACAGACAGGTGCGTGGACTGTATTCCTGGCCGGGTGCATACACTTCCTGTAAAGGGAAAATGCTGAAAATCTGGCAGGCAAAGCCTGTGGAGGAAGAAGGCATTGCCGCTTACTCTATGCCCGGCAGTATTGCCAGGGTGACGAAGAATGAAATCTTTGTTCAGACCGGCGATGGAGTGCTGTGCCTGCAGGAAGTCCAGCTGGAAGGCAAGAAGCGCATGAAGGTGCACGACTTTTTGCTGGGCTGTAAGGTAGAGGAAGGAGAGGTGCTTGGATGAGCGTTTTGGCATACATGGGATATTATTACTATGATGTGACGTATCTTCTTGTAATTCTGGGCGCGGTGCTTTCGATGATCGCGAGCGCCCAGGTCAACAGCACGTTTAAACGTTACAGCCGCGTCAGAAGCGGCTGCGGCATGACCGGAGCAGAGGCTGCGGAGCGGATTTTATACCGGAACGGTCTGACGAATGTGCGGATTGAGCATATCAGCGGCAACTTAACAGATCATTATGATCCGTCCTCCAAGGTACTGCGTCTGTCGGATGCGACCTACAATGCGACGAGTGTTGCAGCGGTGGGAGTTGCAGCGCACGAGTGCGGCCACGCGGTACAGGACGCCAGGGGCTATGCACCGTTAAAATTCCGTTCGGCCCTCGTTCCGGCTGCAAATTTCGGCTCGAAATTCGGTTTGCCGATTTTCGTTCTGGGGCTGTTCTTGGGCTCCAACGAGCTGCTGATGCAGATTGGTATCTGGGTCTTTTTGGCAGCGGTGCTGTTCCAGATCGTGACGCTTCCGGTTGAATTCGATGCAAGTCACAGGGCGATGGGATTTTTAACAGAATACGGAATTTTATCGGAAAACGAAGCAGAGGGAAGCCGCAGAGTGCTTCGGGCGGCTGCAATGACCTATGTTGCGGCAGCAGCGGCGGCGCTGTTGAACCTGCTGCGGCTGGTGATGCTGTCCAGGCGGGATGACCGCAGGGACTGACCACGCAGCCTGAAACGTGTGAAACGCCGGAGAAGAGACGCTGCGCAGCCTGAAACGTGCGAAATGCCGGAGAAGAGACGCTGCGCAGACGAAAAAGAAAAAGCGAAACAGCAGCCTGAAACAGCGGGCACCGCGCCCTGAACATGGAGAACAGAAAATGGATACAAGAGAAACAGCGCTGCTCCTGTTTGTGGAGATGGAGAAGTCCAAAAACTTTGGCAGCAGCCTGATCCGGGATACCTTAAATAAATACGACTACGAAGATCCGCGGGAAAAAGCGTTTTTAAAACGTCTGACGGAAGGAACGCTGGAAAGTCTCCTGACGCTGGACTATGTCATCAACGCGTATTCCAAAACGCCGACGAACAAAATGAAACCGCTGATCCGCAGTCTGCTGCGCCTGTCGGTCTATCAAATTTTGTATATGGACACCGTGCCGGATTCTGCGGCATGCAACGAAGCCGTGCGTCTGGCAAAGAAAAAGGGCTTTGAGCGGCTGTCCGGTTTTGTGAACGGTGTACTGCGCACAATTACACGAAACAAAGAAGAAATTTTGAATTCGGAGAGTGGGTTCTGGCAGGAACTTCAAAAGAACCCTGTGCAGGCACTTTCGGTGCGCTATAGCGTGCCGGAGTGGATGATTTCTCTCTGGGAAGCGCAGTATGGAGAAGAAAAGACGGAATCTATGCTGGAGAGACTGAAAAATGGGCGTCCGTTGACGATCCGTCTGGACAGCCGTCTGACGGAAGAAGAAAAGGCACAGGAAATCGCAGCGATCGAAGCAGAAGGCGTGACGGTGCAGAAGCACCAGTTGTATGCAGATGCGTGGAATCTGGAAGGCTGTGAGGGCATCGGTCATCTGCCGGGCTTTGCAGAAGGGCTGTTTTATGCGCAGGACGTCAGCAGCATGCTCGCGGTGGAGGCAGCAGGAATTTCATGTGGAATGACGGTCATGGATCTTTGCAGCGCGCCGGGCGGAAAAACAACGCTTGCAGCAAGAAAGGCGGGCAGCGGGAAGGTGATCTGCGGGGACGTTTCCGAAAGAAAGGCTGCGCTGATTCTGGAAAATACCGACCGGATGAAGTGCAGCAACGTTTCGGTCAATGTTTGGGATGCGTCAGTTTTTATGGAGCAGTATAAAGAAAGCGCGGATGTGGTGCTTCTGGATGTTCCGTGCTCCGGGCTTGGCGTAATCGGCAGAAAAAAAGAAATCCGTTATCGGGTAACGAAAGAAGATCTGGCAGCACTTGTCACTTTGCAGAAAAAGATCGTGGACGCATGCTGGCAGTATGTAAAGCCGGGCGGTATTTTGCTGTATTCGACATGTACCCTGGATGTGTCAGAAAACGAAGAGATGGTGCGCTACGTGACCGAAAAGTATCCGTTTGAAGCAGAGAGCATCGACCCGTTTTTGCCGGAATGTCTCCACAGCCAACAGACAAAAGCAGGATTTTTGCAGCTGTTTTTGGGCGAGTGGGACACCGACGGATTTTTTATGGCAAGACTGAGAAGGAAGAAATAGATGATGGAAAACAGAGAAAGCAGGGATTTAAAGTCCCTGCCGCTTGATTTACTGAAAGAAAAAATGACAGAGCTTTCCGAAAAACCGTTTCGGGCAAAACAGCTGTACGACTGGATGCATGTCAAGCTGGCGGGAGATTATGACGAAATGACGAATCTTTCGGCGGCGCTTCGCAACCGGTTAAAGGAAGAATATCCTTTGACAACCCTCAGGGTAGTGCGTGAGCAGACCTCTGCGATTGACGGGACAAAGAAATTTTTATTCGCGCTGCCGGACGGAAATCTGGTGGAGAGTGTGTGGATGCAGTATAAGCATGGCAATTCGGTCTGTATTTCCTCTCAGGTTGGCTGCCGGATGGGCTGCCGCTTTTGCGCGTCTACGCTGGACGGTCTGGAACGGGGACTGACGCCTGCGGAAATGCTGGATCAGATTTACCGGATTCAGAAGCTGACCGGGGAGAGGGTAAGTAATGTCGTCGTGATGGGAAGCGGGGAACCGTTGGATAATTACGACAATCTGCTCGTATTTTTACGGATGCTGACGGATGAAAACGGTTTAAATATCAGCCAGCGCAATGTGACGGTTTCGACCTGCGGAATTGTGCCGAAAATGTATGAGCTGGCGGAGGAAAAGCTTCAGATCACGCTGGCGCTTTCCCTGCATGCGACGACAGATGAAAAGCGCCGCAGGCTGATGCCCATCGCTAACAAATACGGAATGAAGGAGCTGATGGACGCCTGCCGCAATTATGCGGACAAAACCGGACGGAGGCTGACTTTTGAATATAGTCTGGTCGGCGGCGTCAACGATACAAAAGAGGACGCGGAAGAGCTGATCGGTCTGGCAGCGCCGCTGGGCAGTCATGTCAACCTGATTCCGGTCAACCCGATCAAGGAGCGGGATTTTGTACAGTCCAACCATGCCGCGATTGCAGCGTTCCAGAAGCGTCTGGAAAAAGGCGGCATCAACGTCACAATTCGTCGTGAGATGGGAAGGGACATCGACGGGGCGTGCGGACAGCTGCGCCGCAGACACATGGAAGAGCAGAGCGAGTGAACCTTCTCGAAAGAGGACAATGCCGGATAACAGCTTGTCCTTTTTGTATTTTTGTGCTAGTATGGTAAAGATAATGGGTGAAATTCCGAATACAGAGAGGGTGAGCGAATGAAAGCTTACGCGATTACAGATATTGGAAAAAAAAGATCCTTCAACCAGGACTATGCGTGGATGACCACCGATGAGATCGGAAAGCTTCCCAACCTGTTTATTGTAGCAGATGGAATGGGAGGTCACCGGGGCGGCGGTTATGCATCGCGCCTTGCAGTGGAGACGATTCTGGAACAGATCCGGCAAAGCCAGGCGGACAGCCCGGCAGAAATTTTGGTGGATGCGATCCGTCATGCAAACGAGTGTATCCGGCAGACGGCAGCGGAGGATGAACAGTTGAGTGGAATGGGGACTACAGTGGTAGCCGCCACCTGCGCAGACAGGCAGCTTCAGGTTGCAAACGTCGGGGACAGCCGTTTGTATATTGCAGATGATGTCGGCATCCGTCAGATTACCGAGGATCATTCCCTGGTACAGGAAATGGTGCGCTTTGGCGGAATCAGTCGGGAACAGGCGAGGATCCATCCGGATCGCAACATCATTACCCGTGCCGTAGGCGTAGAGGATGATCTGCAGGTGGATCTGTTTTTGGTTCCGCTGGAAGGAAAAGATCGGGTGCTTCTGTGCTCGGATGGCCTGACCGGAATGCTGGAGGATGAAGAAATCCTGCAGATTCTGGAAGGAGAAGGCAACGTGGAAGAGCGGGCGCAGCGGCTGGTGCAGGCTGCAAACGACCACGGCGGAAGAGATAATATCGCGGTGATTATTATGGAGCCGTTTTCAGATGAGGTGAGCGGATGATTAAGATAGGAACAATGATAGGCGACCGTTACGAGGTGCTCGAGCGCATCGGGATGGGCGGAATGTCAGATGTTTATAAGGCAAAGGATCACAAACTGAACCGGCATGTAGCGGTGAAAGTGCTGAAGCAGGAATTTTCCGAAAATACGAATTTCGTATCTAAATTCCGGGTAGAGGCCCAGGCAGCAGCCAGTCTGATGCATCCGAATATTGTAAATGTGTATGACGTCGGGGAAGATAACGGGGTTTACTACATCGTTATGGAACTCGTAGACGGCATCACGCTCAAAAAATATATCGAAAAAAAGGCGCGTCTGTCCGTGCGGGAGGCGTTAAGTATCGCCATTCAGGCATGCATGGGCATCGAGGCAGCGCATAACAACCATATTATCCATCGGGATATCAAGCCGCAGAACATCATTATTTCCAAGGACGGCAAGGTAAAGGTGACGGATTTTGGCATTGCAAAAGCGGCGACAAGCAACACGATCACCTCAAACGTCATGGGTTCTGTGCATTACACTTCTCCGGAGCAGGCAAGAGGTGGATACAGCGACGAAAAGAGTGATATTTATTCGATGGGTATTACACTTTTCGAAATGCTGACCGGACGCGTTCCGTTCAACGGTGAGACGACGGTTGCGATTGCGATCAAGCATATTCAGGAAGAAATGCCGTCTCCGAGAGAATACGTGCCGGAAATTCCGGTCTGCGTGGAACAGATTGTTTTAAAATGTACCCAGAAAAGTCCGGATCGCCGCTATCACAGTATGGCGGCGCTGATTGCTGACCTGAAAAAGGCGCTGATGTCCCCGAACGAGGATTTTGTCCAGATCGAGAACCCGGATGAGGCGATGGCGACCCGTACCGTGACTTCCAGGGAACGCAAGGAAATCAACGAAAGCAGAAATAAAGAGGCGACAGAGGGAACGCGCCTGAAAAAGAACGAGACGCCCCAGAAGCCCAAGAAGAAAAAACAGCCCGTCTATGAAGAGCCGGAAGAGGATGAAGAAGATGACGAGGATGAGGAGTACGATGACGATTCCAGAATGGAAAAAATCACGACGCTGCTGGCGATCATCGGTGCTGTTTTAATCGGCTGTGCCGTGATCTTTTTAGTCGGCAGGGCAGTTGGTATTTTCAATTTCGGTGCGACGTCTGCGCAGGTGACGGTGGAGAATGTGACCGGTAAATCCGCGGCAGAGGCGCAGAAGATCTTAGAAGACCTTGGTTTGAAGGTAAAATTTGCCTATGAGACTTCCGATACGGTAGCGGAGGGCAATGTCATTTCACAGGATGTACAGGGCGGTACGACGGTTTCCTCCGGTACGCAGGTACAGCTGACGGTGAGCGGCACAGCACCTGCTTCCGATACGGACACAATCCCGGTTCCTGATGTGTTAGGAGCACTGGAGGCGGATGCGACCGCAACGCTGACCAGAAGCGGATTTACCGTGACGAAAGCGGACGGCTACTCCGATACGATTGAAAAGGGAAAGGTTATTTCTCAGAATCCGGTCGGTGGTTCCCGTGCAGCCTCCGGCTCTGCCGTGACGATCGTGATCAGCCAGGGACCGGATACCGGCAGTAAAAATACGATGCCGGCTATCATCGGTCTGGATGTGGAGACAGCGGTTGCAATTTTGACAGAAAACGGATTTTTGATCGGGGACCAGAAAGAGATGAGCGATGACACGGTTCCTGCCGGAAAGGTATGCTATGCAAGCTATACGGCAGGTGCTGCGGTAGAGCCCGGCTCTACGATCGATATCGGAATCAGCGTCGGACCCAAAGCGGTTACCTACGCATATCAGGAAGCGGTTGCAAGCCCGGCGGATCTGGACCCCCAGTACAAAGAAGGAACCGAGTGTACAGTAACGATCACCGGACAGTCCGGAACGGAATATTTAAAGACGACAGTTCGTTCTTTCCCGATCACGACAGTCAATCTGCATGGAATGGCAGATCCGGCAGGACTGATTACCTACGAATATACGGTAACCGGAGAGGCGACCACGACGACGGATGAGGACGGAAACCTTGTGACCGTGCCCGGAACGACAACGAGACAGACTGTGCAGCGTCAGGTCATGTTTACATCGGAAGGATAAGCGGATGCAGGGAAAAATCATCAGGGGAATCGGCGGATTTTATTATGTGCACACCCATCAGGGCGTATATGAATGCCGTGCGAGGGGCATTTTCCGAAAGGATAAGGAAAAGCCCCTGCCGGGCGACCTGGTTTCGATCAGCGTCCTGGACGAAACAGAAAAAAAAGGAAATCTGGATGAAATCCTGCCGAGAACAAACAGTCTGATCCGTCCGGCAGTAGCAAATGTGGATCAGGCGCTTGTTATTTTTGCCCTTGTGAGTCCGAAACCCAATTTTAATTTGCTGGATCGATTTCTGGTTCTGATGGAAAAACAGAACCTTCCGGCACTGATCTGTATGAACAAGACGGATCTGGCTTCCGACGAAATGATCGCGGAAGTAAGGAAACGCTATCGCAACAGTGGATATCCGCTGCTGTTTGTCAGCGCGGCACAAAAGGAAGGCGTTGAAGCGATTCGGGAGTATCTTCGGGGGAAGACGACGACTGTTGCCGGTCCCAGCGGAGTCGGAAAATCGTCTCTGATCAACCTGCTGCAGGATGGTGTACAGATGCAGACAGGCGCAGTGAGCGAGAAAATTGAACGGGGACGGCACACGACGCGGCATACGGAGCTGATGTGGGTGGAAGAGGATACCTACATTCTGGATACGCCGGGCTTTTCGTCGATTGAATTATTCGGCATTGAGAAAGAAGAGCTGGGCGGCTATTTTCCGGAAATCGCAGCACATGCCGGAAATTGCAGGTTCCGGGGATGCGCGCATCTGGCGGAGCCGGACTGTGCGGTGAAGGAAGCGGTGGATAATGGCGAAATCAGCAAGGGGAGATACGAGAATTATCAGCTGCTTTATGAAGATTTGAAAAAAAAGACGGGATACGGAAGGCATAGAGACGCCTGACTGAGACGGATTTAGAAAGAGCATAAAAATAGGCTGCCCGGAGGAATGAGAAAATCCTCCGGGCAGCCTGTTTTTCATGACAATAGAATGCTCGCAGAGCGTGCATTCTATTGTTTGGGCCTAGCGCCACGCAAATGTCGCCATGCCGTAGATATAAATAAACGCGATAGCAATCGGGACGACGAAGCGAAAGACTGGTTTCATCCATGCCTTTACCTTTAAGCCGTGTCCGGTATTGGCTTCCTGTACGAAATTCTCCCATCCCCAGCCAAAGCTGTTGCAGCAAAACAGAGTAAGCACCAGGGAGCCGAGGGGCAGCACATTGTTGGATACGATAAAATCCCAGAAATCCAGCCATGCCGTGCCTGCTGCGAAGGGTTGAAAATGCAGGACGCTGTAGCCGAGGGCAGTCGTCAGAGCCAGGACAAAGATGCCGGCGCCGCAGACAATGCAGCCCTTTTTTCGTGACCAGCCGGTGAGTTCACGGATCATGGCGAGAATATTTTCGCAGACACCCAGGACAGTTGAAAGGGCGGCGAACACCATGAACAGGAAAAACAGCGTACCCCAGATACGTCCGCCAGCCATGTGGTTGAAGACATCCGCCATCGTGTCGAATAACAAACTTGGACCAGCGTTGACCTCCAGCCCGTAGGTAAAGCAGGCGGGGAACATGATGATCCCTGCGAGAACTGCCACGAGTGTGTCCAGTAAAATAATGGTGACGGATTCCCCCATCAGCGACCGTTTTTTGTCAATATAGCTGCCGAAAATAGCCATACCGCCCATCCCAACCGACAGTGTGAAAAATGCCTGGTTCATCGCGCCGACGATGACGGAGCCGTTGATCTTGGAAAAGTCCGGAACCAGATAAAACTTTAACCCATCTGCTGCGCCGGAAAGGGTCAGGCTGTGGACCGCCAGCACCAGCATCAGAACGAGCAGGGAGGTCATCATATATTTCGTGATGCGTTCCAGCCCGCCCTGTAAGTCAAAGCTCAGAATCAGAAAAGCGACGATGACCGTGACGAGCAGATAGGACACGTTGACGGACGGATTCTGAATCATCTGTGTAAAGCCGAAGGAGTGGTTCTGCCCGGTTATAAATTTCACAAAGTAATAGATCAGCCAACCGCACACGACGGTGTAAAACGCCATCAGGGTAATATTGCCAATCAGACTGACGATACCGAAAATCCCCCATTTGTGGCCGGGCTTTTCAAGCTTTTGATACATGTAGAGCGGACTTGTCCGGGCAGCGCGCCCGACGGAAAATTCCATCGTCATGACAGGCAGACCGAGAATGAGCAGGCAGATCAGATAGATCAGCATAAAGCCTCCGCCCCCGTTTTGTCCGCACATCCACGGAAATTTCCATACATTACCGCAGCCGATGGCGCATCCTGCCGAGATCATGATAAATCCGAGACGGCTGCCGAGTTGTTCCCTTTTTTCCATTGTTGTTGATTTCCCTCTTTTCTTTTTCCCAAATACAGCTCTGCCCAGGAGAAAAACAGAGCCTGCAGAGAGAAGTATAGCGGAAAGCATTAAAAAAAACAAGCCATCGGATTTGGAATGACGGAAGTGGATTTTGGGACGGCGTGTTATGCGTTATGATCTTTGGAAAATTGATTTTTGAGGTTTAAAAAAGAAAACAAATATGATATATTATTAGATTGTATCCAACTTTTTGCTTACACGGCAGAGAGAGGGAGAAAATAAAAGAGCTGGAGAAAATAGAAAGCGTCCTGAAAATGTGCAGGTAATTGTGCAGTACAAAAACATAGAAAGGCGAAAACCCCGATAAATCAAGGGTTTTCGGACAGGTAAATCGTAAAATGAAACTTGGTATCGTTGGTCTCCCGAATGTTGGTAAAAGTACCTTATTTAATTCTCTGACGAAAGCTGGTGCGGAGTCTGCAAACTATCCGTTCTGTACCATTGACCCCAATGTAGGTGTGGTAGCCGTTCCGGACGAGCGCTTAAAGCTTCTGGGTGATCTGTATCATTCCAAAAAGGTAACGCCTGCTGTGATCGAGTTTGTAGACATCGCAGGTCTGGTAAAAGGTGCTTCTAAGGGCGAAGGCCTTGGCAACCAGTTTTTGAGCAATATCCGTGAAGTAGATGCGATCGTGCACGTCGTTCGCTGTTTTGAGGACAGCAACGTTGTTCATGTAGACGGAAACGTGAATCCGCTGCGCGACATCGAGACGATCAACCTCGAGCTGATCTTCTCCGACCTGGAAATTCTGGAACGCAGAATCGCCAAAGTGGCAAAGGGCGCGAGAATGGATAAGGATCAGGCAAAAGAGCTGGCGATGCTGGAGCGTGTCAAGGAGCGTCTGGAGGACGGCAAGCTTGCAATCGGCTTCGAGACAGAGGATGAAGACGAGGAAGAATATTTCAAGAACCTGAACCTGCTGACTGCAAAACCGGTGATCTATGCGGCGAACGTCGGGGAAGAAGATCTGGCAAACGACGGCGCAGATAACGCAGGCGTACAGGCAGTCAGAGAATATGCAAAAGAAACCGGCAGTGAGGTATTTGCGATCTGCGCACAGATCGAGGAAGAAATTTCCGAGCTGGACGATGAAGAACGTCAGATGTTTCTGGATGACCTTGGATTAAAAGAATCCGGTCTGGAAAAACTGATCCGCGCAAGTTACCATCTGCTCGGCCTGATGAGCTTTTTAACTTCCGGCGAGGATGAGACGAGAGCATGGACGATCAAACAGGGCACGAAGGCACCGCAGGCAGCCGGCAAGATTCACACCGACTTCGAACGCGGCTTTATCAAGGCTGAGGTTGTCAATTACAAAGATCTGCTGGAAAACGGCTCCCTTGCGGCAGCGAGAGAAAAAGGACTTGTCCGCATGGAGGGCAAGGAATATGTGGTACAGGACGGCGATGTAATCCTGTTCCGCTTCAATGTCTGAGAAAATTGTTACTGTTCACTCGCGCCATTCGCAAAAGCGCAAAAAAATTATAAATACAACAAAAGGTACGCTTTTAGGGCATTTTGTTGTCACGAATGACGAAAAAGGCAGTTGGACTTTTCACGGTCCGGCTGTCTTTTTTTTCTGAAATCCCTTGTCAAGGAGGGCATTTTATACTAAAATGGTTTCAAAGTGGTAGAAAGTGGTACGAAGTGGAGTAAGGTGGCAGACCTTTTCCATGAATGGCAGGTGATTGTACATGTTTATGGGCGAATACAATCATACGTTGGATACAAAAGGCAGGTTGATCATTCCCTCCAAATTTCGAGAGACGCTCGGTGAGAAATTTGTAGTGACTAAGGGACTGGATGGCTGCTTATTTGTGTACGACAATGCCGGCTGGACTGCTTTCGAAGAAAAGCTTCAGGCAATGCCCATCAGCAGAAAAGACACCCGTATGTTTGTCCGTCACTTTCTGGCAGGCGCCGCGGAGGTGGAGGTGGACAAGCAGGGACGTGCCCTGATCCCTTCCAAATTAAGAGAATTTGCAGAGCTGACCAAAGACGTTGTGCTGGTGGGCGCTGCAGGGCATATTGAAATCTGGAGCCAGGAGCGCTGGGATGCCCTGGAAGAAGAGGCGGAGGAATCCATGGAGGATATCGCAGAGCGCATGGACGACCTCGGACTGTAATTGCTGTAACAAAGAAAGGAAAAATCGATGGAATTTGCACATACATCCGTCCTGTTGGAGGAGACAATTGAAGGACTTGCAATCAAACCGGACGGCATCTATGTGGACGGCACATTGGGCGGGGCAGGACATTCCAGCCACATTGCAGCGCGCCTTAGGACCGGCCGGCTGATCGGTATCGACCAGGATGCAGAGGCGATCGAAGCGGCGACAAAACGGCTGGAGCCGTGGCAGGAGCATGTGACGCTGGTGCGCGACAATTACTGTAACCTTCCGGCAGTATTAAACAGCCTCGGCATCGATAAAGTAGATGGCATTATGTTAGACCTTGGCGTATCCTCCTATCAGCTGGACAACGCCGAGAGAGGATTTTCCTATCGTTATGATACCGCACTGGATATGCGGATGGATCAGCGCCAGACCCTGACGGCGAAAACGATCGTCAATGAGTGGTCACAGGCAGAGCTGTTTCGGTGTATCCGGGACTACGGAGAAGATAAATTTGCACAGAATATCGCAAAACACATCGTGCAGGCGAGAGAAAAGAAGCCGATTGAGACGACCGGGGAATTAAACGACATTATCCGGGCGGCGATTCCGGCAAAGATGCGGGAAAAAGGCGGACATCCTTCCAAACGCACGTTTCAGGCGATTCGGATTGCCTGCAACAGAGAGCTGGAGGTATTGGAAAATTCCCTGGACGCCTTTATCGACCGGCTGGCTCCGGGTGGAAGGCTCTGCATCATCACCTTCCATTCGCTGGAAGACAGAATTGTGAAAAATGCCTTCCGCAGAAATGAAAATCCCTGTACCTGCCCGCCGGAATTTCCGGTGTGCGTGTGCGGCAAAACGAGCCGGGGACATGTTGTGACCCGCAAACCGATTCTTCCGACCGAGGAAGAGATGGAGACAAATTCCAGAGCGAAAAGCGCAAAGCTGCGCATTTTCGAAAAAATAGAGAGCTAGTACATCGTTTTCGAAATAACGATACCACTCACTTGCCTGTGAATCCGATTGGTATCGTTATTTACGAAACGCTGTACCAGAGGCCGGAACAGACGGCGGTGAGGAGAGCAAATGGCAAGAACATCGAATTCAGTCAGAAGAAGCCAATCGGCAGCGTACAAAAGAACGCCTTATCAGAAAACAGCATATGTAAACGGTACGGCAGTCAGACACGCTGAGGTAGGCGAAGGGCTGGAACGCCATTTGGATCAGGTCTCCGGACGGGTTCCGAGACGTGAGCTGGAGAAGCAGAAGCAGGAAATGAAACGCCTGCGCTACAGAAATGCAGCCTATGTGCTGTTTCTGACTGTGGCGTTTGCAGTCACGAGCGTAATGCTGATCAGTTATATCCGGATGGAATCCTCGATCACCCAGAGCGTAAAGCAGGTTGCAGCGCTGCAGAGTCAGCTAAATAACTTAAAGACGGAAAATGACGAAATGAAAAACCGGATTGACAGCTCCATCAATCTGGAGGAAATCAGAAGAATTGCAATTACGGAGCTTGGCATGACCTACGCAGGACAGGGACAGATCGTGGAAATCCCGGATGATGGAAGCGATTATGTAAGACAGTATGCAGACATCAAGAAGTGAGGCAGGTGCCGGATTGGATAAGAAAAATAAGTTTACAATACGAATGCAGAGAAAGCTGGTGGTACTGTTTTGTTTGGTACTGCTGGCTTTTGCAGGGTTGAGCGTCAGATTGATTTTAATTAACCGGGATAACGGCGACAGCTACAAAAAGCAGGTGCTTTCCCAGCAGCAGTATTCCAGTACGACGATTCCTTATAAACGGGGAGAAATCCTGGACAGCAAGGGAACGAAGCTGGCATCGAGTGAAAAGGTATACGATCTGGTGCTGGATATCAAACAGATGAATAATAAAGAGGATTATGTGGAGCCTACGATCCAGGCACTGGAGGATTATTTTAGCATTGACGGCGATCAGGTGCGCGCTTATGCGCAGGAACACCCGGATTCCCAGTATTATGTCCTCAAAAAGAGAATGTCCTACAATGAAATCAGTGATTATCAGCAGATGATGGCGGATACGAGCCAGAAAGAATATAACCAGTATGTCAAGGGAATCTGGTTTGAGGAAAGCTATAAGCGAGTTTACCCGAATAGCTCTCTCGCAAGCGATGTCATCGGCTTTACGCGGACGGACGGAACCGGAACCTACGGACTGGAAGAGTATTACAACGATGTTTTGAGCGGCGTAAACGGCAGACAGTATGGATATATAGACGGGGACGATAATCTGCAGCGGACGACGGAGGCTGCTGTAGACGGCTACAATGTTTATTCCACGATCGACGCGACGATTCAGGGCATTGTGGAAAAGTACCTCAAAAAATATAACGACGAAAACAAAGACAGCACCCGCGAGGGTAACGGTGCGCAGGATGCAGCGTGTATTGTGATGGATGTCCACAGTGGGGAAGTGCTCGCAATGGCGAGTTATCCGACGTTTGACTTAAACGATACGAGAAATCCGGAGGCACTGATCGGCAGCAAACTGATCGATGTCAGTGGAAACTCGACGGATACGGTCATCAACGAAGAGATTGCAGCGTCGATGAAGCAGGAGGAAAATAACGATCTGCTTGTACAGAACTTAAATGCCCTCTGGAAAAACTACTGCATTAACAGCACTTACGAGCCAGGTTCCACGATGAAGCCCTTCGTTGCAGCGATGGGGTTGGAGGACGGCAGGCTCAAAGGCAATGAATCCTTTGAATGCACCGGTATCATCGAGATCGGCGGCTACAAAATCCGCTGTCATAACTACACAAACGGTGCGGAGGGGTGGCTGACGATCGGAGAATCCATTGAACGCTCCTGTAATGTCACGCTGATCCGGATAGCACAGGTTATCGGGATCGATGAATTTCTGAAATATATGTCGGAATATAATTTCGGCTTAAAGACCAATATAGATCTGGCGGGCGAGGCAAGAACGGCTTCCCTGGTATTCAATTCTTCAACGATGGGACCTACGGAGCTTGCAACCTCGAGCTTTGGACAGGGCTTTAACGTGACGATGATCCAGATGATCACAGGTTTTTGCTCCCTGATCAACGGAGGCTATTATTATGAACCGCATATGGTAAGCAAGATTACGGCAGCAGATGGATCTGTGGTAAAAAATATTGAGCCGAGACTGTTAAAACAGACCATTTCCGCGGAAACTTCGGAGAAAATCCGTGAATACTGCGTTCAGGTTGTGGAAGGTGCAAATGGTACCGGTAAACGTGCAAAGCCTGCAGGCTATCGCATCGGCGGTAAGACTGGTACAGCAGAAACTGTCAGCGCCAGCGGTACTCGTGAAAAGGAGGATTACGTCGTATCGTTTCTGGGCTATGCGCCCGCAGAAGATCCACAGATCGCAATTTATGTGGTTTTAAACAGACCAAACGCCCGGGAACAGGATCTGGAAACGAGAAAAGCATGTATCATCGCCAAAAACATATTGACCGAAGTGCTTCCTTATTTAAATATCTTCATGACACAGGAGCTGACGGACGAAGAGCGCGCAGAGCTGGAAGCGATGCAGATTGAAATCCGCGAGCAGCTGAGCGCAAACGCGCCGGCATCGGATGTCAGCGGGAATGATGTCAGTGGAAATACAACCGATACCGGCGGGGATCCGTCTGCCGGGGATACTACGGCAGGGGAGGATGGCAGTGCTGCGCAGCCTGCGGGCGACGACCCGTCTACAACAGGTGGAGATACTGCAAATGGAGCAGAAGCGGACAATCCGTATGTCAACAGCGACGGGCAGTTGATCGATCCGACGACTGGAGAGGTGATCACGGAGGATTCGGATGGCTATGATGTGCCGGTTTCCGGCATTCTGGAAAATGGTGCAGCAGGCGACTCTGGTGGGGATACGCAAAATCCGATGGAATAATGGAAGAAAAGAGCTGTATCGCTGTCTGATGTGGTCACAGCGCGCAGCGGCAGCGTGTGCATATTTTAGGCAGCGGTTTCATAAGGTATAGTAATTTCTGCTTTGCAGGGAACCTATGGAACTGAGCAAACCGTTTCACCGCAAAAAGATCGTCGTAATTTTTCTGGCGTGCATTCTGATCTTTTCAGGGCTGTCCGCCAGAGTGGTATATCTGATGGTATTTCGGGCGGCACATTATTCTGAGCTCGCGCTGGATTTGCATCAGAGAGAGCGCAAAATCAAGGCAAAGCGCGGGAGAATTTTAGACCGGAACGGGATCGTGCTGGCGGATAACCAGCCGGTCTGTACGATTTCTGTCATCCATAACCAGATTCGCGATCCCAACGCAGTGATTGCGCTTTTGTGCAGCAAGCTTGGACTGTCGGAAGAGACCGTTCGAAAAAGAGTGGAAAAGGTATCGTCCATCGAAAAAATCAAAAGCAATGTCGATCTGGAAACCGGGGAGGAAATTTACCGGACAGGGCTGGACGGCATCAAGGTGGACGAGGATTATAAACGATATTATCCGTATGAGAATCTCGCTTCCAAAGTGATCGGCTTTACCGGAGGCGATAATCAGGGAATTTTGGCATTGGAAAGCCGGTATGAGGAAGTGCTTTCCGGGCAGGAGGGCTTGATTCTGGAAATGACGGACGCACGCGGCGTCCGGCTTCTGGATGAAGGAGAGAGCCGGGTAGAGCCGGTGGATGGAAAGGATTTATACATTAGTCTGGATGCCAACATCCAGCTGTACGCACAGCAGCTGGCGGAGCAGGTCTGCCTGGAAAAAGAAGCGGAAAGCGTTTCGATTCTGGTGCTGCGTCCCGATAACGGAGAAATCCTTGCGATGGTGGATGTGCCGGAATATCAGTTGAATGACCCGTTCACACTTCCGGAGGGGCAGCAAGAACAGCTCATGACCGAAAAAGAAAAGCAGGAAGCCCTGAATAAAATGTGGAGAAACGCCTGCATCAACGATACCTACGAGCCTGGCTCTGCCTTTAAGGTCATTACGGCGGCAGCCGCATTGGAAAACGGCGTTGTCCGGGAAGAGGATTCTTTTCAGTGCCCGGGCTATATTGTCGTAGAGGGCAGAAAAATCCGGTGTGCAAAGGTTCGGGGTCATGGAACTGAAAATTTCGTACAGGGGACGATGAATTCCTGCAATCCGGTGTTTGTGACGGTAGGGCTTCGGATGGGTGCAGATACGTTTTACCAAAGCATGAAGCAGTTCGGGCTGCTGAACAGAACTGGAATCGATGTGCCTGGAGAAGCCGGTACAATCATGCACGCACAGGATCAGATCGGTCCGGTGGAGCTTGCGACGATTTCGTTCGGGCAGTCCTTTCAGATCACGCCGATCCAGCTTGCAGCGACGGTCAGTTCCCTCATTAATGGCGGGACGCGGATTACACCGCATTTGGGACTGTATTGCGAAAAGACGGACGGTTCGGAGCGCATTTCGGTGCAGAAGGAAACGGAGCAAAAACGGATTCTTTCGGAAGAAACGAGCGCCCGGCTGCGCAGCATCCTGTTTCAGGTCGTGGAAAACGGCGGCGGAAAAAACGGAAAAGTCGAAGGCTATCAGGTGGGCGGCAAGACGGCGACCAGCGAGACGCTTCCTCGCGGTACGGGTCGGTATATTTCTTCGTTTCTGGGTTTTGCACCTGCGGACGATCCGAAGGTGCTGGCATTGTGCATTATCCGAAACCCCCAAGGCGTCTATTATGGCGGACTGGTGGCGGCACCGGTAGTGCGCGAGCTTTTTGAAAATATTCTTCCCTATCTGGATGAAATAGGGTATTATGAGAAGAATGAAACAATAAACCGCAATTAATTGCAGGGAAACATAGAACGAAAGTGCTGTCTATGGCAGCGAAAGGAGAGAATCAACATGGATTTACTGGGAAAAAAGGTACTGGTAGCCGGATGCGGAAAGAGCGGACTCGGAGCCGCCGGACTCTTGCAGAAAGCGGGAGCCGTTCCCGTTCTGTTTGATGAAAATGAAAAGCTGGATGGGAAGGCGCTCTGCGCGCGGGAAGATTATCCAAAAGACACTGCGCTGGTACTGGGAAGCCTTCCGAAGGAGTTGCTTTCCGAGCTTTCGCTGGCGGTTTTAAGCCCCGGTATTTCCATTGAAGAAGCGTTTGTTTCTACACTGGAAGAGGCGGATATTCCGGTATGGGGCGAAATTGAGCTCGCCTGGAACTTTGAAAAGGGAAAGGTGCTCGCAATTACAGGCACGAACGGAAAGACCACGACGACAACGCTGGTGGGCGAGATCATGAAGCGTTATCAGGACAATACGTTTGTTGTCGGCAATATCGGAACCCCCTATACGCAGGAGGTTTTAAAAACAGATAAGGACAGCGTGACGGTAGCGGAGATCAGCAGCTTCCAGCTGGAAACTGCAGTGCATTTCCATCCGTCTGTCAGCGCGATTTTAAATATCACGCCGGATCATTTGAACCGTCATCATACGATGGAGAACTATGCGGCGGTCAAGGAATCCATCACGAAGAACCAGACAAAGGACGATTTCTGTGTGCTCAATCACGAGGACAGCTGGTTAAAGGCGTTTGCACCGAAGTGCCCGGCCCAGGTCATCTGGTTTTCTTCCAAAGAAAAGCTGGAGAGAGGCTACTATCTGGTTGGCAGCAAAATCTGCAGAAATCTCGGAAATGGTGAAGAAGTCCTGTTGGATGTTGACGAGATGCAGCTGATCGGCGTACATAATTTTGAAAACGTGATGGCAGCAATTGCAATTGCAGCAGCATACGGCGTGCCGATGGAAACAATTCTGGATACCGTAAAACATTTTCAGGCAGTAGAACACAGAATCGAATATGTAGCGACCAAAAACGGCGTCGTTTATTATAACGATTCCAAGGGAACCAATCCCGATGCGGCGATTCAGGCGATCCGCGCAATGAAGTGGCCCACCGTGCTGATCGGCGGCGGCTATGATAAGCAGAACACCTACGACGAGTGGATTGAAGCGTTTGACGGCAAGGTGAAGCTGCTTGTGCTGATCGGTCAGACGCGGGAAAAGATCGCGGAGTGCGCAAAGAAGCACGGAATGGAAAATATCGTTTTGGCGGACAGCTTTGAAGAAGCGATGGATACCTGTGTAAAGGCAGCGTGTCCGGGCGACGCGGTGCTGTTGTCCCCCGCATGCGCGAGCTGGGGAATGTTCCCGAATTATGAAGTGCGCGGTAAAATGTTCAAGGAATATGTAAACAGCCTGAAGGGGTGAGCAAGTGGCAGGACGGAGAAGATCTCAGAAAACAGAATACTATTTTGATTACAGTCTTCTGTTCATCATCCTGTTTCTGACAGGCTTCGGACTGGTTATGATTTATTCCGCCAGCGCTTACGATGCGACGACGCAGAATCTGAACGAGGACTATTATCTGATGCATCAGGCGTTTGCGGCGGCGCTGGGGCTGGTGGGGATGTTTTTCGTCTCCCACATCCCATATCATTTTTGGGAGCGGTTTGCGGTAATCGGCTATGTGGTTTCCCTGATTTTGATTGCACTCGTGCTGTCACCGCTGGGCGTCGAGGTCAACGGTGCAAGAAGGTGGCTGAATCTCGGTATGTCGATTCAGCCTGCGGAGATCGCAAAACTGGCGATGATTCTGTTTCTGGCGACGTTTATCTGCAAGATGGGAAGAAACATTCGGACGTCGAGAGGCTTTTTGACGGTTATTGGAGTTTCCCTGCCGCACGTTTTTTGTATCTGGAAAATCACCAACAACCTGAGCTCTGCGATTATCGTGCTGGGAATTGCGATCCTGATGCTGTTTGTGGCGAGTCCGCAATACAAACCATTTTTCATCATAGGAGGAATTGGAGCACTCGCAGTTATAGGCGTAATTTTCGGTGTCAAGCAGCTTCAGAGCATCGAAGGGCTGGATTTCCGTTTTGCACGTATCATGGCGTGGCTCGATCCGGAAGCCTATGCGTCCGGCAAGGGCTTCCAGACGCTGCAGGCACTCTATGCGATCGGCTCCGGCGGTATTTTTGGAAAGGGGCTCGGGCAGAGTATCCAGAAACTGGGTTTTTTGCCGGAACAGCAGAATGATATGATCTTTTCGATCATTTGTGAGGAGCTGGGGCTGTTCGGCGGCATTGCTGTGATCCTGATTTTTTTGCTGTTGATCTGGCGTCTGATGATTATTGCGAACAACGCGTCGGATCTGTTCGGTGCGCTGTTAGTTGTCGGCGTGCTGGGGCATATCGCGATTCAGGTCATTTTAAATGTTGCGGTCGTAACGAACTCAATGCCGAACACCGGCGTGTCCCTGCCGTTTATCAGCTACGGCGGCTCATCGATCCTGTTTTTGCTGATCGAGATGGGGCTCGTCATGAGCGTTGCCCGCGGCATCAAGGTCCGGGATGTGTAATGGTGTATGCGCGTATCGTGCCTTCACCGGGAGCAAAGAAGACGAGCGTTTTGTCCGGGCACGGGTGGCAGCAGTGCAGCTGCATTTGTCACGCATACGGCATCTTTGCCATAGTATAGGGTAAGGACAGCGCGGACGGTGGTTTTGTGGATTCAATCTGGATCAGGGGCAAAAGACCTCTTTACGGGGAAATGACAGTGCAGGGGTCGAAAAACGCCGTGCTGCCGATTCTGGCGTCGACCATTTTGATCGCCGGAAAGACGACACTGCGAAACTGCCCGGATATTTCGGATGTGGACTGCATGTGCCGCATTTTGCAGAAAATCGGCGCAACAGTGACAAAAACCGGTCACGAGATCTGCGTGGACGCTTCCGGTGCGCTGCAAAGCAGGCTTCCGGCAGAGGAAGTGGTTCGGATGCGTTCCTCCATCGTGCTGACGGGCGCGCTTTTGGGGCGGCTGGGGCAGGCGTCCTTCTGCGATCCGGGCGGCTGTGTCATCGGCGACCGCCCGATCGATTTGCATCTGAAAGCCTTTGCGCGCTTCGGTTGTCAGATAAGGCGGGAGGATGACAATTTTTTGACGGTATTTGCAAAGCGACTGAACGGCGTACAGATCCGTTTTCCGTTTTCGAGCGTCGGTGCGACGCAGAATGCGATTTTATGCGCGGTCTGTGCAAAGGGAGAAACAGTGCTGACAGGTTGTGCAAAGGAACCGGAGGTCGTTTCGCTGTGCCGCTTTTTAAACGGTGCAGGGGCAAAGATCGAAGGAGCCGGAAGCAAAACGATTCGAATTGAGGGCGTAAAAAAGCTTTGCAGCACAGAATTTTCCATCGATGCGGACCGGATCGTGGCAGGAACCTGTCTGATCGGTGTACTCGCGGCAGGCGGGGAAGCGTTTTTGCGGCAGGCGCCGATCGGGCAGCTTACAGCGGTGATTACAGTTGCAAAAAAAATGGGCGCACAGATTATCCCAACCCCAAAGGGGCTGTTGGTAAAACGTGCAGGCAGGCTGGTTTCCCCGCTTTTGCTGGAAACGGACGTATATCCGGGTTATCCGACCGACCTGCAGTCCCCGATGCTGACGGCTCTGTGCTGTGCAGAAGGAAACTGTATGGTGTCGGAGCGCGTTTTTAATGGAAGGTTTGGCGTGCACGAGCAGTTAAACCGGATGGGTGCTGCGATCGTCGCCGGACAAACAAGCGCGGAGGTCACCGGAGGCAGGAAACTGCACGGAGAACGGGTTTTTGCAAAAGAACTGCGGGGCGGGGCGGCACTTGTGCTGGCGGGGCTGTGTGCAGAGCATAAGACGGTCGTGGAAAACTGTCATTTTATCCGGAGAGGATATGAAGATATCGTAAGGGATTTCAGAGAGTTGGGAGCAGACATTGGCACAGAAACAGAAATATAAGCTGCTGGACGGCGGAAAATCTGAAAAAAGTCGGAAGAAATCAGCTTCCGGCAAAAAAAAGAAAAAAGGCAGTGGCAAAGCTGCCGGGTATTCCTATGCAGTGGCAACGCCGGGCGAGTGGCTGCGCGCAAATCTCGGCGTACTGATTGCCAGCGTTGCGATCGTCTGTCTGGCGGCGATAGCCCTCGTCGTGGTGTCCGTGTTTCGGGTGCAGAATATTTCGGTCGAGGGAAACGTTCACTACACGAGCGAAGAGATCGAGGCGATGGTTTTGACCGATCGGCTTTCCTACAATTCGCTCTATCTTTCGTTAAAATATCGGAATAAGGAAATCCGGGACATTCCGTTTATCGAAACGATGAGTGTCCGGGTCGATTCGCCGGACAGCATCACGATTCGTGTTTATGAAAAGTCTGTGGCGGGCTATGTCGAATACATGGGGCGTTACATGTATTTTGACCGGGACGGTATCGTGGTGGAATCTTCGGAAACGAGGACAGAAGGAATTCCGCAGGTGACGGGAATTAGGTTCGACCATGTTGTTTTGTATGAGGCGCTTCCGGTGAAGAATACCGATATTTTTCAGGAAATCCTTTCGATTACGCAAATGCTTTCCAAGCATCAGATCACGACGGATAAAATATATTTCAACGAATCAAATGAAATAACACTTTATTTCGACAATATCCGGGCAAAGCTGGGAAAGGATAACCTGGAGGAAAAGGTGATGCGCCTGGAGCAGATTTTACCGAATCTGTCGGGCGAAAGCGGAGTACTCGATTTGCAGAATTACTCGGAAGACCGCAAAAATGTGACGTTTCAGAAAGATGGATAACCGTAAAGAAATTGAAAAAATGGGTTGCGTAATTCTGAAAATGATTATATGATAAATATTATGAAGTTTGTCAGGAATGAAGGAGGAAATACCCTTGCTGGAGATTAAAGTAAATGACGCAGAAGCGGCAGCGCACATCCTTGTCATTGGAGTTGGCGGTGCAGGCAATAATGCTGTAAATAGAATGATTGATGAGAAAATTGACGGTGTGGAGTTTATCGGAGTCAATACAGACCGACAGGCTCTGCAGTTCTGCAAAGCAGAAAAGCACCTGCAGATCGGCGAGAAGCTGACCAAGGGACTGGGCGCAGGCGCAAAGCCCGAAATCGGTGAGCAGGCAGCTCAGGAGAGTGCAGAAGAAATTTCCAAATCCTTAGACGGAGCAGATATGGTATTTGTTACCTGCGGTATGGGCGGCGGAACCGGAACCGGTGCGGCTCCTGTTGTCGCAAAGCTCGCCAAGGACAAAGGAATCCTGACGGTAGGTGTTGTAACCAAGCCGTTCCGCTTTGAAGCAAAGACCCGTATGAACAATGCGATGTCCGGTATTGAGAAGCTGCGTGACAGCGTGGATACTCTGATCGTTATCCCGAATGACAAGATCCTGGAAATTGTGGACAAGCGTACCAGCATGCCGGAAGCCCTGATGAAGGCCGACGAAGTCCTTCAGCAGGCAGTACAGGGGATTACCGATCTGATCAACGTCCCCGCAGTCATTAACCTCGACTTTGCGGACGTACAGACCGTTATGCGCGACAAGGGCATTGCTCACATCGGTATCGGCGAAGGTAAAGGCGACGATAAGGCTGTCATGGCAGTCAAAGCCGCTGTAGAGAGCCCGCTGTTAGAGACAACGATTGCAGGCGCAACCGATATCATCATCAACGTGTCCGGCGATATTTCCATGTTCGACGCTTCCGATGCGGTGGATTATGTCCGTGAGATCACCGGCGATGACGTTAACATCATCTTCGGTGCCATGTATGATTCCAACCAGGCAGATTACTGCCGGATTACCGTAATTGCAACCGGTATTGAGGAGACACCGGCTTCCCGCTTCGGTACTTCCTTTGCAAGAAAACCGATCACTCCTTCCGTAGGCCAGACCGGCATGAAGACCACAGTGAGTGCGACCGGCGCGAACACGACAAGACCGTATAACAGCGCACTGCAGCAGCCGGTTCATCCCGGAGCTGCTTCCAATGCGGAATTAAAGAAGCCGACAGGCATAAATGGCATTCAGCCTGCTCCTACGGTACTGCGCAGCAAGGTACAGGAGAGAGATTTAAAGATTCCGGATTTCCTTCAGAAAAAATAAATAATTTTAGTAACGAAACAGAAAACACCGCGAGGTGACTGAAAAAGTCATTTCGCGGTGTTTTTTTGTCGAAACTTTCCCCGGCAGCGCACAGCGTTTCGACAAAATCCACGCACCAGCATTTTTATAATAAGGACATACAGTTTTGGAAAACGTGCGGGAGGAAAGGCTTGTGAGCTATCGGATTTATGCAGACCGGGTCTGGATAATGCACACCTGTATCAATGTGCTGCTGTTATTTCTGACAGCGAAACTGTCTGGGATAACAGTAAGGGCTCGACGGATTATCGAAATAGCAGCCGGAAATGCACTGTGCTTTACGGCAATCCTGTTGCTGCCTGCTCCAGCGGTTTTGCAGGGAGAAGTAGGGATAATTCTGGCAGGAAAAACGTTTTTTTGCCTGATTGCAGCACTTTGGTGGGTACAGCGATGCTTTCAGGTCAAAAGCCGGGAAGGAATGCGGCGTGTCTGGATCTGCTATATGTGTTGTGCCTGCGTGCTCGGCGGCGTCTGCAACGGCATTTCTGAAGTCCGGGAGCTGTTTGAAACCGATCAAAACGGTTTTGGGACCGGCGGGCAGGTTTCCATGATGCAGCTTTTGGTCTGGTGCGCGATTGTCGTCTGGTATGGTGCAAAGCTTCTGGACCGGGAGCGCAGGCGGCAGAAGCATCCGATCTGGAAAGTCTCTTTTTTCTGGAAAACGAAGTTTTTTTCCGGAAGCGCGTTGATGGACAGCGGAAATTCCCTGAAAGACCCGTACACGGGGCGCCCGGTCTGTGTTTTGGACGAAGAGACGGCGAAAAAGCTTGGAATTTCGACGGAAAAGGCGGTTCGGCTGATTCCCTATCACAGCATCGGCAGGGCCCACGGACTCCTTCGGGCGGTGACGGTTTCAGAACTGTATCTGAGAAAAGACGGACAGGAGAAAAAGATTGCAGATGTGACGGTTGCGGTCGGACCCGGGCGTTTGAGCCGGTCGGGCGGATACCAGATGATTCTGCATCCAGCATTACTGGAGGAAAAGAAAGGAGCAGACCATGATATTAAAAGTAGCGATGCCGGGAAAAGTGCAGTTTAAATTGATCCGCCGGGAACCGGCATTTTTTATGGCACATGAGGGGGATATTCATTATATTGGCGGCGCAGATGTGCTTCCGGCACCTCTGGAAACGGAACAGGAAAACGAGGTGATTCAGGATCTGGCGACAGAGGAATATGCGCAGGAGGCGCGGTCAATTTTAATTGAACACAACCTGCGCCTGGTTGTTTACATAGCAAAGAAGTTCGATAATACGGGCGTCGGCGTGGAGGATCTGATTTCGATCGGCACGATTGGACTGATCAAGTCAATCAATACATTCAATCCCGGGAAAAATATCAAGCTCGCAACTTATGCATCCCGATGCATTGAAAATGAAATCCTGATGTATCTGCGCCGCAACCACAAGACGCGGATGGAGGTTTCGATCGACGAGCCGCTGAACGTGGACTGGGACGGGAACGAGCTGCTTTTGTCGGATATCCTGGGGACGGATGAGGACGTGATCTACCGGGATATGGAAAACGAGGCAGAGCGCAGGATTTTAAGAAATGCGGTGGCGAAGCTTTCCGAGCGGGAGCGCACAATCGTCAGCCTGCGTTTTGGACTGGATACGCCGGACGGGCAGGAAATGACCCAGAAGGAGGTCGCGGCATATCTGGGTATTTCCCAGTCCTATATTTCCCGGTTGGAAAAAAAGATCATGAAGCGGCTGAAAAAAGAGATGGTGCGGGAGTGAAGCTGCGCGCTGCAGCTGCGTCCGACCGCCATGCCTGCACGCATTCCGGGATGTGCTGTCATGCCGTGAAATACTCACACCGTGTGTTACATGCTCCCTGCATCATGCGCTCAAATACGCGCGCATGATGCGGAGAGCATTTTTTTCGAGCCGGGAAACCTGTGCCTGGGAAATTCCGATCAGCTCGGCAACCTCCATCTGCGTTTTTCCCTCGAAAAAGCGCAGGGAAATGATCTCATGTTCCCGGGCATTGAGCTTTTTTAACGCGTCGGACAAAGACAGATGCTCGACCCAGTTTTCCTCCCGGTTCTTTTTATCCCGAATCTGATCCATCACATAGAGCGTGTCTCCTCCGTCTGTGAAAATCGGCTCATACAGGCTCATGGGATTCTGGATGGCGTCGAGGGCATAGACAATATCCTCTCGGGAGATTCCGACCTCGGAGGCAACCTCGGTGATGGACGGCTCCTTCTGGTTCTTTTTTAAAAGCATTTCCCGCGCGTAGATGGCTTTATAGGCGGTGTCGCGCAGCGAACGGCTGACCCGGATGGAGTTGTTGTCCCGCAGAAAACGCCGGATCTCGCCAATAATCATTGGAACAGCATAAGTTGAAAACCGTACTCCCAGTTCGGTATTGAAATGGTCGATTGCCTTGATCAGACCGATACAGCCAATCTGAAATAGATCGTCTACGTTTTCCCCTGCAGAGGAAAAGCGTCGGATGACGCTCAAAACGAGCCGCAGATTTCCCTTGATAAACTGTTCCCGTGCCTCGGCGTTGCCCTGCCGGATCTGGATAAAAAGCGCGTCTTTTTCTTCATTGGTTAGGATCGGCAGGCGGGCGGTGTTGACGCCGCAGATTTCCACTTTGTTGAGTGCCATGGCATTGCCTCCTGTGATTGAAAAGCTATGGAAAGAGCATGGACGAAAAAACGGAATTTATTCAAAGCGATGACGCAGATTTTGATGCATTGCAGCGCATGGCAGCCGTAGTGAAAAGTGCTGCACCAGCGTGCGCGCCGCTGCATAGGATAGAAAAAACGGGAGAATTTCGGATGCTTTTTTCAGAATTAAAAAGCAAGGAAGTCGTAAACTTACGCGACTGCCGAAAAATGGGACATGTGACGGACTTTGAGTTCGATGAGTGCAGCGGCGTGATCCAGAAAATTATTGTGCCGGGCATCGGCGGCAAAAACTGGAAATGCCTGTTTGGCTGCGATACGGAGTATGCGATTGCGTATCAGGATATCAAACAGATCGGACCGGATGTGATTATGGTAGATGTGCCGTAACACAACGGAATAGGTGTTTTTCTCAGATTTTACCAAAATGACAATGCAGCAGATATTCAGGTGTGCTATACTGAACATAAGAGAAACTGTGTCGCAGGCGACACAAAGTAGCCAGGATCGCAGAGACGAACTGGATGTTCGTCCCGCGGTTCCTTCGGCACAAAGCGCCCGCGGAATGGAGATTGGTATGAAAATTCTTTTGATCAATGGAAGCCCGAAAGGCGATCGAAGCAACACGTTAAAGCTCTCCAAAGCATTTCTGGAGGGCATTTTGGAAATCGACAAGGATGCAGAGATCAGACAGATGAACCTTTCCGAGAAAAAGATCGCTCCCTGTAGGGGCTGTTTTGCCTGCTGGAACAAAACGCCGGGCAAATGCGTGATGACAGACGACATGCAGGAGGGCATCGAAGGAGAGCTGTGGGCGGATCTCATGATCTGGAGCTTTCCGCTTTACTATTTCAGCGTTCCGGGGCTTTTGAAAAACTTTATCGACAGGCAGCTGCCCATGAACCTCCCGTTTATGGAAGAGCAGGAGGGGCAGACCGGGAACGGCGGGCATCCGTCCCGATACGATATGAGCGGTAAGCGGCATCTGCTGATTTCCACCTGCGGATTTTATACCGCAAAGAATAATTACGACAGCGTGACGAAGCTGTTCGACCATGTGTGCGGCGCAGGGCAGTATGAAAGCATTTTCTGCGGACAGGGTGAGCTGTTCCGTGTTCCGGAATTAAAGGCGCGGACGGATGAATATCTGGAATGTGTCAGACAGGCGGGGCGCGAATACGCACAGAAACAGGAGATTTCAGAAGGCACGAAGGAAAAGCTGAGGGAACTTCTGTATCCGAGAGATGTATTTGAGAAAATGGCGGATGCGAGCTGGGGCGTGGAAAAAAAGAGCGGCGAAAAGGAAGATCCGGTGCTGACCTTTACCAGGCAGATGGCGGCACTTTATAACAAAGACAGCTTCGACCAAAAAGAGCGCGTGCTGGAAATCCGCTATACAGATCTGGGAAAAGCATGGCAGATCGTGCTCGGAAAAGACGGCAGCACGGTGCTGGATACAGGCAGCAGGGAGGCAACGACAGTGATCGAGACGCCCTGGGACGTCTGGCAGTCGATTGCAAGGGGAGAGATCCGTGGGGATGCAGCACTGGCAAAAGGAATGTATCGCGTGACCGGAGATTTTTCCCTGATGATACACTGGGATGATTTCTTTGGTGCAGCAAATGCAGCTGCGGGAAAAGAGGAATCTGGAGAAAATTCCGACGGGAAGACAGCAGAAAAAGAAAAACAACCGCAGATGATTTTCATGCTGGCAGCGTGGATTACGTTCTGGGTGGCAGTGTCTGTCGGAGGAAATGTCGGAGCGATCGTGACGCTGGCGATCTGCGCGTGCCTGCCGCTTGTTGCGTGGAACCGGAAGCTGACGGTTTATGACCGGCTTTCCTTTGGAATCGTCGCATTGCTTTCTGTCCTCGCCCTGCAAGAAGGCTGCGTCAATATCGCCCTGCTTGCCGGATATCTGGGCTTTGGGCTGATGTGGCTGTTATCCTGCCTGACAAAAGAGCCGGTCTGTGCGGCTTATGTCAAATACAACTACCATGGCGACGATGCGCTGGAAAATCCGATTTTTATGAAAGCGAACAGAATCCTGGCGGCTGGCTGGGGAGTTCTCTACATTCTGATTGCAATTTGGTCGGCATTTCTGCTGCCGGCAGGGCATACGGCGCTGATGCAGATTTTAAACAACACGGCGACCGTGCTCATGGGCATCTTTACGGGTTGGTTTGAAAAATGGTATCCGCAGCGTGTCGCGGCGGGAAAATAATTCCATCCCCCTCTTTACAAAGATGTTTTGTACGAAGTATAATAATTTAAACAAAACTAAAGAACCTTACAAATAGATAAGAAGGAGGGTATTGTTTTGAAGCTTCAGATTTCAAACTGCAAAAAGGCGGCGGTTCAGGACGGCATGATCGGTCTGTTTTTTGAGGATATCAACTACGCGGCGGACGGCGGTCTGTACGCAGAGATGATTGAAAACCGGTCGTTTTCCTTTGTGGACTGTTACGGGGACGTGGGAGACTACTATACCAAGCCGGCGTGGGGCTATGGCTGGAATGCGACCAAAGAATGTGGTGAGGGCCGCATGGAATATGTGACGGGCAGCCCGATCAGCCGCGTGAATCCGTGGTATCTGCGGTTCACGGCGCAGGATGCCGGACAGGGCTTCTGGAATAAGGCGTACGACGGTATTTATCTGGAAAAAGGAAAGACCTACACCGTTCGGTTTTATGCGCGGGCGGCGCAGTATCCGGAAGGGAATATTACGGTACAGGTCACAAAGGACGGCAGAATCTGTGCACAGGCAGAGGTTTCCTGCATCCATGCGCCGGAGAAAACCTGGCAGAAATGGAACCTGTATGAAGCAGTACTGGAAGCCGGGGAGACAATCCGGAACGGCAGATTTACGATCAGCCTGACAAAGCCCGGCACGGTCGAGTTCGATTTGATTTCCATGATGCCGGACGATGCGGTGGCAGGTGTGTTCCGCAAAGATCTGTTTGACCTGTTAAAAGGCTTGCATCCCGGGTTTTTGCGTTTTCCGGGTGGATGTATTATCGAAGGAAATACGCTGGAAAACCGCTACCGCTGGAAAGAGAGCGTCGGCGACATCAAAGATCGCCGCACGAATTTCAACCGCTGGGCAGTGCATCTGACGAGCGAGGAAAACGGATGGCACACGCAGTATTCCCATTACAACCAGACCCTCGGAATCGGTTTTTATGAATATTTTCTGCTGTGTGAGCTGATCGGTGCAAAGCCGCTGCCGGTTTTGAATGTCGGCCTGGCGTGTCAGTTCCAGTCCTATGAGCTGGTGGAAATGGACGAGCCGGAGTTTCAGGAGTTTTTGCAGGATGCGGTTGACCTGATCGAGTTTGCAAACGGTCCCGCAGACAGTACCTGGGGAAGTGTCCGTGCAAAAATGGGACATCCAGAGCCCTTCGGGTTGACGATGGTCGGCATCGGCAATGAGCAGTGGCAGACGGAAAAGATTGACTTCTTTGGTCGATATCAGGCATTCGAAAAGGCAATCCACGCAAAATATCCCGAAATTAAGCTGATCGGCTCTGCAGGACCGGATATCACCTCCGAGCGTTACGACAAGGCATGGGAATTCTATAAAAAAGAAGTTCCTGCAAGAGACAATTTCTGCTATGCAGTAGATGAACATTACTATGTAAAACCCGACTGGTTTTATGCACATACAGATTTCTATGATGAATATCCGAGGGATGTCAAGGTGTTCTCCGGGGAATATGCTTCTCATCCGATCAGCGGCATGAACCTGCCTCAGGCAAACACCCTGGGCGGCGCACTGGCAGAGGCTGCATTTTTGACCGGCGTGGAAAGAAATGCGGACGTTGTTGTGCTGGCTTCCTATGCGCCCCTGTTTGCAAGAGTCGGCTACGCGCAGTGGTCTCCGGATATGATCTGGTTCGATGAGATGAAAGCCTATGGGACGCCCAGCTATTTCGTACAGAAGCTTTACGGAGAAAATATGGGAACCGTGACCCTTGCGATGGACGGACAGGAAAAAGAGCTGCGCAAGGAGCAGGTTTATGCAAACGTAAGCCTCGATGAAAGAACCGGAGATCTCATCCTCAAGGTGGTCAACCATAACGACTGCGAAAAGACCCTCGAGCTCGATCTGGGCAGCTTCCGGGCAGCAGGAACGGCAAAGAACGTGATTTTGACCGGCAAGGGTGAAGATGCGTATAACTGCATTGAGCATCCGGACAGCGTAAAACTTTCGGAGTGCGAGAGCAATGCAGCAGACGGCATCGTGCTTCCGGCAAACAGCTTTGTTGTAACACGGATTCCTACTGTGCGGTAAAAAAAATTATTCCAAAATGGCAGGAGAAACAATAGAATGCACGCTCTGCGAGCATTCTATTGTCATGAATAAAAAAGAATGTGCCTTGGCACATTCTCGCGCCGAGGCGCGGTTGCTTCAGCAACCATCTACCCTTGCGCCGAGTGCGCATCCTCGCGGAGCGTTTTTATCGTATGGAAACGAAGTTTCCATACGATAAAAACAGCGCCTGCCGACAATATCTCGGCGCCATGCAGCTGCTGTCAGAAAACAGCTGTATGGCGCTGAGTTGTTTTTGCCCTTCGCAGCTTTCCAAGGAAAGGTCTTGAGAAATACGCTCCCTTTCGCTATAATCAGGTTATATGGGCAGATTTTGCCCAAATACAGGTTGATCTGTCAAAAAACGTTGCCGCCGCTGGTGACAACAGCAAAAGAGAGGGAATTATGGAGATCCAATTACAGAACCTGACAAAGAAATTTCCGAACCGGAACCGCAAGCATCCGGGGGATGTCATCGCGGTCAACGAATTTAACTTTACGATCCCGGACGGTCAGCTGATCGGTCTGTTAGGACCGTCGGGCTGCGGTAAGAGCACGACGTTAAACCTAATCTGCGGTCTGGAAAAGCCGACCTCGGGCAAAATTTTCTTCGGCGGTGAGGATGTGACGGGCGTGGAGCCGGAGCATCGTAGCGTCGGCATGGTATTTCAGAATTACGCATTATATCCGCATCTGACGGTGCGGAAAAATATTATGTTCCCGCTGGAGAATTTAAAGGGAAAAGATCGCCTTTCCAAAGAAGAGATGGAAAAGCGCGTGCTGGACGCAGCGAAGATGGTTTCGCTGGAAGAACTGCTGGATCGAAAGCCAAGGGAGCTTTCCGGCGGTCAGCAGCAGCGTGTAGCCATCGCGCGTGCGCTGGTAAAAATGCCTCGCGTGCTTTTACTGGATGAGCCGCTGTCGAACCTGGACGCGCGCCTGCGCCTGCAGACCCGGGAAGAAATCCGCAGGATTCAGCGCGAGACGAAAATCACGACGATCTTCGTCACGCACGATCAGGAGGAGGCACTGAGTATTTCCGACCTGATTGTTGTCATGAAAGAAGGCATCCTGCAGCAGATCGGCAAACCGCAGGAGGTCTATGACCAGCCGGCAAACCTGTTTGTGGCAAAATTTTTGGGCACGCCGCCGATCAATGTCTTTTCCGGAAAAGTGACAGACGGTCAGGTAAAAATTGGGGAAGAGACGGTGCTGCTTGCCGATCTGCCTGACCAGGAGGTAACGGTCGGTATCCGTCCGGAGGGCTTTGTTGTGGACGAGGACGGAACGTTTTCCTGTGCATTAAAGGGCATCGAGGTGCTGGGCAGAGATATCAGCATTGTCGCGTCCCATCCGGCTGCGGAAAATGCATCCATCCGCGCGATCGTCGGCTCGACCAGGTTAAATCAGGATATGGCACAGGCAGTTTTCTTCTCGCTGAAAACAGATAAGGTATTTTTGTTTGATGCAAAAGACGGCAGCCGGATTGAGACAGCGTTAAAGCGGCCTGCAGGCAAAAGGAGCTGACCATGAAAAAACAAACCCTCAGGGCATGGCTGTATTTGCTGCCTGCCATTTTATTTCTGGGATTTTTCCTCGTCTATCCGCTGATCGACGTGTTTGTTTATTCGATGGAGGAGGGCTATAACTTCGCGTCCCAGACCTATTTCGGAACCGGATTTTACAACTATTCCTATGTCCTGCATGACCCGTATTTTTTACAGGCGGTCAAAAATACATTCCTTCTGGTTGTCATCACCGTGCCCCTATCTACAGGCTTTGCACTGCTGATTTCCCTGGCACTCAGCTCGATTAAAGCGCTGCGCGACCTGTACCAGACGGTATTTTTCCTGCCCTATGTGACCAATACGCTGGCGGTTGGCATGGTATTTATGGTGCTGTTCCAGAAAACAGAATATACGGACGGTTTAATCAACCTGATGCTGCACTGGTTCGGTGCAGGACCGGTCGATTTTATCAGCGGTCCCTACTGGGCGAAGATGTTTGTCCTGTGCTTTTACACGATTTGGGTCGTTATGCCCTTTAAAATTCTGATCTTAACGAGCGCCCTCGCTTCGGTAAATCCCGACTATTACAAGGCGGCGAAGGTGGACGGAACCTCGAAGACGAGAATTTTCTGGAAGATCACAGTGCCGATGATTTCCCCGATGATTTTTTATCTGATTATCACTGGCTTTATCGGCGCGTTTAAAGCCTACAGCGACGCAGTTGCGCTGTTTGGAACGGATTTGAACGCGGCTGGGATGAATACGATTGTCGGCTATGTTTACGACATGCTTTACGGGGACAGCGGTGGCTTCCCGTCCTATGCTTCCGCGGCGGCAATCCTTCTGTTTGTGATCGTTTTGACGATTACCTGTATCAATCTTCTCGTAAGCAAAAAACATGTGCATTACTGAAAGGCAGACCGTTATGGACAAAGAATTGGATTATGGACAAACCGAAGAACGGGACCGGAAAAAAGCCAGAGCTGGCAAGACAGGAACCTATATTTTTCTGACGTTCTGGGCGCTCGTGGTGCTGTTTCCGTTTTACTGGATGCTTTTGACCTCCGTAAAAAGCTACGGTTCCTATAACGCAGAGCATATCCCGAAGCTGTTTACGCTTTCGCCGACGCTGCAGAACTACGCAGATGCGTTTACTTCTGTACCGCTGGGCAAATATCTGCTCAATACGCTGATTTTCACGGTTGTGACGACGGCGCTGATGATGGTCGTGATCACGCTCGCGGCATATGCGTTTGCACGTCTATCCTTTCCGGGAAAAAATCTGGTGTTCACGTTTTTTCTGTCCCTGATGATGATTCCGGCGGAGCTGGTCATGATCACCAACTACGCGACGATCACACAGTGGGGTATGCGCAACAGCTTTGCCGGATTGGTACTGCCGTCCGTGACCTCGGTATTTTACATTTATTTATTGAAAGAAAACTTTGAACAGGTTCCAGACGAGCTGTACCGCGCGGCAAAGGTGGACGGAACCTCTGATTTGAAATATCTCTGGAAGGTGATGCTGCCGATCTGCCGCCCAACCCTTGTTACCGTCGGGATCTTAAAGGTCATTGAGTGCTGGAACTCCTATCTCTGGCCGCGCCTGGTGACGGACGATCCGGCATATTATCTGGTTTCCAACGGCATTCAGGAGATCCGGGAAAACGGCTTCGGCAGAGAAAATATCCCTGCCATGATGGCGGCGGTGGTCGTGATTTCGGTTCCGCTGATCGTGCTGTTTTTGGTGTTCCGCAAAAAGATTATGGCGGGCGTATCGCAGGGAGGGGTAAAAGGATGAGACCATTCTGGAAAAAGATGCTGTCCTGTGCGATGGCCTTCGTCTGTCTGACCTGGGCTGCAGCAGAGCTGACCGGATGTCACGGCTCGAAGGAAAAGGCTGCGTTTGAAGTGCCGGAGAGCTTCGACACGACAAAGCAGTATGAGATCACGTTCTGGGCAAAAAATGACACGAACATCCGTCAGACGGATATTTACAAAAAAACGATCGCGGATTTTGAGGCACTCTACCCGAATATCACGGTCAATCTGAAGCTGTACACGGATTACGGCAAAATTTACAACGACGTTATTACGAATATTGCGACGCAGACGACGCCGAATGTCTGCATCACCTACCCGGATCATATTGCAACGTATTTAACCGGCAGTCAGGTAGTCGTACCTCTGGATGAGCTGATGGCAGATCCCGCCTATGGACTTGGCGGAAGCAATCTGGAATTCGATTCCCCGACGCAGGAGGAAGTAATTCCGCAGTTTTTAAAGGAATGTTCCTTAAACGGACATTATTACGCGCTTCCCTACATGCGTTCGACAGAAGCCTGCTATATCAACCAGGATTATGTGGAACAGCTGGGCTATACGGTTCCTGACGTGCTGACCTGGGATTTTATCTGGGAAGTCTCTGAGGCAGCTGCGAAAAAGGGCGCGGATGGAAAGTATGTGTTAAATGGGGGTGACGTTATGATCCCGTTTATCTACAAATCCACCGACAATATGATGATTCAGATGCTGCGTCAGAAAAACGCCGGATATTCCACGCAGTCCGGCGAGGTCGAGATTTTCAACGATACGACAAAGGACATTCTGTTTACGATTGCGGATCATGTCCGTTCCGGTGCATTTTCAACGTTTAAGATTTCGAGCTATCCGGCGAATTTTTTAAATGCCGGTCAGTGTGTATTCGCCGTGGATTCCACCGCAGGCGCGACCTGGATGGGCCCCGATGCGCCGCTGTCGGATATCAGCGACGAGGCAAAGCAGTCCTTTGAGGTGGCGGTGCGTCCTGTTCCACAGTATGACCCGGAAAATATGCAGATGATTTCGCAGGGACCCTCGGTTTGTGTTTTTTATAAGGAAGATCCGCAGGAGGTGTTGGCGTCCTGGCTGTTTACCCAGTACCTTCTGACCAGCGACGTGCAGATTTCCTATTCCGAGACAGAAGGCTATGTGCCGGTCACGTCCAAGGCGCAGGAGTCCGCCGAATATCAGGATTATCTTGCGCGGGAGGGCGAGGATGCGGACACCCATTACAAAGTAAAAATCGAAGCGGCGAAGCTTTTGTTAAATCATACGCAGGATACGTTTACAACGCCCGTCTTTTCCGGCTCGGCTTCCCTGCGGGATGCGGCAGGACAGCTGATTGAAAAAACGGCAAAATCTGTACGTCGAAAAGAAACCGTGGACGAGGCATACATGGATAAGCTCTTCGATGACGTGACTGCGCTGTATCACTTAAATGATACGCTGCAGAGCACAGCGGGCAAACAGGATCTGGGACCGCTTCCGACGACCTCCGTCGTATTGCTCAGTGTGATTGGCGCTGCCTGGGTATTGATTCTTTTGTATGTGGTCTGGCAGCAATTGCAAAAAAGCAAAAGAGGGGATTGATTTTCCGGACATTTCGGCTATAATAAGGGTGTTTGAGCAAAAATGGTTTTCCATGGGACGGGAAACGTCCTGGAGACAAAGGAGAAGAAAGATGAAAAAATTACTGGCAATGGTTCTGACCGTTTCCATGACTGCAGCAATGGTTGGCTGCGGACAGGCAGCAGAAACCACAGAGACAGCAGCTGAGAGCACTGCAGTAGAGACTGTTGAAAGCACTGCAGCAGAAGAGACTGCAACTGAGAGCACAGAGGAAAGTACTGCAGCAGAAGAAGCAGCAGGCGATGTTTTATCCTATGCAGATTATGTTGCAGCAGATCTGGACAGCGAAGTGACCATCGAGAGCTACGTTCAGGCAAAACAGTCCTGGTGGGAAGACAAGGCTACTGTTTATACACAGGACAAGGACGGCGCATACTTCCTGTATGACATGGCTTGTTCCGAAGAAGATTATAAAAAGCTCGTTCCCGGCGTAAAAATCCGCGTAACCGGTTACAAATCCGAGTGGTCCGGCGAAGTTGAGCTGATGGATGCAACCTTTGAGTTCGTAGAGGGCGCAGACGAATATATCGCTCCTGCAGTTGATGTTACTGACCTGCTTGGCACAGACGAGCTGATCGATCATCAGAACCAGCATGTTACCTTTACGGATCTGACTGTAGAAGCGGCTGGTCAGGATGCAGACGGCAACGATGTTCCCTATCTGTACAACTGGGACGGCTCCGGTTCTGAGGGCGACGACCTGTACTTCAACGTTTCCAGCAACGGCGAAACCTACACCTTCCTGGTTGAGTCTTATCTGTGTGACAAGGACAGCGATGTTTACAAGGCTGTTAAAAATCTGCAGATCGGTGACACCATCGATGCAGAAGGCTTCCTGTACTGGTATGAGGGCGTAAATCCCCACATCACAGCAATCACAGTAAAATAATCCGACGCTGCAGCTTGCAGCCGATACAGACCGCCGGCGGCTTTTTCGAAAGCCCCGGCGGTTTTTTTATCTTTTCCTTAATTTTTTGCGAATTCTTTTTGCCCTGTATTGACTTTGGAAATATTTGTGGATAAAATACAGACTTAGTAAAGATAAGGTTAGGAAAAACAAAGGATAAGGGTTCTAAATGTACTGTGAATGTGAATATGGGGACGGCAGGCTTCCATTATTGTTTATTGTAAATCCTGCAGCCCACTCAGGAGAGGGCTATGCGCTCTGGAAACAGGCGGAAGCAGTTTTGCAGGAGCGCAGTATTCCTTATGAGGTTTATTTTTCGGAAAAGCGCGGCGATGTCAGGCAGCTGGCAAAACGGCTGACGAATGTTTCCGAAGGAGCGGAACGGTTTTTAATTGTGCTCGGCGGAGACGGAACGCTCAATGAAGCCATACAGGGGATGCAGCATTTCGAACAGATTCGGCTCGGTTATATCCCGACCGGTTCGAGTAACGATCTGGCGCGGGATCTTAAGATTGGGCACGACATCAGGCCTCTGATGAAAAAGCTGCTGGATGGCGGCACAGAGCATCGGATGGATCTTGGATGCGTCACATGGAATGCTGATGGAAAAACGCAAAAAAGGCATTTTCTGGTCAGCTGCGGCATAGGATATGATGCAGCGGTCTGTCAGGAGGCACTCGATTCCCCGATGAAGGACGCGTTAAACAAATTCGGACTCGGCAAGCTGACGTATCTTGGGATCGGCTTGAAGCAGATGCTGACGCTGCAGTATTGCAGGGCGTCGATTCGTTTGGACGGCCGGGAGATCATCAAAGCAGGAAAGCTTTTATTTGCGGCGGGAATGATTCACCGTTACGAGGGCGGCGGCTTTTGCTTTTGTCCGAAGGCAGACGATCAGGACGGGCTGCTTGATCTGTGCGTGGTCAATAACGTGCCGAGATGGAAATTCCCGATCATTATCCCTTTTGCATGGAAGGGAAAGCACGGAGGATTTAAAGGCGTGGATCAGTATCGTGCCTCCCGGATTGAAATTCGTACGTCGACGCCCTGCTGGGTGCAGACAGACGGAGAGATCCCGGGAAAGCTCGACAGAATTGAACTGACAGTAGAAAAACAGAAGCTTCGGTTTATCGTATAACGATTGCATAGAACGTATAAAAATAGAAGAAACGCTGTTTTTCGTGAGGATGGAATCGCTGCCCGGCAGCGAAAGAGGAGAGCAATGAAACGCTATTATGAGAAGTATAAGCATATCATACCGTTGGCAATCTTCGGTGTGATCTACGTTCTGTGGTTTTATTTGCTGGAGCACCGCACCAATGTGCAGTATATGGTAGTGCATATGAACATTGACGATTATATACCGTTCTGTGAATATTTTGTCGTGCCGTACCTGCTCTGGTTTGCTTATGTACCAGCTGTGCTCGGGTATCTGTTTTTCAAGGATCGGCGCAACTATGACAGATGTGCAGTGTTTCTGTGCACGGGAATGCTGATTTTTTTGGTGATTTCGACGTTTATTCCGAATATTCAGCATCTGCGGCTTCACACCATGCCGCGCCACAATGTATTTACGGTTCTGGTGAGTCAGCTTTGGCAGACGGATACGCCGACCAACCTGTTCCCCAGTATCCATGTATATAATTCCCTCGGAGCGCATTTCGCGGTGATGAACAATGAAACGCTCTCCGGCAAAAAGTGGGTGCGCAGAGGCTCCATGATTCTCTGTGTTTCGATCATTTTATCCACGATGTTTATCAAACAGCATTCGATGTTCGACGTTTTGATGGCGTTTATTATGGGCGCTGTGATGTATGCGGCGGTTTATTATTACGATGTCGTAGGCGCATATCGTTTCCAGACAGGCAAGCGACAGCGCAAGCGGGCGAGAATCGGATAAAAATAGTTCTTGCGTAATTTGGTAGGCTATGTTAGAATATCCCTCAATGGCGCACAAGTGTGTGCGACATAAGAACATAAAGGGGGCGATATTATGACAGAGCCTACCAAATATTTTGTGGTGACAAAAAAAGCGGTACCGGAAGTATTATTGAAGGTTGTGGAAGCGAAACGGCTGTTGGAGTCAGGAAAGCTGCCCACCATTCAGGACGCGGTAGATGCGGTTGGTATCAGCAGAAGCTCTTTTTACAAATATAAGGATGATATTTTTCCGTTCCACGACAGTACCCAGGGAAAAACTGTAACGCTTTCGATGCAGATCGAGGACGAACCGGGACTTCTGTCGGATGTGCTTCAGGTCATTGCACAGTTTGGTGCAAATATTCTGACGATTCATCAAAGTATTCCGATCAATGGCGTTGCGGCGCTGAGTATCAGCGTGCAGGTTCTTCAGACGACAAAGGACATTTCGGAAATGCTGGATGCGATGGAGAAGCGGACAGGCGTGCAAAGGGTAAAGATTCTGGCGAAAGAATAAAAAACGGAGAACAGCAAAGCATGGTAAAAGCAGCGATATTAGGATATGGTACAGTGGGAAGCGGCGTGGCTGAGGTGCTTTCCTGCAATCAGGAGCTGATTGCAAAGCGTGCCGGTAATCCGATTGAAGTGAAATATATTCTGGATCTGAGGGATTTTCCCGGAGATCCCAATGAGACAAAAGTCGTACATGATATAGAAGTTATTTTACAGGATCCGGAGATTTCGATTATCTGCGAGACGATGGGCGGAAACGAACCGGCATACACGTTTTCCAAGCGTGCATTGGAAGCCGGAAAGAGCGTATGCACTTCGAATAAGGAGCTGGTTGCAAACCACGGCGCAGAGCTCCTTCGGCTGGCGCGGGAGAATCGCTGCAATTACTTTTTTGAGGCGAGCGTAGGCGGCGGTATTCCGATCATTCGTCCAATTAATGACTGCCTGACGGCGGAGCGGATTGTGGAAGTTTCCGGTATTTTAAATGGAACGACGAATTATATTTTAACAAAGATGGAACAGGAGGGCATGTTGTTTGAAGAAGCCCTTGGTCAGGCGCAGGCACTGGGCTATGCGGAGCGCAATCCGGAAGCAGACGTGGAAGGCTACGATGCGTGCCGCAAAATTGCGATTCTGACCTCCCTCGTAGCGGGAAAGACCGTTGATTTCCACAAAATCCATACGGAGGGCATCACCGGAATCGATCCGACAGATTTTGCCTATGCAAAGAAGCTGGATGCGACAATCAAGCTTCTGGCGGTCAGCCGGGAGACGGAGGATGGCTATCAGATATCCGTCGCGCCGTACCTTCTGAAAAAAGAAAATGCCCTTGCCGGTGTCAACGATGTGTTCAACGCCGTGGCGGTATGCGGCAATACGCTGGGCGATACGATGTTTTACGGACGCGGTGCCGGAAAGCTGCCGACTGCGAGCGCGGTAGTCGCCGATGTGGTGGAATGCGCGAGACATCTACAGAAAACAGTCGGATGCCTGTGGGAAGAGGGCGAGGCAAAAGTCGCCGACTTTGACAGTCAGGAGGGACGCTTCTTTGTCCGGGTGTTAAAGAAAGCCCGGGCGGATGTCGAAAAGGTATTCGGAGCCGTAGTGCCGGTCGTTTTGGACAGCGCTTTGGAGGAATTCGCTTTTGTGACAGAATCCATGCAGGAAGCAGAGTTTGAGAAATGCAGGGAGCAGATCTTCGGATTTGTGAAAAAGATCAGAATCAAGGACTGAAAAAAGACAGGAGAATACAGAGACCATGAGAAAAGTAGTAAAATTCGGGGGCAGTTCCCTTGCGAGCGCACAGCAGTTTAAAAAGGTCGCGGAAATCGTCCATGCAGAAGCATCCAGAAGATACGTTGTACCGAGCGCACCGGGCAAACGGTTCCGTAAGGACACAAAGGTAACGGATATGCTGTATGGCTGTTACGCGCTGGCGGAGCAGGACGAAGATTTTTCTGAAAACCTGCACCAGATCGAGGAACGCTATCAGGAGATCATTGACGGTCTGTCCCTGACGTTGTCTCTGGCAGACGAGTTTGCTGTTATCGAAAAAAACTTCCGCGCTCATGCCGGAAAGGATTATGCGGCATCCCGCGGAGAGTATTTAAACGGTATCGTAATGGCGGCTTATTTGGGATATGAATTTGTCGATGCGGCACAGGTCGTATTTTTTAAGGAAAATGGCGAATTCGATGCAGTAAAGACCAACGAGGTACTTGGCGAACGCCTTCAGAACATGGAAAACGCGGTTGTGCCGGGCTTTTATGGCGCAAATCCGGACGGAAGCATTCGCACGTTCTCCAGAGGCGGCTCCGATATCACCGGTTCGATCGTTGCAAAGGCGGTTCATGCGGATGTTTACGAAAACTGGACGGACGTATCCGGCTTTTTGATTGCAGACCCGAATATCATCCCGAACCCGGAAAAGATCGAGACGATCACTTACAGAGAACTGCGCGAGCTTTCCTATATGGGCGCGTCCGTGCTGCATGAAGAGGCAATTTTCCCGGTCAGAAGCGAAGGTATCCCGATCAATATCCGCAACACCAACGAACCGGACAACAGTGGTACCTGGATTGTGGAGAGCACCTGTCAGAAGTCGAAATTTGTCATTACAGGTATTGCCGGAAAGAGAGGCTTTTGCTCAGTTAATATCGAAAAAGATATGATGAATTCCGAAATTGGGTTCGGCAGAAGAATTTTACAGGCTTTTGAAGATAATGGAATTTCGTTTGAACATGTACCGTCAGGCATCGATACGATGACCGTATTTGTACATCAGGATGAATTTATGGATAAGGAACAGAACGTAGTCGCAGCGATCCATCGCCTTGCAAAGCCTGATATGATCGACATCGAGGGCGACCTTGCGCTGATCGCAGTCGTAGGCCGTGGCATGAGATCGACCAGAGGCACTGCGGGACGTATCTTCTCCGCACTTGCGCACGCTAATATCAACGTTAAGATGATCGACCAAGGCTCCAGCGAGTTAAACATCATCATCGGCGTGAGCGACGGGGATTTCGAAAACGCCATTCGCGCGATCTACAATATGTTCGTGCTGGTGCAGCTGTAAGGCTTGCCAATAAAATAGGAATACGAGGTCCTGTGCTTTGGGGGCGCTTCCGCACAGGGCTTTTTATCGTATAGGAAACTTCGTTTCCATACGATAAAAAACGCTCCGCGCGGATCGCACTGCGGCGGAATGGAAGAATGTCGCTTGCGCGACCTGCCGCAGGCGGAGAATCCTGCTTCGCCGGATTCTTTTTTTAGGGCAAGACCATGGGCATCATGGGTGACTGGATGGACAAACATCTTACCTTCGTTCCGGTTATGAAAAAAGCTTAAAATAATCTTAAAGATTTCCGACATAAAATATGATATGCTATTACCAATGAGCAGTACCGGAAAAAAGAGAAGAGGCAACCGGCTGCTTGCAGACGAGTTGCCTCTTCTCTTTTTTCCGACAGGGCGAATGCCCTGCAGCGAGGAAACGCAAAGCGTTTTCGAGGTGGTACTGCGGGATCGAGGAAACGCGAAGCGTTTACGAGGTGGTACTGCGGATAGCAGCGGAAACGAAAGGAATCAGAAAATGGCAGATAACAAAATACCGGTCATTTGTGTCAAGGATCTGTATAAAATCTACCGCGTGGGCGAATCGAAAGTGCGCGCCCTAAACGGCGTGGATTTCACGATTTATAAAGGAGAATTCTGCGCCATCGTCGGGACGTCCGGATCGGGCAAATCGACGCTGTTAAATATGCTCGCCGGGTTGGAGAAGCCGACAAAAGGCGAAATTGTCATCGCGGGGGAACATATCGAGAACAAGACAGAAAACCAGCTGGTTCGTTTCAGACGGGAGCATATCGGGTTTATTTTTCAGTCTTTTAACCTGCTTTCGACGATGACAGCGCTGGAAAACGTGGCGCTGCCATTGACATTTCAGGGTGTGGATAAGGCAAAGCGGTTAAAAAAAGCGTCGGCGCTTCTGGATCTGGTAAAGCTCGGCAAATACAAAAATCACCGGCCGACTCAGATGTCCGGCGGACAACAGCAGAGAGTCGGCGTGGCGAGGGCACTCGTGGTTGATCCGGAGATCATTTTTGCGGACGAACCGACCGGAAACCTTGACTCCAATACGTCCAGAGAAGTGATGGAGCTGATGCAGCAGGTGGTACACGAAAAACAGCAGACGCTCGTGATGGTTACGCATGACAACCATCTGGCGAGTTTTGCAGACCGTATTTTCCATATTATTGACGGCAAAATTGTCCGGATTGACGATATGACAGGAAAGAGCAAAGAAGAACGGGAAAAGGAAGAAAAGAAACGGGAGGAAGAGGCGAGCATATGAAAAGCTGGTGCAAAAAATTACTGACAGCAGGACTGATTTTCATGACGGCGGTAGCAGCTGTCAAAACTCCGATGCCGGTTTATGCGGATGAGGTAAGCGGAAACTCGGTACAGTACATCACGGATGATGATAGATGGAGAGCGTCCGTGGAGTTGAAAAACTACAAGGAAAGTCTGATTAAACGGGAAAATCCGGAGCAGTACATCATCGATGATCTGGACGATATCATGTACAGTGGGCAATATTACATCGCAAATTCGGAATACATGACGCCTGATGCGATGTGGAGCTATGTGGGAAAAGTGAAAGCGGAGATGGACACAGCGATCGGTAAAAGCGGAAGTGTGACAACGACGACGGAATTTCTGACGGTTGCGGACAACTGGACGACACCGAGCGTTTCCTATGGACAGAGTGTGGAAATCGTGCTGCCGCTCATCAACCTCGGTGAAGAATGGCTGACAGACCTTCTGGTAGAGCCGGAGGTTTCCAACGACATCCAGAAATGGCCATTTAAGCCAGACAGCACAGGATATACGAAGAACTTTAACGAGATTCCGGGCTGTGCCACAAAGCTGTATGACGAAGCGGTGTTCAACAGAAGAGAGCTGACCTGGACGTTTACCGCCAGAGAGGACGTCCTGACCGGTTATTATCCGCTGACCTTTAAGGTCTGGTACAGCAAAAACAAAATCCGCTGCGAGAAACCGGCAGAGATTACGGTATATGTATACTGCCAGGGCAAACCCGGCAGCGGACGGATCGGATCTTCTGATCTTGCGACGATTTCCCAGCCCAGAATTATTGTGACGGGCTTTGAAACTGATCCGGCGGAAGTGTATGCGGGCAGCGTTTTTACCCTGACGATTCATGTCAAAAATACTTCCCAGGATACTGCAGTCAGCAACGTGCTGTTCGATCTGGAAGCCGTGGAGGGTGGAACTGAAACGAGCAGCGGACAGGTGACAAACAGCTACGCGTCGTTCCTTCCGACGTCCGGATCCAGCTCGATCTATGTGGATCGGATGCCGGCGGGCAGCAGTCAGGATCTGAAAATTGAGATGCAGGCGAAGGCGGATCTTTCCCAGAAGCCTTATGTTGTAACGGTCAAGATGAAATATGATACGGATTTAAAGGCGGATCTGACGGACGAAGCGAAGGTTTCCGTACCGGTCAAGCAGGAAGCAAAGTACGACACGAGCACTCCCGAAATCAATCCGGCCTCGATTATGGTTGGGGAACAGTCCAATGTCATGTTCCAGATTTATAATACCGGTAAGACGACGCTGTATAACGTTCAGGTAAAGTTTGAGGCGGACAGCGTTGAGGGCGGCGATACGTTTATCGGAAACCTGGCGCCCGGTGCCACCGGAAATGTCGATGCGATGGTAAACGGCATTGCTGCGACGACAGACGACGGAACGGTAAAAGCGGTGCTGACCTATGAAGACGATGCGGGCAACCAGACACGTCAGGAGATTGATATGCAGCTGTATGTTTCGGAACCGATGGTTGATGACGGCTCCGATATGATGATTCCGGAGGAAGAGCCGCAGAAGACCTCAAACATCGGCATGATTATCGGGATTATCGCAGCAGTTGCTGCAGGAATTGTTGTTGTAGTCGTTGTCGTGAAGCTTCGAAAAAAGAAAAAGGCGGCAAAGCTTCTGCAGGAGGACTTGCTCGACTTAAATCAGAAGGATGATCAACAATAGAATGCACGCTCTGCGAGCGTTCTATTGTCATGAATAAAGAAAAACAAAGAGCCAGACGAAACGTTTGGCTCGCGTTTTCTTAGCTGTCAAAACGGAGACGAATATGAGAATACTTGATTTGCTGCGGATGAGCTCTGCAAATCTGTGGAAAAGAAAAGTGAGGACGCTTCTGACAATTCTTGGCGTTGTGATCGGTACGGCGTCTATTGTCGTCATGGTTTCGCTGGGACTTGGCTTAAACAAGGCGACAATGGAAGATATTGAACAGTACGGCGGTCTTACGACGATCGAAGTGCGGGAGGGCAGGGGAGATAGCAGCTCCTATACCACGTACTCCATCGGCGGAGGCGGGTCTGTGACATTTTCTTCGGATTCCGGAAGTTCGTCCTCAAAGGATAAGGTGATGCGTCTGGACGATGCAGCGGTAAGTCTGCTTGAAAGTCTGGACCATGTCGAAAATGTATACCCGGTGCTGCAGCTTAATATTGTGGCAAAGTATGGGCAGTATGTGAATGACTATATGAACATTCAGGGAATGACGCCAGAAGGCCTGCAGGCGTTAAATATAGAAATCGGAGACGGTAAGCTGCCGTTGGATGACAAGGAACTGCAGTTTTTTTACGGAAATCGGGTTGCTGCAGAGTTTTATAATCCGAGAACCTATGAATATCCCTATTATGATAAGGGAGTATTTGCGGTGGATTTTATGAAAGACAGCGTCTTTTTCATCTTTGATCAGAATGCCTATTATGGGAGCCAGAATAGCGGAAGCTCAGGCAGGAACGGAGATTCGACGACGGTTCCACCTAAGAAATACCTGATTCCGACGGCGGGGGTGGAAAAGCAAAGCGAAGACGGCAGATACAGTGCAAACGGCTACAATGTTTATTGTAATCTGGACGCGCTCAAGGCGACACTGAAACGGGCTTTTCGGAACAAGGCGATTCCGGGACAGCCCACGACGTCCAACGGAAAACCGTATAAGGATCTATTTTACTCTGTATTAAAGGTCAATGTGGACGATATCGACAATATGATCGCTGTGCAGGAGCAGATTCAGGCGCTTGGCTATGAAGCGAGCAGTAATATTGAATGGATTGAATCCACACAGAAGCAGTATGCCAATATTCAGGCAATGCTGGGTGGAATCGGTGCGATTTCTCTTCTGGTTGCAGCGATCGGCATTACCAATACGATGATGATGTCCATCTATGAACGGACAAAGGAAATTGGTGTGATGAAGGTGCTGGGCTGCGATATGCGAAATATTCAGGCAATGTTTCTGATGGAGGCTGCAGATATCGGTCTGGTGGGTGGCATCGTCGGCCTGGGGATCAGCTATCTGATTTCCATGATCATCAACAAGGTCGTGGCGGCGAGTGGAAATATGTCGAGCCTGTCCTATATTCCGCTTTGGCTTGCCGGGGCGTCCGTGATCTTTGCGGTAGTAATCGGCATGGCGGCAGGATATTTTCCGTCAAAGCGAGCGATGAAGCTGAGCCCGCTGGCTGCAATTCGAAACGAATAATCAGACAATTCTGATAAAACGGCTTAAAAAGACAGACAAAATAGAATTCGAATTAGAATAAAAAGAAAAAATTAACAAAATTAAAAAAACGTCAGATAAATAATTGACAGAACGGTTTTCGATGGATATAATGAAGTTACAAACAAGGAAAACAAAGAACAAAAATAAAAAGAAAGGAGGACAATCCACCGGAAACCGTATAACATTCACTCTTTTCAGACAGAAGATGTAAGAAACTGGCAGAAGCTTTTCAGTAGTCAAATGCTTTCCATTCTAATTCGGAAATAGAAAGCCTGTCGGATCGGATATCGAAAACATCAGAATGGATGAAAGAGCACAGGAAAAACTGCATAAGGAGTCTTTAAAGGGAATCATAGATTCCATTACTTTAAAGAAACGCGAAGCAAATGGTTTGCATCAAGTACACAATCCGATTTTGAATGCGGAAAAGATGTTGTTTGACGACAGGGAAACACGATGGAACGGAAAAGTCGTTGAGGAATGTCAACAGAAGAAGCTGTACGCAGGTACAAAATCCGAAGAGTTGGAACGATACAGAGAAACGGAGGTTTAGACCATTGGATAGCGAATTTTAGAAGCGGGTATTGATCAAAAAGATGATTGATACCCGCTTCCGTTTGTGTTAGTCTAAAAGGGAATCCTGCAGACAAACGAGCTTGGAAGGAACAGTATCAGAGATGTCAGAAAAAAAGATGAACAGAGAAAACAGAAGAAGGCGCAGACGCAGAAATCAGCTGATTTCTTATTGTGTCATGGCGGTGGTTTTGATTGCAGTTGGGATGGGCTGCTTTTTTGGTATTCACGCAGCTGGCAGTGCGGTAAAACAGCATCAGGCAGCGCGGGAGGAATCCAGACAGGAGCTTTTGGAAGCGTCCCGGGTAGAAGAATCCGCGCAGGCGCAGGCGGCAGTCGCGGCCCTGTTTGAGACGGAATCTACGGAAGAAACGGAGAGCACTTACACAAAAGAGGACGCTTTAAACGATATGGTAGAGGATACACTCGCAGGGATGACGCTGGAGCAGAAGGTAGCGGGACTTTTCTTTGTGACGCCGGAGCAGCTGACGGGAGTTTCACAGGTTGTGGCAGCGGGCGATGCGACCAGAGAAAGCCTGGAAAAATATTCGGTAGGCGGCCTGATTTATTTTGCGAAGAATATCCAGTCGGAAGACCAGTTAAAAGAAATGCTTTCCAATACAGCATCCTACAGCCTGTTTCCGCTGTTTTTCGGCGTAGATGAAGAGGGCGGAAAGGTTGCGCGAGTTGCGGACACTTTAAAGCTGGATAAGACCGTGCCGATGGGGGAAATCGGTGCGGCAGGAGATACGCAGGCGGCATGCGATGCATATCAAAATATCGGAGGTTATCTTTCTTCTTATGGCTTTAATGTGGATTTTGCACCGGTTGCAGATGTGTTGACGAATGTAGACAATACGGTGATCGGAAACCGTGCCTTTTCATCGGATGCAGGTGTAGCGGCACAGATGGTTTCCAGCGCGGTGACAGGGCTGCAGGAGACCGGCGTGAGCGCCTGCCTGAAGCATTTTCCGGGACATGGGGACACAGCAGGAGATTCTCATACCGGCGCGGCGCAGACGGATCGGACGAAAGAGGAGATGGAAGCAGAGGAATTTTTACCGTTTCAGTCTGGTATAGAAGCGGGCGCAGATATGATTATGGTAGGGCATATCACAGCACCGAACCTGACAGATGGAGATTCGCTTCCTGCGAGCATTTCCGAAAAGATCATTACGGGAGTGCTGCGCAACGAATTGGGTTATCAGGGGATTATTATTACCGATGCAATGAATATGGGAGCGATTACCGAATATTATAAATCGGACGTTGCTGCGATTATGGCGCTGAAAGCCGGTGCGGACATGGTTTTGATGCCGGAGAATTTTGAAGAGGCATATCAGGGCGTTTTGGATGCCGTTGCGGATGGAACGGTGAGTGAGGAGCGGATCGACGATTCTCTACGGAGAATTTACCGCGTAAAATTAAGAAGCCGTGTGTTATAATGAGCGCAAGAGAGCGGGAACAGGCGAAGCCTGCTCATCGCGAACGGCGAAATTATTGAGTGAGCTATGCTCACGATATAATCGCAGAGAGAATAAAAATGCTGCAAATGGGCAGAATGGAGGAAAAAGATGAAACTGATTTGCTTGGATCTGGAAGGAGTTCTGGTACCGGAAATCTGGGTCGCTTTTGCGGAGGCGAGCAAAATTCCGGAGCTGAAAAAAACGACGAGGGACGAACCTGATTATGATAAGCTGATGCGTTGGCGCCTTTCTGTTTTAAAAGAGCACGGGCTCGGACTGAAAGAAATACAGGAGACGATTGCCTCTATCGACCCTCTTCCGGGGGCAAAGGAGTTTCTGGATGAACTGCGCAGCTTTGCGCAGGTGATTATTATCAGCGATACCTTTACGGAATTCGCACAGCCTCTGATGAAAAAGCTCGGCTGGCCGACAATTTTTTGCAATTCCCTCGTGGTAGCAGAGGACGGCGAGATCACGGATTATAAGATGCGGGTGGAAAATTCTAAACTGACAACTGTGCGGGCATTGCAGTCGATCGGTTTTGAAACGGTCGCAAGTGGAGACAGCTATAACGATCTCGGCATGATTTTAGCGGGAAAGAGCGGATTTTTATTCCGTACGACAGAGCAGATCAAAGCAGATTATCCGCAGATTCCGGCACTGGAAACCTATGAAGAGCTGCTAAACGCGTTGAAAGAAGCGTGAATTTTTTGTGAACTGCCTGGCTTCCATTGACACTATTTTGAAACGGTGTTATAGTACATGTAGAACAAAGATGATGACCGGATCGACAACCGGTAAGAGACATCCCCGGAAGTGATCCGGGGATGTTTGCGCTCTTGCAGAATGGAGGCAACAATGGCAGCAAAGAGAGATTATTACGAGGTGCTCGGCGTTTCCAAAAGCGCCGATGCCGATGCGATTAAAAAAGCATATAGAAAACTTGCAAAAAAATATCATCCAGATGTGAATAAGGATGATCCGACGGCGCAGCAGCGCTTTCAGGAGATTACAGAGGCGTATGGCGTGCTGAGCGATCCGAAACAGAAAGCGCAGTATGATAAGTACGGTCACGCAGCGTTTGACGGAAGTTGGGCAGGTGGCGCCGGTGCGGGCCCACAGGGCAGCTATGGACAAAATGGTGGATTCCATTCGTTCCACTTTGAGGGCGGAAATATGGATGACCTGTTTGGAGATTTGTTCGGCGGCATGTTTCACGGTAAATCCGGACAGAAGCAGTCCGGCAAGAGCTATCGGACGCATTTTGGAAGTGGATTCGGCGGAGCTGATGGTTACAGCCAGGGCTTCGGCGGCACAGCAGGCAGCGGTTATACCGGCGGGTTTGGCAGCTCGACCGGTAATGGTTATACTGACAGTTTTGACGGCTTCGATTTTGGCGGCGGCAGCTACGGCGACTTTAACTCCTCCAAAAGAGGCGGGGATCTGCGGGCTGAGATCAGCGTCAGCTTTGACGAAGCGGCATTTGGCTGCGAAAAGAAGATCAGTTTGCAGGGACAGGATGGCAAGATATCTACCGTTCAGGTTAAAATCCCGGCGGGTATTGAATCCGGCAAGACGATCCGTTTGCGCGGAAAAGGTATGCCTGGAAGCAACTCGGCAGGTGACGGTGACCTGCTTTTGAAGGTAACTGTACAGGAAAAACCTGGATTTGAACGGAAAGGCGCTGACCTGTATACAACGGTCAAAATCCCGTTTACGACGGCGGTACTTGGCGGCGAAGCAGAGGTTGCGACGCTGACCGGCAAGGTTGTGTGCAAGATTAAACCCGGTACGCAGTCCGGCAGCAGGATTCGTTTAAAAGGCAAGGGCATCGTTTCGATGAAAGACGCATCCGTACACGGAGATCAGTATGTGACGGTTCAGATCGATGTGCCGAAGAATCTGTCCGCCGCTGCAAAGCAGAAATTAAGGGAATTTGAAGAAGCGTGCAAGGGCGGCAGCAGCCGCGGCGCAGCATAAATAGAAAAATCTGAGAGGAAGCGTATGGGAAATGTCATAGATTATTTGGTTCAGTATGGCGATCAGGCCTTTGCGGAACGGGCGTTTTGCGATGTGGATGTCCTGATTTTGGCGCAGTTGTCCTATTTTGATTTCGGGAGTGCTGTGCCGACGATTGCGCAGCACAAAAAGAGTGTGACGCTGGAAGAAATCGACCGGACGGCTGATCTTTCTGCCGTATTTGCAGATAAGTGGTACGGGGAAAACAACCGAAAGCTCTGGAATGCATTGCTTGCTGGAAGGCGGTTTCGCACGATGCGTTGCAATTATTATCGGGAGCGGATGGAGGAAGAGCAGGAGGCGCAGTTCGGAGCGGTCACTTTTTTCCCGGAAGGTTGTGAGCCGGTGGTGGCGTTTCGTGGAACGGATGATTCGGTTGTCGGCTGGAAAGAGGATTTTCGACTGGCATTTCGAAAACCGCTGGCATCCCAGGAAATGAGTAGTGTGTACTTAAATCAGGTCGGCTGCAAGCTTCCGGGAGCGTTTATGGTATGCGGACATTCCAAAGGCGGAAACCTGTCTGCCTATGCGGCGACCTGGGCGGAAACCGGTGTGCAGCGCAGGATTACGGACATTTATAGCCTGGACGGTCCGGGATTTCTGCCGGAAGTGTTTGAAGGGGATTCCTATGAGCAGATCAGAAGCCGTGTGCACCGGATTTTGCCGTATTCTTCTTTGGTGGGGATGCTTTTACAAAATTATGAACAGTATGAGGTTGTAAAAAGCTCCGGGATCGGCATTTTGCAGCATGATGCGTTTACCTGGCAGATTGAGGACGGAAAATTTGTCAAGGCAGTGGATATCGAGGCAAAACAGAAGCGGATGAACGAAGCGCTGAACCGGTGGATTTTTACGCTTCCAGAGGAAGAACGTCAGCTGTTTGTCGAAACGCTGTTTCAGGTAATAGACCAGACCGGCGTGACGACACTGACAGAATTTTCAGAGCACTGGAAGGAAAATCTCAAAAGCTGTTTGAAAAGTCTGAAAAATCTCGATCCGGAAACCCGGAAACGAATCCGAAGAATTATTAAAATCCTGTTGGAGATTTACGGAAATACCTTGCGGGGAGAAAAAGAAAAATGAGATCGGAAAAGCTGATCTTCCACATCGACGTCAACAGCGCCTTTTTGAGTTGGAGTGCGCTGGAGAGGCTGCGCGGTCAGCCGGGCAGTCTCGATTTAAGGACAGTGCCATCGGCAGTCGGTGGCGATGAAGAATCCAGGCATGGCGTTGTGCTTGCAAAAAGTACGCCTGCAAAAAAATATGGAATTGCAACAGGAGAGCCTCTGGCAGCCGCACGTCGGAAATGTCCGGGGCTGATTGTCGTAAAGCCGGACTTCGCAGTTTATGTGGAACAGTCGAACCGTCTGCGCGCGTTATTGCGGCGCTATACGGATGCGGTGATTCCGTACAGCATCGATGAAGCGTGGGCAGAATTTGAGAATTTTGGCAGAATGTACGGTGAACCGGAGGCGTTTGCCAATAAGCTGCGCTGTGAAATCAAAGAAACGCTCGGATTTACGGTCAATATCGGGATTTCGACGAACCGTCTGCTCGCCAAAATGGCTGGGGATTTCAAAAAGCCGGATCTGGTGCACACCCTGTTTCCTGAGGAAGTTCCTGGAAAATTGTGGAATCTTCCGGTGGAGCATCTTTTATTTGCCGGAAAATCGACCTGTAAACGGTTGAAAGGTCTGGGAATTTATACGATTGGGGATCTGGCGCAGGCGGATTCCGGGATGCTTTTTGCGCATATGAAAAAGCATGGGCTTGCACTGCAGGAGTATGCCAGAGGGCATGAAAGCGCCGGAATGTTTGATATGGATGCGGAAAATAAAGGATGCGGAAACAGCGTCACGACGCCGGAGGATGTGACAGACCCTGCCTATGCGCGTCAGATTTTGCTCTCTTTATGTGAAACAGTCGGAATCCGGCTGCGTGCAGAGCACAAAAAGGCGGGCGGCGTGTCGGTCGGAATGCGCACGGCAGGATTTGAGAACAGCAGCAGGCAGATGCAGCTGGAATCTTCGACGGATGTGACGGAGGAAATTTACCGGGCGGCATGGACGCTTCTGATGCGGATGTGGGACGGGAAAAAGCCACTGCGTCTTTTGAACGTGACGGCAACGCGGCTGACGGAGTTCGAATATCGTCAGTACAGCCTGTTTGATTCGGTAGATTACGAAAAGCTGGAAAAAGCGAATCAGGCGATCGACCAGATCCGTGCGAAGTTCGGAGAGAATGCCGTGATGCGCGCAAGCTTTTTAAAGAGCAGCGTGTCTCCTACGAGCGGTGGACTGAATAAGGAAAAACGGCGGGAAAACATAGAACGGGAAGCTGATGGGGAGGCGCACTGGACGCAAGGGTAGATGGTTGCCTCGGCGCGAGAATGTGCCAGGGCACATTCTTTTGTCAGGAACAAAAAAGACACATCACATTGTGATGTGTCTTACCGTGCAGGAAAAGAGACTTGAACTCTCATGATATTGCTATCATACGGACCTGAACCGTACGCGTCTGCCAATTCCGCCATTCCTGCATTTATTGACCGTGGCTTTTGAAAGCCGTGTGCTGTCAACAAAAGCTATGTTATCACAGAAAATCGAAGAGCGCAAGCTTTTTTTGAAAAAAATGAGGAATTTTTTGATATTCCTGTTTACTGTAAAAAAGAATGTGCCTTGGCACATTCTCGCGCCGAGGCGCGGTTGCTTTAGCAACCATCTACCCCTGCGTCGAGTGCGCATCCTCGCGGAGCGTTTTTCTTTCATAGGACGCATTTTCCTATGAAAGAAAAAAAGCACACCACAATGTGATGTGCCTTACCGTGCAGGAAAAGAGACTTGAACTCTCATGATATTGCTATCATACGGACCTGAACCGTACGCGTCTGCCAATTCCGCCATTCCTGCATTTGTCTGCTTACCGCTGACAAGATAAGATGATAGCATAGTATAAAACAAAATGCAAGTCTTTTTTTGAAAAAAAACGCTTTGAGGAATCAAAATGTTACGGTTCACAGGCGTCATTCGCAATACAATAGAATGCGCGTTCCACGAATATTCTATTGTCGCGAATCGCATCGTGGATGCTTTCCGCTGTGGAGGCTTCGAACCTTGTGTTTCGATCTGGACTGTGCTACAATCGAAAAGAAGGAGGCGGCAGAATCTGCCGGAAGGAAAACGATGGGAAAAAAACTGAGATTGTTATTTATTGGAAACAGCCATACTTATTACAATGATATGCCTTTGATGGCGGCAAAAAAAGCGAGGGCGGCAGGCTATGACTGCGAAGTTACGATGATCGCCCATGGCGGCTGGTTCCTGGAACAGCATGTTGCAGAGCCGGATGTGCGGTTTGATATTCTGTTCGGCAATTATGATTATGTTATTTTGCAGGAGCATGCGCATCCGTTTGGACCGGAGGAGAAGTTTTTCGAGGCGGCGCGGAAATTGAACACCTGGATTCGGGAAGCAAACAGTACGCCTGTCATTTACATGACCTGGGCGATGAAGGAAGAGGAAGCGGTGCAGCCCCGTATGACGAAAGCGCATCAGGAAATTGCAGAAGAAATTGATGCACTGCTGGCACCGGTTGGGGAAGAATGGTGGCAGTACAAAAAGAATCACCCGGAAATTGAAATGTATGCGGAGGACGGCGCACATGCCTCACCGGCGGGCTCAGATCTGGCGGCATCCTGCATCTGGGAAACCATTCGGGCAGATCTTGAAAAAAAGTAAAATTTGTTGTTGACTTTCCGACGGCATAATGCTATTATACTTCTTGCAGCGGTTAACCGCTATGCGGAAGTGTCGGAATTGGCAGACGAGCAAGACTAAGGATCTTGTGATAGCAATATCGTGTGGGTTCAAGTCCCATCTTCCGCAGGAAGTATAAAAGCCTTGAGTTTCAAGGCTTTTTTCTTTTGCCTCGAAATAAATTGAGCTCGTTAAAGAGAATATATAATATAAATGAAACAGCGGCTATGGAAAACCAACGACAGGGTATGTGCAGGTGCGGATATTCTGTCGGAATGAAACGGGTTTTTCATGGCCGCTGTTTGTATTTGTACATCATGACGGGAGTTTTTGCACATTGAAAATAAGCGGAAAATGTCGTTCCAAAAGATGTGGTAGAGACGGAAACAGTACAAAAATACTAAAAATGTAAGTTTCGAAAACGATTGAAATTGTGCACAACCACATCACAAAATGATATATATGATATAAAATATATGATTATGTATAACATTGCTTGACAGTGCAAAATGAATATAATATATTATACCCATAAAGCACAAACAAATAAAGAAAAGATAGAAGAAACCGAACATAATGCACAATAACTGTGCTCGTCTTTGAAAAAAGGTAGATGGAAATGTGGATTAACTGAAAAAATGATATAAATGGTATATAAAATATAATAAGAGAGGAAGGAAGAAGAATGAAGGAGAAAACAAAAGAAAAACAAAAGGGTAAAAGCTTTTGGAATAGGGAAGGAGTACAGGGATATTTATTCATGATCCCGACCTTGATCGGATTTCCACTTTTGTGTGCATATCCGATGTTGTATTCCCTCTACTGTGCATTCTGTGACTGGGATGGATACAATGATCCGGTATTTGCAGGTTTGAAGAACTTCAAATACATCCTGACGCTGGATCCGGTATTTCCCAAGTCCGTAGCAGTAACTTTTATCTACGCATTGATCAATGTTCCAATTTCCCTGATCCTTGGTCTTGCACTGGCGGTATTGTTAAACAAGCAGTTAAAAGGAATCAAGTTCTTCCGTGTTCTTTACTATCTGCCGACTATCGTACCGGGCGTTGCAGCAATCGTCCTCTGGCAGTTCATGTTTAAGAGTGACACCGGTCTGTTAAACGGAATGCTCCGTCAGATCGGGCTTCCTGCAGTCGGTTGGCTGACAGATGAAAAAGTCGTACTGCTTTCCCTGAGTTTGATCAAATGGTGGGGCGTCGGCGGTATGATGATTATCTTCTTGAGCGGTCTGCAGTCTGTACCGGTAGATGTTTACGAAGCAGCAGACTTGGATGGTGCAAGCGGATGGCAGAAGTTTAAGAGTATCACGTTCCCGATGATTACACCGATCGTGTTCTTACAGCTGATTACCGGACTGATCGGATGCCTGCAGTCCTTTGCAGAAGCACAGATTATGACAGCCGGCGGCCCGAACTATGCATCTCACTTTATCAATTACGATATTTATACCAATGCATTTTCCAATAACAAATTTGGACGTGCGAGTGCAGAAGCGTGGATTTTGTTCCTGATTATTATGGTATTTACTGTTATTATTTTCAGAAAATCTGAGCAGTACGTTTATTACGAGAATGAATAAGGAGGAAAATCGAAAGTGGGAAAGAAAAAGAAAGCCATTGTCACGACAGTGATTCGATATCTGATTATTTTGATCTTTTGTGTCCCGATGATTATGCCTCTTTTGTGGATGCTGACAACGGCCTTAAAAGATAATGCGGCAGTATTTGCGATGCCGCCTCAGTGGATTCCAAAAGTATTCCACTGGGAAAACTTCACAATCGGCTTACAGCAGATTGAATTCTGGAAACGTTTTGGCAACACTGTATTTATTTCCGTGATCGTATGTTTCGGTCAGGTGTGTAGCTGTATGAGCGTCGGTTACGCGCTGGCAAGACTGAGATTTCCGGGCAAGAAGGTGTGGTTTTACCTGATTGTAGGCAGCATGATGATTCCCGGCATGGTTACGGTAATCCCGGTATTCCGTTTATGGGCGGCATGCGGATTTTACGGAACCTGGTGGCCAATGATTATCCCGGCTTTCCTGGGCGCACCGTTCCAGACTTTCCTCGCAAAACAGTTCATGTCCGGTCTGCCGAAGTCTTATGATGAAGCGGCAAGAATGGACGGCGCGAGCAGACTACAGGTCCTGTTAAAGGTAATTGGACCGATGTGTAAACCCCTGATCGCGGTTATTGCGATCCAGTCTTTCCAGGGCGCCTGGAACGACTACTTAACTCCATTGCTGTATGTCATTTCCAAACCGGAAAAGTGGACTCTGTCCCTGGCAGTCGGCAGAATGACCAGCAGTACTTACGGAACACAGTGGAACCTGTTCATGGCGGCTGACGTTGTATACATGCTGCCGATCCTGATCCTGTTCTTCTTCTGCCAGAAGTACTTCATGGAAGGCCTTGGTTCCCTGAACAGCTCCGGTGTCAAAGCCTGAATATTTCAACAGCGGGACCGTACAGAGAAAAATGGTCTGACGCAGACAGATACGATAATTTTATAGAAGGTTTTTTACAAAAAGGCTATTTGAAAAGTGCGTTTTTGTAAATAAAATACCGACAAAGATAAAAGGAGGGTATATCAAATGAAAAGAAAGAAAGCGATGGCAATTGTGATGGTAGCTGCAATGACAGCGACAATGCTGGCAGGATGCGGAAGCTCTGCATCGGATACTGCAGCGACACCTGCGGCTGACACAACAACCACCACAGACAGCAAAGCAGATGACTCTGCTGCAGCAGACACATCAGCGGCTTCGGGGGAAGTTGTAACGCTGAGAGTGGTAGACTGGGAAAGCGATGAAATGAATGCAGCGATGCAGGATGCGTTTGACAACGTATTCTCTGTAGAGCATCCCAACATCAAGGTTGAAATCGTAGAAGGTTCCTATTCCGATTACAGCCAGCAGATGAACGCGATGATCACTGCAGGCGAAGCTCCTGATGTATTCCAGTTAGGTTATGACCAGGGCTGCTCTTTCTACAAAAAGAACCTGCTGACAGACTGGACCGATAAGGTTGCAGAAGATACAGAATTCATGGATGGTTTCTATGAAGGAACTGTTGACGGCTGGCAGTACGATGGCAAGACCTATGGACTTCCCGGACTTGTAAACGTATACGGCGTATTCTATAACAAAGACATTCTGGCTGACGCTGGTCTGGACGAGCCTTCTGTAGACTGGACATGGGATGACCTGTTCGATTATGCGGAAAAATTAAAAGATCCTTCCGCTAACAAATTCGGTCTGTATGGTTTGAATACCGATATCTTCGGCCTGACCAATATCAGCGTATCCGAAGGCGGTTCTCCGTTCGTTGACAGCCTGACCCATACCACAACCGTTACCGTAGACGATAAGTTAAAAGAAGCAGCGGAAAAGGTTGCAGGCCTGATCGCAGACGGCACAATCCCTGGCAGAACCTATGAAACCGCAAACCAGCTGTCCGCATTCGAAGCAGGCGAAATGGGTATGCTGTTCTATGGACAGTGGGAAGTTGACAGCCTGATCCGTAACTGCCCTGACTTAAACTGGGGTTATGCTCCGATTCCGAAAGGCTCCGTAAAGGCAGCAGAGAGCTATGATACCGTTGGTTGGGTATCCCCGAAAGATCTGAAGTATCCCGATGAGACATGGGAACTGATGAAATTCATGAGCAGCGAAATGTACGAAACCGTACTGACCAAGACACCCGTTGCAGCTTGTGCACATGCAGCATCCGCAGACGTATTCTATAACACCGTAAAAGATAACGGTCATGAAGACGCAGCAGAAGCAGTTAAAACCATGATGGCAATCGAGACCAAGAACGCAATCCGTTATGCAGCTGACTGGTCCGGCGACGCTGGTAAGCTTTGGGATCCTGATTTCAACAACTTCATGGATGGCAAGAGCGGTACCGTTGATACTCTGACAGAGCTTGCTCAGAAAGTAAACGACCTGATTGCTGCACAGTAAATAGTTATTCAGATAAGATTCACTGTCGGTTCAGAACAGACAGGCTCTGTGATGGAGCCTGTCTGCTTTCGGGTTCAGGACAATAGAATATTCCTGTATCAGACATTCTGGTGTTTATGACGATAAAATGTTTGCATAGCAGGTATTCTTTTGTTCATGATAATACAGACACAATTGGACTGTGCCGGCGGGAGACGGAGGTAACCTTGAAACAAATTCCACTTTATGAACAGATTTACGAGGAAATAAGAGAAAAAATCGAAGAAAGAGGGTATCGGGTCGGAGATAGGCTTCCGTCTGAAAAAGAGCTGTCGGAACAGTATCATGTGAGCCGGATCACCAGTAAAAAAGCGGTAGAGCTCCTTGCAGAGGAAGGGCTGGTCACAAGAATTCCTGGAAAAGGGACGTTCGTAATCGAACATCAGGAAATGCCAAAGGCACTGGAAATACCTGCAGATAGCATGACAGAAAAGAAGCCTCTTCCAGATCATCCGCCGGTCATCGGCGTCGTGCTGGACGGCTTCGGAGCAGATTTTGGATGTCAGATGTTGGGAAGCATCGAAATGGAATGCCGAAATCAGGGATTTGGGATGATGCTCGTTTGCTCCTATGGGAGAAAAGACGAAGAAACAACCGGAATTGAACGATTGCGCGAGCTGGGTGTGAGTGGAATTATCATTATGTGCGTCCATGATGAAAATTACAGCGAGAGCATTCTGGAGATGGTGGTACAGCATTTCCCGGTCGTGACAATTGACAGACAGCTGAAGGGCGTGCCGATTTCGTTTGTCGGAACGGATAACGAGGCGGCTTCGAGAGATCTTGCACGTTATCTGCTCGACCGGGGATATCGAAAAACCTGTTTTGTCAAACCGCATGCCGCTGAGACCTCTACCCTGCAGGAGCGGATTCGGGGCTTTAAAAAGGCATATAATGAATACGGTCTGTTTGCAGATGAAAGCCTGTGGATTACGGATATCCGCGCGACGCTTCCGGCATACCATCAGTATCGGGGAGAACAGCAGCTTGCAGAAGACGAGGAGAAGATTATCGAATTTATCCAAGAGCATCCGGAGATCGATTCCTATTTTGCAGTGGAATACAGTCTGGCACGGATTGTCTATACCTGCTTAAGAAAGCTGGGTTTGCAGGAAAAATGTCCGGTTGTGTGCTTTGACGGCAGCGATAATATCGTGCATGAATCGATGTTTACGCATGTCAAACAGAATGAAAAGGAGATCGGCAGTTTAAGCGTACGGATTCTGGCAGATGAAATCCGTGGTGACGACGAGGTAAAGACCGTTCTGGTTCCGTATCATATCAGGGAAATGACAAAAGGGGCGATGGAGTGAATCAGGCAAGCTGCTGAAGATTGGAAAATCTGTCTTTACAAACCGATTCAAAAAGCATACATTAAAAGAGATACCTGACAGGAAGCTAATACCTGTCGGGCGGGAATGGACTACACAGCGGAGGATGAGACAAAATGGATACAAACAGCAGAATGCAGATTGCAGATAAGGCGATGAAGAGCTTTATTGCAAGATATTTCCGGGATGATGAGGACGGAACCGGCATGATTACCGGCGAGTTTTACTGGCCGAGGGCGGAGATCATGGAAGTTGTCATGGATGCCTGGGATAAGACCAAAGATCCTTATTATCAGGAACTGATGGGTAAAATGTACCGCGGCTTTGTCAAAGAGTTTGGAGAAGACTGGTCGAACAATCCGTTTAACGATGATATCATGTGGATGACGATTGCCTGCGCGAGAGCCTATCAGGCGTTTCACGAGGATATTTATCTGCAGCAGGCAGAGAAGCATTTCAATCTGGTTTATGACCGCGCATGGAGCGATGATCTGGGCGGAGGCCTGTTCTGGAGAATCGAAAATACGACGAAAAACGCCTGCATCAACGGTCCTGCAGTGATTGCAGCGAGCCTTCTGTATCAGATCACCAAAGATCAGAGCTATCTGGATCGCGCAATTGCAATCTATGACTGGGAAGTAAAGAAGCTTTTTGGCAGTGACGGTGCGGTATATGACTGCTACAATCTGGAAAAAGGCTTAAACGCATGGTGCTCGACCTACAACCAGGGAACCTTTATCGGCGCAAGCGTATTTTTACATCAGCTCACCGGCGATGAAAAGTATTTAAACAATGCGGTTCTGGCAGCAGATTATACGATGGAATACATGTATAAAAACGGCATCATGAACAATGAAGCGGACGGAGACGACATGCCCGGATTTAAGGGGATTCTGGCACGGTGGCTCAGCAAGCTTGTTTATGAGGAAAACCAGACGAAATATTTTGCATGGATGGAGAAAAATGCGGACAGCGCATGGCTGCACCGTAACACGCAGAACCTGATGTGGACGGCATGGGAGTTCCCGACCAATGAGTTCCCGCGCTGCGCATGGGGCTGCAGCGCGGCGGTAGCACAGCAGTTTGCGTGTCTGCCGTATCAAAAATAGCAGTATTTCGTAAGAAACGGGAGGGACTTATGAAACGGGTACACTTAATCTGTAACGCACATCTTGACCCTGTATGGCTCTGGCGCTGGCAGGAAGGCTGCACGGAAGCGCTTTCCACATTCCGCACGGCAGAAGCCTTTACGGAGGAATTCCCGGACTTTGTGTTCAACCACAACGAAGCGATTTTATACGAATGGGTAAAGGAAAATGAGCCGGAACTGTTTGCGCGCATTCAGCAGAAGGTCAAAGAGGGAAAATGGCATATCATGGGCGGCTGGTATTTACAGCCCGACTGCAATATGCCAAACGGCGAGTCCATTATCCGCAATATATCGGAAGGACACCGGTTTTTTGAAAAAGAGTTTGGCGTTCGCCCGACGACGGCAATTAATTTTGACTCTTTTGGTCATTCTGTAGGTTTGGTTCAGATTCTGAATCAGGCAGGATATGATACTTATGTGGTCTGCCGTCCGGCGAAGGCACAGTTTCCGTTCAGGGAACAGGATTATCTGTGGAAAGGTCTGGCAGGGTCGGAGGTTTTGGTGCATCGTTCCGATGAAAATTATAACTCCGTTTACGGACATGTCGAAAAAGAACTGGAACAGTTCCTGGAAGATACGAAGGACGAACCGGTATCCTTATATCTCTGGGGCGTCGGCGACCACGGCGGCGGACCCTCCAGAGTGGATTTGACCGATGTGACAAAGCTGATCAAAGAGCGTGCGGAGGAGCTGGAGATTATCCACTCCAATCCGGAGGCTTACTTTAAAGAGAGAAAAGCGGCGAAAACCTCCTATCCGGTTGTAGAAAAGAGCCTGAATCCGGTTGCAGAGGGATGTTATACGTCCCAGGTTCGGGTAAAACAGAAGCACCGCCTGCTGGAAAATGAGATTTTAGTCGGCGAAAAGATGGCGACGCAGGCAGAGCTGTTATACGGTACGAAATATCCGAAGGAAGAGATTCACGAAGCAGTTCGTGCATTGTTGTTCTCAGAGTTTCATGATGCACTGCCCGGCTCCGGTACGCAGCAGGTAGAAGAAGATACGCTGCGCCTGCTGGATCATGGTCTGGAGCTGATGTCCCGCGTCAACTGCAGAAGCGCGATTGCGCTGACCGCAGGCGAGGCGCCGATCAAAGAAGGAAGCTCCTGCGCATTTTTATACAACCCACATCCGTATCCGATTACCGGACAGTTCGCGTTTGAAGTCGGACTGCCCAAACAGAACTGGGATCCTTGCTTCTATCATCCGAGAGCATCTGTAAACGGCGAAGAAGTGCCGACCCAGTCGGAGATGGAATGCAGTCATTTCTGCATCGACTGGCGTAAGAGAGTTGTCGTGGAAGCAACTTTAAAACCGTGTGCGATGAATCGAGTGGATGTCTGGTTTGATGCCATCGAAAAACGTCCGACCTTTGAACGGATTTCCAGAAAAGAAAACTTTGTTTTTGACAACGGCAAAATGCGTATAGAGATCAACCCCAGAACTGGTTTGGTGGATTCCTGGAAGGTCGGGGATACCGAATACTTAAAGCCTGGCAGCTTTTGCCCGGTAGCGATCGACGGCACTTATAATTCCTGGGGACTCTGGAAAAATGAGCCCGGAGCGCGCAGGGCGTTTACACTGCTGACAGACCACGAGGGAAGCGAATTCTCCGGATTATACGAGCAGATCGAGCCCTCTGTGCGCGTGATCGAGGACGGCAAGGTGCGTACGGTTGTGGAAGCACTGTTTGGCTGGCATAACAGCAAGCTGTATCAGCGTTATATTCTGCCGAAGAACGATACGCATATGGATGTGGAAATCGGCGTATACTGGAACGAAAACGATACTGTTTTGAAATGGATGATTCCGTCTGTAATGGAGCAGGGAACCTATTACGGACAGGTAATGTTTGGCAGGGAAGCTCTGGCGCAGGAAGGTCAGGAAGTTGTCGCACAGCGCTGGAACGCGTGGACGGACGGAGAAAAGGCGTTTACGGCAGTCAACTGCGGCAGCTACGGAAGCAGCATCGAAGACGGCGTGATCGGACTGACGCTGCTGCACTCTGCGGGCTATTCTGCAGCGGATTTCGATGAGAAAAAGACGTTGCATGAGGTTCGTCACACTGTTCGGATGGAACAGGGAGAACGTAGGTTTACGTTTCGTTTTGAGGCAGGGAAGGAAGATCTTTTGGATAATGTGGATCGCATTGCACAGGCTTACAATGAAGAGCCGTATGTGCTCGCCTTCAATGCATCCGGAGCCGGAGAAAAGAAATCGCCCGCAATTTTGGTCGATCAGGCAAATGTTCTGGTCTCTGCATGGAAAAAGGCAGAAAACGGGGAAGGATATACGCTTCGTCTCTATGAGAGCACCGGTAAAGATACCGCAGCGGTTGTAGCGCTGCCGTTTGCAGGCGTTACCTGTCCGGTATCTTTAAAAGGATTCGAGATCAAAACGCTTCATTATGACGAACAGACAAAACAGCTGACAGAAGCGGATCTGTTGGACTGATTCCCAACAATAGAATGTACGCGTTACGTGCATTCTATTGTCATGAATAGCAGAATTGCCCGCATGCGGGCGATTCTGTCGTATGGAAGTGACAAAGGAACTACAGGAAGATATGACAGAAAAAATTTGCAGCTTTTGGAATTATGAAAAAAAAGACCGGCCGTTTAACGTCCTGTTAGCAGGAGTATCCTATTGCGATGGGACGTACCGGATCGAGAGAAAGCCGGAAAATCTGTATTCGTTCGAATATATTTACAGTGGAAAAGGAATGCTGGTGATCGACGGACAGCGCCTGGAGCCACGGGCAGGGGATGTGTATTTTTTAAAAAGAGGTATCCCGCACTGCTATTGGTCGGATGAGGAAGAGCCGTGGACGAAGATCTGGATCTGCTTTAACGGACTGATGGCGGAAGCAATGTTTTCCGCTTATCTGGATCGAACCGTGTACCTGATGCACAACTGCGATATCTCCGGGCAGATGGAAGCGCTTCTGCAGCGTTTGGAGCAGTTCGATGGGGATTACGATAAAATGGCGGACGAGACAGCAGTCGCAGTGCTGGAGATTCTCCAGAAACTTCATAACCAGGGCAGCAGCCATACCCGCACGCTTCCGGAGCAGATTAAGGAATGGATCGATTTGCATGTGGAGGAAAATGTCAAGCTAGAGCAGCTGTGTGAAAGCCTGCATTATTCCAGAAACCATTTGATCAACCAGTTCCGGAACCGCTATCAGATCACACCGTATCAGTATCTGCGAGAGCAGAAAATCGAAGCGGCAAAGCGCTATCTGCTCTATTCCGGTATGTCGATTCAGGAAATCGCAGAGCGGCTGTCCTATACGGATGAAAATTATTTTCACAGCTGCTTTAAAGAGGCGACCGGACTGACTCCGGGCAATTTCCGGAAATTCGGTTCGGTTTATCCGACGGAATATGGACAGAAACAATAACTTCCTGCAGGTTGGGTTCTTTCTAAAAAAGGCAGGCGTGAAAAAGTCTGCAAAATCAGGGAATGATTGACAGCTCGGGCTGTTTTCATTATAATTTACTCATAGTAGAAAGTGCTGAAACTATAGCAGTTTCTGCGTGAGAAATGAATGAAAACGGCCCGGATTTTTTCTGTTCGGGCAGACAGGAGCAGAAAGATGAAATGCCCTTTTTGCGGTCGGGACAATACGAGAGTAATTGATTCCCGTCCATCCGATGATAATAACGCGATTCGCCGCCGTCGGGTATGCGATGTGTGCGGCAAACGTTTTACGACTTATGAAAAGGTAGAGACGATCCCTCTGATTGTCATCAAAAAAGATAACAACCGGGAGCCCTACGACCGTTCCAAGATCGAAGCCGGCGTGTTGCGTGCCTGCCATAAGCGCCCGGTCAGCGCAAACGAGATCACAGGGCTGATCGACGAAGTGGAGACGGATATTTTTTCCAGGGAAGAAAAGGAGATCCCAAGCAGCGTGATCGGGGAGCTGGTCATGAACAAGATGAAGGATCTGGATGCGGTTGCCTATGTGCGGTTTGCTTCTGTTTACCGCGAATTTAAAGACGTAAATACTTTTTTTGATGAACTGCGCAAGACCGTCGAAAAAAAGAAAAAATAAATCTTGCAATTTGATTCACTCCTGTATACAATAAGTGAGGCGTTGGGAAAAACGTCACTCTGTTTTTTGTCGCACGGGAATGCGTTTCCCGATGAAAAACGCGTTGGTGTATCCCGACCCGGCTTTTGGGTGCGGACAGCTGCCGCAACCGAAAAGTACAACTGAATAAAGATCAAATCAAAAAGGAGAAACACATGAAGACAAAAGCAGGGAAAAAAGTTCTTTTGACTTTGGTGTGCGCAGCACTGACTATTGCACTGGGCGCGTGCTCGGGTGATAAGGCGGGAAAGGAATCTTCTCAGATTACCATTGGAATTCCTCAGGATGTGGACAGTCTTGACCCCCACAAAGCAGTGGCGGCGGGAACCAAAGAGGTATTGTTCAATGTATTCGAAGGTCTTGTAAAGCCTGACAGCGAAGGAAATTTAAACGATGCTGTAGCAGAGAGCCATACCATTTCGGAAGATGGAAAAGTGTATACCTTCACGCTTCGCGATGGGGTAAAATTTCATGACGGCACAACTGTTACGGCGGAAGATGTAAAATATTCCATTGACAGATGTGCCGATACCAGTAACGGTGACCCGTTGGTATCGGCTTTTTTGGCGATTGACAGCGTGAATATCATTGATGAGAAAACCGTTGAGATCGTATTAAAAGAAGGCAATACCGACTTCCTCCCTTACCTGACTGCAGCGATCATTCCGGCAGCCAACGAGGATCCGGAGAGCAATCCGATCGGAACCGGCCCGTACAAATATGTATCCCGTTCCCCTCAGGAAAATGTGATCCTAGAGAAATTCGATGAATACTGGGGCACACCGGCAAATATCGATACCGTAAAGATTCAGGTAATTGCGAATGCGGACACGATTGTGACCAGCTTAAACGGCGGTTCGGTTGATATGTTTGCGAGAATTTCCCAGGCACAGGCAGATCAGCTGTCCGATGATTTCGATGTGCTGGAAGGTACGATGAACCTTGTGCAGGCGATGTATTTAAACAATGCAAAGGAGCCCTTTAACGATGTACGGGTTCGCCAGGCACTTTGCTATGCGGTAGATCCACAGGGCATTATGGACATGATTTCCGACGGAAAGGGAGCGCAGATCGGCAGCAGCATGTTCCCGTCATTCGGCAAATATTATATGGAAGAGTTAAATGATCTGTATGCGACCAATATCGAAAAGGCAAAGGAGCTGTTGACAGAGGCTGGCTATCCGGACGGATTTTCCTTTACGCTGACCGTTCCTTCCAACTATCAGCAGCATGTCGATACCGCGCAGGTAATTGCAGAACAGTTAAAGGAGATCGGTGTAACCGCCAATATCCAGCTGATCGAATGGGAGAGCTGGCTGTCTGATGTTTATTCCGACCGTAATTATGAAGCGACCGTAGTTGGCGTAGACGCATCCAGTCTGACTGCAGCAGCGCTGCTGTCCAGATTCGAAAGCACTGCTTCCAATAATTTCATTAACTTTAATGATCCTGCCTATGACGAAGCATACGAAGCGGCCGAAGCAAGCGCAGACGATGACGAAAAGACCGGATATTATAAGGAATGCGAAAAGATTCTGGCAGAGGATGCGGCAAATGTATACATTCAGGATCTGCCTTCCTTTGTAGCCCTGAACAAAAAATACGGCGGTTACGAGTTCTACCCGCTGTATGTACAGGATTTTGCAAAGCTGTATATCGTTGACGAACAGACGGAGTAAAAATTCATGAAGTATTTGGCAAAAAAACTGGCTGGTTTTGTGATGACTATGCTGGTGGTATCTTTCCTGGTATTTGCGGCGTTTGCCGTAATACCGGGAGATCCGGCCACAGCGATGCTGGGCACACAGGCGACCCCTGAAAAACTGGCGGCGCTGCGCGAACAGATGGGATTAAATGAACCGCTCTTGGTGCGCTTTGGCAGCTGGGCGGTCAATTTTATACAGGGAGATTTCGGAACCTCCTACAAGTATCAGATGTCGGTGCGCAGCATGATCGCCGAAAAGATTCCGGTCACGCTGACGCTTACGGCGATGTCCTTTCTGATTATGGTGGCAGTTTCGATTCCGGTCGGTCTGTTCTGCGCGCATCACGCAGGTGGAAAGGTAGATCGTATCGTCCTGATCGTCGATCAGGTGATCATGGCGATTCCACCGTTCTTTTCGGGCATCCTGATCACGCTTCTGTTTGGTCTTGTGCTGCATTTGTTTACACCGGGCGGGTATGTGTCCTATACGACGAGCGTCACAGGCTTTCTGGGATACCTGATCTTTCCGTCGGTCGCGATTGCGCTGCCGAAAGCGGCGATGGCGATCAAGCTGCTGCGCACATCCGTACTGTCTGAGATGAAGCTGGATTATGTCCGCACGGCATACAGCAGGGGAAATAATACCAAAGGAGTGCTGTACCAGCATGTGCTGCGCAATGCGATCATCCCGGTTATTACGTTTCTGGGCATGGCGCTTGCAGATATGGTCGCGGGAAGTATTGTTATCGAACAGGTGTTCAATATCCCCGGACTGGGCAGGATTTTGCTGACTTCAATTTCCAACCGGGACTATCCTGTAGTACAGGCGATCATTGTATTTATCGCATTTATCGTTATTTTTACAAATTTCCTGGTGGATCTTCTGTATCAGAAGATGGACCCCAGAATTACATTGGATTGATTAGGCGATTATGAAAAAGAAAATGAACAAAAATCTGACAGTTGGACTCTGGCTTACCGGAATCATGCTGACGCTGATTCTGGTAGGTTTTTTCTGGACACCCTATAATCCGGAGACGATGGATAACGCAGCAAAGCTATCCGGCGTCTCTTTTTCGCATCTGATGGGCTGCGACAATTTCGGACGGGACATTTTCAGCAGAGTATTAAAAGGCGGCGGCACGACGTTTTGCGTGGCGCTTGGCACAGTAGCGATCGGCACGGTATTCGGTGTTATCATCGGGGCGTTTACCGGATATTTCGGTGGAATTTTGGATGAAGTTTTGATGCGCATCAACGATGTGCTGTTTGCATTTCCAAGCATCCTGCTGGCGCTTGTGTTCGTAACCCTTCTTGGCGGCGGCACATGGAACGTGATTATTGCGCTGGGCATTGCATTTATTCCGAGCTTTGCGAGAATTGTCCGCGGCGAGTTTATCCGCTGTAAAAATATGGATTATGTCAGAAGCGCGAAGCTGGCGGGGGCGGGGAATCTGCGAATTATGTTTGTCCATATCCTGCCCAATACCGTACCGGTGCTTTTATCTGCAATCATGATCGGCTTTAACAATGCCGTGCTGGCGGAAGCAGGGATGAGCTATCTGGGCATCGGCGTGCAGCCGCCGCAGTCCAGTCTTGGAAGAATGCTGTCGGAAGCACAGACCTATCTGTTTTCTGCCCCGGGCTTTGCGTTGTTTCCGGGAATTTTTCTGATTATGCTGGTGCTGGGATTTTCTCTGCTCGGAGAAGGATTAAAGGATCGGGAAAAGGAGTAAGGCGATGCTTGACGTTAAGGATTTGAATATCGAATTTCATGATCACCTGGTGCCCGAAACGGTTGTGCATCAGGTCAGCTTCCATATGGACGCAGGGGAGATCGTCGGACTGGTAGGTGAATCCGGTTCCGGAAAATCCATGACCGCACTGGCGATTGCCGGACTTTTGTCCCGCCATGATATGAAAAAAACGGGAGAAATTTTATTCGAGGGGACCGATCTGCTGCACTGCGAACGAAGCTTTTTAAGAGAGCTTCAGGGAAACGATATTTCCGTCGTTTTTCAGGAGCCGATGACATCGTTAAACCCGGTTTACCGCATTGGCTGGCAGGTGGAAGAACCGCTTCGCATCCATCATCCGGAGCTGTCTGCGCAGGAGAGAAAGCAACGGGCGCTGGCGCTGTTAAAGCAGGTGGAATTGGAAGACCCGGAGCGGATTTATCAGTCGTACCCGCACCAGATTTCCGGTGGACAGAGACAGCGCGTCATGATCGCGGCTGCGATGATCTGTGAGCCGAAGCTTCTGATTGCGGATGAACCGACGACCGCGTTGGATGTAACGGTTCAGGCGCAGATTGTGAAGCTGTTAAAGCGGATCAACCAGAAAAAAGGAACTGCCATTTTGTTTATTTCCCATGATTTGAGCCTGGTGCGCAGACTCTGCAGCCGCGTGATCGTCATGAAAGACGGCAGAATTGTGGAACAGGGAGCGATGGAGGATATTTTTGAGAACCCGCAGCAGGAATATACGCAGAAGCTGATTGCAGCAATTCCTCGCTGTGTCAAAAAGAATTCCGGACGTAGCGCAAAAACGGAGGAAGCACATGGCTGACGTGATTTTAAAGGCAGAGCATCTGAAAATCGGCTTTTTTTCGGAACGGCACAGCCTGTTTGAAAAGAGAAAACGCAACGAAGTGTTAAAGGATCTGTCCTTTACGATGGAGAAAGGCGAGGTGCTGGGGCTTGTGGGTGAATCCGGCTGTGGAAAAAGCACGCTCGCGAAGGTAATTCTGGGGCTGTTAAAGCCGGACTCCGGGACGGTGATCGTGTCCGGCAATCGACCGCAGATGGTGTTTCAGGATCCGTATGGCTCCCTGAATCCGGCGAAGAAAATCGGCTGGATTATGGAAGAGCCGCTTCGAATTCAGAGAAAGCTTCCTGGAAAAGAACGGAGGCAGAAGGTACTCGAAATGTTAAAAAAAGTCGGTCTGGATGAAAAAATTGCAGACCGTTACCCGAACCAGCTTTCCGGTGGGCAGAGACAGAGAGTCTGCATCGGGGAAGCGTTGATGACAAATCCCGGACTTTTGGTGGCGGATGAGGCGGTTTCTGCACTGGATGTGACGATTCAGGCACAAATTCTGGAGCTTTTGGAGCAGCTGAAGGAGGAAATGGGACTGTCGATTTTATTTATTTCCCACGATATGCGCGTTGTTTATCAGCTCTGCGACAGGGTCATGATTATGAAGGACGGCGCAATTGTCGAAAGCGGTGATGTGGATACCGTTTATTTTTCCCCGCAGCACGAATACACAAAAGAGCTGCTGGAGGCGGCGGGAATCGGAGAGGATGAAGCATAAATGGGCATGTTGGAAATTTTTTATCCGGATGAAACGGCGGATACCTCCTATGGAATCGATTACGAGGCGCTGTACCGAAAAGGATACCGCGGACTGATTTATGACGTGGACAATACGCTGGTGCCGCATGGCGCGCCGGCGGACGACCGTGCAAAAGCGCTGTTTGAAAGGCTGCATACCATCGGCTTTTCGGCGGTGCTTTTATCGAACAATAAGGAACCGCGCGTAAAAAGCTTCGCAGAGGATGTAAAGTATGCAGACTATATTTTCAAGGCGGATAAACCGTCGGTAAAAGGCTATGAAGAGGCGATGCGCCGGATGGGGACGACAAAAGAAACGACTCTTTTTATCGGCGATCAGCTTTTTACGGACGTCTGGGGCGCAAAAAGAAGCGGAATCCGCAGTATTTTGGTCAAACCGATCCATCCCAAAGAGGAAATCCAGATCATTTTTAAAAGACAGCTGGAAAAAATTGTGCTACACTTTTATTATCGGCAGAAAAGCCGGAAAGAAATGCAGTAAAGGAACTGAAACAGGATGGACGAAAAGGATACAGTAGGAGCAGTAGAGATCGGAGGCAGGACGAGACTGTGCGGTCTGATCGGGAACCCGGTGGAGCATACGCTTTCCCCGATGATCCACAATACGCTGGCAGCGGCATGCGGCTGCGATATGGCATACCTGCCCTTTCTGGTGGAAAAGGAGGGGCTGGGTGCAGCGGTCAAAGGTGCGTATGCGTTAAACGTGCTGGGCTTAAACGTCACAGTGCCGTACAAGATGGCGGTAATTCCTTATTTGGTGAGCACAGATAAGCTGGCGGCAGATGTGGAATCTGTTAACACGCTCGTCCGCACAGAGGGCGGATACCGCGGCTACAACACGGATATGAGCGGCTTATACCGTGCGATGCAGGAGGATAAGGTTGAAATCAAAGACCGTGATGTCGTGATACTCGGCGCAGGCGGAGTTGGCAGGGCAATTGCGTTTTTGTGCGCACAGAAGGGCGCGGAACGGGTCACTATTTTAAACCGAAGTGTCGATAAGGCGTGTAGTGTTGCAGAAGAAGTGAAAGAGAAAACCGGCTATCAGGCGATCCATGCCAGAACAATTGCAGAGGCTGGAAGACTCGATGGAAGAGACTATCTGGCGATTCAGGCGACCAGTGTGGGATTATTTCCGGACAGCGAAAAGGCGGCTGTGGAGGACAGCGCTTTTTATGAAAAGGTGGGCACCGGCTATGACCTGATTTATCGGCCGGCGGAGACGAAATTTATGCGTTTGGTAAAAGAAAATGGCAAAGAGGCGTATAACGGTCTGAAGATGCTTTTGTATCAGGGTGTGGAAGCGTTTGAATTGTGGAATGACGTAGCAGTTTCTAAAGAGACAGCGGACAGAATTTATCAGAGAATGGAACAGGAATTAAGTGGAAAGTGAGGAAACAGGCAGTGGGAAATGTTGTATTGATCGGTTTTATGGGATGCGGAAAGAGCAGTGTGGCAGTAAAGCTTTCGTATCGGCTTAAGAGACAGATGACGGATACGGATCGTCTGATTGAAAAGAAACAGGGAAAATCGATCCGGGAAATTTTTGAACAGGACGGAGAAGAAGCGTTCCGGCAGATGGAGACACAGACGCTTCAGGAATTGAAGGAAACAGCGAAGAATCAGGTAATTTCCGTCGGCGGCGGAACTCCGGTGCGGGAAGAAAACCGCACCCTGATGAAAGAGATCGGAAAGGTAGTTTATCTGCGTGCAAAAGCGGAAACCTTATATGAACGGCTCAAAAAAGATACCAACAGACCTCTGCTGCAGGGCGGCGATGAGGATTTAAAGACAAAGATCCAGGGACTTCTTGAAAAAAGAAGCAGCGCGTATGAAGAAGCTGCGGACTTGATTATTGATGTGGACGATAAGCCTTTTGGACAGGTGTTATATGAAATCGAGCGCGGGATTCGTCCGTCCTACCGGGACAATGCAAACACAGCGTCGGAGGAGGGCGGCTATAAAGGAAAATATTCCCAGAGGTATCCGCTTGGCCAGCGCTTTGGTTATGGTACAAGGGTGCCCTACGGAAAACCTTCCTACGGAACATTTGGCTCTTACGGACAGTCTGCAGCCGGCAGCCGCTTTTTATCCGGCGGGCGTTCTTCGCACGATGGACACACTGAAGGAGATTTACAGACACTGGCAAACACCTGTTCGACAGAAGAAAAGGCCCAGTCCTATGGATCTCAGCCCTATGGGCAGTCCTCTTATGGGCAGCAGGCAGAGGACGGTCAGCTCTTTTACAGACAGCAGTTTTCCCGTGCAGCGGCAGAAAAAGAAAAGAAAAAGTCTCTGCGCAAGCTTTTGGTCATCAACGGTCCCAACTTAAACTTCCTCGGCATCCGCGAAAAAGGAATTTATGGCACGCAGGATTATAATGATCTGTTAAATATGATCGCACAGAAGGGACTGGACTGTCATGCTGCAATCAGCGTGTTCCAGAGCAATCACGAGGGTGCGATTATTGATAAAATCCAGGAAGCGTATTTTGATAAGACAGAGGGCATTATCATCAATCCCGGCGCTTATACGCACTACAGCTATGCCATCCGCGACGCACTGGCAAGTATTACCGTACCAAAGGTAGAAATCCATATTTCCAATATTATGGAACGAGAAGATTTCCGAAAAGTATCTGTGACAGCTCCTGTCTGTGATAAGCAGATTTACGGCCATGGATTAAACGGATATCTGGAAGCAATAGATTTTGTACTGGAAAAACTTGACGAACAGGAATGAGTTGAAGTATGCAAAAAAGATGGAATTTTGCAGGAATGATAAAAGAAACAGGAATTCTGACCGCCGCGGTAGCAATTATTGCGGCGGCAGTCTATTTTTTCCTGGTGCCGAGCCATGCGTCGGTCAGCAGTATTTCCGGCCTTGGCATCGTAGTATCTAATTTTATACCGCTTCCGCTGTCCGCGATTACGATGATCCTGAATGTGGTTTTATTGGTGATCGGTTTTCTTACCTGTGGAAAGGAATTTGGGGCAAAGACAGTCTATACGAGCATTATGCTGCCGTTGTTTCTGGGGATGTTTGAACTTCTGTTTCCTGATTTTACTTCCCTGACTGACAGCCAGGAGCTGGATGTGCTTTGCTATATTCTGGTCGTCAGCATTGGATTAAGCATCCTGTTTAACCGAAATGCATCGTCCGGCGGACTGGATATTGTGGCGAAGATCATGAATAAGTATCTCCATATGGATCTGGGAAAAGCGATGTCCTTATCCGGCATGTGCGTAGCGCTTTCTGCGGCACTCGTATACGATAAAAAGACGGTGGTGTTGAGTATTCTGGGCACCTATTTTAACGGAATCATTTTGGATCATTTTATTTTTGACAACAATATCAAACGCCGTGTCTGCATTATTACGAAAAAAGAAGAACAGCTGCGCCGCTTTATCATAGAAGAACTGCATAGTGGAGCAACGGTTTACGAGGCAATTGGCGCGTATAATCTGGAAAAGCATAATGAAATCATCACAATCGTGGATAAAAACGAATACCAGAAGCTGATGAATTTTATCAATCGGGAGGATCCGAAGGCGTTCATCACGGTGTATACGGTGTCCGATATGCGTTATCAGCCGAAGGTGTGGGAGAAAAAGTAAAAAAGTAGGCAGAATGGAGGACAGTACAGTTCCCCGCTCCATTCGCAATACAATAGAATGCACGCTCCGCGAACCTTCTATTGTCATGAACCACGCCTGCGGTGCTTCCCGCGGTGGCTGCGCCACCGTTGCTTTTGCTCGTAGAGCTACGAAGGAACTGTAGGTTAAAAAAGTGTTGACGTTTGTCTGCAGCTGTGATAAGATATCATTCGTCACTGAGATATGTGACATGAACTTCTAAAAAAGTTCAAAAAGTGCTTGACATCGACAAACAGTCCTGATATACTTTATGACTGTTGCGGCGAACGAAAGCAACACGGATTTCTAAAAAGAAATTCAAAAAAATAAAAAACTGCTTGACATGAACAAAAAGTTCTGATAAAATAATGAACTGTTGCTGCGAGTGACAAGCAACCAGGCTTCGAAAGAAGCTTGAAAATAAAAATGAAAAAAGTTCTTGACAAACAGAACTGCTTATGATAAACTCAATAAGCTGTCTGAGCGACAGGAACGAAAGTTCTTCTGGAAATACTTCCAACAAGAAGAACAGCACCTTGACAAATAAACAGTAATGCAACCCTGAAAATTCCAAACAGAACAAAAA